>ERZ808046.779-NODE-779-length-20279-cov-14.641966_pt1 | contig 20279 bp, 20 predicted proteins | sample MGYA00380196_ERZ808046 | MGnify/ENA primary metagenome ERZ808046 (study PRJEB31490, sample SAMN06133421) | mouse gut metagenome | isolation source: Z6_2 | host: mice | place: China: Chengdu | collected 2015-05 ...
CGACGCCTGCAACAGCCTGTCCTCCATGCTGCGCTATATCTCCGGCGATGAACCCGGTCTGGTGACCATACGGGAGGAAATTATGCACACTCAGGATTTTCTCAATCTGATAAAAATCCGTTACAGAGAAAATATACATTATGATATTCATATACCTAAGGAATTGCTGCAGATTTCCATCCCCAAAATGGTAGTGGAGCCGCTGGCGGAAAATTGCGTGAAATATGCGATGAACGGACCCGCCCCATGGGGTATCGCCATATCCGGCCGCCTTACTGACGCGGGCTGGGAGATTTTTGTGCAGGATAACGGAAAGGGATTCCCGAAAGAAAAGCTGGAAGAACTATATAACACCTTTACCCGCCTGAATCCTCAGAAGGAAATTCCCAATCTGAAATTAAACGGAATGGGGTTAATCAATATTTTCATACGCTTAAAGCTGATTTACGGCGAGGCTGCTGTATTTTCCATTAAAAATATGGAAAATGGAGGCGCCTGCGTCACCATCGGCGGGCCTCTTTCTCCCGGCTAAATATTTCTTACCAGAATTGCTATCACAGAAAGACCTGCTAATCTTGAATGCGCAAATCCTGCGCGGAAACGGAGCGGTATATGAAACCCTACAGTGTAATGGTAGCGGAAGACGAACCACTGATAAAAGAAAACATGATTTCAAAAATTCATAACGCCACGCCCTGTTTTAAAGTGGTTTACGCCGCCTCCAACGGACAGGACGCCCTGACGCACATGGACAAATACCGCCCTGACGTTCTGATAACGGATATTCAGATGCCTGTAATGGACGGTCTTGAATTGATAGAGCAGGCAAAAAAGCGGTATCCCGACATGGAATGCATAATTCTCACCGGCTATAATGAATTTGAATATGCCCGTAAGGCTATGAAAAACGGCGTGCAGGAATACCTTTTAAAGCCCTTAAAGCAGGAGTATTCCATCTACCTGATTCTGACGGCCGGCATTGTGATTGCATTCCTGGGTATGTCACGGCTGGAGTTGATTCTTGAGACGGCCAAAACCATTGGAAGCTATATAAACGTGAAAAATGTCTATCTTGGTACTCTTCTCAAAATGGTAGGAATCACTTATATAGCGGAATTTGCCTCAGGGATCTGTAAGGATGCGGGGTTTTCTGCTCTGGGAACCCAGGTGGAGATGTTTGGGAAACTGTCAATTCTGGCTGTCAGTGCTCCGGTGCTGCTGGCCTTGCTGGAAACATTGCAGGTATTCGTGGGATGAGAGGAAAATGGTTTGCATGGACGGCCGTACTGATCCTGGGATTCTTTATTTTTTGCCCTGAAACGGCAGCCGGAGCCTGGGAAGAGGAAAATGAGATCTGGGATGATTTTGACGCCGGAGAAATTCAAAAATTTCTGGACACCATGGCAGGGGATGGAACCGGGGAAATTTCTTTTCAGGATCTGATGAAGCGGCTGGCATCAGGCGATCTTGCAGGAGTTCTGGCACAGGCGGCGGGGGAAGTAAAGAGGACCCTGTTTCAGGAAATCGGTACCAATATGAAGCTCATGGGACAGATCATAGTGCTGGCCTTTATCGGAGCAATTTTTTCCAATTTTTCAGGAATTTTCGGTTCCGGCCATGTGTCAGAAACAGGGTTTTATGTGGTGTATCTTTTGACCATGACCATGCTTGCGGCCAGCTTTTTTGCCAGTATCACTGTCGCGGACTCGATTTCCAGGGATATTCTGGAATTCATGCGGGTATTGCTTCCGGCTTATTTTATCGCAGTGGCTATGGCAGGCGGGGCTTTCACTTCATCCGCCATGTGCAGTTTCACTTTCGGAGCCATCGGGGTGGTACAGGCTGTGGTTTCAGGAATCCTTCTTCCGCTAATGCGTGTCTACATGATGCTGGTACTGGCAGGGAATCTTTATAAGGAGGATATGATTTCCAGAATGACGGAACTTTTAAGACAGGGAATTTTGTGGACGGTAAAAACCCTGTTTGGTATTGTGGTGGGATTTCATGTGATCCAGGGACTGGTATTGCCGCAGGCGGATGCCTTAAAGAACGCCTCTGCCATGCGTCTGGCACAGATGATTCCGGGGATTGGAACCGGAGCAGGAGCTGTATCCCAGATTGTTATGGGGTCCGGAATACTTATAAAGAACACAGCAGGGGCGGCGGCTGTGGTGATTCTTATTTTTATGACAGCGATTCCGATGCTAAAGCTGTTTGTATTGATGCTTCTATATTATATGGCGGCAGCTGTTATGCAGCCGGTCTGTGATAAAAGGCTGGTCTCATGTATAACAGAGGTGGCTGAGGGGCATGGGATTCTGCTTAAAATGGTGGGGTATTCCCTGGCATTATTTACAGTGACCATTGCTATTCTTTGTATTTCCACCAATGCTGCCTGGTATGCGGGGTGAGGGACATGGAAGAAATATATGATTGGATTGGCAGTCTGGTTTTTTATCTGATTCTGATGACCATGATTTTGTCTCTGCTTCCGGATAAGAAGTATGAAAAATATCTTCGGCTGTTCACGGGAGTGGTTTTCATTCTGCTGGTGTTCGGACCTTTTGCCGATCTGTCCGGCCTGGAAGCACGGATGGCAGGAATTTTTGAGAGACTGACGTTTCAGAATGATGCCAGGCTTTTGAAGAAGGAGATTGAGGATGCGGACGGAAAGAGGATTTCCAAGTTGATTGACGGCTACCGGGAGATGGTGGAAACTGATTTAAGAACCATGGCCGAGGGGATTTCCGTGGAATGCATAAGCGTACAGGCGGTGCTGGATACAGACATGGAGAACGGAGAGTTTGGGAGGCTCATGGAAGTAAAGATGCAGGTGGGTATCCCCGATCTTCCAAAGGATAAGAATCGCAGACTTTCGGCTAACAGGGAAATAGGGAATCTGAAAAAGAAGATAGGAGAGTATTATGGACTGGAAGAAGGAAAAATTACTATCAATCTGGAAGCTCAATAAAGAAAAGCTGATTTTTCTGTTTTGCTCGGGGCTTTTACTTTTTATTCTTTCCATGCCGAATGGGGATATGAAAGATTCTGAAGAGACAGGAAACCTGTCTCCACAGGCCGTGTTTCCAGAAAGTGTCCAGGGAAGCTATGGAGGGATTTCCGACGGACAGGAGGCAGGGGGAGGGAGCACGATGTCCAGAGTCACTTCTTCAGGCAGCGCGGGCGGTATGGAGACTTATGAAGCGGAACTGGAAAAGAGAATCTGCTCTATCCTTAAGGGAGTGGATGGAGTCGGAGAGGTGGAGGTGATGGTGGTACTGAAGTCTTCAGAGGAGAAAGTGCTTCATGTGGATACCAATACCTCCGTTTCCACCACGGAGGAAAAGGGGGAGGGGGGAACCAGCCGCATCATAAGGCAGCAGGATCTTTCTGAGAGTACTGTCATGGGAAGTCAGAGTCAGGCACCTATTGTGGAAAAGGAGCTGAGTCCTGAACTTTCCGGAATCATCATAAGCGCTGACGGTGGCGGAAGCGCGGTGGTGAAGGCTGAAATCTCTGAGGCCATGGAAGCATTATTCGGGCTGCCTGCACATAAGATAAAGGTATTAAAGCGGGTGAAATAAATTGGAAAAGTCCCATGGGCCTTTAACGGAGATTTTTACAGCCCAAGTGTCGTCAAAGCCTGGTCCGTAAGAAATAAATATTCCAGCCAGAGGAAATAGTATTCCAATTGTAAAGGCTTTAGTTTACTTAATTCCTGAAGTGTGCCGCCGGTCGTATGGAACCGTTTTGGCCAGAGCGGATAATCTGCTTTCCAGGGCTTGAAGGGAACTCCTGCAAAATGGAGAATGGCAGGCTGGTAATCGGGCTTATGGTCAAAATGATCATAATATCCAAGGCAGAAATTATAAGGCCAGTAATAAAGATTCTGTATTTCCGGATAACCATAGTATTTCATGTTTCCTATAAATGCGGCAGAGAGAAGTCCCTGATCTCCAAAATAGATAAATTTTTCGGCTTCTGACTCTGCTCTGAGTTTTCCGAGCAATTCCGTAAGACGGCAATAGTAGGAGATATCAATTTTCGCCTCACGCATTTTCCTTAAATTGATCACATAGGAACCAGAATTAAAGATGCCTTTAAGGATTCCGGGAAGAAATCCGGGTGTCGTCAGATCGTCAGGAGAAAAATTGACATATGTATTATTTTCAACTTTATAGCGTGTTCCGGTTACAATCAGGAAGTTATCCTCAAAATCGCAGAAATAATATGGTGCGATATCTCCCAATACAAGTGTATCGCCGGCATCCAGATATAGCACACGCTCGATCGTATCGGGCAGCAGCTGGTGGGCACAGAGTGGGAAATAAGTTTCCCGGACCCAGTTCCCGGCCTGAACAAGGGGATCAAATATTTCCGGCTTATGGATTTGAATTTCATGAAACATAATATTTCCATATCCGCGGCACAGAGTGGAAAGTAATTGAAGATTTTCAGGCGTGATCTGGCTGTGCAGAAGGTAAAAATCAATAAAATCGCCGGCCAGATTTTTCGCCATAGCCGTAATGGAGACGGCAATCTGGGGTACGAGTGCATTGTCGGATGAGGTCAGGATGTGGTAGTGGTGCTTAATAAAATTCTGAGAGTGGCCAGTGCTCATGTGTTTGTCCTCCGTGGAGTATTTTCGGGATTGCCAGAGCACGTAATGCGAAGCAATCCGTCTATCATTATACATTAAAAACAATACTTTTAACAGATGATTTTGAAACTGTTACCAGGTCTGTGCGGGGCCTGTGCTGACACACTTAAGAACGGCACAGCCAATCATTAAAATATACAAAAAATACCAAAACAAGCATAAAAAGGGATGTAATGAATAAAATAAAAGTATTAAAGCGGGTGAAAAAAGGAGTCTGAGGCATGAAACGAATATTCAGGAGGAATCAGGTAATCATTACAACTCTGGCCATCATGATTGCGGCGGCCGGGTATCTCAACTATTCTGCCAAGAAGGAGGTGGCCGGCGCTGAGGTTTATGAGGCAGGCATGATGGAGATTTCAGACGAAGATATTTTCGCTGAGAACCAGGCCTTAAACGGTGTTGACGACGGTACTTTGAAGGAAATTGCAAGTCTGGACGGAGATGGTGAAGAAAACATGAAGGACGGAGGAGAGGCTTTGTCTGGTGCAGCAGAGGGAAGTGCGAATCCGGTGCAGGCAGAGGCCGCCGGAAGTGAAACAGCAGAGGCCGGAATCGAAAATCCCGGGGAAGCAGTTTTGACTAACGGTACCAGCGTGGCAGAGTACATAGCCGGCGTTCAGCTGAACCGGGAACAGATCCGGGCAAAGAATAAGGAAACCCTCATGCAGCTCATCAACAGTGACCAGATTCCGGACACGGAAAAGCAGGCCGCTATTCAGAACATGATTCGGATGACAGAGATCGCAGAGAAGGAGAACGCGGCAGAGACCCTGCTAAAGGCCAAGGGATTCGTGGATCCGGTGGTCAGCATCACAGAAAACAAGGTGGATGTGGTGATTAACGCTGTCTCCATCACAGACCCGGAACGTGCCCAGATTGAGGACATTGTAAAGAGAAAGACAGAGATCGGGGCTGACGGTATTGTGATTACACTGATGGATCTGGAGAATTAAAAAATTACCAAAAAGCCTATGCAAAATCCAGTGGTCATGATATAATGTCGTCAGACATTATATCTGTGCATCCGGTTTCTGCGCCCGCCGCAGAAATCCGGGCACTAAAATCCGCCGGAGGCATCATGTCCGCGCAGCGGTCATGATATAATGTCGTCAGACATTATATCTGTGCATCCGGTTTCTGCGCTCGCCGCAGAAATCCGGGCAGATATGGCGGCATGACAGTAAGACTATGGATTGCAGGAGGTAATTATTGTGGCAACGGATACAGAGAGAAGCAGTCATAAGGTATATGAAAAAGATAAAATCGGTGAAGTGCAGATTGCTGATGAAGTGGTAGCGATTATTGCCGGCCTGGCAGCGACAGAAGTGGAAGGCGTGGATTCCATGGCCGGGAATATCACCAATGAGCTGGTTGGAAAGCTGGGGATGAAAAATCTTTCCAAGGGCGTAAAGGTGGAAGTAACCGAGGAGCATGTCTGCGTCAGCATGTCTTTAAACTTAAAGTACGGATACAGTATTCCGGAGGTTTGTGAGACCGTACAGGAAAAGGTCAAGAATGCCATCGAGAATATGACCGGACTTACAGTGCTGGAGGTCAACATCAAGATCGCCGGCGTAAGCATGGAAGAAAATTAAATATGATCTGAAAAACGGGAAAACAGGCCGCCAGTTGCAAAAGGATTGTGATTGGCGGCGTTTTTTGGTCCGAAAGTCTTGTAGAAATATACATTTTCATGTATAATCTGAAGATAGACTTGTAGCCCGGCACCGGCCGCCGGGGGATGCTTTAGATAAATGGAGGTGGCCCAATGACCAGAAGGGAAGCACGGGAGCATTGCTTTAAGATGCTGTTCTGCCAGGATTTTTATCCGGCCGAGGAGAAAGAGGAGCAGCTGGAGCGGTACTTTGAAGCTCCAGTTGAAGACGTGACAGGAGAAGACGGAACCGATGAAATCCTTCACAAGGTAAATGTGGAGGATGAGGAGAAAAAGGCTCTGGAGGAGAGAGCTGAAAAAATCATGCGGGAAATTCCCAGACTGGATGAGGAGATTAACAGAGTTGCGGAGGGCTGGAAGACCAGAAGAATGGGAAAAGTAGAGCTTACAATCCTGCGGCTTGCACTTTTTGAGATGAAGGATGATGATGAGATTCCGGAAAAAGTGGCAATCAATGAGGCTGTGGAACTGGCAAAAAAGTTCGGAGGCGACGATTCCCCGGGATTTGTAAATGGAATTTTAGCCAAACTGGTTTAAAAAGGAGTCAGGACAGGGAATGGCAGGAGTGTATTCGGTCACACAGGTAAATTCGTATATTAAAAATATGTTTACGCAGGACTTCCTTCTTCGCCGTATTTCGGTAAAGGGGGAAGTTTCCAACTGTAAATATCATACCTCCGGTCATATTTATTTTACTTTAAAGGACAGCGGAGGAACGCTTTCCGCGGTTATGTTTGCGGGACAGAGGCGGGGGCTGAAATTCCGTATGGCCGAGGGACAGCAGGTCATCGTGAAAGGAACGGTGGATGTTTACGAGCGGGACGGCAAGTATCAGCTTTACGCGTCGGAGATCGAGCTTTCCGGACGCGGAGACCTTTATGTGAAATATGAAAAGCTTCTGCGGGAACTGGAGGAAATGGGAATGTTTGCGGCCCAGTATAAAAGGCCCATTCCCAGGTACGCAAAAACTGTTGGAGTTGTGACAGCCCCCACCGGGGCGGCTATTCGGGATATCATAAATATCAGCAGACGGAGAAATCCGTATGTGCAGCTCATTTTGTATCCGGCTCTGGTTCAGGGTGAGGGAGCGAAGGACAGCATTGTGCGGGGAATAAAAACTCTGGATGCCATGGGACTGGATATTCTGATTGTGGGACGCGGGGGAGGCTCCATTGAAGATTTGTGGGCGTTCAATGAGGAAGCCGTGGCCAGAGCGATTTTTTCCTGCAATACGCCGGTAATTTCAGCAGTGGGCCATGAAACGGACGTGACCATTGCTGATTATGTGGCGGACCTTAGAGCTCCGACACCGTCGGCGGCCGCGGAACTGGCGGTTTTTGATTATGTACAGTTTCAGGCGGACCTTTTTACCAGGAGGCAGAAGCTCTTACGGGAGATGGGATTTTTTCTGGACCAGGTGAAGGGAAGGCAGAAACAGGCGGAACTGAAGATAAAGCTTCACCATCCTCAGCATGTGATTCATGAAAGACGGCAAAGACTGGCGGATCTGGAAGACACCTTAAACCGGCAGATTACAGAGCTCATTAAGGAAGACAGGAGAAAGACGGAATCCATAAAAGAATGGCTTGCGGCGACCATGAATCAAAGAATGGAGCAGGATAAAAAGAGACTGGCCCTCATAAGCGGAAAAATGTGGGGACTCTCCCCCTTAAAGAAGTTAAGTCAGGGATATGGATTTGTGACAGACAGGGATGGAAACCGTGTGGAATCGGTGAAACAGACGCCGCCGGGCTGCGAGATTGCAGTACAGGTTGCGGACGGCAGGCTGCGGGCATTGGTGGAGGAGAGACAGGAGGTTTTTGCATGGCAGAAGAACGGGATTTAACTATTGAGGAAACATTTGCGGCCCTGGATGAGCTGATTGATAAACTGGAGAGCGGCAAAGGGTCCCTGGAGGATGCTTTTAAGAATTATGAAAAAGGCATGGGGCTGGTGAAAAGCTGCAATGAAAAAATTGAAAAAATTGAAAAACAGATCATGGTGCTGAGTGCGGAAACTGCGGAGGAAGACGATGGAAGCCAATTTTAAGGAAAAATTAAACCAGGCCGTGAAAGAGACGGAGGCTGTTGTGTATTCCTACCTGCCTCTGGAGGAAGGTCATCAGAAAAGGATTTTTGAAGCCATGAATTACAGCATGAAGGCAGGCGGCAAGCGTCTGCGTCCGTTGCTGATGAGGGAAACTTACCGGATGCTTGGCGGAAAGGGAAAGGAAATTGAGCCTTTTATGGCGGCCATTGAAATGATTCATACCTCATCGCTTATTCATGATGACCTGCCCTGTATGGATAATGACGAGCTGCGCCGGGGGAAGCCCACCACATGGAAAGCATATGGCTATGACATGGCGGTGCTGGCCGGGGATGCCCTGATGATTTTTGCTTTTGAGACAGCGGCAAAGGCTCTTTCCATGGGAGCTGATGCAGGGGCCGTGGGACAGGCCATGGGGATTCTGGCAGAAAAGACGGGAATTTACGGCATGATCGGCGGACAGACTGTGGATGTGGAGCTGACGGGGAAGCCTGTATCGAAGGAGCAGCTGGATTTTATTTACAGACTGAAAACGGGAGCGCTTTTGGAGGCGTCCATGATGATTGGGGCGGTGTTAGCGAAAGCTTCCGAAGAAGAGCTTTTGACGGTCAGGGATATTGCAGCTGATGTGGGACTGGCTTTCCAGATTCAGGATGATATTCTGGATGTGGTGAGTAGTGCCGAGGTACTTGGCAAACCAGTGCTCAGTGACGAGAAAAACAGTAAAACCACTTATGTGACACTGGAAGGACTGGATAAGGCAAAAACAGATGTGAAGGAGCTTTCTGACAGGGCCGTCAAACAGCTGGCAGGTTTGCCCGGGCAGAACACATTTCTTGAAGAACTGGTGGAAATGCTGGTGACCAGGGAAAAGTAATGGATGGAACAAAGGAGTAAGATTGACATGCTTCTGGAAAGAATTGAACAATCTTCGGATATCAGGAAATTAAAGGAAGAGGATTATCCGGTGCTGGCACAGGAAATCCGTCAGTTTTTGCTGGAAAAGATCAGCCATACCGGAGGACATCTGGCCTCTAATCTGGGGGTGGTGGAGCTTACCATGGCCCTCCATCTGGCTTTTGATCTTCCAAAAGATAAAATTATCTGGGATGTGGGCCATCAGTCCTATACCCATAAATTGCTGAGCGGAAGAAAAGATGGATTTGATGATTTAAGGCAGTTTGGCGGCATGAGCGGCTTTCCGAAGCGGAAGGAAAGTCCCTATGATGCCTTTGACACCGGACACAGCTCCACCTCCATTTCGGCAGGTCTGGGAATCGCCCAGGCAAGGGAAATTCTGGGAAAAAATTATGCAGTGATATCTGTGATCGGAGATGGCGCTCTCACCGGCGGAATGGCCTATGAGGCGTTAAACAACGCGGCGCAGATGAAGAAAAATTTCATAATCGTTTTAAATGATAATGAAATGTCCATCTCAAAAAATGTGGGCGGGATGTCCAGATATCTTGGAAGCGTCCGCACAAGAGAAAGCTATGCCGATTTAAAAAAGGGCGTCGATAAGGCCTTAAGCTCCATCCCTGTGGTGGGAAAGAGTCTGTCCTATGGCCTGTATCTGGCAAAGAACGGGATTAAGCAGTTTCTGGTGCCGGGAATGCTTTTTGAAGATATGGGAATCACCTATCTGGGCCCGGTGGACGGCCATAACGTGAAGGAAATGGTTCAGGTTTTTAAGGAAGCAAGGCGGGTGCGCCATGCGGTCCTTGTTCATGTCATTACAAAAAAGGGAAAGGGCTATGGTCCGGCGGAAAAAAATCCGTCCAGATTCCATGGTGTCGATCCTTTTGATATTGCAACGGGAAAATCTTTAAAGGAGAAGGCATATCCCAGTTATACGGATGTGTTTTCCAAAAAGATCTGCGAGCTTGGAAGGGAGAATCCAAAGCTGGTGGCCATTACGGCGGCCATGCCTGACGGAACGGGACTGACAAAGTTTTCAAAGGAGTTTCCGGAACGGTTTTTTGATGTGGGAATTGCCGAGGCCCATGCAGTTACGTCGGCGGCGGGGATGGCATCCGCGGGCTTAAAGCCTGTGGTGGCAGTGTATTCCTCTTTTTTGCAGAGGGGGTACGATCAGGTGCTTCACGATGTCTGTATCCAGGAGCTTCCGGTGCTTTTTGCCATTGACAGGGCAGGCCTTGTGGGAAGCGATGGAGAAACCCATCAGGGTATCTTTGACATTTCATTTCTAAGTCTGGTGCCCGGCATGAGCATTATGGCTCCCAAAAATTTCCGGGAACTTCAGTCCATGCTGGAATTCGGAGTGGAGTTTGACGGCCCGTTAGCTATCCGCTATCCCAGGGGAGAGGCATACAGGGGACTTCTGGAGTTTACGGCTCCGGTGGAGTACGGAAAATCAGAAATGCTTTACGAGGAAGAGGGCATTGCCCTGTTTGCTCTTGGCAGTATGGTCAGCACCGGAGAGCATGTGAGGGAGAAGCTTAAGAGCAAAGGCTATTCCTGTACCCTGGTGAATGCCAGGTTCGTGAAGCCCCTGGATACGGAGATGGTGGACAGGCTCTGCAAGAACCACAGGCTTATTGTGACCATGGAAGAGAATGTTCTGCGGGGAGGAATGGGGATGTGCGCTACCAGGTACATTCATGAACATTATCCGGATATCAGGGTCATTCAGATTGCCCTTCCGGATGCCTATGTGGAGCATGGAAATGTGTCGGCATTAAGGGAGATGCTGGGAATCGACAGTGATTCTGTTATCCGGCGGATTTTTGAGGAATATTTGGATAAGGAGCGGCAGGATTCATGAAGGAACGGTTAGATGTGCTGCTGGTGAAGCGGAATCTGGCAGAGTCCAGGGAAAAGGCGAAGGCGGTGATCATGTCGGGAATCGTCTATGTGGACGGCCAGAAGGAAGATAAAGCGGGCGCTTCCTTTCCGGAAACCGTACAGATCGAGGTGCGGGGAAGCACATTAAAATATGTAAGCCGCGGAGGCCTTAAGCTGGAAAAGGCCATGACCCGTTTCGGCCTGACTCTGGAAGGAAAGATCTGTATGGATGTGGGGGCTTCTACCGGAGGATTTACTGACTGTATGCTGCAAAACGGCGCAGGGAAGGTGTATGCCGTGGATGTGGGCCATGGACAGCTTGCATGGAAGCTTAGAAATGATGAGCGGGTAGTCTGTATGGAAAAGACCAATATCCGATATGTGACACCGGAGGATGTTGCCGATGAAATTCAGTTTGTGTCCATTGATGTGTCCTTTATTTCTCTCACCAAGGTTCTGGGGCCTGTGAAGGCGTTAATGGAGCCGGGCGGCGAGATGGTCTGCCTGATCAAACCACAGTTTGAGGCCGGGCGGGAAAAGGTTGGGAAAAAAGGCGTTGTGCGGGAGAAATCGGTTCATCTTGAAGTTATTGAGAGGGTGGCGGCCTTTGCGGGGAGTATCGGGTTTGAGGCGCTGCATCTGGATTTTTCCCCCATTAAGGGTCCGGAGGGAAACATTGAGTATCTTTTGCACCTTAAAAATCATACGGATGGAACGACGTTCTTAAATGATGGCGTGCAGGCCGGAGAAATTGTGGAGAGGGCCCACGATACACTGGATTAAATCACTGTGGGGGCAGGCGTATGAAAAATTTTTACATCATTGTAAATGAAGAAAAGGATGGGCACAAAGCCGTAAGGCAGGCCATAGAAGAATACCTGGAAAGCCGCGGAGGGATCTGCCGGGCCTCCAGCGGCAAGTTTCATAAGGGAAGCAGATACACAGCCATATCAGATATTCCGGATGGGACGGAATGTGTAATCACTTTAGGCGGCGACGGGACTCTTATCCGGGCGGCCAGGGATCTGGCGGGAAGCGGGCTTCCCATCATCGGAATGAACCTGGGAGGTCTGGGATATCTGACCCAGATCAGCAGAGAAGGCGACATCAGAGAGCTTCTGGATGCGCTGCTTTTAAATCGCTACCAGGTGGAAGAGCGGATGATGTTAAAGGGGCGGGCTTACCATCGGGGAGAGCTGGTGACAGAGGACATCGCTTTAAACGATATTGTTATGACAAGAGAAGGCGATCTGAGAATTCTGAAATTTAAGATTTATGTGGACGGTCAGTTTTTATACGAATACAGCGCGGATGGAATGCTGGTGGCAACTCCCACCGGTTCCACGGCCTATAACCTGTCGGCGGGGGGGCCCATCGCCCAGCCGGATGGAAAGCTTTTAATCCTGACACCGGTATGCCCTCATACGCTGACTTCCAGAACCATTGTGCTGGGACCGGAAAGCCGCATCCGGATTGAGATTTCTGCTGAAAATCAGGGGAAGCAGAATGCGGTTTTTGACGGCGACACCAGGGTTTTACTGGAACCGGGAGATTATATTGAAGTGGAAAGAGCGCAGACGGTGACGCGGGTCATCAAGCTGGACAGCCGTTCGTTTCTGGATATTTTGAAGCACAAGATGTATAACGCATAGAAGGAAAACAGGGAAAGAGGTATTTCGCATGAAGGTGGACAGACACAGTAAGATTGTAGAGTTGATCGGAAAGTATCAGATCGAAACCCAGGAAGAGCTGGCGACGCGCTTAAAAGAGGCCGGATATCACGTGACCCAGGCGACAGTTTCCAGAGATATCCGGGAGCTGAAGCTCACAAAGGTGCAAAGGGACAATGGCCGTCAGTGCTATGCGGTCATGCAGCCCCACAAGGATTTCGGGGAGAAATATATCCGGATCCTGAGAGATTGTTTTATTTCCATGGACATGGCGCAGAATATCCTGGTGATTAAAACGGTATCCGGCATGGCCATGGCGGTGGCCGAGGCGCTGGATGTGATCGGATTCCATGAAATTGTGGGATGTGTGGCGGGAGACAATACCATTATGTGTGCCGTGCGTTCCGTGGATGACACGATTCTTCTGATGGATAAATTAAAGAAAATTATTGCCGAATAGAATTGAGGTGATTGGATGCTGCTTGGCTTACATGTAAAAAATCTGGCCCTGATTGAAAAGGCTGAGGTGGAATTTGCCGGGGGCTTAAACATACTGACCGGAGAAACCGGCGCAGGAAAGTCCATTATTATCGGTTCCATTGGACTGGCGCTTGGAGGAAAAGCATCAAAGGATATGATCCGCCAGGGGGAGGAGAGCGCATATGTGGAGCTTATCTTTTCCGTAGAGGATGAAAAGAAAAAACAGGCACTGAAAAGTCTGGACATTGTTTTGGATGAGGAAAATACTCTTATTGTTTCCAGAAAAATCACACAGGCCAGAAGCGTAAGTCGTATCAATGATGAGACGGTAACGGCATCGCGCCTTCGGGCAGTTACCGGCCTTCTTTTGGATATTCATGGACAGCATGAACATCAGTCACTTCTTCACAGGCAAAAACATCTGGAAATTCTGGACGAATATTCCCGGAGCGAAACTGAAAATTTAAAAAAACAGACAACGGACGGATATCGGCGCTATCTGGAGTTAAAAGAAAAGCTTGCCGGCTTTTCCCTGGATGAGGAAGGGAGAAAGAGGGAGGCGGATTTTTTGCGGTTTGAAATTGAAGAAATTGAACAGGCGGGAATCCGTCCGGGAGAAGAGGAGGAGCTTTCGGCCAGATATCGGAAATTTTCTCATGGACAGAAGATTATCCAGTGTATGCAGGAAGCTTATGAGGCTGTGGATGGAGAAACCATTGGCAGGGCCGTGAGAAATGTGGAAAGCGTAGTGGCCTATGATGAAAATTTAAGGGAAATTCTGGAAGGACTTTCTGATGCAGAGAGCATTTTAAGTGATTTAAACAGATCCATTTCCGATTATATGAATGAAATGGAGTTTAATGAGGAAGAATTTAAAGAAACAGAAGAAAGGCTGGATTTTGTGCGCGGTCTTATGGCTAAGTACGGAAAAACGGAAGAAGCCGTTCTTTTGAACCTGGAGGAAAAGAAGAAACGGCTGTCGGAGCTGGAGCATTATGATGAGCTGGCGGCAGAAGCGAAGCTTGCTTTTAAACGTCAGGAAGCTGTTATGGAAGAGCTTTGTGAAGAGCTTTCCAAAAGGCGGCAAAAAGCGGCCGGGATTTTGGAAGAGAGAATTACCGCAGAGCTTCTGGATCTCAATTTCCTTCATGTGGATTTTAAAATTGAGCTTCGGCGGCTGGAGCATTTCACAGCCCAGGGCTTTGATGAAGCAGAGTTTTTAATTTCCACCAACCCGGGCAGTATTCCGCCGAGGCCTCTTTTTGAGGTGGCGTCCGGAGGTGAGCTTTCCAGAATTATGCTGGCGATCAAGACTGTTCTGGCCGATACGGATGATATTCCCACTCTGATTTTCGATGAGATTGATACAGGGATCAGCGGGCGGACGGCGCAAAAGGTGTCGGAGCGGCTTTCTTATATTGCGAAACGGCATCAGGTGTTATGCATCACCCATCTTCCGCAGATCGCCGCCATGGCGGATACACATTTTGAAATCAAAAAGGACGTGGAGGACGGAAGAACCACTACCAGAATCTGCCGCTTAAAGGAGACAGAACAGGTTGAAGAACTTTCCAGGATTCTGTCCGGAGCGGAGGTTACCGATAAAGTAAGGGAAAGCGCCAGAGAAATGAAACGGCTGGCGAATGAATGGAAAGAAACTGCGAAAAAATGACAGGGTGAAAAAAAAAAATGGTCACATACTAGGAGAGGAGCCAATCAATGCCCTCTCCTTTTTGTGCGTTAGCAATCAGAAGGGCGGAAGGGTTCTGGAACGGACTCGCGTTGTGCTTGCACAAAAGAGAGGCCGTTTCAGAACCCTTCCATGCGGCGGATGCCGCATCATCCGTCCGGGTTTCCCGGACGGATGGGCCCAGGCGGAAAGCCCGGCTGGAAGATCCCGGGACAGGTGGACTCGAGCGGAAAGCCTGACTGGAAGATCCGGGGACGGACGGACCTGAGCGGAAAGCCCGGCTGGAAGGCCCCGGACAGATGAACCCGGGGATAACCAGAGCAGTCGGAGCAGACAATCCGGAAGAATCAAGCGGACAAAAACAGGGCAGAATCAATATAGACGAGGAGGTTTTGCCGTGACAAGAAAGGAAAGGCTGCATAAGATTCTGGTCGGTATTTTCTGGGTTTCTCTGGTTTTCACAGGTGCGTTTGCATGGATTTATATGCAGCATGCAGTGCCGGACCGTTTGAATCTTGTGGTAAGTGAAGAAGAAATTTTCCATTTTTCCCTGCCGCCCGGAGTGACGTTAGAGAGTGAAAGCGAAGAGGTGGTTCTGGGAAATTCATCCAATATTCCGGCAGGAAAGGTCCGCCTCCAGGCGGCAGAGCCGGTTTCCATGTATGGGGCATCTGAGGGAAGCTATCAGGTGGGGATGAAGCTTTTTGGAATCATCCGCATGAAGGATATTCAGGTGGATGTGGTGGATGGCATGTATGCCGTCCCCTGTGGGACTCCGGTGGGAATCTATCTGAAATCCAAAGGGATTATGGTGATCGGAACCGGCGAGATTGTAAACGATGCCGGAAATGTGGTGGAGCCGGCATTTGGAGTGCTGAAGTCCGGAGACTATATTGAAAAGGTCAACGGTCAGGAGATGAACGATAAAAACGATTTAATATCAGCGGTCAATGCCTGCAATGGGAATGCTGTACAGCTTGAGGTGCGAAGGGATGGGGAGATTATGAAAATTGACTTAAATCCCGTTCACGCAGAAGACGGCACCTATAAGTTAGGCGCCTGGGTCCGGGACGATACCCAGGGAATCGGTACAGTAACTTATGTGGATTTAAACGGCTCCTTCGGCGCCCTGGGCCATGGAATCAGCGACAGCGACACGGGGATGCTGGTGGACATTGAGGACGGGGAGCTGTATGAGACACAGATTCTTGGAATAGAAAAGGGAGCTTCCGGGAAGCCCGGAGTCATGTCCGGGGTGATCTATTATGGGAAAGGAACAAAACTGGGAGAAGTGACGGCCAATACAGACGAAGGAATCTTTGGAACCGTCAACGAAAAATTCAAAGAAGCCATCCAGTCCCGGGCTATTCCAGTGGGTTTCCGCCAAGACGTACACAAAGGCCAAGCATTTATCAGAAGCGATGTATCAGGGGAGGTGAAAGACTATGAAATTGAAATTCAGAAAGTGGATTACTCGAGTCTTCAGAAAAATAAAGGGATGGTGATCCAGGTGACGGATGAGGAGCTATTGCAGCTCACCGGTGGAATCGTACAGGGAATGAGCGGCAGTCCGATCATACAGGATGGGAAATTAATAGGAGCCGTGACTCATGTATTTATCCAGGACTCAACAAAAGGGTACGGGATATTTATTGAAAATATGCTCTCGCATTGAGCCGGGCAGGAAGCGGAAAGGGGGAAGCCAGTTAGGAGCTCGCTCATAACTGGCTTCCCCCTTTTTGATTCCTATGGGGCGAAAGCCCCACAACCGATGGAACGCCGGAGGCGGGCCAGCGGTTGGAGCCCGGCGGAGTAGAGGGCGACAGATCTTTTGAACCGGGACATAGGAGGTCCGCAGGAAGACGAAAACGCATCGCAATAAATAACAAATTTCAGTTTGGAAAGTTAAAATGTTAAAAATCATAAGATTAATCCTGAATTTGCAAAACTTGTAGGGCAAAGTACAAAAGGGGATGGTGGAGGCTCTAATGTTTTTATGGTGAGACTGCCAAAAAGCAATTTGATTATGAGGTTCAGAGCGATGATGTCCCTTAATCCAGATGGCAGAGGCAATGCGGAATTCGGGACTATACCAGATATTGTTGCTAAATCACCGCGAGGAACTGCATTAAATCCTTTAAATGCTTGCCTGGAGTATATTAGAACCCTCAAAACCCCAAGAAGATAGGAACGTCCTGAGAGGAGAAAACGTAAATGCGCTACCTCCTCATTTTGTCAAGCAGTTTTTTGTTGAAAAATAAGGTTTTTTACAGATAGATCTCAGTGTATAACGAGGTAGAATGAGCAGGGATGATGGATTATCCATGGTATCATGTACTGGATCAGCTGGAAAAGGGTATAAGAAATAAAACGTCTGTCATTTTTTATATATGGCACTACGCATACCCTACTCACGCTATGGCAGCTAACCTCCTGTGTCCAACGGGGTCACGTGTCAACGCACGGCTCCCAACTTCTTTCGTTCTGCATCCATAAACCGGGTGTCAGCTAAGCTTTATAACAGGGTCATGCCCTACGGAATATATTTCTGCTGACTACTGCTGGCTCATTCTTTGCCCTTATACTGGCCTGATGGTCTGTGGCTGCTTCCTGTAACAGCTCTGTTTGTGCAGAGGACGTTATCCTGTTACGTTCCGCTTTGGTTCCCCGGTTCTTTCGGAACCGGCTTCAGCCACCATTTTTTTGGCAGTTCAAGCCGACTCCGAATACCGGATATTTCTCTTCTGTCTTGGTTCTGCTCCCCTGCCGGACGCTTACGCAGCCTTCCTTGGCTCCCTGCGTATGTCCCCAAGCAGCTTCCCCGGATCGTACTCCGCGCCTTTTGTCATCATTGCATACAGTACCCGCAGGAGCTTGCATGCCACCGCCATAAGGGCCTGCATTTTTTTGAGCGGGTTATTGTCACGCGTTAGGTAGTAATCATACACTTCACGGAATTCATCCTTCTGGGCAATCAATACAAGGGCCGCCTGGTACAGGTGGTACCTGAGACGTTTGCGCCCCCGTTTGCTGATGACGGTTTTTCCCTCATGTTTCCCGGAACTGTCCTCCACAAGTGCCAGCCCAGCCAGCTTCTGTACGGATCGTGCGTTGCTGAACCTGGTGAAATCACCGGTTTCTGCAAGGATTCCGGTTACGGTACGGATCCCCAGCCCACGGTTCTGCAGGATGTTCTCCACATATGGGAGCCCGCCGGCCATTTCTTCCAGGCGCCCCTGAATCTCCGCCTCCCATTTCAGGTATCCTTTCAGCTGCACGATCTCCCAGAGGATCTCCATCCTGGCGGCTTCCTGCCCCTCTTTGCGCCCTATACTATGCCTGGCGGCTGAAACAATCCTGAGTGCTTTGGCATATCCTGTCCCGCGCAGCTTCGCCTCCCTCCAAATCCGGTTGACCCCGTCCGCACCAAGACGGATGATGTCTTCCGGGAGGCCTGCCTGCTCCAGAAGAAGCATGCTTCCCACGCCGCTGATGTCCTTAAAGACGGTTCTGAATTCTGGAAAATAGATGGACAGCCACCGGTTTACGCGGTTCATGCACCGGGTTGTTTCTTCGGTATTCATGAGACGGAGGTTATTGAGGTTACGCAGTTCCGCATAGAGCCCTTCCGGCAGGTATGGCATGGAATAACGCCCTTCATGTACCAGCCCCGCAATTACTTTGGGATCCTTCCGGTCGGTCTTGCGGTTCAGGTTATCATCCAGCTCCTTGGATTTTTTGACATGGTGCGGGTTCACCAGCACAACAATAATCCCCCCGTTCATCAGCCACGATGCGAAGTTGAACCAATAGTGCCCGGTTGGCTCCATCCCAACCATGACCTTCTCCAGGTGCTGCCTGTCCCTGATCTCCAGGATCCAGGCCTTTGCCTCTTCAAAACCGGCCTCATTGTTTCCAAACTCAAAAGCCTTCTTTGAAAACTCCCGTCCCCGGTTGTCAAAGGCACGGATATCGTGCTTCTCACTTCCGATATCAGCCCCGATGACTAACGTCTTATCATCTACGAGGGCGATTTTGTCATTCTGGGTGAACGTCCGCCCGACCTCTGCCTGTCTCCAGGTGACAGCGACGGCTTCTTCATAAGCTTTTTTACCGATAGCAATGATTTCTTCAGAAGAAAATTCAGTATTCAGTTGCTCTTTGTTCTTTTTTGTTGTAGACTTCATTTTAGATACCTCTCTGTGATTTAAGATTTATCAACCAGCCAGTCAGTATTTCTTAACTTTACACTGAGGTATCTTTCTGTTCAACCCCTTTCTGTACATTCATCCTTTACACTTTGTATTATACAGGAAGCTTGATTGAAAATCTAACCAGAAAAGACAATTCTGCAAAACTTTTGTGCAAGTCTATGGATTGGAAGTTTTCAAAAGAGGAATAATGGTAACAGTTCAGGCTATCTGAACTGTTACAATATCTGTCCGTTGAAATATGGTATTCGAGCTATTTATCTCCACTGCTGATTTCCTGTTATTTATTTTCTCTTACTACTCTGCAGGGACTTCCAAACGCAATCGTGTTGTCAGGAATATTTTTAGTGACAACACTTCCTGCTCCGATTACAACATTGTTTCCTATTGTTACTCCTGGCATGATAATGACCCCGCCGCCGATCCAGACATTATCTCCGATTGTCACAGGGGAAGTCTGGGTTCTGCAAAATTCAAAGGTTCCATCTTCTTTTGGATTCCCAAACCGTTCAGACGCACTGGCCGGATGAAAGGCAGTATATATCTGGACATTCGGGGCAATTAAGGCGTTGTTTCCTATGATGATTCTATTGTCATCCAAAAAAGTGCAGTTCATATTTATTTCGCAGTTGTCCCCCAAATAAATATTGTTTCCATAATCAACATAAAAAGGGGGAGTAATCCACAAATTTTTCCCTCTTCCCCCCAGAAGTTCATTCAGTATACGCTCTTTTTCTGCTGCATTTGCGGAGTCCGTCTGGTTATAATCCCTTACCAGATCTTTCGCCCTGTGCCATTGCGACAGTAATTCCTTATCCCCACAGTCGTAAAGGAGTCCGGCCAGCATTTTTTCTCGCTCCGTCATATCGAGCACCTCCCGGTTCATGACTACACAGGGTTCATTATAGTGCATTTCTCCCAGGATAACAACACATATTGTAACAATTCAGGAGGTATTGGTAACAGTTCAGCCTTGCATCTTCTTGCCCGCGTACCGCGGACAAGAAGCTCCGGGCGTCCGCCCTATGAAGATTCA
>ERZ808046.780-NODE-780-length-20152-cov-3.970809_pt1 | contig 20152 bp, 20 predicted proteins | sample MGYA00380196_ERZ808046 | MGnify/ENA primary metagenome ERZ808046 (study PRJEB31490, sample SAMN06133421) | mouse gut metagenome | isolation source: Z6_2 | host: mice | place: China: Chengdu | collected 2015-05 ...
TGGTATTTCACGTTAATCCCGTTCAGATTATCGCTGCCGGGAGCGTTCGTACGGGCATGAAGATACCCTGCGCTCAGTGTGGCCTGCTGCTCAGACGCCCATGCAGGCGCACCGGATACGGCCAGACAGATGGCTGCGGACAAAATGGCTGCACAAACTTTACGCATAATTACCTCTCGCTTTTCTGCAATAAAAAAGGCGCCATTTCTGGCGCCCGTATTGGGGTTATGAAAATTCAGCTAATCGTGATACCTGCTGTGGATTTCTTCATCACCACAACCAGCAAATCGCTGATACTGGCTGTGGGATACCAGTCATTTACCAGCCACGCTGATACCGAAAACTCCAGCGTCATGTGGCCGCGACCAGCAGGCATATCAATAACACCTGTATAAATCAGCGTATTATCCCGCGCGGTACAGTTATAAATTTCAGCACCGTTTTTCCGCACTATCAGACGGCATGACGAATAAATATCGTTATGTTCCCGCTCATGTTTAGCACCGCTGAATGCCACCGCCGGAATAACAATTTGCCGGTCAAAAGGCTGATCGTCATAAACCCTGACGGTAATGGTTCCTGACGGCCACCGCTCCGGTGCACGGGAGTCCCGGGGGAAAGCTTTGCCCACTGTTTTAACAATATCGCCTTCAATCTGGTTCGCGGACAGTTTTCCCAGAACCCGACAGTTCTCGTTAATCGTGACATTGTTGAGCGTCCCGGCGTTCGCATTCACACTGCCACTGATATCCGCATTTTTCGCCGTCAGCCGCCCGTCCGGTGTCAGGGAAAATACCGGCGGATTTCCACCGCTGGTAATGGTGGGGGCCGTCAGGCGCTTCAGGAACACGTCGTTCATGAATATCTGGTTGCCCTGCGCCACAAACATCGGCGTTTCATTCCCGTTTGCCGGGTCAATAAACGCGATACGGTTAGCGGCAACCAGAAACTGGCTCAGCTTGCCTTCCTCCGTGTCCTCCATGCTGAGGCCAATACCCGCGACATAATGTTTGCCGTCTTTGGTCTGCTCAATTTTGACGCCCCACATGGCATTCCACTTATCGTTAGCGTCCTTCCACTCTTTCGAAAACTCATCCAGTCTGCTGGCGTTATCCTCCGTCAAATCAACTTTTTCCAGCAGCTCTTTACCGAGATGGGATTCGGTTATCTTGCCTTTGAAAAAATCCAGGTAACCTTCCGCATCATCGCTCGCCCGACCGACGGCCTCCACGAATGCCGATTTGCCAACGGTGTTCACACTGCGGATATAAAAGTAATAATCATGGCCCGGTTTGATATTGATACTGGCGGCTATCCAGTACAGCCCCGTGCCAAGGTAGCGGGCTGTGGTTTCAACCTGCCTGATATCCGCAATCCGCTTTTCCGAGAACCAGAACTCAAACTGTACCGTCGGATCATAAACCGCAAGATGCGGCGTGGCGGTTATCTGAAAATAGCCCGGCGTCAGCTCAATCCGCGACGGCGCTGCCGGTGCGGCAATCCGGAACGATACCGATGCCGGATCGCCCTGCTGTCCCCACGCATTTACCGCCCGGACTGTCAGCCTGTAGTTCCCCAGCGCCAGTTGCGTGAAGCGGTATGTGGTTTCCGTCGTCCGGGCCGTGCTGACCAGCCGCTCACTGCCGTCATCCGCTGCCACGGTCAGGCGAAGCATAAAGCTCACGCCCTTCACCACCTTCGGCGTGTCCCAGCGCGCCAGCACCTGATATTCCCCGCTGTCTGCGGTGACTTCGGCAGTCAGGTGCTGCACCGCTGGCGGCGTGACACCATTCACCGTGCCGCTCTGGTCGCCGTCAAAGTGCGCCCCGTTATCCACGATGGCTTCTTTTTCCGGTACATGCTGCACGGCGGTGATGGCATACGTGCCGTCGTCGTTCTCACGGATACTCACGCAGCGGAACAGGCGCTGGCGCAGCGTCGGCAGCTTCAGCCCCCATACGCTGTATCCGGCAACGCCGTCAGGAACACGGCTCACTTTTACCTTCACGCCGTCGGTGACGGACTGGACCTCCACGCTGACCGGATTGCCACTTCCGTCAACCAGGCTTATCAGCGTGGTACCGGAGGATGGCAGCGTGATTTCACGGTCGAGCGTCAGCGTCCGGGTCTGGCTGTTCACCGCCAGCACGCGCCCGCCGATGCTGATACCCGCATAGTCATCATCGCAGATTTCAATGACATCGCCCGGTACATGGCGAAGCCCTTCAGCACCCACGCTGAAATCCACGGTCTGCGTCTCCAGCAGTTCCGTTTTAATCAGCCACAGCCCGGCGCGGTGTGCCTGCCCCCGGCTGGTACAGCCAAAGGCATCCATCTTCGTGACATTACGACCGTAACGGGCAATGGCCTGCGTATCTTCAACAAGCTCTGTCGCCGTCTCCCAGCCGTTGTTCGGGTCAATCCAGTTCACCTCAACGGCATTATGGCGGTCCTTCAGGGCGCTGAAGCTGTAGCGGAACGGCGCGCCATCATCCGGCATCACCACATTACTGCGGTTATAGGTCCACACCTTATCCGACGGTCGGTCCTGCACGAACGTCAGCGTCTGCCCGTTCCATACCGGCATACAGCGCATCGCCGAGCAGAAATCACTGAGCACATCCCACGCCTTGCGCTGTGTGGTCAGGTACGCATTACAGGTGATGCGCGGCTCCGTGCCGCCAAAGCCGTCCGGCACCGACTGGTCGCAGTACTGGCCGATGACATACAGCGCCCATTTATCCACATCCGCCGCACCAAGACGTTTCCCCATGCCGTAGCGCGGATGGGTCAGCATATCCCACAGACACCAGGCCATGTTGTTGCTGTATGCCGGTTTAAACGTTCCGTCCCAGATACCGCTGTATTGCCGCGTCTGCGGGTTATAGTTCGACGGCACCTGCAGAATACGCCCGCGCAGATGATAATTACGGCTCACCTGCTGGCTGCCGAACTGCTCCGAGTCCACCTGCACGCCGACCAGTGCCGTGTTCGGGTAGCACTGTTTCACATCGATGATTTCGGTGTATGACGACCAGAGCGTTTTGTTCTGCAGCTGGTCTGTGGTGCTGTCCGGCGTCATCCTGCGCATCCGGATATTGAACGGGCGCGGCGGCAGGTTACCCACCACCACCGATGCCAGATACTGTGAGGTGGTTTTGCCTTTAATGGTGATGTCTTTTTCCGTCACCCAGCCACCGTTACGCTGTATCTGAACCAGCAGGCGGACTTCCGACGGATTCCGGTCCCCCTTTGAGGTGGTTTCCACCAGTGCCTGCACACCGAAGGTAAAGCGCAGACGGTCGATGTTTGCAGACGTGATGGTCCGGGTAATCGGCGTGTCGTACTTCACTTCCGTACCCAGCACCGTCTCGGAGCCGGAGGATTCAAATCCCTCCGGCGGTGTCTGCTCCTGCTCACCTGCCCGGAACACCACCGTGACGCCGGAGATATTGGTATTCCCCTCACTGTCCAGCACAGGCGTACTGTTCAGCAGCACGCTTTTTAATCCATCCACCGGACCTTCAATCGGCCCTTCGCTGATGGCATCGATCACACTCAGCAACTGCGTGGACTTCAGGTTGTCCTTCGCTTCGCGCGGGGTATGCCCCTTACTGCTGCCTTTACCCATTCCTCACGCTCCAGAAACGACAAAACCGCCCGCAGGCGGTTTCACATAAAACATTTTGCATCAGCGACCAATCACCACAACCTGACCACCGTCCCCTTCGTCTGCCGTGCTGATCTCCTGAGAAGCCACCCGCGACCCCACGCGCATTTCACCGTACAGAACAGGCAGAACATTGCCCTGGGCAACCATGTTATCCAGTGAGGAGAAATAGGTGTTCTGCTTACCGTTATCCGTTGTCTGTGTACGGGGAGTTCTGGCTTTCGGTGCCAGCATCTGCGCCACACCACCAAGTACCATACTGGCACCGAGAGAAAACAGGATACCGGTCATACCACCGGCCCCAATGGCTGCCCCCCATGCTGCAAGGGTGGCTCCGGCAGTAAAGAATGATCCGGCAATGGCGGCAGCCCCCAGAACAATCTGGAATACGCCCCCTGACTTGGCCCCGGCGACTCTGGGAACAATATGAATCACAGCGCCGTCAGGCAGAACCTCATGTAACTGCGCCATCAATCCGGACGTGCTGACGTCCCGCCCGGCAATCCGTACCTGATACCAGCCGTCGCTCAGTTTCTGACGAAACGCCGGGAGCTGTGTGGCCAGCGCCCGGATGGCTTCAGCCCCCGTTTTCACACGAAGGTCGATGCGGCGGCCAAATCGTTGTAAATCCCCGTAAAGGCAGATGCGCGCCATGCCCGGTGACGCCAGAGGGAGTGTGTGCGTCGCTGCCATTTGTCGGTATACCTCTCTCGTTTGCTCAGTTGTTCAGGAATATGGTGCAGCAGCTCGCCGTCACCACAGTAAATGGCGGCATGATTCGGCACCGATGAACCAAAACAGCACAGCAGCACATCGCCCGGTTGTGCTGATGACAACGGCACCTGATACAGCCCTGTGGCCTCCAGATTATCCAGATAGAGATTCTGACCGTGACGCCACCAGTCATCCTCACGATGAAAATCCGGCATCTCAATCCCCGCCAGATGATAAGCATCCCGGAACAGCGTGTAACAGTCCGTCACCCCGTGCTCAAAGCGCCGCCCGGTGAGATGCGGCACACAGCGGAACTTATGAATCGCCCCCCGGCAGACCAGCAACCACGGCAAATCACTCTGCACCTGCAGCCGCCGGTCAGCCTCACTCAGCCAGGGCAGACCACCGGGGTGGCTGTGGACCAGCGCCACAATCTCACCCTGCATTTCTGCCTGCAGCCAGTCTTCCGGCGACATACGGAAATACGCCTCCGGCTCACCGGAGATATTCACGCAGGGGAAATATCTTTCCCCCTCCGGCGTGCTTACCACGAAGCCGCACGACTCCGCTGGCGCACATCGCCGGGCGTGCGCCAGAATCGCTGATTCTGTCTGTGTCATGGGATTTACTGCGAAAGTTTGTTAATGGAAAGGAAGCCGCCAAAGTTGCCGACGTTATTGCGGAACTTACAACCGCTCAGGCATTTGCTGCATTTATCCTTCGTGATATCGGACGTTGGCTGGTCATATTCATCCGCGACCGCCGGACCGTGATAACCGCACTCATCACCGCGATAGGTCCAGGTGCAGGTGTTGGCCAGCATGATACGTCCCGGAAAAACAGCGCCGTCCGTTTCCGTCGGCGTGGACAGTACAAAGGAGGCACTCACCGCGCTCAGTTCGCTGCACTGCTCAATGCGCCAGCGGCTGATCACCTCCTGCTCCGGATCGGCGTCACTGTTTCCGTTGACGAAGTTCACCGCATCCAGAAAACGGGCGTAAACCTTACGCCGGACCACCGTTCCGCCGACCAGACTCTGCAGATCTTCCGCCATCCCGGTGACCATACCGTACAGGTTAGAAACCGTCAGCGTGGGGCGCGTACTGGTGCCTTTGCCATTCAGTTCAAAACCACTCCCCTGAATGGGATACGGCTGATACTGTCGCCCCTGCCAGGTGACCGGCTCACCTTTTTCGTTCTGCTCATTACAGAAAAAATAACGTTCTCCACCGACCTCTGTCAGATCGATTTCCCAGAGCACCACGCTGGCCGACTGCTCCGCACGGGTGCATTCATTCAGTGTTTCCTGCCGGATATCCTGCATCAGTTCACCACCTGTTCAAACTCTGCGCTGAACTCAACACGCAGCATACTGACCCGCGACGACCATTTTGCGCAGGTCACCTTTATCTGCCGCCACTCATAAGGCGGCGTCCACAGAAAGGATTTCCAGCCCCCGTGCTCAGCCAGAAACGACTCAAGCGCCGTGGCCTCCCAACGGGGAACAGAAAGCGTCACGCTGTACGTTTTCAGGTCGGCATTCAGCCCGGCAGGCGCTCGCTGGGAATAGCCATCACCAAAGCGCACCTTTCTTACGGAAGGGGCCGAAGCCACATCCATACCGGGTTTCACTTTCCAGCGGAAGGTTTTCATCGTCCACCTCCGGAGAACAGACCACCATCGCGCATCTGCCCGGTCACAACATCCATTGCCGCCTTACGGGCTACGTCATAAACAGCCTTTAGTGCCTGTGGCCCTATCTGACCGTTCGTGCCGTCGTTGTTAATCACCACATGGTTATTCTGCTCAAACGTCCCGGACGCCTGCGAGCGGCTGTCCGCCATGCTGCCCGGTGTACCGACATAACCGCCGGTGGCATAGCCGCGCATCAGCCGGTAGAGATTTCCCACGCCAATCCGGCTGGTTGCCTCCTTCGTGAAGACAAATTCACCACGGTGAACAATCCCCGCTGGCTCATATTTGCCGCCGGTTCCCGTAAATCCTCCGGTTGCAAAATGGAATTTCGCCGCAGCGGCCTGAATGGCTGTACCGCCTGACGCGGATGCGCCGCCACCAACAGCCCCGCCAATGGCGCTGCCGATACTCCCGACAATCCCCACCATTGCCTGCTTAAGCAGAATTTCTGTCATCATGGACAGCACGGAACGGGTGAAGCTGCGCCAGTTCTGCTCACTGCCGGTCAGCATCGCCGCCATATTCTGCGCAATACCATCAAAGGTCTGCGTGGCTGCACTTTTAACCTGCGACATACTGTCCGTGGCGCTCTCTTCCCACTCACTCCAGCCGGACTTCAGGCCTGCCATCCAGCTCCCGCGAAGCTGGTCTTCAGCCGCCCAGGTCTTTTTCTGCTCTGACATGACGTTATTCAGCGCCAGCGGATTATCGCCATACTGTTCCTTCAGGCGCTGTTCCATGGCTTCCCGTTCTGCCTGCCGGTCAGTCAGCCCCCGGCTTTTCGCATCAATAGCGGCCCGTTTTGCCCGTTGCTGCTGTGCGAATTTATCCGCCTGCTGCGCCAGCGCGTTCAGGCGCTCCTGATACGTGACCTTATCGCCAAGTGCAGCCAGCTGGCGTTTGTACTCCAGCGTCTCATCTTTATGCGCCAGCAGGGATTTCTCCTGTGCGGACAGCTGGCGACGTTGCGCCGCCTCCTCCAGTACCGCGAACTGACTCTCCGCCTTCCACAAATCCCGGCGCTGCTGGCTGATTTTCTCATTTGCTCCGGCATGCTTCTCCAGCGTCCGGAGTTCAGCCTGAAGCGTCAGCAGGGCAGCATGAGCACTGTCTTCCTGACGATCGCCCGCAGACACCTTCACGCCGGACTGTTTCGGCTTTTTCAGCGTCGCTTCATAATCCTTTTTCGCCGCCGCCATCAGCGTGTTGTAATCTGCCTGCAGGATTTTCCCGTCTTTCAGTGCCTTGTTCAGTTCTTCCTGACGGGCGGTATATTTCTCCAGCGGCGTCTGCAGGCGTTCGTAAGCCTTCTGCGCCTCTTCGGTATATTTCAGCCGTGACGCTTCAGTATCGCTCTGCTGCTGCGCATTTTTGTCCTGTTGACTCTGCTGCTCAGCCTTCTTTCGGGCGGCTTCAAGCGCAAGACGGGCCTTTTCACGATCATCCCAGTAACGCGCCCGCGCTTCATCGTTAACAAAATAATCATCCTTGCGCAGATTCCAGATGTCGTCTGCTTTCTTAAACGCAGCCTCTGCCTTAATCAGCATCTCCTGCGCGGTATCAGGACGACCAATATCCAGCACCGCATCCCACATGGATTTGAATGCCCGCGCTGTCCTGTCTGCCCAGGTCTCCAGCGTGCCCATGTTCTCTTTCAGGCGGCGGGTCTGGTCATCAAACCCTTTCGTTGCGGCCTCGTTCGCCGCCTGCAATGCCCCGGCTTCATCGCCGGAACGCTGCAACTGAGCAACATACGCAATCTGCTCCGCCGTCACGTTATGGAACTGGCGTGCCATCGCTGTCAGCCCTGACGTCGGGTCTGTGGTCAGCTTCCCGAAGGCTTCAGCGACCTTGTCCACCTCCACGCCGGATGCAGAGGAGAAACGCGCCACACTCTGGCTGATGGATGCAATCTGAGCCTCACCGCTTACTCCCGCCTTAACCAGTGCGCTGAGTGACTCGCTGGTCTGGTTAAACGTCAGCCCTGCCGCCTGCCCGGCTCTGGACAGGACCAGCATACGATCTGCCGTCAGACCCGACTGATTGCCGGAAAGGACCAGCGTTTTGTTGAAATCGGACAGGGTTGAGTTGCCCTGATACCAGGCATACGCCAGCGCACCGGTCGCCACCGCCAGCGAGGTGGCCCCCACCATCGGCAGGGTGATCGCACCGGCAAGCCCCCTGAACATGGGGATCATCCCGCCGAAGGAGTCCTTCACCTGACCACCCTGTTGCAGCAGGATCAGCCACGGACTTTGCCCGCCTGCAAGCTGCGTGGCCACGTCGGTGAACTGTGCAGGCAGCATACGCATGGCGGCTTTATACTGCCCGACGGAAATCCCCGCTTTCTGTGCAGCCAGCGCCTGTCGGCTCAGCGACTGTTCAACGACTGCCGCTGTTTTTTTCGCATCACTTTCCGTACCGGAAAAATGACGCCTGACTCTGGCCATCTGCTCGTCAAATCTGGCCGCATCCAGACTTAAATCAACGACCAGATCGCCTACCGGTTCAGCCATACCGGACTCCTCCTGCGATCCCTTCTGATACTGTCATCAGCATTACGTCATCCTCCGTCATGTCCGCCACATCCGGGGAAGTAGGGATAACTTCATTCCCGTCCGGGCCAAAGCGGACACCTCCGGCAAGCCCTGCCGCTTTCTGCATCAGCACATCATCTTCAGGCTCTTCGTCAGCCTCACGCCGGTTCAGCAGACTGAAATCCAGCGGATGCATATCCGGATCGCTGAAAAACAGGCTGAGCACGGTGTACGTCAGCCCGGAAAAGTGCATATCCAGCAGAACATCATGAAAATAATGGGTACTGTAAAAGCGGTGCCAGTCGGCATACTCCGTGGATGACATCCCGGCAAGCATGGCACGCCAGTCGGGTCGCCCCATCTCACGCGCCAGTTTCAGGGCAAAACTCAGCTCACCGTCGAACACTTTCCCGCAGAAACAGGCTCTGCAGGCCCGGCATCCTCTGCCTGTTCAGGGGCATCATTCACCACAAACTCATACATACCGGACAGCCGGTACACCACGTTTTCAGCATGAGAAATTGCCTCTGTAGGCCAGGTGGTAAGCACTTCCTGCTCAATCTGTTTAACGGCTTCATTCATGGACGGCATCTGCGTCTTCTGCGGATGGTTATGCCACAGGGACATAGCCACCACAAAAGCACCGGTTCTGATGGCGTCTTCCACAGTAAACTTCCGGTTGCTGTCTGACTCCGCCTGTTCTGCCTGCCGTTTCATCAGGGCGAGATGCTCAATACGCTGCAGGGCTGACAGTTCAGAAAGCGTGACGGTCACGCCGTTATGTTCAAATGATTCGGTTTTCAGGAACATCGCTGACTCTCCGGATTAACTGTCGGTGACAGTGATTTCTGCAACCGCAGCAAGTTCACCATTACCGGATACAACCGGAATGTTGACCTTACCTGCAGCAACGCCTTTCACGGTGATGGTCATACCACTGACCGACACGGTGGCTTTTGTTTTATCCGCTGACACCGCACGGAAGCTCTTGTCAGTTGCGCCCTCCGGCTGGAATGCCACGGTCAGCGTGGTGCTCTGCCCTTTCACCACCGAGGAGCTGGCAGGCGTCACAGTCATACCGGTTGCCGCCGTCACCGTACTGCGATCTTCTGCCATTGACGGACGGCCCACATTGGTGACCTTCACCGTACGGGTGATCACTTCCTTCGCCGTCACCGCCTTACCGATACTGCTGACCCAGCCACGGAACACATCGACCGTGCCGTTCGGGAAGCGGATTTTATAGGCACGGGTATCACCTTCATTAAACCACGCCAGCAGCGCCTGCTGCCCCTGCTCTCCGGGCATCCACGCCAGCGTGAAGCTGGTATCTCCGGCGGATTTCTGCCCCTGCCCGGTCGCGGTCCAGTCCGCATCTTCATCATCGAGATAACTGTCGTCATAGGACTCAGCGGTCAGTTCGCCGGGCGTCAGGTCTTTAACTTTAGCCAGACGCGACCAGTCAACGTCTGAAAGCGGGTTCGCATAAGGGTCACCGTTCCCCTTATAAACCCACAGTGTGGTCCCGGCCCCTTTCACCGGCATTACTGGATTTGGTACAGGCATAGCGTCCTCACATTTCATAGGTAATGACATAAGTCAGATCGGCTGAACTCCACAGGCCCGCATCATCGTCGCGCCGGTAGTCATAGCCGCTGGCCACCATACTGGTGATCAAATCTGACAGTGCCGGGATATCGCTCATCACCGGATAAATCCGGGACTCCATCCACGAATCCAGCTCTGAATCCGGCACCTGAGCAGGCAGGAAAACTTCAATATGCAGCTCCGCCTGCCAGGTATCGCTGTCCAGCTCTTCGCCCGTGTATTCAGCGCCGGTGAGATAAACGGCAACTGCCGGAAAATCCGCCTCATCAAAAACAGCGGGGCGACCATCAAAAAACGTCGCCCCGGTGTCATGCTTCTCCAGTGCATCCAGTACGGCTGCACGGAGTTCAGTATGTTTCATCGCTTTATTACCATCCTCAGTTGATGCTGCAGCGCATAGCCCAGCTCTTTCGGAAGACGTTCACGCCGGATCCGCTCAATATTTTGTTTAAACGCCGTGGTCAGCGGCACCGCCATCGGGATTTTCACCACATCAATGGGGTAACGGTTTTTCCCGGCCACACGCTGCATGACATGCCACCGGCCATTTTTCAGTTGCTGAATAAACGCGCCGGGAATACGACGGTTTCCCACCACAAGCACGCTGCCGCCACCTTTCAGGGATGAACGCTGCCCCTTTTTACGACGCCTGCGTCGGGACAGGACAATCCGCGCGTTACCCAGCTTGATTACGGGCAAATCCCCCCGGTTAACCTTGATTCTGGCCTGCGGATTTTTGACCGTGGCCCTTTTCAGCCTGGCCCTTTCCTTTACCAGTTTCCGGCGTACCTTTGTCTCACGGGCAACCTGTGACGCCGACTGCGATATCGCGGATGAAGCAACGCGGTTAATGGCCATTGCGGCGGCACCGGGCACCGCCGTTCTGCTGATACGGCTGAGGTTTTCAACGGCCTGCTCAAGACCCTGTATGGCCATACATCCCCCTTTCAGCGACGACGGCTGGCGGCAGGTGGTTGCCCCCGGTTGAGCCAGAGATAACAACTCCCTCCGTCATCCGGAGAAACACGGTCCACCCAGAACATCTCGCCGTTAATGGTCAGCGTGTCACCACGCCGTACAGCACAAACCGTATCCGTAAGCACAAATAATGACGGGTTACTTCCTTCAATACGGATCCCACTACTGGCAAAACCCAGCGACTCCGGATCGTCAAAAACGCCATGAACCTCGCCGCCACGCTGTGCACCGGAGGTGAACTGCGCACTGATGCCCATCACTTCAACAATCGTACTGTCCACCCCGGCAAGGGCGGCATCAAAGGCATTCTGAAAATCACGCATAAACAGCCATTCCACCATCAACGTGTGTTTTTGCATCTGAGGACATAATCAGAATCACCCGACCAACATCCGCAAGCTCAACGGATTCCCCCGTTTCACCATCAACGCCACAGAGATGGAGGCAGGTCAGAACTCTGATGCGCGTTAACGCGCCGGATGTTTCCTCACGAACATCATGAGCCGCGGTTTCCCGCTCCCGGATATCCATATTCATAACCTGTACATCATCGCCGGATGACTGCATTTCCTCTTCCCATTCTGCCACCCGCTGCGCTATCTCTGCGGCACTCCCGGATATATCCGGCTCACGCCCCAGAATCAGGGCCAGTTCATCAAGCCGTTTCAGATTTTGCTCTTTCGTTGCCATATCAGCCCCCTGTGAAAAAAGACACGGGGGCATTTCGCCCCCGCTCACGGATTATTTCACCTGTACCACCACAAACTCATCCGGGTCCGGCAACACCATCAGCGGCGCGGACTGCGTCATGGTAAATTCACGGGCGGGATCCCCTACCGTCAGCCAGTGTTTCGGATAACGGGAAGAGGCCACCACACCTTCGGACAACGCCTGAGCATCCTGAATGGCACCGTAACAACGGATCCCATCTGCAGCAGTATTCCCCAGAACCAGCATGCCATCTGGAAGATAACGTTTTTCGATACCGTCTTCTGCTATATAAGACGTTTTCGCCACCACAATGGCCAGATCGCCGTAATACCCCTTGAAGGACACCACTGCGCCCAGATCTTTCACTGCCGTTTCGAGTTGAGAATTTGAACCGCGACGGGTATCCAGTTTTTCGCGGAACAGCTTAAAACCATTCAGAAGACGCCAGACGGTACCGTCCATAATGGCAATATTCACAAGACCGCTGGCCTGGTCGCAGTAGAGGTCAATATCATGTGTAGGATCGAACGTGTCACGATCCTGTTTTGACCACTCCTTACCACCACCCTGAGTGATGTTATTCTTCGTCGACCTGCCAAAATCGACCTCAATTTTCTCGAACTGGTCTCCTTCCATGGTGTATTTGCCATACAACACAGCATTTACCGCCTGCATTTCTTCCACCTGGACAATCGCGTGCTCTTCCTGTTTGAGGTTATCGGTAATGATACGCAGACGGCGGTAAGCCGGATCATTCAGTTGAGATGGATCTTCACCAGGAAGGCGCTCAACCGCCTGCTGGTAATTAAATTCGTGTTTCGGCTTGACGTAGCCCGGACGCAACACGCGGGTTTCACCACCACGATGACGCAGCACTTTTCCTTCAACAACCGGGGAGACATAGGCCGCCACCGGCGTTTTTCCGGTAATTTTGTCCAGCATCACCTCTTCGGTATGGAAATTCACCGTACGGCGGAAAAACAGCTCCAGAAACAGCGCACGAAATTTAACTTTTTGTTCGGTATAACCGAGTAACTGGCGGGTCGTAAACAATCCCATAAATCAGTTCCTTTCATTCAGAAATCAGTCAGGCCACCGCGGTGGCCTGATAACGTGTTACGGCAGCGCCGCGTGACTCAGGGCACTGCCGGCAAAGGCGTTGGCCTTTTTGTGTTCATCCACACTTTCAGGCCAGTGGATTGCCTCCGTCGCAAAGGTTCCCGACTTGTAATACGTCAGCGCCGTCTCTGTGCCGTCAAGCGGCAGTACCAGTATGCCAACCGCACTACCGGCTTTCTGTCCGTCCCAGACCACCAGTTTCCCGGTGGCTTCATCCAGCATCAGGGGCGTCAGTGCCGGTGTTGACGAGGAAATCCCGCTGCTGCCTGTGGCGGTATGAGCCGGATCATTACCGGCAAAAATACGTACTTCCGCACGCTGTTCAGTGATGGTTTTCGTCACCATATTGTAAAAACCTCCTATTGATGGTCAGCACTGGCTTCATGGCATGGCCATGAGCATTTTCACGTCCGCATCACCATCTGCTGACGTCTGTGGCACGCCACCCTGTACCGCTGCCGGTGAATGGTTCGCCATGAAATGTTCAAACATGGCGGTTGTGGATGCAGAGACCGGTTCTGCCTTACCTGATCCCGCAGCCAGCACAGCCCGGGCGCTCTCCACAGTCATTCCCGGGCAGGCAGCCAGCTGTTCAGCCTGCACCTCAGCCCCTTTTGCCTCATCCAGTGCCATGATCTGATCACGGAGTGATGGTCCGGCATCCGCCTGCGGTGAAGCAGCCAGGATCGGGCGGGCTTTTTCCACCGTCATCTCCGGCATCGCCGCCAGTGTTGCCGCCAGTTGTTCACGACCGTTCGCTTCTTCACACGCCATAATGCGATCGGCTTCACTCTGCGTGGATGCCACCGGCTGCTGCGGTGCCGCCGCGGCCAGAATCGCCCGGGCCTGTTCAACGCTCATGCCCTGTTGTCCTGCCAGCATCGTGGCAAGCTGTTCACGTCCTTTCGCTTCCTGGCATGTCAGGATCCCCATCACTCGCTGGTTCTCCTGCGCGGCGGCTTCCGTTGCAGTTAATTGCGGCATAGTGCCTCCTCTGACATTACTGTTCAGCGCCGTGGCCATCACACTGATGGCATCCGACGCATTGATTAATTCATCCGCCAGCCCGGCCTCAATGCCGGACTGACCTTCAAAAACGGCGGCCTCTGTTCCCGTGACTGCATCAACAGACAGACCGGTAAACATCGCCACTTTTTCGGCAAACATCCGGCGCGCCGCATCAATCCGCTGCTGCATGTCCTGGCGAACCTCTGCCGGCAACGCTTCAAACTGATTGCCATCCACCTTGTGCGCCCCTGAGTAAATCAGCGTGATATCCACACCGGCCTGCGCCAGATGACCGGCATAGCTGACATGGCTCATCATCACGCCAATGGAACCGATACGGGATGTCTGGGTAACCAGCCGTCGGGAGCAGGCCGACGCCAGCAGCATGGCTGCAGAACAGGCCGTGTCATTGCACAGTGCCCAGACCGGCTTCTGCTGACGGAGGCGGTAAATCATGTCAGCGCAGTCAAACGCGCCGGCGGCCTGCCCGCCCGGACTGTCAATGTCCAGCAGTACGCCCCGCACCTGGCTATCCGCCATTGCCTGCTGAAGACAGGCGACAATACCGTCATAGCCTGTCATTCCGGAAAATGGCCGCATACCACCCAGCCGGTGCACCAGCGTGCCGGTCACCGGCAGTACAGCAATACCGTTCACCACCCGGTAAACACGGGCCGGTCGTTTACCTCCGGCCATATACTCGTCCGTTTCAGCCAGCATTCCGGGAGCATCAAACTGTACCTGCTGTTGTGGTACCGAAAGACTTGCTGCCCCCATCTCGCGCCCGAGCGCGCAAAAGAAAACCCGCGCATAGGCGGGCTCCAGAAGCAGCGGTTCATTGAATGCTGCGGCAATAATGTGTGAAAGATTACGTCTCACGTGGTGTTGTCTCCTCTTCCGGCCTGCGACTCTCCGCTATCTGCTGCTGATACGCCTGCGCTATCCACACCGGACGTGAGAGTCCGGCTTTTTCCCGCTCAGCAGATTCCCTGACCTGCTGGCGGAAAATGTCCTGATAATCCTCGCCCATCAGCGCCAGCTCTTTCTCATACGTGCTCAGTCCGGCCTCAATGCGCATCACTGATTCCTGGACTTCCTTGAGCCCGTCAATGGCCATTCTTCCGGCACCAATCCACTCTGCCCGTGACCAGGCTGATCGCGCCTGATAAAAATCAAAACGTGCCCGTGGCGGACGAATAATCCCCCGAAGAAGTGCCTCTTCCAGCCAGCAGGAAAACATCTGCGTGGCCAGCCGGGCCGCAATAAATTTTCGCCGCCCCATAAAATAGCGCCACGACTCATTGGCGGAGGCGCGGGCACTTGAGTAACTGACCTTCGAGTAATCACGGGACAACTGTTCGTAGGAAACGCCAAGACCGGCGGCGATATACCGCAGCAGCGCCTGTTCAAGCGCAGAAAATCCATTGTCTGAATCCTGCGCAGTCTGTAGTTTCAGATCATCACCAGGGAAAAGGTGCGGAATTTTGACACCGCCCAGTGTCACGTTATTCGTGTCATACCAGCTGGAGAACTTCTCCAGAATATTAATAAGCGGATTATCCTTCTGCTCCTGTGGCGCGCCGGCGATATATTCAAAGGCCTTTTCGGTATCAAGTTCACTTTCAATCGTCGCTGCATACATCGCCTTCACTATGGCCGACTGAAGCTGTGTTGCCTGCAGGGAATCGAGCATCTTCAGCCGTTCCATGACGCTGTAAAACTGATTAGCCCCACGGGTCTGCCCGTCCTCCACCGGCTCGAAAATATGCAGCATGGCCGGACGCCCGGTGGGAAGTTCACGCGGGATCCGTTCCCATCCTCCACTACCAGAGAACGGAAAATCATCCTCACAGATATGGTACGCGACGGCACGGCCATATCGATCGACCTCCACACCGGCCCGCAGAAAACGGTTCCCCATACCGTGTCCAGGCGTGTCCACCCGTTTCGGACTCACGGCTTTAAAACGCGTACGGAATAACTGCGTGGTTTCCGTATCCCAGACCGGCTGCACAAAGATTTCGCCGTTAAACGCATGAACGCCCACACCTTCACGGATAAATTCCGTGAACGTGCGTTTTCCTTCCACGTCGATCTCGCCAAACATCCCTTCGGCGTATTCCGACCAGGCCGCCTCCACCTCATCGACAAAGCTTTTTGCTGCGGTCTCCCGCATCCCCAGCCAGCGCCAGTTCGGACGGTAGCTGATCAGAAACATATGCCCGACAATGTGATCTTTATGCAGGGCCACCGCATTAGCCGCTATTCCGTTATTGCGCACCAGATCATCTGCCCGGGCATTCCCCAGACGCAACGCGGGCAGCAGGGCCGCATCGGCACTCTGCGCCGGTGGCAACCACTCCGCCATTTGCCCGCCAAATCCTGCGCCGCCCCCGTTGTAGCTGAGACTCTCACGAAGCGGAACGCCGTTCACATCAATCAGGACAGGCGTTCGTTTCATAACCTCACTCCCAGCGGACGACGGCGACGCCGGGTTGTCCCCAGTACCGACTCCGCATCATTGATCGCCCGGTTAAGCTCATCCAGAGAAGCCGCCGTATATTCAATTCTGCGACCATCTTTCTGGACAGACACCACCCGTTTACCGGTTAATAAATCAAGGCGCGCCTGACGCAGCGCCTGCAGTTCAGCGACTGTAACCATTCACTCCTCCGGACAGCTTCGCTGCCAGTTCTTTAAGGGTTGGCCGGGTCGTCTCTTCTTCCCGGGATTTTGCCAGTACAGCCAGATCAAGCTGCCAGCGTTGCACGGACACACGTAATGCCGCGTAGGCATACACCAGGCAGTCCAGCGCTTCGTTACGCCGCTTTTTGTTATCCCACAGCAGACGCATCTTTCCTTTTTCCCACTTCTCCACAAGCTCTTCCGCGACCAGTTGCTGCGCCTCTGTCTGCGAAAAAATCTCCGGATCATCAGGAAAACGGATGGCATACGACGTGGCTTCATCCACAGGCGTGGGATCGGCTTTCATACGGGCATAGAGAATTTCTTTTGCGGTGTCCGTCCCCACTTCACACAGATACACGCCCCGCTGATTGCGGGTTTTTGGCATGGTGATCACCGGCTTGCCGTACACCGACGCCCCTTTGATGGGGAGCACAAAAAAAGTGCCGTGTTTTCTGGATCGCTGATACACAATGTCCTGGTCAATACCACCGGTATCCCAGCAGACGCGGGAAATGGAAATTTCAGTGCCATCTGCATGACGGTATTTTTTCCGGATCACGGCATCAACGCGTTTAAGGGTGTCCTCATCTTCCGGTCTCCCCATGATGATCTGCTTGTCAATCAGAAAAGCTTCTTCGCCAGGAGCCCAGCCCCAGACATAAATCTCATAACGGTTTTTCTGAGAGTCGATCCCTGCGGTCAGGTAAACCACCCGCAGGGGAACCTGCGCATCATAGTGGCAGACTTTTTCCAGCAATACCTCAATGCTCAGTTTTTCTGCCACAGCCCCTTCATAAGGCTCCCCCAGCGTGGTGTTAATGAACGTCCTGACGCCATTCGGATCCTTCAGTGCATCAAGCCAGTCATAAACAATCTGTACCCAGGTGGTGAACGGGCTGTATGCCGTCCAGATGTGGTACGAGATTGAGCGCGGTGGCGGGATTTCCTCATCACCGGCGCTGTAAAATGTCAGACCGTCACGCGTCCACATCCCGGTATTGTCACAAATCCACCGCCCGTCGGTCTGGTCAAGTTCCGACTGACGTATCGCGCAGCCATTATGTTCACACAGGTAATACACCGTCTCCGGCTTGCCCTTCTCCCATTTCAGGCCAAAGGTTGTCGCATCATCGCCAAACTTCAGATACTGGGCTTCACCACAATGAGGGCATGGCACATAAAACCGCATAAAATGTGCAGATTCGTTCGCGGCTTTTTCAATCTGGCAAAAACCTTTAATTTTGGGCGTTGAGCCGCGTATGGATTTAGGCCATACCGAACCTTCGATACGCTTATCGCCAAGCAGAGTTGGTGAACCTTCTTTTTCCACATCCGGTTCAAACGAGGAGAGTTCGTCATAGCAGACCACATCCACGGATTTTTCACGGTAGTTTTTTGCTGCCGCACCACCCAGACACCAGAACCCCACACCGGAGGAAAAACGCTTCAGGGTGAGCGTATTATCGCGGTGTTTTCTTCCGAACCATGGAGCCAGCTCCAGCAATGCAGGAACATCCCTTATCGTTGGCTCAACATGAGATTTCATAAAATCTTCAGCAGCTGAGTCCGTGGGCTGAAAAAGAAGGCTGTTGCGTGATTTATGCTCAATAAAATAAGCCTCCACTCCCAGCAACATCTTTGTATAACCAACACGGGCAGATTTAATCAGGTTAACCGTGCGAATCAGATCGTTGCCCATACAGTTCATGATGCCAACCTGAAACGGCAGTGTTTCCCACCGCCCCGGGGTATAAGACGACTCTTTAGGAAGGTAATAATGTTTATTGGCCCACTGAACTGTCGTCAGTGGTACCGGAATATTGAGAGATACAAGCCCTGTTGCTATCGCACCGGCTGCATTAGCTGCCTTCTGTGCGTCTGAAATCATCAATCCACCCGCCTACGTTCTCACCAGCTTTAGCTGCAACGTTGGAGGCTTTTGCGATTTCAGTTTTCACCACATCAAGGTGTGATGGTGAAATGTCCGGATATTTACGCTGTAATGTCAACGGCACACGCACAAGTATCCCCGAAATCTCCTGTGCCACACGTTGCAGAATGAAGGTAAACAGTTCAGTTTCCAGCACTACTCCGTCTTCACGGGCATTTTTCAGTTCCTGCGCATCTGCCTGCGCTTTTGTGAGCCTGTAGCGTTCATAGTCAATGGTGCCGGGTTGTAAATCTGACTCCGCTGCCGCACGCAAATCGTCCAGTTCTTTGCGGAGCTTTTCGTTTTCGATATCAGTTTCCCTCTGCGCATACCACTGAATTGCCATGGCAGTATCAAATACAGATTCAATGCCCTTACTACCTTTGGAGGCGCAAGGGAGTCCCTGAGACTGCCAGCGTTCAATCGTCCGCGGGTCCACGTTGAAAATTTCGGCAAGCCTCTTTTTATTAACCTTCATGAAAACAACCCATTATCAAATACAAGGCCCGACATGAAAACGCCAGAAAAAGGCATTTTCGGACACTTTCATGTCGGACCTTTACGGATGAAATATTAAAAAAAACAAAAAGTTATATTCGAGAAGTACCGACACGATTTTCCCTGAAAAATTTTCATAAATAGTGAAAAACCGCGAGGTCGCCGCCCCGTAACCTGTCGGATCGCCGGAAAGGACCCGCCAACGACTTTCGCGTGCAGGCATTAAAAATTTTGCAGTTCCATGCCTAGTTGAAACCTCGATTTCTATAACATCCAATTTTGTAAATTTAGATATAGCTCAACTTTTCCCAATGTTTTCAAGTGTATAAAAACAATTGGCGTTACGCCATAACACTATACTTAGGATAAGTAAAGATTTTAAGGAGTTTTAATGAGTCAACATCAATATTACCCACAGCTGAAATGGAAGCCTGCTGAATATGAATCTCTGATGCTTTTAGATCAAACTACGCTCTCTGGTTTTACTCCGATCATTACCATTCCAGACATAGACTGGGATTATGAAAACGAATGCTACAAGAAGAGTTTGAGTTCTTACTTATCTGACTTCGGTATTAATCTTGCGGCATCCTGGAAAGCCAATCGTCCTGTTTTGCTGGATGTTAAATATTTAGATAAACATGGTTCGAGCCGCCATCATCCTCTAGATATGTGTATCCAAGATGCTAGAGTAAATGGTAAGGAAATTATCCCTGTTGTCTCTCCCGCATATTCAACAAACTATATACATGCTGTTCAACGCAACTTAATCAATGGGCTCGCTATATCTATCACCCCCCAGACATGGCACCAATTCACAAGTCTGGTTAACCACTTAAATATTCATCCTAGTTTAATTGATGTAATCATTGATTTTGGAGATATTCAAAACGCAACTGATAGTTTAAAACAACAAGCATTAAGCATGGTCAACACATTATCAGGCCAAGCTCCGTGGAGAAACTTGATTTTATCTTCAACCGCATACCCTGCATC
>ERZ808046.782-NODE-782-length-20113-cov-5.078808_pt1 | contig 20113 bp, 16 predicted proteins | sample MGYA00380196_ERZ808046 | MGnify/ENA primary metagenome ERZ808046 (study PRJEB31490, sample SAMN06133421) | mouse gut metagenome | isolation source: Z6_2 | host: mice | place: China: Chengdu | collected 2015-05 ...
AAGTTCTTTGCTTCTTTCTTTCAAGAAAGAAGTGAGAGTTTGAGAGCAAAGCTCTCAAGGTTTTTTGACAAGCTGAAGGCATCGAATACTCGATGCCTTAGTATATTTTATTTTGATTTATCAACAAAATTGTTTATCAATTCCATTACTTCTGATATTGTACTTTTAATACAAACTTCGCTTGCTAGTTTTTGACATTCTTTGTAGCTTAAATTACGTACATTATATCTTGTAGAAGCAATTTCTGTTGCTGTCATACTAAATTCATCTAACCCCATGCCTAAAAGTACTGGCAATGCTTTTTCATCACTTGCAAATTCACCGCACATACCTACGATTTTACCATATTTATGTCCAGATTCAATGACTTTGTTTATAGCACGTAATACTGCTGGATGGAAAGAATTATACATTTTAGCAATTTTCTGATTTCCTCTGTCAACGGCTAAAAGATATTGTGTTAAGTCATTTGTACCAATGCTAAAGAAATCAACTTCTTTTGCTAAATCATCTGAACACATTACACTTGCAGGTGTTTCAATCATAATTCCCGTTTGTATGCTATTATTAAATGGTACAGAATCTCTTCTTAATTCTTGTTTACATTCTTCTAATACTTCATTTGCTGCTAAAAATTCTTCAACAGAAATAATCATTGGATACATAATTCTAATGTCACCGTAAGCACTTGCACGCAATAATGCTCTCAACTGTGTTTTAAATACATCTTTCAAATCCAATGAAATACGAATTGCTCTCCAGCCTAAAAATGGATTTTCCTCTACATCAAATTTGTAGTAAGAAAGTTCTTTGTCACCACCAATATCAAGCGTTCTTATAATAACTGGTTTTTTCAGTGTTTCTACTGCTGCTTTATATACTGTAAATTGTTCTTCCTCTGTTGGAAATTTTGTATTTTCCATATACAAAAATTCACTACGGAACAATCCAACACCCTCTGCACCTTTTGCAACAGCATTTTCAGCATCTGGAATATTACCAATGTTAGCAAATAATTCTACTGTTCTGCCATCTACTGTAGTAGCAGGCAAACCATTCATACTTTCTAATTTTGCTTTCATTTCTTTATATTCTTCTGCTTTTTTAAGATACTCTTGTTTTGTTTTTTCATCAGGATTGATAATAATTTTTGCTCCCAAAGCATCTAATATAATATAATCACTGTTTGTTACTTCACTTCTAAAGTTAGCTACACCAACAATTGCAGGAATTTCCCTATTTCTTGCCATAATAGCAACATGACTTGTTACTCCGCCACCTTCTGTAATAAATCCTTTTACAAATTTAAAATCCATATTTGCCGTATCAGATGGAGCTAAGTCTTCTGCTACAACAATCACTTCTTCATTAATCCCTTCAAAAGGATTACTTTTCACACCCTTAAGATGGCACATAATTCTTTTTCCAACATCTTTCATATCTGCTGCACGTTCTCTTAAATACTCATCATCAAGGTTTTCAAACATCTCAACTGTTGCAACAATATATTCTTCTAAAGATAATTGTGCATTTTTCAATTCATCATTGATTTTTGATACAACAGAATCATGAAGGTCTGGGTCACTTGCAACATCCATATGTGCTGCAAATATGTCATTATCTTTTGCTAATACTTGTAAATCAGAAACAGTATCTTTAACGGCTTTTTCAAATTTTTTTACTTCAATATCCTTTTCGGTGTCACGAATTAATTTTTTATCTGCTTCCAAATTTTGCTGTACTACAAGGAATGCTTTCCCCATAACGATACCTTTAGAAGCAGCTTTTGTAACAGAAATTGTTTTCATTTATAAGCCTTCTCCTTTCTCTTATGAGAACCACTTTTAAAATCTGTGCATTAATTACCACTAACTCATGAATAAATTCATGAGTTAGTAGCATATTTTATCACTCTTTTAAATCAGCAATGTATTTTGCAATTTCTTCTACTGCTACTGCTTCATCAGCACCATCAGCAACGATTTCTAATTCTGTGCCTTGTTTTGCTCCCAATGTCAAAACATTGATAATACTTGCAGCATTTGCTTTCTTTTCACCATTAATAATTGTTACTGTGCTTTGGAATTTTTTTACAAATGCTACCAAATTGGAAGCTGGACGAGCATGTAAACCTGTTTTGTTTGTTAATGTTACTTTTTTAGATACCATAATTTTTTCTCTCCTTCTCTTATTAAAATTATTATTTTGTGTCAACGCTACACATACACATATTATACACCATTCTATATGATTTTGAAAAGAAAAAAGGGAAATATTTATATTTATTTTACAAATTTATAACATCTTGATAAGATTTTTCTATCTTATCTAATAAATCTTTGTCAGATATGCCAGAAATTTCCGCCATGGCATTTCTTACACCCAATTTTGCAATTTTTTCTTGAAGTTCTACACTTTGTTTATCCTCTTTGTTATCATAATGTAGTGCTGCTCCAATACCTGTAATAATATGGTCTACTGGAAGTCCATAACCAACTGCTGTCATAAGAGGTTTTACAAGTCTATCTGTTTCGCTAAGTTTTCTTAATGGCTCTCTGCCTACTCTTGCAACATCATCTTTTAAATATGGATTTTTGAAACGTCCTATAATTTTATCAATATATTTCATATGTGCTTCTGCATCAAAGCCATGTTTTTTAATTAAACCGTTTCCACTTTCTGTCATAGCTGCCTTTACTATGTTATAAATTTTTTCATCTGCAATACTTTCATCTATTGTACTATATTTTTTCAAATAACCTAAATAAGAAGTAATACAATGTCCTGTATTTAATGTAAACAATTTTCTTTCAATATAAGCCATTAAATTATCTGCTAAATTCATACCCTTAATTTCAGGAATTTCTCCTTTAAAAGATGCTTGTTCTACATTCCATTCATAGTAATTTTCTACAACAACATCAATAGGATTTTCACTTCTTACAGGAGGCACAATTCTGTCAACAGAACAGTCTGGGAAACCAACATACTTATCAGCATATGCTTTTGTAGCATTGTCTAATTGATTATATACGTGTTCTTTTAACTGAGAACTTGCTTTAATTGCATTTTCACAAGCAATAATATTTAAATAATTTTCAGAACCAGCTTGTTGACGTAATGTAATACCTTTTGCAATAGTTGGTGCAATACGTGGTAATATTGTTAAACCAACTGCTGTTGTAATCACTTCTGCTTGTTTGATTTCTTCTAAAATTGCATCTGTTGTAGAGTCTACACCAGAAATGTTTTCAATTTTTAAATCAGTACATTCTACATCCATAATATGAACGGTATATGATTTGTCTTCATTGATTTTGTTTATCATATCTTTATTTACATCTGCAAATACTACATGATAACCTGCTTGTGATAATAATGCACCAATAAAGCCCCTACCAATATTACCTGCACCAAATTGTATTGCTTTTTTCATATATATTTCCTCCTCTTTGATATTATATAATAACAAAATCCCACTTCCTCAAAAGAAAGTGGGATAACTACATTTATTGGAACATAGCCAAAACTTCTTCTGGGCTTGTTACTGTTTTTAATTTTTCTAATTGTGCTTCTTCTTCAATAATTCCACCAATTTTTGCTAAAAGGTCGAGATGTTCATCACCAATACCTGCAATACCAAATACAAGATATGCTTTTTCTTCTCCAAAAGATACACCATCTGGATATTGTAGCATAACAATACCTGTTTTCTTTACTTCACCTTTTGCTTCTGCTGTACCATGAGGAATTGCTACACCAAGTCCCATATATGTACTAACTGTTCTTTCTCTTTCCTGCATTGCTGGTATATAGCTTTCATTTACATAGCCTAATTTATGAAGTAATTCTCCTGCTGCTTGAATTGCTTCCTCTTTTGTTACACTAGGCAAACCTGTTTTAATGCCTTCTTTTACAATAACATCAGATTTTGCTGGTTTAGCAGTTTCTTCTGTTACAGCTGGTTCTGGTGCTGCTGGAACTGGAGCAGGTGCTACACCACCACCATTTGCTCTTTCTTCTAATATTTTGTAAAGAGCATCTAAATTAGGGTCAGCTAAAAAGTTTCCTATTGTAATAATATGTGCTTGTGGTCCTGAAGCTTTTGCTCTTTCTTGCAATACTTCCTGACATACAACTATATCTGCATCAGCAGGTACATTGTCAACTGATGTATTGATAACTGTAATACCTAAGTTTAAATGTTTAATTCTATTTCTAAATTTTGTAGCACCCATAGCACTGGAACCCATACCAGCGTCACAAGAGAATACAATCTTCTTTATTACACCAGGAATTGCTCCTGTATTGATTGGAGCAGAAGGTGCTGCTGTACCTTTTGCTTCTGCCTTCATACTTTGCATTTGAGAAGTTGCTTCTTCTAAGTTTTTCGCACCAGACATTTTGATAATAGGTGATGCTACTACAAATGAAACAGCTGCTGCAATTAAAACACCAAGCAATACTATAAACTGTTCTCCTTTTGGTGATACTGCCATAAATGCAATTATGGAACCTGGAGAAGATGGACCTACCAAGCCAGCACCTGTAATGGAGTAAAATAATATTGCTGCAACAGATGCACAGATAGGAGCAATTAATACAACTGGATTCATAAGAACATATGGGAAATAGATTTCATGAATACCACCTAAAAAATGGATAATGATTGCACCAGGTGCAGAAGATTTTGTTGTTTTGTCTTTAGAGAATAACCAATATGCAAGCAAAACACCTAAACCAGGACCAGGATTTGCTTCAATCATATACATAATAGATTTTCCTGTTTCTAATGCCTGTTCTGTACCAATTGGTGTGAATATACCATGGTTAATTGCATTATTTAAGAACAATACTTTTGCAGGTTCAATAAATATACCAACTAAAGGAAGTAATTTATGGTTAATCAATATTTCAACACCAGCTGACAAGAATGCTAATACTGCTGCCATAACTGGACCAATTACATAGTAACCAAATATTGCTAATATCATACCAATGATACCAACAGAAAAGTTATTTACAAGCATTTCAAAACCTGCTGGTATTTTTCCTTCTACTGCTTTATCAAATTTTTTGATTACCAAACCAGCAAATGGACCCATTAACATACCGCCTATGAGCATTTTGGCATCTGTACCACATATAACACCAAGAGTTGCGATTGCTGCCATTACAGCACCCCTGTCGCCACCTACCATTTTACCACCTTGATATGCTATCAATATAGGTAACATATATGTAAGCATAGGTCCTTGTATACTTGCTAACTGTTCATTAGGAAGCCAGCCTGCTTCAATAAATAATGCAGTAATCAGACCCCAAGCAATGAAAGCACCAATGTTAGGCATAACCATTGCACTTAAAAACTTACCAAATTTTTGGACTGCAGTTTTCATAATATCTCTCCTCTTCTATAATATTTTTTTGAGATGATGCAAATGATACAATGTTTTTTGATAATATTGTCCTAAATACTTTTCCAACGCTAATGCAAAAGCTTCTTGGTCTAAGCGATGTAAATAAGAAATTAGTTCTGTGTTTTCAATCAAAGCACTACTTATTGTACTCATCACTTCTAGGCATACTGTTGCACCATATTCAGGAGTCAACATAACCACCGCACCCTTTACCCATTCTGTACTATCTTTTCGGGAGAAAGGTTCTCTTAAACCAATATACCCAAAACGACAATGATTCACTTCTTTGGTTTTGCAATGAAAAAGCATAATTTCTAAACTAGAAATATATGTTTCTGCTTTCCTTTCTCTATTTTGTAGAGTAACAGTAACATTATTTGCTTTTTCCTTTTCTTTTGTAAACATTCTTCCAGCTAATGGTAAAATATCCCAAATACTGGTTGTACGCTGTATCATCAAAAACCGTAAATTTTCTAATAATTGTATGATTTCTATTCCAATATCTGTCATATACATAATATCTTGTTTTGTTGTATATTTTACGGTATTTTTCTGTTTTACAGCTGTTGGTTTCATAGCTTTTGTTTTTTCTGCTTTTTTCATCATTTCTGTTAAAAGCATTTTATCCTGTTCTGTCAATATAGGACTTACACAAACATAATCATAATGTATATCCAATTCTACAGTAGAAACAATAAAATCAATTCCTTCTTCCGCAAGTTTTTGGGTATCAATATGTAATGCAGACAATATAGAGCAAATTTCTAAATTATAAAATTCCTTTGCTAAATTTGCAGCAAGCATACGAGAAGTTCCCATACCTGTAGGACAAACAACAGCAACACAAAATTGTTTTTGTTTAGAATGTAATTTTTCTACTGCTGCACAAAAATGCATTGCAATAAAAGCAATTTCTGTTTCAGGTACTTCTTTTACAGCAATTTCTGTTTTTAATAGTTCACAGGCTTTTGCTGTTGCATCGAATATTGATGTATAGTTTTGTTTTATGGTTTGTAGTTGCGCATTTTTAATATGAACATTCATAGATAAACGACTGATTGCAGGAAGAATATGCTGTATTAAATCTTCATAAAGCCCTTCGCTCTCTTTTAACGAAACCCCCAATTCCTGCTCTACAACAACAATCATATTCTTTGTCAACTCTCTTACATTATTTTTTTTATCAAAAAATATTGTATCATCATCTGAAAACCAAATTTTAGCACTCAGTAAATGCATAGTAATAAAGCCAATTTCATCTATAGGAATTTCTACATCTAGTTGTTCTGAAAGTCCTTGCGCAATTTCCTCTGCCACAGAATATTCTGGTGTTAGCAAAAGTTTTTGTAGTTTTTGTTGTTCCATCTCTATCTTTTCTAAATTTTGTATTCTTTTAATAGCAAGAGAAATATGAACAACTAAACCAATATATGCGCTATCTGTATATTTGATTTTCAATTTTTGTTCTGTTTCTGACAAAAGTTGCTCTACTACTTTTACAATTCTTTCATCTAAGAAATGAAGCAATTTGTTATGAGAATATATTTCTATTTTTGGAGCATCTTCGGCAGTCTGATGTCCACTTAACAAACTGAGTATTTCTTTTTCTTCCATAAAATCATAAACTACATTTGCAATCGCCTGTCTGTAATTTTCTTCTGTTCCCTCCAAATAAATGCCTAAACCTTGTTTTCGTATAATTTTAATTTGATAAGTAGAAAGCCATTTTCCTAATACATCTAAATCATTACTAAGTGTACCTTCTGATATTTTAAACTTTGATGTAAAATAAAAAGACTTTCTTGGTTCTTTTGTAGCAAGAAGTTCTCCTAAAAGAAATTTTCGCCTTTGTTCTTTAGAATATACTTTTTGCACCGTTTCTACATCTAATAGTTTTAATATCCTTTTTTGATTTTCAAGACTTTCTTCTAATACAAGACCTACTCCTGGCTTTCTAATAAATTTAAAATCATTTTCAGAAAGCCAGCGTTCAATATTAGGCATTTCTCTTAATATTGTACGAGAACTTAATTTCAGTTTTTCTGAAATAGTTGAAATGGTAACAGGATTTGTTGCTGTAAATTTTGTTAAAATCTCAATGATGGCTTTTTGTCTTGCAGTTAAACCTATTTTTTTATTTGTGTTTCCTTTTGATAGTGACATTATTTAAAAACCAACCTTTCGATGTCATTATTATGCTATAAAACCATATTATTTTCAATCAATTCATTATCTATATTTGTCGGGAATAGATAGTGACATTTTTAAAGAATGAAATCTTTTCATAAAAAAAAAGTGGTATTTTTGTGAAAAAAATATTATTTTTTCATGTCATATACCCCTTTTTATTATTTATCTATATGAAAAAATAGTCAATTTTTGTGAATATGCATAATTTATAGCTTAATAATTTTGCATATTGCTAAAATAGATATTGATGACAAAATTAAAAGTGTATCAACAGGAATACTTTTACAAAATTATGGAGTAATTAATATCATCAAAAACTGAATTTTTATATTAAAACTCATTATTTATTTGTTTACATTGTAAAAAACTATTTTTTCTTTTTGGGAAAAGGAAGCGCTTGCCATATCACTTCTACCAAATTTTTCAAAAAATCTTTATCATCTAACTCATTTATAAAAATCATAGGTTTTGCACCTTCATAAGGCAATTGTTCCTCAAAACCTGTGCAAAGTTTTTTTCCTTGTACTGTTACTTTTATTAAAAATCGATTATCATATACACCTCCAAATACTTTTCCTTTATAATAAAAAGCATATTCTCCAAACATTTTTCTATAAGAGATTTCTTCCAATTCTGATAATTGTTCTGCTACAAATTGAACATATTCTAATGAAGATGACATAATTTTCCTCCCTATTTTTTTTCACCAATCCATTTATCTTTTTGTAATACAGCATCAAAAGCATTTATAATAGTACTTTCAAAACCATTCTGCTCTAATGAGCAAATTCCCTCTATTGTTGTTCCACCTGGAGAGCATACTTGGTCTATCAACGCCCAAGGGTGTTCTCCACTTTCTAATATCATTTTGGCACTTCCTAAAACTGTTTGTGCTGCAATTTCCAATGCCTGCTTTTTAGGCATACCTGCTTTTAATGCCGCTCTTGACAAAGCATCTATATATAAATAAACAAATGCTACAGAAGCACCACCTATTACACTAAATATAGAAAATTGTTCTTCTGCAATTTCTATTACACTTCCTATAGTAGCAAACATATTTTTTGCTATATCAAATTGCTCATTTGTTACAAAATCATTTTTACATATACCTGTTGTAGAAGCACCAATTTTTCCGTTAATATTTGGCATTACTCTTACAATAGGTGTTTTTTCAGCTAAAAATGTACCAATATATTCTAATGTTTTACCTGCCGCAATGGATATAATAAGAGGCTTTTTTTTCTGTATCGCTTGTTTCATACTTGGCAAAATTTCTGCTAATACATGAGGTTTTACTCCTAATACTAATACATCAGAAGTAGAAATTACTTCATCTGCCGTTTTGCAAAAATGTGCAGAACAATTTTTTGCAAGTCTTCCTGCTGTAATACCAGATTTGCTTGTTATATAAATACAACTTCCATCATAACTTTTTGTACCGATTGTCATACCTTTTACTATAGCGCTTACCATATTTCCTGCACCTATAAAACCAAAATTCATATTTCTTCCTCCCTATTTTTACATAAAAAATTAAAAATTATTTTTCATTTTATTTTAGCACTTTTTTATTTTTTGAAAAAGAAGTTTTTATGTATTTGTAATAAACTATTTATAACTAAACTATTATTTTTTCATATACTTGTTAAATTTTTTAGAAATAAAATAAAAATCTTTTATTTTTATATATATAGTTTTATAATTGTATAAAATAATATCTAAATACATGGAAAAATCAATATTGATACAAGGAGGATTTATTTATGCAAAATCATTATCATTTTGAAACACTCCAACTTCATGCAGGACAAGAAATAGCTGACCCTACTACACATGCTCGTGCTGTACCTATTTATCAAACAACTTCTTATATATTTGACAGTTGTCAACATGCTGCTGACTTATTCGATTTAAAGGCAGAAGGAAATATTTATAGTCGTATGATGAATCCCACAACGGATGCTTTTGAAGCTCGTATTAATGCTTTAGAAGGTGGAATTGGTGCGCTTGCCTTATCTTCTGGTTCTGCTGCTGTTACATATGCAGTACAAAATATTGCACAAATGGGTGACCATATTGTTTCTGCAAATACACTTTATGGTGGAACATATAACCTTTTTGCACATACACTACCCAAAAGTGGTATTACAACTACTTTTGTAAATCCAGATGATGTTTCTAATTTCGAAAGAGCAATACAGAATAATACAAAATTGTTATATATTGAATCCATAGGCAATCCTAATGCAAGCATGATAGATATTGAAAAAGTTGCACAAATCGCTCATGCTCATGATATTCCTTTAATTGTAGACAGCACATTTGCTACACCTTATTTATTAAGACCTTTTGAATATGGTGCAGATATTGTAGTACATTCTGCTACAAAATTTATAGGCGGTCATGGTACATCAATAGGCGGTGTGATAGTAGATAGTGGTAATTTTGATTGGGAAGCAAGTGGAAAATTTCAGCATTTAGTAAAACCAGACCCTAGCTATCATGGTATCAGTTTTACTAAAACAGCAGGAAAAGCAGCATATATTACAAGAGCAAGAGTGGTATTACTTCGTGATACAGGTGCTTGTTTAAGTCCTTTCCATTCCTTTCTATTTTTACAGGGATTGGAAACACTTTCTTTACGTGTGGAGCGTCATGTTGAAAATACACTAAAAGTAGTGGAGTATCTTTCAAAACACCCAAAAGTAAAAAAAGTAAATCATCCTTCATTACCTGACAGCCCTTATCATGAATTATATAAAAAGTATTTACCAAAGGGAGGCGCATCAATATTTACAATAGAAACAAAAGGCACAAGAGAAGATGCAAATCGTTTTGTTGATAATTTAAAATTATTTTCTCTTTTAGCAAATGTTGCAGATGTAAAATCTCTTGTAATCAATCCAGCAGGTACAACACATTCTCAAATGACAGATGAAGAATTGAAAGCTTGTGGTATTGCCCCAACGACAATACGTCTTTCTATTGGTACAGAACATATTGATGATATTATTGCAGATTTAGAGCAGGCTTTTGAAAAAATGTAAATGATAAATTTTAATAAAAAATAAAAAAGTCATTGACATATAATTTATTTTATGTTAAATTTATTTTCATTAAAAGAATTATTATAATAAAACACAATGATAAGAAGTAGTAGGTTTTTGAAACGATTCAGAGAGTTATCGGTTGGTGTAAGATAACAAGATGGATAAAGCTGAACTGGTCTTGGAGTGGTTCGCTGAACAATAGTAGGCGATAACGGATGTTCACCGTTACAGGAACAGGATATTAGGCTGTGCCAGTATCTGTATGAGTGTATCCCTTTTATGGGATAAATTAGAAGTGGTACCGTGGAAGTAATATGCCTTTCATCTTCTTTGCGTAAGAAGATGAAAGGCTTTTTTTATGTATTTCATGAAACAAAATTTTATTTTACTAAAGGAGAGTAATATATTATGAAAAATTATAATCGATACAAAGTGTATCCTACAGTGAATTTAAAAGACAGAACTTGGCCAAATCAAAAAATTACAAAAGCACCTATGTGGTGTAGTGTAGATTTGCGTGACGGCAATCAGGCATTGATTACTCCTATGGGATTAAATCAAAAATTGCAATTTTTTCAATTTTTAGTAGATATGGGATTTAAAACAATAGAAATTGGATTTCCTGCTGCTTCAGAAACAGAATATGAATTTACAAGAGCGTTGATTGACCAAAATTTAATACCTGATGATGTTACTATACAAGTTTTAACACAATCCAGAGCAAAAATCATTGAAAAAACATTTTCTGCTTTAACAGGTGCTAAAAACGCTATTGTACATTTATATAATTCTACTTCCACACTGCAAAGAGATGTTGTCTTTGGAAATTCAAAGCAAGAAACAATTGATTTAGCTGTATTTGGTGCAAAAATGATGAATGATATTGCTGCACAATATACAGAAACAAATTTTACATTTGAATATTCTCCAGAAAGTTTTACTGGAACAGAAATGGATTTTGCTGCTGAAATTTGTAATGCTGTAATAGATGTATGGAAACCAACACCAGAACATAAAGCAATTATTAATTTACCTTCCACAGTAGAAATGACATCACCAAATGTCTACGCTGACCAAATTGAATATATGTGTCGTAATTTGAAAAACAGAGATAGTATTTTAGTCAGCCTTCATGCACATAATGACAGAGGCTGTGCTGTTGCTGCATCTGAATTGGGCTTAATGGCTGGTGCAGACAGAGTAGAGGGTACATTATTTGGAAATGGTGAAAGAACAGGTAATGCTGACATTTTAACAATAGGTATGAATATGTTTACACAAGGTGTTGACCCTGAATTAGATTTTACACATATGAATGATATTGTAAATATTTATGAGGATTCCACTCAAATGAATGTACCTCCTCGTCATCCTTATGCAGGAGAATTAGTATTTACTGCTTTTTCTGGTTCTCATCAAGATGCTATCAAAAAAGGCATGACAGCTATGAAAACACATCCAGAACATTGGGAAGTACCTTATTTACCTCTTGACCCAAAAGATGTTGGCAGAAGCTATGACCCTATTATTAGAATCAACAGTCAATCTGGTAAAGGTGGCGTAACATTTATATTAGAACAAAATTATGGTTTATATCTTCCAAAAGCATTCCAGAGAAATGCAGGAGATATTATTACTGGTGTTTCAGATGAATTGCAGTCTGAATTGACACCAGAACAAATTTATGATGTATTCCAAAAAGAATATGTTGATATTAGAACACCTCTACAATTAAATTATTATAAAACACAAAGTGTTGACCAAGATTGGGATTTAGTTTCTATTGCAGCAGAAATTGAATTTAAAGGCAAAAAATATTATGTTGAAGGCGAAGGTAATGGTGTTGTATCAGCATTCTGTCATGCTATAGAAGAAATTATCGGCATACCAGTAGATATATTAGATTATCGTGGACATTCTATGGAATATGGTACAAAAGCAAGAGCAATTTCTTATATTGAAGCAAGAGGAAAAGATGGTAAAAAATATTATGGGGCAGGTACTTCAAGTAGCGTTGGAAAGTCATCATTACGTGCTGTAGTTAGTACAGTAAATAAAATGTTAACCTCTGCTGAGGCTTAAAACATTACTATCCATAAAATCAATATTTTTTAATAAAGCAGAGTTTTGTATTAAAATAATTTACTCTGCTTTATTGAAAAAGTTAAATAAAATTTGATAAGCAATTTTTCGTTTTTTAACAAAGGAGGAGTATGATAATGGGAATGACAATGACACAGAAAATACTTGCTGCACACGCTGGTATGGATTGTGTAAGTGCAGGACAATTAATACAGTCAAAACTAGATATTGTTATGGGAAATGATATTACAACTGCTGTGGCAATACCAGAATTTAAAAAAACAGGTGCAAAAGAAGTATTTGATAAAGAGAAAGTTGTTGTGGTATTAGACCATTTTACACCAAATAAAGATATTAAGGCAGCAGAACAATGTAAAAGTTGTCGTCAATTTGCTTATGATACCAATATTAAAAACTTTTTTGACGTAGGTGAAGTTGGTATTGAACACGCATTACTTCCAGAAAAGGGTATTGTTGTACCTGGTGATGTCATTATTGGTGCAGACAGCCATACTTGTACTTATGGTGCATTAGGTGCTTTTTCAACAGGTATAGGCAGTACAGACATGGCAATCGGTATGGCAACAGGAGAATGTTGGTTTAAAGTACCTTCTGCTATTAAATTTAATATTATTGGTAAACCTTCTAAATATGTTAGTGGTAAAGATTTGATATTGCATATCATAGGTATGATTGGTGTAGATGGCGCACTATATAAATCAATGGAATTTACAGGAGAAGGTATTAAAGAACTTTCTATGGACGATAGATTTACTATTGCAAATATGGCAATTGAAGCAGGTGCAAAAAATGGTATTTTCCCTGTTGATGAGCTGACAATTGCTTATACAAAAGAACATTCTACAAAACCATATACTATATATGAAGCAGACGCTGATGCAGTATATGATGAGGAATTTACCATTGATTTGAGCCTACTTCGCCCAACTGTTGCTTTTCCTCATTTGCCAGAAAATACAAAAACAATCAATGAGGTAGGAGAAATAAAAATTGACCAAGTTGTGATTGGTTCCTGTACAAACGGTAGATTCTCAGATATGAAAATTGCTGCTGATATATTAAGAGGTAGAAAAGTGGCAAAAGGTGTCAGAACAATTATCATTCCAGCTACACAAAAAATTTATTTAGATTGTATCAAAGCAGGTTATGTAGAAGACTTCATTAATGCAGGAGCAATATTTTCGACTCCAACTTGTGGTCCATGTCTTGGCGGTCATATGGGTATTATGGCTGCAGGAGAAAGATGCGTTTCTACTACAAACAGAAATTTTGTGGGACGTATGGGACATGTAGAAAGTGAAGTATATCTTGCAAGCCCAGCAGTTGCTGCTGCATCTGCTATTGCAGGAAAAATTGCAAATCCAGAAGAATTGGAGGGTTAAGTTGTGGAAGTAAAAGGAAAAGTATTTAAATATGGTGATAATGTAGATACTGATGTCATTATACCAGCACGTTACTTAAATGTATCTAGTGGTGAAGAACTAGCAAAATATTGTATGATTGATATTGACCCTGATTTTGTAAATAATATGAATAAAGGTGACATTATTGTAGCAACAAAAAATTTCGGATGTGGTTCTTCCAGAGAACATGCACCTCTTGCTATTAAATGTGCAGGTGTTTCTTGTGTGATTGCAAGTACATTTGCAAGAATATTTTATAGAAATGCCATTAATATTGGTATGCCTATATTAGAGTGTGAAGAAGCAGCAAATGACATTGATAATGGAAATGAAGTATCTATTAATTTTGATACAGGTATTATTACAAATATTACTAAAAATAAAACATATCAAGCACAAGCATTTCCAGAGTTTATCAAAAAAATTATGGAATCTGATGGACTTGTAGCACAGACAAAAAAAAGATTGGAAAAAGTCTAAAACAGATACGAAAAGAGGAGAGAAGTTATGGCAGAATTTCATATTGCTGTAGTAGCTGGTGATGGTATTGGTCCAGAAGTAACAGAGCAAGCTATAGCTGTATTAAATAAAATTGGAGATTTATTTCATCATACATTTCATTTTAACAAAGTATTAGCAGGAGGTTGTGCTATTGATGAGGTAGGAAAATGTCTTCCTGCTGAAACATTAGAACAATGTAAAAAAGCAGATTCTGTATTATTGGGTGCAGTAGGTGGTCCAAAATGGGATACTGTAGTAGGTGTCCAAAGACCTGAAAAAGCATTGCTTGGTTTAAGAGAAGGTTTGGGACTTTATGCTAATTTACGTCCCGCTATAATACACAAAGCACTTTCTGACGCTTGCCCTCTTAAGCCAGAAATTACAGGAGATGGCATTGATATTTTAATTGTAAGGGAATTGACAGGCGGTATTTATTTTGGTGAAAAAGGTTATAGAGAAGGAAAATATGGGCAAGAAGCATTTGATATAGAAGCATACAGTGAAATGGAAATCAGAAGAATTGCAAAAAATGCTTTTGATGTTGCCATGCAAAGAAATAAAAAAGTAACCAGTGTAGACAAAGCAAATGTTTTAGAAAGTTCTCGTTTTTGGAGAAAAATTGTAACAGAAGTAGCACAACAATATCCAGAAGTAGAATTAAATCATATGTATGTAGATAATGCTGCTATGCAATTAGTCAGAAATCCAAAACAATTTGATGTTATTGTAACTTCCAATATTTTTGGCGATATTCTTTCTGATGAAGCAAGTATGATTACAGGCTCTATTGGACTTTTACCTTCTGCCAGTTTAGGACAAACAGGTGCAGGTATGTATGAGCCAATACATGGCTCTGCACCAGATATTGCAGGAAAAGATATAGCAAATCCTATTGCTGCAATACTTTCTACTGCTATGATGTTAAAATATTCTTTCAAATTGGACAAAGAAGCTGATGCAATAGAAAAAGCTGTCACTTCTGTATTAGAATCTGGCTATAGAACAACAGATATTATGAGCGAAGGTATGAATGTAGTTGGTACAAAGCAAATGGGAAAATTAATTTGTGATGCTATACAATAATATTGCATAAAAATACAATTATTATTATTTATAATATTATCCAACTAAAAAATATGTTAATTTTTTTTCAAAAAACTATTTACAAATTAATAAAATAGGTGTATCATAATAAAAAATTAAATATGGTTTTCTTCAGGGCAGGGTGTAATTCCCGACCGGCGGTAAAGTCCGCGAGCGAATAATATTTGCTGATATGGTTAAATTCCATAACCGACAGTATAGTCTGGATGAGAGAAGAAAAATAATACTATAACTTCTATGCTTTATTTATGTAGCATAGAATTGTGATGATGTTTTAAATTTGCCCTGAAATACAGATGTATTTCAGGTTTTTTATTATCGTTGTTACTATAAAAAGTATTTTATAAAATTTTTTGATATGTTATTATTTTGTTATAATTTTAACGATAATATATTGTATTTTTTTGCCCTGTATTTTTAAATATACAGGGCTTTTTTGTTTGGGGGTATATCTTATGGTTGAAAAATATATGGAAAGGGCATTACAATTGGCAGAATTAGGCAGAGGACATACTAACCCAAATCCTATGGTAGGTGCTGTCATTGTCAAAAATAATAAAATAATAGGAGAGGGATACCATCAATATTATGGAGGACTTCATGCTGAAAGAAATGCGTTCGCTAATTGTACAGAAGACCCTTCTGGTGCAGATTTATATGTTACATTAGAGCCTTGTTGTCATTATGGTAAAACACCTCCTTGTACTGATATTATTATAGAAAAAAATATTAAAAGGGTTTTTATAGGTTCTGATGACCCTAATCCTCTTGTAGCAGGAAAAGGTATTGAAAAATTAAAGCAAAATGGCATAGAAGTCTACACAGGTATACTAAAACAAAAATGTGATACTCTAAATGCTATATTTTTTCATTACATCAAAACAAAACAGCCTTATGTTGTTATGAAATATGCTATGACAGCAGATGGCAAAATTGCCACATATACAGGCAATAGTAAATGGATTACATCAGAACAGTCAAGAAAACAAGTACATTATATAAGGAATGCTCTTTCTGGCATTATGGTGGGTATTGGTACAATACTTGCAGATGACCCTTTATTAAATTGTCGTATAGAGGGTGGAAAAAATCCTATTCGCATTATTTGCGATAGTACACTAAAAATTCCATTAGACAGTCAAATTGTAAAAACTGCAAATGAAATCAAAACAATTATTGCTTATGCTGAAAAAAATGAACAAAAGCAAAATGAATTACAAAAGGCAGGTATACAATTATTATGTTTACCTAATGAACAAAATAAAGTAGACTTAAATGCACTTATGATAGAATTGGGAAAACAAGGTATTGACAGTATATTGTTAGAAGGCGGTGCAACATTAAATGAATGTGCGTTGCAATGTAATATTGTAAATAAATTAATGATTTATATTGCACCTAAAATATTTGGTGGTAGTACAGCAAAATCCCCTGTAGCAGGAAAAGGTGTTGCTATGGCAAATCAAGCGTATACTTTATGTTTGAACGCTATTAAAACAATCGGACAAGATATTTTATTAGAATATGATGTCAAAAAGGCAGGTGAATACTAATGTTTACAGGCATTATAGAAGAAATAGGACAAATTGTAGCAATAGAAAAAAATGGTAAATCTGCAAAATTAACAATATCAGCAAAAAAAATATTAGAAGATATTTGTTTAGGAGATAGTATTGCAGTAAATGGTATTTGTTTAACAGCATGTTATATTTCAAAGCAACATTTTATTGCCGATGTTATGGTTGAAACAATGAATCGTAGTAATCTTGGAAGTTTACAAAAAGGTAGTCATGTAAATTTGGAAAGAGCAATGTCTGCAAATGGACGTTTTGGAGGACATATTGTTTCAGGACACGTAGATGGTATAGGTACAATCATTCATTTAAAAAGAGAAGAAAATGCTATCTGGGTTACTATAAAAACAAATGAAAAAATATTAAAATATGTTGTAGAAAAAGGCTCTATTGCTATTGATGGTATTAGTTTAACGATTGCTTATGTATATGATGATTGTTTTAAAGTTTCTATTATTCCCCATACCGCAGATAAAACAATACTGTTAAGTAAAAAAATAGGAGATACTGTTAATTTAGAATGTGATATTATAGCAAAATATGTTGAAAAACTTCTCTTTTATAAAGAGCAAAAAACAACAGAAAAAAAAGGAATTACATTAGAATTTTTACAAGAGAATGGTTTTCATTCTATATAAAATTTTTATTTATAAATACAACTATATAAATATATTTTACTATTAAATAGTATAACGATTTTTAAAAGGAGTGACGTAAACATGAGTGAGTTTGCATTTAATACAATAGATGAGGCTTTAGAAGATTTAAGAGCTGGAAAATGGATTGTTGTTGTAGATGATGAAGATAGAGAAAATGAAGGAGATATTATTGTTGCAGCAGAATTTGCTACAACAGAAGCTGTCAATTTTATGGCAAGTTATGCTAAAGGTTTAATTTGTATGCCTATGACAGAAGAAATGGCAAGTAAATTACAATTTCATCCTATGGTGAAAAAAAATACAGATAATCATGAAACAGCATTTACTGTTTCTGTAGACCATGTAGACACTACAACAGGTATTTCTGCATATGAAAGAGGCATCACAGCAAGAAAAGCAGTAGAAGAAAATGCAAAACCAGAAGACTTTAGACGTCCTGGACATATGTTTCCTCTTGTAGCAAAACCTATGGGCGTATTAGAAAGAAATGGGCATACAGAAGCAACAGTAGATTTAATGAAATTAGCAGGACTAAAACCTTGTGGACTTTGCTGCGAAATTATGAAAGATGATGGATATATGGCTAGATTGCCTTATTTAATAGAATTTGCTCAAAAACATCAATTAAAACTTATTACAGTTGCTGATTTAATTTCTTATAGAAAAAATCATGAAAAATTAGTAGAGTGTGTTGCAAAGGCAAAAATGCCTACAAAATATGGTGCTTTTACAATACATGGATACATCAATAAATTAAATGGAGAACATCATGTTGCATTGACTATGGGAGATGTTGCAGACGGAAAACCTGTACTTTGTAGAGTACATTCTGAATGTTTGACAGGAGATGCACTTGGTTCTGCTCGTTGTGACTGCGGTCAGCAATATGACGCTGCCATGAAAAAAATTGCTGAAGAGGGTAAAGGTGTATTACTTTATATGCGTCAAGAAGGTAGAGGTATTGGCTTAATCAATAAAATAAAAGCATATGCTTTACAAGATGAAGGTTATGATACGATAGAAGCAAATATTAAATTAGGATTTCCTGCTGATATGAGAGATTATACTATAGGCACACAAATATTAGCAGATTTAGGCATACGCAAAATGCGTTTAATGACAAACAATCCTAAAAAAATAGAAGGTTTAGCAAATTATAATTTAGAAATTGTGGAAAGAGTGCCTATACAAATGGAATTAGGAAAAGAAGACGAAGTTTATTTGAAAACAAAACAACAAAAAATGGGGCATTTATTAACATATTAATATGTTTCAGTCTGTTATAGTTTGTCAAAAAACCTTGAGAGCGTTGCTCTCAAACTCTCACTTCTTTCTTAAAAGAAAGAAGCAAGGAACTTTAAACGGAAACTATGTTTCCTTAAAAACATTGATTTTACAAGTAAAAACGCTAGTTTTTCCAATAAAGTTTTTTGTCCAACTTTTTTAAAAAAGTTGATAGGTGTGGGTGAAACCTACAAAAAGGATTTTACTAATATGTTTTTCTATTTTTTTAGTAAAAAATAAATAATTTTAATTATACCATAAATAAGGAGGATAAATATGAAAATATTAGAAGGTAATTTAGTAGCACAAAATATAAAAGTAGCATTGGTGGCATCAAGATTTAATGAATTTATTGTTTCTAAACTAATTAGTGGCGCTGTTGATGGATTAAAACGTCATAATGTTGCCGATGATGACATTACATTAGCTTGGGTACCAGGTGCATTTGAAATTCCTGTTATTGCCTCAAAATTAGCAAAATCTGGAAAATATGATGCCGTTATTTGTCTTGGTGCTGTTATTAGAGGTGCTACTTCTCATTACGATTATGTTTGTAATGAAGTTTCAAAAGGTGTTGCCCACGTTTCATTAGAAACTGGTATACCTGTATTATTTGGTGTATTAACAACAGATACCATTGAACAAGCTATTGAAAGAGCAGGAACAAAAGCAGGAAATAAAGGGTATGATTGTGCCTTAAGCGCAGTGGAAATGGTTAACCTAATTAAGGATATGGAAATATAAGACCAAACTTGACAAACATTAATACGGAACATTTAGACCGTCCACTTCATATTATGGCGAGAGTGATAATTTGAAAGG
>ERZ808046.783-NODE-783-length-20111-cov-7.473295_pt1 | contig 20111 bp, 15 predicted proteins | sample MGYA00380196_ERZ808046 | MGnify/ENA primary metagenome ERZ808046 (study PRJEB31490, sample SAMN06133421) | mouse gut metagenome | isolation source: Z6_2 | host: mice | place: China: Chengdu | collected 2015-05 ...
CAGCGCCTGATCCGTGGCATTGCCGCCAATCACCCGGTGCTCTGCGTCAAACATGGACTGTGTATTTTTCCCGATGGCAAGATCCAGAAGATCCTTGACTTTCCCATGCCCGGAAAGTTCCGGAATCGGAATAACCTTTCCGTCCGCCGTGAAAAATTCTACCACTTCCAGGCTGCCTTTGGTGATCGTTCCGGTCTTGTCACTGAACAGAATGTTCAGGGAACCTGCCGTCTCGATTCCCTCCGCCTTACGCACCAGCACGTTGTGGTCCAGCATCTTGCTGGTATTTTGCATCAGCACCAGAGAAATCATCAGCGGCAGTCCCTCCGGAACCGCACAGACGATAATCACGATTGCCAGGGACACTGCCTCCACAATGTCTTTGATGACCTGCTCCGCACCCATGGAGAAATATGCAGAAAATCCGCCTGCCGACATAATAAAATATGCAAAATACAGAACCGCAATGACAGTGGCACCCACATAGCCGAAGACAGAAATCTGACCTGCCAGTTTGGACAGTTTCACCTTCAAAGGCGAATCCACATCATCCTCCTGCATCTCGTCTGCCATCCGGCCCATCATGGTCTTCAGTCCGACTTTCCGCACATCCAGGATTCCCTCACCGTCAAAGACCACTGCTCCCCTGAACAGAGAATGCGCATCCACAAATGTGTCGCCGGTGATCTCTTCTGCCAGTTCAAAATCCTCAGCTGCAGCAGTTTTTTTACACTCTTCCGCCTCGCCGTTCAAGGCCGAGTTATCTACCCGAAGATTTCCGGATACTAAAACACCGTCTGCGGGTATCTTGTCTCCTGACTGCAGAAGTACCTTGTCACCCACCACCACGTCATCCACATTTAAGATGGTCACTTTGCCGTTCCGGTACACTTTGCACTGTTCCTTCTCGGTGCGGTCCTTTAACTCACGATACTTGGTGTCGCTGGCTACGCCGGTCTTTGCCGACACAAACGCAACAATCAGCACCGCCACAATCGTTCCCAGAGGCTCATAGATCTCTGCATAGCCAAAGAAAAACATCACAATCATGAGCACTGCAATCGCCAGCAGAATCTTGATCATGGGATCTCCGAATGTCTCTTTGAATTCGTCCCAGAAGGTGGTCGGTTCCGAATCAGGAATTTCATTGCTTCCATATTTTTGTCTGGAAGCTTCTGCTTCCTGTTCTGTCAGTCCATTAAATTTCATCACATATCTCCTCAAAGGTCTTGTATATATTCCCTATTATAATGCGCCGAATTTCCCTTACATATACCGGCGAATCAGTTCTCCCAGCCCCGGATCGGTGGTTCCCTGTCCGATGGGGTTGAATTTCCACTCACCGTTATGCCGGTAGATCTCTCCAAAGATCATGGCGGTCATGTTGCCATAATCTTCAGTCAGGTTGTATCTGCACATCTCATTGTTGTTTCTTCCGTCTACCAGGCGGATGAACGCGTTCTGAATCATGCCGAAGTGCTGCTTTCTCTGAACGGCCTGATAGATATTCACCACCACCACGATTTTGTCATACTCCGCCGGGATACTGGCAAGATCCACGATGATCTGCTCATCGTCCCCTTCCCCGGCTCCGGTTAAGTTGTCTCCCATGTGCTGTACCGTTCCCGTGGGATGGCGCAGATTTCCGAAGTATACCACATCTTCTTTATAGATCAGTTTTCCTTCATGAAGCAGAATCGCCGACGCGTCGCAATCGATCGGCGCCGGCTTTGGAGCCAGAAAATTAAATCCTTTTGACTTTTTTACTTCATCCCAGCCAAGGCCCACCACAACTCTGGAAAGCCCTGGATTTTCCTTGGACAGACTGACCTTCTGTCCCTTTTTCAAACTAATTGACATTTTTTTAACAGCCTCCTATTATAGTACCGCTTCAGCCCCCTGCCTGGATGCATTCCTGATCGCTTCCGCGCTTTGGAATCCATCCGGGTTCTTTCAGGGCTTTCGCTGTTTACTCTACGTCCACGCCGTAATTACTGCAAAGCGCTGCCAGGCCGCCCTGGTAGCCGCTGCCAATGGCATTGAACTTCCACTCATCTCCATTTTTATAAAGTTCACCAAATACAACAGCCGTCTCAATGGAAAAGTCTTCTCCCAGATCATACCGGAGCATCTCTTCGCCGTTCTCCTCATTATAAATACGGATAAATGCATTGTTTACCTGACCAAAATTCTGTCTTCTTGCCTCCGCCTCATAGATTGTGGCCGTGAACGCAATCTTTGTGATACTGGCCGGCACCATGGAAAGATCTATCTTGATCTGCTCATCGTCCCCGTCTCCGGCTCCGGTCAGATTATCTCCCATATGCTGTACACTTCCTGACGCATGTTTTAAGTTGCCATAAAACACAAAGTCTCCGGATCCTGCTACCTTCCCGCTGTCTCCCAGCAGAAATGCCGCTGCATCCAAATCAAAATCTCCGCCCGTATCAAACGCATTCACATCCCATCCAAGACCAACTACCACTTTCTTTAATCCAGGATTGCCCTTTGTCAGGCTAACTTTCTGTCCCTTCTGCAAATTTACCGGCATTTTACACTACCTCCTGTTCTGATTTCAAAAATCAAGTCTACGCCACTTCGATTCCATAATGTCCGCAAAGCGCTGCCAGGCCTCCCTGGAATCCGCTTCCGATGGCGTTAAATTTCCACTCTCCGTTATGTTTATACAATTCCCCTACAACCACTGCTGTCTCAATGGAGAAATCCTCTCCCAGATCATAGTGGATCAGCTCCTGCCCGGTACTTTCATCCACAATGCGGATGAAAGAGTTGGATACCTGTCCAAAATTCTGGCCTCTGCTCTCCGCTTCATAAATGGTTACCGTAAAAGCGACTTTTGATACATTGGCCGGAATCTTGTCCAGATCCACAAAAATCTGCTCGTCATCGCCCTCACCCTCGCCGGTCAGGTTGTCACCCATGTGCTTTAAAGATTCACTTGGATGAGTCAGGTTTCCGTAGAAGATAAATTCCTTCTCTGTGGGGCATTTGCCGTTGTCGCCCAGCATAAACGCCGCCGCATCCAGGTCAAAGTCCGCTCCGGAATCATACGCATTCACGTCCCAGCCCAGGCCGACCATCAGTTTTTTTAGCCCCGGATTGCCCTTTGTCAAATCTACCTTTTGTCCTTTTGTCAGATTGATTGCCATAATACGTTACCTCCTGTCACCTACTTTTTATCTGGCATATGATACATCCTGTTGAACTCTTCCTTTATCTGTTCCAGGCGAAGCTGGTCCTCCGAACGCTGCTTTCTGGCGTTCTCCTGAATCTGCTTGGTCTCGTCAATCCCGGTAACAATTGTCCTCCAGGTTGTCTCCAGTGTCTCAATTTTGATAGAGCTTCCCGATGCAAGCTGTGCGGTCATCTTGGACTGCTCCACCGTGTTGCGGGCATTTCTCACCAGCATCTCATTGGTCTTCTCATCCAGCGCAGACATGGCTTCCGCCTGGATCCGCTGACGCTTCAGCATGATCGCCTGGGCCAGTGCCTGTTTGAAGACCGGAAGGGTGATGATAAACGCGGAGTTGATCTTCCTGACCAGATTCATATTGCTGAATTCCATGGTCTTGATCATGGGAATGGACTGCATGGCCACATTCTCGGCAATCCTTAGATCCTGGGTCCGCTGCTCTAACATCATCAGCGCCTGATTCAGGCTCTGAATCTCAAACTGAATGGAATTGTCACCGGTCTGTTCCATATCCCGCTGACGCTTCTCGATATAATCTGAAATCTCCCTGCAGCCCTGCTCTCCGGCAAGAATGTATTTTACAAGATCATGATAATAATTCACATTGGCATCGAACATCTGATTTAACTTCCGGTTCGACTGTTTGATCTCGGATTCATACTGTTTCAACTGCACATAGATCTTGTCGACTTCTCCCCCCATGGTGTGGTATTTGTCCAGAATCTTGTCCAGCTGCTTGCGAAGATTTCCAAAAAGCTTCCCGAAAAGAGTGGGATTCTCCTTGATTTCCTCAATATCGAATTTCGACATAATCTTTGCCAGCTGGTTTAACATGGCACTGGAATCGTCCAGCTGCGACATATTCATGCTGTTCAGCACCACATCTGACGCCTTGGAAATCTCCTCTGCGACTTCGGAACCAAAGGAGACAATGGTCTCCAGGTCATATACTTCAATCCGGCTGGCCAGCTCATCCACTTCTTTGGAGCCGGTCAGTGCGATATTCATCTGCTGGCGGTCCGCCATGATGTCATACTTTTCCACCACTTCCACGCCATTTTCCGCTTCCATCACCGCGGTTGGTACCTCAGCCTGCGGTCTGCTAAAATCAAGCCCCATATTAACTACCTCTCTTAAATATTATTTCACGCCATGAACGCCGTGTGTTTGATGGAGCAGCCTTAAAAGACGGCACCTGCAGATCATATAAGTACTCGCCGATCTGATGCTCCTCCATAATGATCCTGTTAAAATGCTTTTCAATACTCTGATACCCGGTGGGCACGAAAAACACCACATCGAATCCTGCCAGATTCAAAAAAGCCGTCAGAATACTGTCTTCCAGAGAAATCAAAGTCTCCGTTGTGTGAATATAAATCAACTTGGGATTCTTCTTTGTAAAATCAAAACGCTGCAAAAGCCGTACAATCTCTTTTTCCAGATTCAGAACCACGGAAATGATCGTGTATTCTGTCCCATTTTCAAAAGTTCCCCGGATGAGCCTCTGATCAATCAAAAGCTGCAGTTTTTCTAAAATATGATCCTGCATCTCTTCCCGCAGAAACCCGTAGGTATAGCAGGCATGGGCTTTGATCTTTGCCTTCTGAAGTTTTCCGTTTTTAAAAAATTCTGTCACATGGGCCTTCACCGGATTGGCGTCCGTGGGATTGATATGGGGCGCTTTCCGGATGACCATGGTATCCGGCGTCACCAGCGTATGAATCTCCGACCAGTAACGATTGACCTGTCCGTCCTTTACACCGGACACTTTCGCAAAAAGCACCGGAATGCTGACCACCGCGTCTGTGACGGCAAAATTCGGCCGGTATTTGACTTCCTGATTCCAGAGAATGGAAATCTCCTCATACATGGTCTGAAGAGACAAAGACAGCGCCCGGTCATACTGCTGATTCCGATACATCCCGGAATCCTGGTACATCACCTCATCCAGTTCCCGCTCCGCATGATAGGCGGCTGTGCCCATACGGATATCCCGCCCTTCTTTTGGAAAGCGGCTGACCTTCATGGACTGTCCGTAATGAATCTCATACAGATGAGCATCCGACAGGCTGCACGGGGCATCCCGGTCCGGCTTTAAAAGCACCACATCCAGAGGAAGCCTTGATAAAAGTTTGACAAACATGGCTTCTTTCCCGCTCCTGAGCCCTCCAAGATGCACGAAACAGCCAACCATCGGAAATTTCCAGCCGCCAAACAGCTCCTGGCGGTACCGTTCCAGCCAACAGAGCAGATATACCGCATGGTTCGTCAGCCGGTTCAGATTCACCCCGGGCGTCTGTTCCTCCTCTGACAGCACTTCCACAAAAGCCCTGCGCATCAGCTTTTCCAGATCTCCACTTCCACTGCAGCGGATTTTGCCGGACAGATCCGCCAGCATCTGATCGGCATTTCCATAATTTTTTCTCTGTGTCTTCTGAATCTCTTCCGGCGTGGGCGGCGGAATCTCTCCTTCCAGAATCAGAAGCTTTCGCCCCTCGTTCAGAATCTTCAGATGAAACTGATACAGATCATTCAGGTAGGTAACCTTGTCTTCCACTCCGTCTATCCGAAGAAAACAGTTATAGAAAAACCGTGCGTCACTCCCTCGTTCAGAACTGTTTTTCAGAACGTCCAAAAGCCCGGTTCCTTCGATCCACGCGTTGGTGCAGGCTGTAATCTGCGGCCCGCCTCCATAGAGCTTCTCTCTGTTCCAGCGCTTCTCCATCTCAGAAAAAAGCCACCGCACACCGAACCCTTCCGGAAATGCCGTCATCCCGGGCAGCTCTAGCACTTCGGACAGACTGCCTGCCGGGTCCAGCCTGCAGTAGTCCTGGTCCCCGTTTCTCTGCAAAAGCACCAGGTCGCTTCCGGCTTTCGCCAGGATGTTAAGAATCTTCAGCTCATAGTTGCTGACTGTCCCGTCATACAGGATCTTTGGCACCTCATTTTCCCCAAGACGGCTGACAATCCTCTCAAATTTATAATACAGCCAGCAGAGGAATTTAATATATGCATTTTTTAAAATATTGTCATTCTTCCCCTCCCGCCCCATGGCGGCCAGAGTATCATAGATCGAAGACGCCACCTGTTTTCTCTGGTAGTCATTCATCCTCGGAAGCCACTTTCTCAGGCTCTGCTCCATGAAGCCTGCATCCATCCTAAACTCCTTGCCCATGATCTCCTCATAGTAGTTTAGATTTCGCTCCTCAGGATTGGGAATCTTCCCCTCGATGACCACCCCGGTCTTCCTTGCCGCCTCACAGTACCGCTCGAGAAAAAGTCTGATCTCTTCCTGATAACCATTGATCCGGTAAAAGTAGATCCCCTTCTCGGGCCTCTGATTCAGCTCCTTAAAATAATCTTCCAGATTCTGAAGCTTTCTATGCTCAAACATATGTCCATAACTTCACTTTCCATGTTGTCCTGTAAATCCGCTGACAAACTGGCTGATGAATTCATACCCCACGGCCAGGTTGATGTTCTGTCCGTTGTCAAATCCGGCCGTACTGATCCCGATGACTTCACCGCACATGTTAAGCACCGCCCCGCCGGAACTCCCGTGAGAAATCGGCGCCGTGAACTGGATCATATCCACATCGTTGATCACCCGGAAACCGGAGATGATACCGTCAGAGACCGAATTAAACAGCCCAAGAGGGCTGCCGATCGCAACCACCTTCTGTCCTCTGACCAGCGGCTTTGCCCCTCTGTAGATGGGCAGCGGACGAAGCCTTCGGTCAATCCGGATCACCGCCAGATCAAGAACGGAATTGTATTTAATGATCTCGTCCGTCTTGTAGATCGTGTTGTCATCCTCGATCCGCACCGAATAAAACCTTCCGCCGGTGGCCACATGGTGGTTCGTCAGAATATAACCTTCTTCCCCGATCATGATACCGGAACCGTTTCCAAGCACTTCTCCTTTTCGGTCATGAACCGAGATCATCACCACAGAAGAGGCCAGACGGGCCAGTTCTTCAAAATCCAGCTCTCTCCTGCCTGCACTTCCCGGTCTTGCAACTCCCTGAGCCGGCCTTTGGGTACTCCTTGCAGGGACCGCATCTGCCCTGCTTCCGGCAGTGGTTCCTGGCAGGCTGCTGCCAGCCGACTGCCCCGGCTCTCTTGCCTTTCGGACCTCCAAAGGCCTTCTTTCCCTGGCCCGGTTGTCCCGCCGCTCTGTATGAGCCGGAACAGACGGCGCCGGCACATAGGGCTGATACGCCGGAAGACTGCAGGGACCAAAATCCCCAAGCGTCACTTTGTTTGACAGATGCAGTCCCGCAAGGGCCGGATCCTCCAGATCGGACTGATGCTGCAAAAGCAGCACGTCAACTCCCAAAAACGTCAGAAAGCAGGCAAACAGATATTCCTGTTTCCTGGTGGCCCCCGGCATCACAAACTTCATATCCATCCCCGGCCGAAACCCCGACAGAAGATCGCCGCACACCTGATCTGTCCAGAACATCAGTTTGACTGCAAAATTTTTCTCCATGGAGCTGCTTGCATGGGGCGTCACGCGCCCGAACAAAGACAATGCTTCATTGCAGGCTTTGCCCAGAATCGCCTGAAGCTGCTCACTTTGCTCCGAAACTTTCAGTTTCAGCACTTTTTTTCCGCTGCCTGTCCAATTGTCAAAACAGCCGGAATAATCATTCACATCTTGGGAAACAGCCAGTCTTGGGAGTTCCAGGATCCTTTGATATCGAAGTGCTCCGCCTGCTGCCTGCTGTGACAGCTGGCGGTCCATCTGCTCCACCTCTCCCAGATAGCCGTCGTTTTGTCCGGTCATCCGGACAAAACACACATCCTTGCAATTCCCGTCAAATCCGCCCCTGACACCCCAAAATTCACGGATGGAGGAGACTTCTGTCACATTATGTCTTACCTTCAAGATTCCTTCACACATATTCTCTTCCTGCATCATTTGTTCTAAACAAATTTTCTTGATTATACCATATTTAAAAAATAATTACTATGATTTTATTCTTAATAATGATATAATCGTTACATTGTGTCTGCTGTCCACACACCCGCCCCTTTGATTCGGGCACCAACATGGGTGTATGGAACCATTTTATGAGGAGTATATGAATTCTATGAAACATTCTGTATTATATTACAGCGTTGGGCCTCTGCTCTACTGTCCGGCCAACCATACCGGCATCGCCGGCTCTTTGATCCAGGAGCGCTTCGGAAAGCAGTTCTCTTTGGCTCTCTGCCTGGAGGATACCATTGCAGACGACCATGTGGAAGAAGCCGAAGCCCGGCTGACCCAAACGCTCACAGACCTTTGGACCGCCTCCGGGAAAAAAAATTTTTTCCTTCCCAAAATCTTTATCAGAGTCAGGAGTCCAAGACAGATACCAAGACTTATGGCACTTTTGGGAGAAGCAAACGCGCTGATCACCGGATTCAACCTTCCAAAATTTTCCTCCCGAAACGCAGACGCTTATATAGAAGCAATTCTGCTGGCCCAACAGACAGCCGGGCGTCCGGTGTATATGATGCCCATCCTGGAAGACCCTGAGCTGATCGATCTTCGGACCCGGTATGAACGTCTGTACTGCCTGAAAGAAAAACTGGATGCGGCCGAAGAACTGGTTCTCAATGTCCGGGTGGGCGGCAATGATCTGTGCCATGTCTTCGGCTTTCGCAGAAGCATGGAAGAATCCATCCACAGCATCCGGGCCATCTCCGATATTTTCTCCGATATCGTCACGGTCTTTGGGATGGATTATGTGCTCTCCGGCCCTGTATGGGAATATTATGACGGAAAAGGATGGGATCTGGGACTGAAAAAAGAACTGCTGGAAGACCGTCTGTGCGGATTTACCGGCAAGACCGTCATCCATCCAAGACAGATTGAACTGGTCAACGACGCCTACAAAGTATCCAAAAAAGATCTGGCCGATGCAAAAGCGATCCTTGGCTGGGATCCGGATTCCAAAAATCTGGTGTCCGGATGCACCTCCAAAGAACGCATGAACGAATACAAAGTGCACTCCAACTGGGCGAGGCGGGTGCTTCTGCTCTCGGAGGCTTTCGGAGTCCAAAAGGACTGATCCATCAGACCATTTGATTCGTGTTCGCTGTGCATCTGCAAAGCGACGGCGCAGTGGTGCCTGCGTCTGGCTTCGCAGGCGTGCAGATGGCAGGAATGAATTTTCAGTCTGCAAGGCGGCGGAGGAAAGCGATACGGTGGCATCGCTGACCGCCGGCTACGCGGTCTGATGGAAATTCAGGCAAGGAGGTTTGCCTGCATATCATGCGGTCCATACACTAGGTATCCGCCAGCTTCCTGATCAGACCGCAGGCTTTGTAGCGGTGCAGAGGATACAGTTCCACCGGCACTTGCTTTTCCTCGGCCAGACGAAGCAGATGGGCCAGGGCTGCATCTTCTTTGCAGTCCTGCCGAAGCAGAACCTTCCAGGGAACTCTCCTTAACAAAACCCGGGTCGCTTCCCCGATGCCCGGCTTGATCAGATTGATATCCTCAATCCCAAACACTCTGGAAATCTCCAGCACCTCATCCATGCCCCGTCCGCTGACTGCTGCTTCCTCTGGTTCTGCCTCTTCTTTAAACTCCGCCTCAATGGCATGGAGAAACTCATAGGATTGGTCAAATTCTTTCAGTTCCCCATAAAATACCGCCCCGTGAAAATCATCTTCTCCAATGAGATCGCTTCTCAAAAAAGTACGGCTGACCAGTCCGGACACGGTACTGTTCAGACAGGAGCTTGGAATCAGAAGATCCTCATGGGTCCCGCAAAGGCTGGTCATATTGGCAGGATCCGATACTACCGCCAGTTCAGGCGACACGTTTGGATAACCGCTGATCTCTTTTTCCAGCTCTCTCAAAATCGCTCCTTTTCCGATCCATCCGTCTACAAAAAGCAGCTGCTCTGGCTCATAGCGTTCCAGCAGATAACCCATGGCATTATGGTCAATCCCCTTTCCCCTGATGATCGAAATCGAATAATGAGGAAACGATATGCTGTATTTTTTCTTTATATAATGTTTGATCAGGATGCCTACCGGCGTGCCCGCCCTGGCCAAAGAAACCAGCACTGCAGTTTCGCCTCTTTCAGACAAAATTTTCTCAGACAGACGCCCTACTGCCGCCGCCACAGGCCCCGCATAATGGCGAAGCGCCTCCTGATACGCCTCCAGATAAGCCGCGCTTGGCACATACTCCAGCGGCAGCATCTCACTGTAATGCCGTCCGGACTGGATGAACCGCTCCCGCTCTCCGGACGCCATGGGCTGGACAAGCCCTGTGATATCCTTCAATAAAAAGAGGACATCCTCCTGCCTGTAAGAACTTTTCATGCTTCACACCACCTGATCACATAGATTTTGTCATTTCCCTGTTCATGGAGCGCATTTACCAGAGAATACAGTCCCTCTTTCTCCCCTGATGCATCGGTCACAATCAGAACTTCCTCATAAGCTGTCAGATCATATATAAAAGTCCTTCTCTGTGCATCATAGAGACTGGACAGCTGGTATCGTTCCCGCAGGGGATAGCCTGCCCTTTTACTGACCACGATGGGACTTCTGGTTGTGGAATGGCACCTGACCTCTGTCCCTGCCTGCTCCAAAAGCTCCCCCAGAATCAACGCCGGGTACATGAACTCCTCCGTGCCGACCACCAGGATCCGGCTTCCCCGGCCAGCCGGCAGTGCCTGAAGGGCTTTCTCTGCCATCTGTTGGCAGGCCATCCTATATTCTGCCCCCTTGGTCAGCCTCCGGGCATTCTCAAGCCCCCCAATCCCATATTCCTCCGGCATCCTGGATGGCTTTTCTGTACTGCATACATGACAGACCCCGTCCCCTTCCAGGCCAGACACCTGGTCCGGATACGTCTCATGCTGGGTCTTTACCAGCCAGTGAAGCCCAATCTTTCGCTCTTTATATATATTCTGACAGTCAGCGTCCATACCATTCAGAATGGAAACTGCTGAAAAAGGAGGACAATCCGGATAAGTCTTTTTCAGCAGCTGGATTATATTCCATATGGTTTTCCCGGTGGTGATCTCATCTTCCACAAATATGATCCGGTCCACGAAAGGCAGCACCTGATCCAGATCATCCTTTACCAGCTTCTGCTCTGCGGCATGGCTGTGCTGCTCGGAAAAATAAAAATACTCCACCCCTTCGATCTGCTCCCTTGTGGTCTGCAGATACCAGGCATGGAGCCTTCCCGCTGCCGCCGCTCCGACAGCTGTGGCCGTCTCCGCAAAGCCGATCAGCAAAAGTTTTTCTTCCTTATATTCCTTCTCAAGAAGAGCTCCCAGCGCATCAAACATCTGAAGCGCCTTATGAGGGCTGACCGGAACATGCTTCCCCTGCAGCCGGTTGACAACCAGATACGTTCTTTTTTTATTATTCTCCCGCCCTGCAACGGATACCAGATCCTGTTCGGTATAACAAATCATCGTTCTTAACTCCTTTTATCCCTTTTAATTTTTCTCTTTTTGGTATATACTTACTGTACCCTTATCCACTGTGAGTACAGTAAGTAAACAAGGGTATACTCAGAAAGCGAGGAAATGAAATTGAAGAAAAAGCAGACATTTTTACTCACCGCTACGGTCACAGCAGCGCTTTCTCTGACCGGGTGCCAGTCCGGCAGCGCCGATGCACAAAACGAAGAGCTGCGTCAGCAGATCAGTCAGCTAGAGCAGCAGATTCAGGACCTTGAAGAGCAGATCACCTCTGTCAATGAAGCGGCCTCCAAGGACAGTTCCGCTGCACAGAATACGCCCGCTGATCAAAGTCCCCAGGAGACCGCACCTGCCGCAAATCCGGATCCCGAAGCTGAAGCGCCGCCAGAAGATACATCTTCCCTCTCTACCACCTATACCATGGAAGAACTGAATGCCCTGGTATCTGCTTATGAAGAAAAAGCAGACAGTGCCGTTCCTTCCGGCTCCGCCTCGGAAGATATGGAACAGTTTTTTGCCCTCAAGCAGGAAGAGAAATCCATCGATGACACGCTGGATCTTCATGAGGATGAACTGGAATATCTGTATCGGAACAACCAGCTGTCCCGGGATGAATATAAGACTCTGGAAAGGGAACTGGACCGTCTGGAAGACCGCCTGGATGCCGCCGAAGACAAACTGGAATACACCTTTGGAATTGACGACTGACATAACAAAAGGGGTTACTGCAAAAAGCGATCCCATCTGTTTCTTCCGGCAGCCTCAGATGCCGGAAAACAGACGGCAGTACCTGTTGCAGCAGCCCCATCCTTTTGCCGTATTTTGCCTACATGGATACCCTCTCTTCGATCTCGGCCATCTTCGCCGCATTCAGCCGCGTATCCCCCTTGACACGGGAGTAAGAAAGATAGCCGTTCATCCGATCAATCTTGGTCAGATTACGGCTGCCGCACTTGGGACACACATCCATATCCAGCTCCTGATGTCCGCAGTCATCACAGTAAGCCAGGGACAGATTGACGCCTTCGTAAAAGCCTTTCTTCATGGCCCTTCTCACCAGCGTGCGGACCGCCTCTTTATTATACCCCACCGGATAGCGTACATACTGGATCTTGCCGCCGTTGCACAGCTCCCAGAACCGCCCTTCACAGTCCTGTTTTTCTATGGGCGTCATATCCTCGGTCACGTGGCAGTGAAAACTGTTGCTTACATAGGGACGGTCGGAAACATTCTCCACGATTCCGTACTTCTTGCGGAACTGCTCGATCTGCAGACCGCACAGGCTCTCCGCAGGCGTACCGTAGATGGCATAGAGATTGCCGTCCTCCTCCTTGTACCGGGTAATCTTCTGATTGATGTACTGCATCACTTCCAGGGCAAACTGTCCGTCCTCCCGGATGGATTTGCCGTTGTAAAGCTCCTGCAGCTCATTTAAGGCCGTGATTCCAAAGGAAGCCGTCATAGGCTTTAAAAGGGGCTTGATCTTATCATGAGGATTCAGATGCCCGCCATAAAAGCCACCCTCGCAGTAGGCCAGAGGATTGGTGGAAGCCCGCATCTCTCCTAGGTAATCATAGGTACGGATATGAAGTCCCCTGATCATCTCCAGATAATAGTCCAGCACTTCATAAAAATCCCGGTTCTCCGAGCGGGATCTTGCCAGGATCATGGGGAGATGAAGGCTCACCGCTCCCACGTTAAAACGGCCCACAAAGACCGGCTTGTCCTCCTCATCCGCCGGCTTCATGCCGCCCCTTTCATACCATGGACTTAAAAATGCCCGGCACCCCATGGGACTGATAACCCTTTGATACTTCTGGTACATGTCGGAAATATACCCTTCCCCGCTCAGAGACAGCCAGTCCGGATACATGGTCTTCGAAGAGCACTCGATCCCCGCCTCAAAGACATCCTCACAGCAGCATCCCGCTCCGTGAATCGCCTCATCATACAAAAAGACAATCTTCGGAAAAAGAACCGGCTTTTTGCTGCCGGGTTTGCCCTGCCCCTCCTGGTGAACCTGCAGAAGTGAGATGTTGCACATCTTGGCAAACCGTTCCTGTCCAAGGCCCATGGTCACCGTCACAAAGGGATAGTCCCCTCTCGAAGAACCCACCGTATTCAGCTTATACTCGATACCCTGCCAGCCCTGATCAAAATCCCGGCGGACCTTTTTCATGGCATAAAGCTCTGCTTTCTCTTCTGCTCCCTGCCAGGAAGAGTCCGCATAGGACAGAAATTCGTCCTTATATTTCACATAACTTTTTTCCGCATAGGGCGCAAGAACCTTGTCCACCTCCGGCACAGTGAAACCGCCGTACTGCTGGGCCGCCGTGCTCAGAATAATATCCCCCATTACATCAAAGGCCGTGTCCAGCGTCTTCGGTTCGTTGTACCACACATTCCCCATCTCAAAACCGCCGCCAAGCACGCTGGCGATGTCAAACAGGCAGCAGTTCATAGTGTCCAGTCTTGCAGACTGGTCGTGAATATAGATGTATCCGTCCCTGCAGGCCTGCAGTTCGTTCCGGTTCATAAAGAACTTCCGATACAGCTCTTTGTTCAGTTCGTTGAAGATCAGGCTTCTCTTGGTAGCCACCAGCGCACTGTCCGTATTGGCGTTGCTCTTGTCTCCGATATAACGGATCGACTGGCTCTTCGTATAGACGTCATCCATCATATGGACAAAATCTTTTTTATAATTCCGGTAATCCCGATAGCTCTTTGCCACTGCCGGATTCACCTTTTCCAGTGCCCGCTCCGCGATATTGTGCATGTCCTGGATATCGATGTCCTCTTTCCCAAGCGACGCGGCACTCTCCTGCGCAAACCTGCAGATATACTCCGTCTCCTCATCGGTAAACTTGTAGAGAATCCTTGCGGCAGACTTGTTGACTGCATTCACCACTTTCTCCACATGAAACGCTTCTTTTGTACCATCTTTCTTAATTACGTACAACTCGCACCCCTCCTACAATATGTTGTACTTTGTGGAACATTTATTTCTACATGTTGAATATGAGTATATACCAAATACGCTTATTGTGCAATAGACAATCTGAAAAAAAGGGCCGCTTTTTTCAGCTGCCCTTTTGTCTATTTCATAAAACGGTCAATCGCCTCTGTCAGATCCTGGATTGACTCCATATCACCGCACTCCACCGCTTCCACCAGACAGTGTTCAATGTGGTCCTTCAGTATGACCTTTCCGGTATTGTTGATCGCTGACTTTACCGCCGAGAGCTGGATCAGCACCTCGCTGCAGTCTCTTCCTTCCTCCACCATGCGCCGGATGGATTCCAGATGCCCGATCGCCCGGGAAAGACGGTTCAATACCGCTTTTGTATTGGCATGGGTATGGGTGTGCGTGTGCTCGTACACGGTCCCGTCCGGCGCCGTGTGGGTGTGGGTATGTGCATGCTTCTCTTCTGCCACCTTTTCTCCTCTCAATACGCTGCGTTGCACTCTACAGGTCGCAGTTTTTCACGGTCCGCGGGAAGGGTACTACATCGCGGATATTGCCCATGCCGGTCAGATACATAACACAGCGCTCAAATCCAAGGCCGAAACCGGAATGGCGGGCTGTCCCATACCTGCGAAGATCCAGATAGAAGCCGTAATCCTCTTCTTTGAGTCCCATCTCCCGCATACGGGCAGTCAGCTTCTCCAAATCATCCTCCCTCTGGCTGCCGCCGATGATCTCTCCGATTCCGGGAACCAGGCAGTCCATGGCCGCCACCGTTTTATTGTCCTCGTTCATCTTCATATAGAAGGCCTTGATCTCCTTGGGATAATCGGTCACAAACACCGGGCGCTTAAACACCTGCTCGGTCAGATAGCGCTCATGCTCCGTCTGCAGATCACAGCCCCAGGAAACTTTATAGTCAAATTTGTCATTATTCTTCTCCAGAATCTCAATGGCTTCCGTGTAGGTCACATGGCCGAACTCCGAGTTCAGCACATGGTTCAGACGGCTCAAAAGCTCCTTGTCCACAAACGACTGAAAGAACTGCATCTCCTCCGGCGCCTGCTCCAGCACATAGCGGATCACATATTTCAGCATATCTTCCGCAATCTGCATATTGTCTGTCAGGTCCGCAAAAGCCATCTCCGGCTCAATCATCCAGAATTCTGCCGCGTGGCGGGTGGTGTTGGAATTCTCCGCCCGGAAGGTCGGTCCAAACGTATAGATATTGCGGAAAGCCATGGCGAAAGTCTCTCCGTTCAGCTGGCCGCTCACCGTCAGATTCGTCGGTTTGCAGAAGAAGTCCTTGGAAAAATCCACCTCTCCTTTGTCCGTCTTTGGAACCTGATTGAGATCCAGCGTGGTCACCTGGAACATCTCTCCCGCACCCTCACAGTCACTTCCGGTGATCAGCGGCGTATGCACATAGACAAACCCCCGCTCCTGGAAGAACTGATGGATCGCGTACGCCGTCAGAGAACGCACCCGGAACACCGCCTGAAAGGTGTTGGTTCTTGGACGCAGATGTGTCATGGTCCGCAGATACTCCAGCGTGTGGCGCTTCTTCTGAAGCGGATAGTCCGGCGCCGAGGCACCTTCCAAAGTCACCTCTGCTGCCTGGATCTCAAAAGGCTGCTTTGCCCCTGGCGTCGCCACCAGCGTTCCTCTTACCACCACTGCCGCTCCCACGTTCAGCCTGCTGACCTGAGCAAAATTGTCCATAGTATCATGGTAGACAATCTGCAGCGTATCAAAAAACGTGCCGTCATGCAGCACCAGAAAACCAAAACTTTTCGAATCCCGCACACTGCGCACCCAGCCGCCTACAGTGATCTCCTTGTCAAGATAAGTCTCCCGATCTTTATACAATTCACGAATTGTCGTCAGTTTCATCGCTTAATTCCCTTCATTTGGTATTTTTTCGTAGATGTAGGTTAGTATACCACAATTTGACCGTATTATCAAATCAAAAGAATTTGGATTTTAACTTTCAGCAAACTTCTGTTTTCGGATCAGGTACTCTGCGGTTCCCATAATGATAAAAATCAGAGGCGTGCAGATGGCCTGCTGGTAGCAGGAGATATTATGTCCCATATAAGCGATTACAGCGGCCCCAAAAGCCAGCAGGACGGGCTCCTTTTTACAGAACCGGACACAGCGGGTCAAAGCGGCAAGAAAGATCGCCAGATAAACAGTGCCGCCGAGGATACCATAATCTACAAAGGCGGTCAGCCATTCGTTATGGGCATTGCGGGCGCCCAGAAGCGCGCCCCAGGGTTCCTGAAACAACGCTGCATAATGCTCCAGCGTATAGTAAATCAATACATCCGGCCCGCAGCCAACCAGCTTCCTAAGCGGCGAATAATCCCGGAAAACCCGGGCCGCATGCATCCAGATCGTTCCCCTTCCATTGCCCCAGCTATGATCAAATACCATATAGCCGCTTTCCTGCAGGGCGCCGAAATTGCCCGCAGCCCTTCCCGTGGTAACCAGCCATACCAGGACCGGCAGCGAAAGAATTGCCAGGATCAGCAGTGTAAAAAAAACAGCCCGAAAGCGCCGGATCATCCGGGGAAGTGCCGGTGTTTTTTTCCTGTTATACCAGTTTTCCGCCAGACAGGTGCCGATATAACACAGAACAGCCGCCGCCAGGACAAACCAGCCCAAATGACTCTTGGTCACCACAAACGACAGAGGATCCAGCGGCGGTACCCGTTCCGGAAACATAAACTGCAGAATTCCGGTAAACTTGGCTGAGGCAACTGCCAGAATCCCGATTTCCACATACCGCTTCCAGAATTTCAGATCCTCCATGGCGAACCACAGCAAAAAGACAAAAGCCGCACCCATCCCCAGGTAAAAACTGTCACTGCTCTGGGTAATCCCGCTGCCAAAACCGATCAGCAAAAGCACAGAGAGCAATCCGCGGATCAAGGGGCCTCTTTTTTGCTTTTCCCAGTCCAGGATCATATAAAGCCCCATTCCGGCCGGAAGAATCACCGTGACATAACTGGAATACAAGGTCGCCTGTCCTATGACCCCAAGATATCCCTTTTTCTGGGCAAACCCTTCATACATGCCCAGAGGATCCACATCAAAACGATTCAGATATGCCAGCAAAAACACAAAAAAACTGCTGATTCCTGCCACCCACAGAGGCCACGGCTCCTCTGTGCCAAAACGGGATACCGCAAAATAAATGCCGATGAACAGAATCTGCGACAAAAACCCCATATACCATCCGTCCGAGCCAATAAAGCCTTCTGTCCGGAAAGGAGACAGACACCAGGATATCCCTGCAGCACCTCCGTAAAGCAAAACCAGCCGGTCCATAAGCGTAAAGCAGTGCTTAATTTTTCTCTTTTGGGCGTCAAAAAGACAGCTGCTCAGCTGCGTCACGATCAGATAAAGAAGCATCACAACTGTCACAAGCCGGAAAAAGAGATATTTGGCGGTCCCGATATCTGCGTAATTATTCCGATAATACAAAGGATACAGTCCCAGCATCACAGCCAGATAACACCAGATGATCAGTTCTGACCACTTCAGCAGTTTTTCTTCTTTCTTTTTCTTTGCCATAGATCCTCCCCCGGCTTTTGCCCTTTGCTTTTTTTAGAAAAATTGCGCAAAAAGAGCGCGGCCTGTTCCACAGACCACGCCCTCTTATCACTGCTTATCTCGGTACGTTCTTTGTCTTGCCCTGACCTTCTCCAGATCTGCTGAAAGAACCATTTCTTACTGCAGTAACTCTGAATTTATAAGTTCTGTTGGCATACAGATCGGTAACGATGACCGTATTCCTTGTTACAGGAGCTGCTGATTCGCTGATCAGCGGTTCATATGTTTGATGTTCATCACACCAGGATTCTACCACGTAAGAAGTTGCACCCTTTACTTTCTTCCAGGTCACTTTTACAGTCGCAGAATCAAGACCTTTCACGCTTACCTTGCCCACTGCCTGCAGACTGGTCATTCCGGTAGCTGCAGCAGAGATATCACCGATGGAGTTCTCTCTGATCGGTCTTACATAATATGCGAAGGAAAGACCGGTGGTCACATTCTTAAAGGTAACCTTGGTGCCCTTTACGGTTGCAATCGGAGCCTCTGCGCTGGGTGAATCATAGATTGCATAGCCCTTAGCGCCGGCTACTTTCTTCCATTTGATCGTGATCGTATTGTATGTGGTCTTCACAGAAGTAATCTTCGGAGCACCTTTGCCCTCCAGAGTGGTAAATCCGTAGCATGCATCACTCCATGTGCTGCTGCCTTTTACTCTGACTTTGAAGAAGTACTCTTTGCCGCATACTGCCTTGGTGAATCTGTAGTTGGTCTTCTTAGTGGAAATGATCTTGTACGGATTTGCATCGCTGGGGCTGTTGAAAAAGCCAATCTCATATTTGTCTTTTTTGCTGCCCAATTTATTCCACTTCAACGTGATGACGTTGTATTTGTTTCTCTGTGTAGCAGAGGTCAGCTTCCATGCATCGTTGGTTGATGTCAGTTTCTCCACATCCGGAACTGCCTCGTCCGTATATGCAAGTGCTACCGGGCTGAAGGAATCAAACTCTGCAGTTAACACACCCTTCTCATAAGAAAGGATCGTTCTCTTCTCCCATGCACCCTTGCTGAAGCTGTAATGAAGCACTCTCAGATTGTCCTTCGTGGTGTTGGACGGAAGTCCCAGGGAAGAACAGTTGATGGATACTTCCACGGTCTGCTCCAAAGAAGTACCTACAGAACTGCCGTTTGCCAGCAGATCCACGTCAAACAGGAAGGTCTTATTGGCCGGTCTGGCCTTGAAGCCGGTCAGTTTTGCTGCCTGTACTCTCAGAGCATGAGTAATCCTCATCACCTCTTCCTGATCTTTGATCGCGTCCGTGATCTTCTGAACAACAAGCTGCACTTCCACCTCTTTGCCGCCTACCAGAGCAGTTTTGGTTCCAACGGTAGAAGTCGGTACAGTATCTGTATTGATCTCACCGGTCACTGTTGTGTCAACCGGGCTCTCCGGTTCCTGGTTATCATCGGGTTTTTCCTGATCTTCGCCAGGTTTTTCCTGATCTTCGCCAGGTTTCTCCTGATCTTCGCCATCCGGCTTTGTCGGATCGGGCTTCTCGACAGGTGGCTTTACTTCCGGCTCTGTCGGATCTGTTGGCGTTGCCGCTCTTACTCCGGCATACTTCACACCAGTATTGATCCCGCCTTTGCCTGCTGCAAACGATGTCATACCCATTACCATTGTAAGGATCATGACAAAAACTACGAGTTGCTTCCATTTTTTCATGGTCTTTCCCTCTTTCCTATGTTTTCTATATTAATGCATTTCGCATCAATACCACATCCGTTTTTCATCAGAGCCTGCCCCTTTTGGGCTCCTCACAACTTTTTTCCAATTATACAACCCCCCCCCCCCCGTGGTGTCTACCACTTTTTCACATTTTCTTCACATTTTTCCAGTTCCAATTTAAAACATGCAGAAAAACCT
>ERZ808046.784-NODE-784-length-20104-cov-4.133570_pt1 | contig 20104 bp, 22 predicted proteins | sample MGYA00380196_ERZ808046 | MGnify/ENA primary metagenome ERZ808046 (study PRJEB31490, sample SAMN06133421) | mouse gut metagenome | isolation source: Z6_2 | host: mice | place: China: Chengdu | collected 2015-05 ...
GCATCAACACCGCTCCCGCACAGCTCGGCTCAAGTTCGCCGTTGGTTTTGCCCATCCTGCTTCCACCGGAAGTCGCAAACGGAATGATTTTCTTATCCGTAAAATCATAGCTTTCCAGGAAAGTGTTGATGATCTTCGGTGCAACATACCACCAAATAGGGAAGCCGATAAAAACAGTTCCATACTGTTCCATGTTCGCAAGTTTCTCCTTGATTGCCGGGCGGCAATTTGAATCGTTCATTTCAATGGAACTTCTGCTGTTTTTGTCTGTCCAGTTCAAATCCGCCGAAGTATATATCTGCTCCGGTTTAATTTCAAAAAGATCGGCGTCTACTGCTTCAGCAAGTTTTTCCGCTGCCTTTGCGGTTACACCGCTTGCAGAAAAATATGCTACTAAAATTTTTTTGCTCATGATAAAATCCTCCTTATTTCATTTAATTTTTTTCGTTACCTTTGTGACATAATAACCAACAAAAACCCAAAAGCCCATCATTGCCACATATTCTGCAAACACAGACACAGCACATTTTTCAAAATTGAAAAATACGAACTGATTTTGAAAAAACATATAGGACGGAATATCTGCACCGATAAAGCAGAATAATCCATATCCCACAATAACAACAGTGGCTATCCTCGCAATCCACATAGATGTTTTGGGTATAGTTTTTCCTTTCATCAATCTGCGAACCTTACCTAAAATCATTCCCCAGTGAAGACCTGCGTGAAGACTCATCAGCACGAATCCCCAATAGGAAGCGACAAGGTGCATGGCTCTTGCCGTTGCTATCGGGCCTCCCTGAACAAAGGAAAATACATGACGAGATAATACAATTCCGCTGAATCCAAGGCAAAGCATAGAAACAAGAGCGCCCATATTGATGAGTGTCTGCATTATTCGCAAGGGAGTATATCTACCCCTGAACAAATGCCCATACCATTTCATATTCAGAACATTATGCAGCAGAAAGAGTACAAGCATTCCGACACCAAACCACTCGTGAAGTTCCTGCCCGATGATTTGATATGTCATTAGGCAAAGCAGCAGCACCGTCATCAGCAAATCAACGCATATTTTTATTTTCTGCTTTTGTTTCATAAGCGGTTCGTCCTTTCCCATCATTTATCCAGTCCGAGACTGTTTACCCATTCCATAACCGTATCCTGAGAATCACTGCCGTTCAAGCGCTGGCCGTCTAGCCATTCGGCATTACTTGTCAGTTTTTCCAAATTTGACGCACTGGAACCTATACCGCTGCCACCGGAGGTGCAGAACGGTACAATTGTTTTACCGGAAAAATCGTAACTTTCCATAAAGGTGCTGACAATTCTCGGCGCATCATACCACCAAATCGGATATCCGATAAAGACCACATCATACTGCTCCATATTCTCTACAGAACCGGAAATATCAGGCCGGGCATTTGGATCGTTCATTTCAATCGTGCTGCGGCTATTGTTATCGTTCCAATCCAAATCGGCTGATGAATAAGGCTGCTCCGGCACAATCTCATAAAGCTCTGCGTTTAATCCATTTGCAATATGCTTTGCCACGCCTTCTGTCGTGCCTGTAGCAGAAAAATATGCTACCAATACTTTCAAAGATTCATCTTCGTTATCCGGTGTGTTGCTTGAATCAGTCGGTGCAGAGGATTCATTATTCATCGCCTCTGCCCAAGAACTGTTTTCAGCTGGGGGCTGTTCTGTCGATGACTGCCCATTTTGATCCGTATTTCCAGAACAGGCCGCAAGTCCTATTACCATAAGTAACGAGAGTAAAATAGCTGTTATTTTTTTCATGATGAATACCTCCGAATTTTTATTTTATGTTTTATTCTGCCAAAGCAAAGGTAATCTGAACGCTGCCAGATAAGTCATCAAACACGGAAAGATTGGAAGTAACCTTGCCAATCGGAATGACATCCACAGAAAGATTGGGATTATCGGTCTGCGCATAAAAGATTGCCATATTATGATGGGCTTCGCAGTAGGTAATGTTATCGTTTTCAAAGGTTTTTTGACTGCCTTCCAGATGTTGGGGATAAAAATCGACATCGCCGTAATATTCTCTGCCGCTGTATCCCACCATAGAAATCGTCAACGGAAAATTAATTCCGGCAGAATATTTTGCTGCATTTCATTGTGGTTCACATCACGTAGCTCATCAAAATCTGCCGTATAGGGTGTAACCGTTTCAATCAGATGCACATCTCCGCCGATAGTTTGCTGGATCATGCGGGAAACATATTCTGTTGTTCCGTAACGCTCGTTGTCAATCACAATACTTGCAGAAGAAAAAGCGTCCACATCATCAGGATAATTTGTATTTCCATTTTGTATAAAAAAGTAAGTGCTGTCAAAGAAAACACTTTTCCTGACTGCACTTACATTATAAATTATATTTCAATTCATATCAAATACTTAGTTTTTATGACTGACCAATGCCTAAAAAGCATTTTGAATGTTCGATAAATTTTGATACTGCTAAGCCGAACGGCTGACCGCGTTTCCATGCCAAAACACTTGTAGGCGGCAATTCCGGATATAGCGGCCTGTATATGATTTTTGATGAATCCCAAAACGGAACTGCCCCTTCAATTACATGTGAATAGGCCAGTTCACTACGCACCTGCATACGCCGTGGAAGAGTCAAAGGCTGCGCGGACAGATTGTGATCCATAAATTCCAAATATCCATCAAACGCTGAAATGTTGAACAATATCCGTCTGATATTTTTGGGGAATGTTAATAAAAAATGCTTATTTTTAACGATTCCATTGACATTTTTGCATAATTTTAATAAAATAGAGTCAACTTATTAAACATGTTCAACAACATAGAAAGAGAGGGTGTACTCATGAAAAAAGGAACTGGTAAAGCATTTTTGGGGGAATGGAACACAAAGACAATTGTAACGATGGCTGTTGGAGCGGCGCTGTATGGTGTATTGATGGTGTACGGCGGTATTCCCATTTTTTCACAGACGAATCTGTCAACGGCTATGATTGTTCCTGTTATAGTTGGGGCAATGTACGGAGCGCTTCCGTGCAGCTTGACCTTGCTGATAGGAAATATCATTGCGGATTTGATTGCCGGCAACGGAATGTGGTTTGACTGGTCTATCGGAAATGCAGTGCTCGGACTTTTTGTCGGACTGCTTCCGGTTTATGGCGCATATATCACGGAGGGCATCTTTAAAGTGAAACATGCGGTTATCTATGGAGTGCTCTGTGTAGTGGGAAATATCATCGCATTTGGAATTGTCACACCGATATTTACATATCTGTTCTACGGCGGAGAACTGAAGGTTACCTTTATCATGGCTGGCTTTGCATGTGCGGGTAATATTGCAATTCTTCTGATTGTGGGAATTCCTGTACTCTTCTTGCTGGCAAAACGCTATGCTTCAAGAACGAACCTGACGGCGGAGTAATCGTAATGAATGAAAGAGCGGGATGAGAATATGAAGAAACCGATTATTGAATTTAAAGATTTCACCTTTCGGTATAAAACGCAGGCGAACCCGACGCTTCATGACATCAATCTGACGATTTACGAGGGGGAAAAGGTATTGATCTTAGGACCGAGCGGAAGCGGGAAATCGACCCTTTCCAACTGCGTGAATGGATTGATTCCTTTTTCCGAAAAGGGAGAAATAAAAGGCTCTCTGAAGGTGGACGGGATTGAAACTAAAGAGGCCAGTCTCTTTAAGCTGAGTAAAATCGTGGGGACGGTCCTTCAGGATTCAGACGCACAGTTTGTAGGATTGTCGGTAGGCGAGGATATTGCATTTGCCCTGGAAAATGAAAATATGCCGCGAAGTGAAATGCTGCCGAAGGTAGAAGGCGCCGCACGAGTTGTAGGGATGGAAGATTTTCTGGAACATCTTCCGTACTCGCTTTCCGGCGGACAGAAACAAAAGGTTGCCCTTGCGGGCGTCATGCACGATAAAGTGAAAGTACTTATTTTTGACGAGCCTCTGGCGGCGCTTGATCCACACATGGGGATGGTGGCGGTCGATTTGATTGACCGGATATGCAGGGAGCAGAATAGGACGGCGCTGATTATCGAGCATCGTCTTGAGGATGTACTTTACCGCCCGGTTGACCGTGTTATCCTGATGGCAGAGGGAAGGATCGTGGCTGACATGGAACCGGAGGAACTGCTGCGGTCTGAACTGCTGAAGCAATATGGAATCCGCGAGCCGCTTTATCTGACGGCAATGAAATATGCGGGATGCAGTCTGGAGAAAGAGCAGAAGCTGTCCGATCCGGAGAAGCTGGAGCTGACGGAGGAAAACAGGAGACGTCTGGAGAAATTCTTCAGAGAAACTGCAATGACATATGAACCGAAGATGGGCGACCCACTTATTGAAGTGGAACAGGTATCCTTTGCCTATGACGAGGCGGAGGTCTTGAAAAATGTGGATTGTACCATCAGGAAAGGTGAGAAATTGGCGCTGATTGGAAAGAATGGCGCAGGAAAGACAACACTGGCAAGGCTGATCTGCGGCGTAAACCGCCCGACAAAGGGGCGGATTCTCATTCAGGGGGAGGATTATACGGCGTTGTCCATTAAGGAAATCGGTGAGAGAATTGGCTATGTCATGCAGAACCCGAATCAGATGCTTGTAAAGGATATTATCCGGGATGAAATCGAGATGGCGTTAAAACTTCGCGGGTATTCTGCGAAAGAAGTGGAGAACCGGACAAAACGCGCGCTGGAAATGTGCGATCTTTATTCCATGCGTAACTGGCCGGTGAGTTCCGTAAGCTACGGACAGAGAAAAAGAATTACGATTGCGGCTGTATTGGCCTTGGAGCCGGACGTCATGATTCTGGACGAACCGACTGCGGGACAGGATTACAGGCATTATGTAGAAATCATTGATTTTATTAACGAGTTAAATGAAAAATATGGGAAAACCATCGTGCTGATTACACATGATATGCATCTGGCCATTGAAAATACAGACCGCGCAATTGTGTTTGCAGAGGGTGAAATGATTGCAGATGACAAAGTATTCAAGGTATTGTCTGATGATAAGGTGATTCAGGAAGCAAGCCTGAAACAAACATCTTTGTATACGCTTGCATGCAGGATCGGGGTGCCTCCGGAGGAGTTTATCTCCCATTTCATTTCCTATGAAAGGATGGTGAATGCGAGTGAATAACCGGTTTTTGATTAATTTCCAACCCGGAGATACGATGCTTCATAAGCTGACAGGAACGACAAAGGTAAGGCTTTTTCTGGTACTGACGGTGTATTTGATTATGTCGTGGGATCTGCGTCTGATTGTACCTGTGCTGGCTGCGGGGATTGTGGGATTGATTTCCATGCGTCCGAACTGGAAGCCAATCCGCGTGATGTTTATATTCTTTATTGTAATCAATCTGTTAAACCTGTTCTTATTCTTTATTGCGGATCCGGATATCGGAACTAAGTTCTGTGGTTCAAGGACCGTGCTGAAGGATCTGCCGGGCTACCTGTATATAAGCGGGGAGACGCTGTGGTATCTGTTTACAAGGTTTATCAAAATACTGGCGACATTTACAGTATCAATTACATTTATTTTATCAATCACGCCATCCGAATTTGCAGCGGGACTGTATTCTATCAAGGTGCCTTATAAAATCTGTACCGTGGTTGAGCTTGCATATCGATGTATTCCGGATATTGTGAGAGATTATCAGAATATTTCCACCAGTATGCAGGCAAGGGGCGTGGAGATGGATGCGAAAAAGGTTGGTATATGGAAACGTTTGAAACAGATGGTCATGATTATTGTACCGCTTTTGTTATCTTCTTTTGACAAGGTGGGAAATATTGCAAACGCAATGGATCTTAGAGGCTATGGAAAGCTGAAAAAGCGCAGCTATTATGCAGAGCACGAGGCGACAAAAGCAGACGGGGTCTTTAAAGTGGTATATCTGGCGGGGACTGTGGTCTGTATTGCCTACATTGCTTATAAAATGCTGTCGCCGGAATATCTGCAGCTCTGGTATCCATTTGTATCAGATGTGGGATGACTTCCGCCTCTCTAGGTGGTGGGTAAGAAAATTGTATCAGGAGAGAGACTCGAAAGAAGGGAGAAAAATTTATGAAATCAGCAATTGTAATGCAAACAGATTTTACGGCCGATACAAGTGCGGTATGCACGATGTACGGCGTCTGTCAGATGGTAGATCCGGAACTGAGGATATTCGACAATACTCACGCAATACCAGGATTTGATATTTTCAGCGCATCCTGCAGCCTGGATTATGTGGTTGATTTCTGGCCGGAAGGCACGGTATTTGTATCTGTGGTAGATCCGGGAGTGGGGACCGACAGAAAAGCATGCGTGGCAAAACTGAAAAACGGCCAGTATGTAGTAACGCCGGATAATGGAACCCTGACTCATGTGGCAGAAAAAATAGGAATTGAAGAGGTACGTGAAATAGATGAGACAATCAACCGATGGGTTCCAACGAAGGCATGCAGTATTTTCCATGGAAGAGATCTGTTCGCATATTGCGGGGCAAGGCTGGCATCAGGCGTCATTACATGGGAACAGGTGGGAAGGGAATATCCTCTTGGGGAAATTGTAAAGCTGCCTCTGATAAAGCCAGGGCGCGGACAGGATGGAGCGGTGTCCGGCATGATTCAAAGCGCGGGCATACATTTCGGATTGGTTTCATCTAACATTCCGTACCAGATGTTGGAGGAGACAGGGGTAAGCTATGGAGATACGGTGAGAGTCAGAATCTGTCATAACGGAGAAGAGAAATATCTGGGAGAGGCAAAATATTGCAAGTCCTTCGGTTATGTGGCGGAGGGCGATCCTGTTGTCATGGTGAGCGAGTCGCTGACTGTACAGATTGCGCTGAATCTGCGTAACTTTGTGACGGCCTATGGAATCGGTCAAGGACCAGAGTGGACGATTACATTCCAGAAAGCAAAGTAATAGACCGGAGGTGAAAAGATGGGAAAAGCATGTGTTGTTTTACAGACGGATTTTGGTTTGAACTGGGGAGCGGTAGCATCCATGTATGGGGTGTGCAAACAGGTGGATCCACAGCTTGAGATTTTTGATCTTTCCCATACGATTGAACAGTTCAATACACTGGCGGCTTCGGAATGCCTTCAGTATACGGTGAAATACTGGCCGGAAGGCACAGTGTTCGTATCCGTAGTGGATCCGGGCGTCGGGACTGCAAGAAAAGCATGTGTGGCAAAGACAAAGAATGGATATTATATTGTGACTCCGGATAACGGGACGCTGACTCATATAAAAGAAATGTACGGGATTGAAGAAGTACGTGAAATCGACGAGACTGTGAACCGCTATCCTGGTTCGGAGAAAGTCAATGTTTTCCATGGAAGGGATTTATTTGCATATTGTGGGGCAAGACTGGCAGCAGGTGTGATTACATATGAAGAAGTCGGTGAGGAATATCCTGTAGAGGAGATTGTAATCCATGAACTTTCTTATGGACAATACGGGGACGGCTGGGCTGAAGGAGAAGTGGGGGAAGCTCTGGAGCAGTTCGGCAACATCAGTACGAACATATTGAATGATGATTTCGAGAAAACAGGCATTAAGGAAGGCGATATGGTACGCATCTGTATTAAAAACGGAGCGGAGGCAGTATATGATTCACCGGTGCTGTACCATCGTTCTTTTGGATTTGCAGAGATTGGAGATCCGGTACTTTTTAACGGGCTGGCATCTTTTATGGCGCTTGGTCTGAACCAGCGCAGCTTTGCCGCAAAATATGATATCAAGGGCGGAGACGGCTGGACGATACGGATTGAGAGGGAGAACCATGCTTAGGAAATGCACTGCCGAAGATGAAAATGTATTGAGGGAATATCTTGCGGAAGAGAAAGAATATAATACATTTCTTCTGGCGGATATTGCAGCATATGGCTTTGACGATCCTTGTCAGGATATATGGATGGAGACCGAAGAAGGCGTTTGTGAAGGCGTCTATCTGAGATTTTATACTAATTTGCTTGTTTACAGCCAAGATGAAGGTTTAAAGCAGTCCAGCATAGAAACTATTTTGAAAAAGTTTCCAGTATTTGTTATAATGGGAAAAAGCAGTACAGTCAAAGATATCAGTAAGTTTCTGGCTGAGGAATATGGTTGTTCCGAAAAGCAGCTATTCAGACTTCAGACAACCGAAAAGCTTCGGGATACAGTTCCTGATGTGTTACAGGCGGAGGAAAAGGACGTTGAGGATATTTTCGATTTTCTGGGAAATATCCCCCAGATACGTGCATTATATACATCGAAGGAAATGATTCGTGATAGGATAGTGAGCGGAGACGGTGTTCATTTGTTCATGAGGGATGGTAAGACGATTATTTCGCACGGGAACAGTACGACGGAAGCAGAGCAGACCGTGATGATCGGCGGCGTTGCGACAAATGAAATGTACAGAAAAAAGGGGTACGCTTCCTGCGTGGTATCGGCATTGTGCAGCTATATCTTAAACCGTGGCAAGACTCCCTGTCTGTTTGCAGAAAATGGACTGACTCCTTTTTTTGAAAGGTTGGGATTTGAATCTCTGGGAGGATGGAGCACGCTGGAAAGGAAATAGAGAAACGGATGGAACACGAAAAGAATACGCAGATGAAGTCGTTGGGGAACAGTAAGATTCCATCTTATGTTCCGATTTATGACCGGTTGTATACAGATATCATGGACGGGGTTTACGAACCAGGGTCCAGACTGCCGGGGGAGGCGGCGCTTGCCGGAAAATATCATGTGAGCAGGAATACGCTTCGTCAGGCGCTTACCGTACTGGTGGAAGACGGATTGGTTGCGAAGATACAGGGCAAAGGGACGTTTGTTACATATGACAGGGAACAGAAGAAGGAGAATCAGGGTCTGTATAACCCGATGATTGCATGCAGCAGAAGCAGCATTGACAAGGTGGACGTCTATTACAATTTCGGACCGGCGACGGAAGTTGGACAGCGTAAACTGGGGCTGCGTCCGAGCGAGATTGTATTAGCGGGCAACAGTGTATTTCATGCGAAAGGAAAGCCGGTGGGACATTCGTTTATGCAGATTCCGGTTAAGCATATAGAAAGCCTGAATGTGGATCTGGGGAAAGAAGACGATGTACGCGAGGTAATCAACCGCCATATTTTTGAGATGTCGGAGTCTGTAAAGATGTCGATTAAATTGGTTTATACGGAGGATTATATTACGAATTATTTGAAAGTGCCCAGAGAAACTCCGGTGATTTTCATCGAAGAGATTTTTTACAATAAGGAGAAAGAAGCAGTTTCCAGAGGCAAGTTTTATTTTCTGCCAGATGAGTATGATATTGTTTTTCAGGATAGGGAATCACAAGGGAATCATAAGTGATGGTTCGGCTCAAATAATCTATTGACAAAGGATTATTTCATGCTTATACTAAAAGAAGATTTAAATACCGGCTTATATAATCTTCCGATTGGGGAAGGGTATCTACCAGCTACCGAAAACAGCTGACTATAAGCAACGACATGGATTGTTATTGCTTATAGTCAGCTGTTTTCGGTATTTTTTATCATTTATAGGGAGGATGTCATTATGAATATTTTTCGGAAATATCTCTTGGGAGACAAAAGTTTTTATCAAGAATTGTTGGTGGTTGGGCTGCCCATCGTTTTACAGAATCTTCTTACGTCATCACTGAACCTGATTGATACGCTTATGGTGGGGAGGCTGGGGGAACAGGCAATTGCTTCTGTCGGCGTTTCTAATAAATTCTACTTCGTGCTGAATTTCGTGTTGACCGGAGTCGCTGCCGGTTGTGGGATCTTTATCTCGCAATATCTGGGAAGAAAGGATAAACAGGGGATGCGCCGCTCCTTAGGGGTATCAATCGTGTGTTCCCTGTCTTTGGGGATTTTCTTCATGCTGCTTGCATTGTTGTTTCCTGTACAGATCATCGGCCTGTTTCAAGAAGATGCCGGGTTTATTGCCGACACTTGTGCGTATTTTCAAATTGTGTGCTTCAGCTACCCATTGTCCGCGCTGACCTATGCCTATGCCTCTGGGCTTCGGAATACAGGGCAATCCATATACCCCATGGTTTCCAGCGCAGCGGGGGTCTTCACGAACATTTTTTTGAACTATGTATTGATTTTTGGAAATTTCGGAGCTGCTGCATTTGGAATACGCGGCGCTGCCATTGCGACGCTGATTGCGCGGCTTGTAGAATTACTGGTGATATTATCACTGGTTTATCTGCGAAAAACGGTTTTTGCTGTGCCAGTGAGGGAGTTGTTTTCTTTCAGCAAGGCCTTTTTTAAAGAACTGCTAAGACCTATTTCTCACACGGCAGGAAACGAACTTGCCTGGACTCTCGGAACGGTAGCCTACACGGTGGCTTATGGCAAACTGGGCATCGATGCTCTGGCAATATCACAGATTTATTCTGACCTGCAAGGTTTTTTCAGCATCTTCTTCTATGGAATAGCCAGTGCGGCTATTGTATTTGTCGGACGCGAGATTGGACGGGGACATCGCGAACTGGCGGTGTTCTACGGAAAACGGCTGACTCTTCTGTCTGCAATTGCAGCAGTATTTGTCAGCAGCATCTTGTTTTTTTGTGCGCCAGCATTTGCCGGTCTTTTTAAATTGAAACCAGTGCTTCAGACTGCTGCAGCTATGACAATCCGGACTGTTGCCCTCCCATTTGTCTGTTTTGCAGTCAATACCGTTATACTTACAGGCGTATTACGCGGGGGCGGGGATACGAAGATACCGCTGCTGATTGAGGTATTTACCATGTGGTGCATTGGGGTGCCGCTGGCATTTATCGGCGCAATGTTTTTGAAGTTGCCGATTTATTTAGTCATGCCCTTGGTTTATGGGGAGGAAGTTTTGAAAACGGTTATTTTCTCACGCCGTCTGCTTCGCGGAAAGTGGGCTTTAGATGTAATTGGGGAATGACAAAGGCTAGGTATTTTTAAATTGTAACAGTTCAGACAAGCTGGCCTGTTGCTTTAAATTACTATCAGTTCCGTCACAAATACAACCGCGCAGCAGATTACCGCAACGGGGAACAGCCCTGCTCCGAACCATGCTGCCGCAATGCCGGCCAACAGTGCCAGCAGTCCGGCTAAGGGACTCTGTGTTGCTTCTATAATAGCGGGGAATGTCATGACTGCCAGCGTCACATAAGGAACATAGAACAGAAATGACTGGACAAAACGGTTTAAAATAGGCTTACGGATCAGTGTCATCGGAAGGACACGGATTGTGTAAGACACTGCCGCCATAATAAAAATGTAAATGTATATCTTTCCTGTTGTCATGCCTGCACCTCCTTTTCTTCCGATTTTCTTGGGAATAATATTGCTGCCGCTGCAGAAATCACAACGGTTAGGATGATTGTCCTTGTTCCGTCAGAGATATCGGAAACCACCGGAAGATATGCGGCTGCGAGGCTGGCGGAAAAGGACAGCAAAATGAGTCCGGCAATTACTTTTTCCCTGCGTGCAGGCGGAATGATTACTGCAAGAAACATCCCATAAAGCGCTACGCTGAATGCGCTGACAAGCCGAAGAGGCATCAGGTTGCCGGCAATGATGCCTAAAGCGGTTCCAAAAGCCCAGCAGGGCGATGCAATGAGAATGGCTCCATATGTATAATAAGGGTTCAGAAATCCGGGGCGTGCGATTGAAATCGCGAATAGTTCGTCTGTGATATAAAAAGAGGTCAGCAGACGATGGCGCAGCGGCATTTCCGGCTCAGCCTTCTGGCTTAAGGCACAGCTCATCAGAAGATAGCGCACATTTGTGATAAAGGTAATGGCTGCAATCTCCAAAAATGTGCCCATTGCGGCAATCAGTGTAAATCCGGCATATTCCCCGGCGGAAGCGCTGCACAGCGCACTGGCCAAAAAGCCTTGGAAGGGGGAAAGCCCGGCATTACGGGCAACGATTCCCAATGAAAATGAAACGGCAAAATAACCGAGCCCGATTGGTATTCCGTCGCGGAAGCCCTGACGGAGAGCAGTCTTGTTTGTTTTTGTCTGAAATGAGTAATCAAGTTCTTTTGTATTCAACATTTATATCACCTTTTTGTTTTTTCATATCCAGTCTGCGTCAGGCAGGATGCTGCGCAATTTCCAGAATGTCTTTTCTATTATATATCGCAAAGGAGCAGAAGTAAAGAGAACCCTCTCTTGACATTTAGTACCGCAAGAGGTAGCATTGTAACAGTTCAGACGAGCTGAACTATTGCGCAGTATTCTATGTATAGATATGTATAGGTTAAAAAAGATATCTAAGGCAGATGAAATCATACGGCATGTCCCTGCGGGACGGCGGACTTTGTCCGACAAACTATAGGAAAGGACATTGAAACATGGCAAAGAATAAAAAACAGAAGAACAGCTGGCTGAGGAACATGATAAAGGCATTGAATATGGAACTTCGGGAGCATAGAAGCTCTTTTATGGTTTATTTTATTTTACGTATCTTTGTTATCGTGACGATGGTCTTACAATTCCTGAATGGGAATTATGAGAACTTTTTCTTATGTATACTTACGCTGATTCTTTTGGTTGTGCCAAGTCTGATACAGGTGACATTTAAAATTGAGCTGCCGACGGTTCTGGAAATATTCATCCTGGTATTTATTTTTGCGGCAGAAATATTGGGAGAAATCAGGGAGTATTATGTGCTTATTCCTATATGGGACACTGTCCTGCATACAATCAACGGATTTTTAGCGGCTGCGATTGGTTTTTCCATGGTGGATCTGCTGAATCGGAGTAAAAAGACGATGTTCCAGCTATCCCCGCTGTTTACTGCAATCGTGGCATTCTGCTTTTCTATGACGATTGGCGTTGTATGGGAATTTTTTGAGTTCGGAATGGATATGTTTTTCGGACTGGATATGCAGAAGGATACGGTAGTACGGGCGATTCATTCTGTAACACTTGATCCTGACGGTAAAAACGTAGTGACTGTTATTGACAACATCAAAAGTGTGGTTGTAAACGGGAAAGAATTGGGGCTTGGCGGTTATCTGGATATTGGACTGATTGATACGATGAAGGATTTAATTGTCAATTTTATCGGGGCAGTTGTATTTTCCGTGTTTGGATATATTTATGTGAAGAACCGCGGGAAGGGTGGTTTTGTTGCCCGTTTTGTACCAAGACGGAAGAAAAAAGACCGGGATTTTCTTAGAATTGTGAAGGAAACTGCGGAAAATGATAATAGCATTAAGCATGAAGAATCCGAGAAAGCGGAGTAACAGTAAAACAACGGGAACAATTGGTTTATAGGAAATGATATTGCATTTTCTTGAGGTTTATACTAAAATAAAAGCAATCAACAGTTACCTAAATAAGGGGATTTTTACCGAAAATGAAGCGGTATAGGAGAGTTAATTATGAATGGAAAGCAAAAGCTTCATTCTTTAGTAGAGATTATGAACAGTGTTCTGAGTAAGATAAGGAATTATTATGATTCAGAATATGTTTATTATATCGAAAAGGATGAATATGAGATTCTGACAATTTATGAGTGGTGCATGGAAAATGTTCCATGGCAGCGTGATAAAATTAAGCTTCTGGATTTTGAACAGTGGCCAAAATGGATTAAACAGGAGATTACGGATACGACGGAGGAGAGCTACAGCGTACAGTTGGATCTGGAAGAGGGAGTGACGGCTGTACTCGCTGCAGTTAAGGTACATCGCGGGGGGTGCACGCTGGAACTTCTTCAGGCGATGATCCAGATGATTTCACAGACAATCATTATGCAGAAGATGCAGAAGCAGCAGGAATATCTGAGCTATCATGACAATCTGACAGGACTGATGAATAGAAATAGTTTTGTTGCGTACCTTGCAGAAGCGGAACAGCGAGAGCTGAAATCGTTGGGGGTTTTGTCTGTGGATATCAACGGTCTGAAGAATTTTAATAAAGAATTCGGAAGAGAATACGGTGATGAGGTTGTTATCCGTGTGGGTGAAATCCTGGAGGAATATTTCCGTCCGGGATCGGTTTACCGCATGACTGGAGATGAGTTCCTTGCGGTAGCTGAAGATATTTCCTATGAAAAGTTTATGAAACAGATGAATACGGCCCATAACAGATTGGAAAATATCAGTCTGGGCCTTACGACGATGGGGTATGCGTGGGAGAAGGTAGACATCAAGGCGGATCATCTGATTTTTGATGCGCAAAATATGATGTGGAATGAGAAGCAGAAGTATTATAAGCATCAAAGAAAGGGGCATCATGAGCCGATTATTAAGGAAGACCTTCTGACAGACCTGAAGGAAGGGAATTTTATCGTATGTCTTCTGCCGATCGTGGATGCGGACACAGAAGAAACCGTAGGTGCGGAGGCTGTTGTGCGGTATCATCACAAAGATCTTGGAGTGATGAATCCGGGGAGGTACATTACACTTCTGGAGGAGACGAAGCTATCTCATTATCTGGATATTTATGTATTTGAAGAGGTCTGCAGAACATTGGCGAGATGGGAAGAAGAGGGACTTCCGATATTGCCTGTTTCCGTGAATTTTACGGGAGCTACGCTTCGTCATGAGAGTATTGCCGATCAGATGCTGGAGCTGGTAGAGAAATATGAGGTGCCGTGCGAGTATCTCGAGGTTGAGGTCTCGGAGTCTGCCCATGGCATGAATCAGGAGATGCTGGCAGAGACGAGCAATAAGATCCGTAAGGCGAATATCCGGGTAACACTGGATCATTTTGGAGAGAAAGATTCGAGTTTTTCAATTCTTTCGATTATGGAATTTGACGGCCTGAAGATGGATAAAGGACTTGTATCCCGCATTGTCAGCAACAGCCGCAGCCAGATTGTGGCAAAGGCGGTGATTGATGTCTGCCGCAGGCTTGGTGCGCGAGTGACGGCTGCGGGGGTAGAGACTCAGGATCAGTTGAATATGTTAAAGGAACTGGGCTGTGAATATGTACAGGGAACTTTGTTTAATAAGCCGATTACAATTGATACGTTTGAAGCGAGATACTTAAGATGATACACACATGGGCGGCGGATATTACTCCTCTTTTCCAAGAGGAATGCCTAAGGAAATATTATCTGGAGGCACCGGAGTTTCGGCGGAAGAAGGCGGACATGCTGAAGCACAGACAGGGGAAGGCGCAGAGCATCGGAGTATGGGCGCTGTATGCTAAGATGAAAGAGTATTTTGGATTGGATGGACGGGAAACGTATAATTTTTCGCATTCGGGAGATTATGTTTTATGTTCGGTCCATACAACGGGAGACCTTTCTGCCTTACAGCCGTTGGTAGGATGTGATGTAGAAAAGATACAGAAATGTCGGACGGGTTTGGCGAAGAGATTCTTCTGTGAATCAGAATATCGGTGTATTGAAGAGGAAGAGGGAGAAAAACAGCAGGAGGTGTTTACTCGTTATTGGGTTCTGAAGGAAAGCTTTATAAAGGCAGTCAGAAAAGGGATGAGCCTGCCTCTTGATTCCTTTGAAATCTGTTTGGGGAATCCGGCAGAGCTGGTACGGCAGCCGGGGGAATTTCAGGAGAAATTCTACTATATGGAATCTGAACTGGGGGATGGAACATATCGTGTGGCAGTCTGCTCGACAGACAGGAAGATTGATGCAGATGTCAGATTGATTCAATTGAGGGTATAAAGATGAGTATAAATAAAGAACCGTGGATGGATAGACGCAAAATTGAGCGGAGGATGAAGAGGATTTGGGTTACGGGACTTGCATTGGGACTGTTAATCGGCGGGGGGCTTACATTCTGGGGCGGAGGTATTTTTGAAAAGAGCAGAGAGCATAGCCAGGGAAAGGAAGTACAGAAGCCAAAACAAGAAGCCGATGCGTCGGAGAATGAGGAAACATTGGTGATAGACACTGTTGAGGTAGCAAAATTGAATGCAGAAGCTCTGGTATCCGAAAAGGATAAGTGGAAATTGACCTTGGTAAACGGTCATTATCCGCTGGCAAAAGATTATGTTCCGAAGCTTGTGGAGATTGAGCCGGATAAACTGGTAGATGAGCGGATTGCGGCGGATCTGCAGCAGATGCTCTCCGATGCCAGAGGAGCAGGGTTAAATCCATATATCTGTTCTGCATATAGAGATTATGGATATCAGAGACAAGTGTTTAATGAAACAATGGTTCAGTGGATAGCGAATGGATATGCGCCTCTGGATGCTTATGACGAGACTGCCAAGTCAGTTGCGATTCCGGGGACGAGTGAGCATGCGACAGGGCTTGCACTTGATATTACTTCGGCAGAATTCACAGAGCTGGATGACCGTCAGGCAGGGACGGCGGAAGCAATATGGCTGGGGGAAAATTGCTGGAAGTATGGATTTATTCTTCGGTATCCTCCGGATAAGTCAGACATTACGGGTATTATTTATGAGCCATGGCATTATCGCTATGTAGGAAAGGAAGCGGCAAAAGAGATTACTGAAAAAGGTGTGACGCTAGAAGAATATCTTGGGAAATAATATCAAATGTGGAATCAGAGATCGGACAAACAAATGTGTCTGGTCTCTTTACATTTGAAAATCTATTTGATAAAATGATGGATGGAAAATGATAGGTTTATGAAGAAATGAAATAGTTTCTATAGATAATGATAGTATAGATGCATATGATAAGGAGGAATTTTTATGGAAGGGCTATCATTTGGAGAGCAGGTCAAGATCATATTAAGCCGCAAAAACATGACGATTAAAGAACTGGCGGAGCTGATACAGGAACGCACGGGGATGGCAATGTCCCGCCAGAATCTGACACAGCGTCTGGGAAGAGATAATTTCCAGGAGAAGGATATGCGCATGATTGCGGCTATTTTAGACTGTCCGTTTCGGCTGAGCATCTTTCCGGCAGATGAAGAGAAGATGATGGAACATGTGGATGTAAGTACACAGAAGAGCCGTTCAAAACAGTCCGCCGGACTGTTTTATCCAATACGCAGCAACAAAAAGCCAAAAGCTGAAGAGGAGGACGGTTATCAGCAGAGGCTGGTCTTTGACGAAGAGCGGGAGACAAAAACCGAGGCTTCAGATGTACCGCCGGAAGAGGTATTGTCAGAAGATGAGCGAGATATGACGATTGGTGAGCTTTATGAGATCCATGAGGAGTTAAAAGAGTTGGAGGAAGAGTCAGCGGAAGGCTCTGCCGAGGTACAGGCCGCCAGAGAACAGGCAGAAAAGAATCCGGCAGACGAAGAGAAAGAAGGACTCCATACAGGCGGCATTTTCCTGAGAAAGGCGCACCGGGGAGAGGTCGTGAAAAGACCGGAGAAGCCAGAAGCAGAACGGAAGAAACCTGCGCGGGAAGTGATTACACCGGATTCTGAAAACTTTGAACCCGTAATCAAGTACAACGATCTGGAGGAAGACTTGAGCGTGGGTGAGATGAATCCATATACGGGCCGTGAATATCAGACGAACAGTGTGCGTATGCACCCGTCAAGGATTGGTTATGTGCAAGTGTATGACCGCAAATTACATCAGTGGACGGATATGACGGAGTGGGCGTTCCTTGGATATCAGGAGCGGAAAAAAGCCTTGCTTGGAAAGGAGTATGAACCGCCGATTTATCTGGATTAATGGGAGAAATATATGGAATGGAATAGATTGCTGTCAACAAAGCGGGCGCGCGGGAGTATTCCCGGCGCCCGCAAGTCGGCGGATTTGAGAAGTGAATTTGAAAAAGATTATCACCGGATTATTGGAAGTGCGTCATTTCGGCGCTTGCAGGATAAGACACAGGTATTTCCGCTGGACAAAAGTGATTTTATCAGGACAAGGCTGACCCATTCGCTCGAGGTGGCTTCTCTTGGAAAATCTCTGGGACAGAATATTGGGGAGAATATATTAAAATACCGGAAAGATTCCGGCTTTACCCCACAGATGAAAGAGGATATCTGTCATGTGCTGGAATGTGCAGGATTGATTCACGATATTGGAAATCCTCCGTTCGGCCATTTTGGTGAAGTGGAAATCAGGGAGTGGTTTGAGCGTAATTTAAAGAATCTAAAGTTCAAAGGAACGCCCGTGACGGATATCTTGACAGAGCAGATGCGGCAGGATTTTTATCATTTTGAAGGAAATGCGCAGGCGCTCCGGCTGGTGACGAAGCTGCATTATCTGGTGGATGAGAATGGTATGAACCTGACGTATGCACTTTTGAATACAATTATAAAATATCCGGCGGCCTCCACACAAATCGATTTGGAAGCTGAAAATATCAAAGATAAAAAGATGGGGTATTATTATGCCGACCGGAAGATTTTTGAGGATATCGTCCGAGAAACCGGAGCGGGGACGAACCGCCACCCGTTGACTTATATTCTGGAAGCAGCCGATGATTTGGCTTATAAGACTGCAGATATTGAGGATGCCTATGTGAAAGGATACATTTCCTATCAGATGCTGGCGGATGCATTGTATGAATTGACGCTTTGCTATGGGGATGAGGGCTTTGATCCGTCAGAGAAGCTCCAGTCCCTCTATGCAAGGGGGAAGGAAAAGGGGGTCCGCAGCCCAGAGAGCTATGCAGTGAAAAATTGGATTGTACAGAGCCAGGGCTTTTTAATTAATTGTGCGACATTTGGGTTCACGTCTAATTATGAGGCGATTATGGAGGGGACATATAAGCGGGATCTGTTTTATGGAACTTACGGGGAACAGCTGATGGATCTGCTTGGATCTATGGCATATGAAAAAGTGTTCTGTTCTCAGGATATTTATAAGATGGAAATTATTGAATCATCAATGATAGATTTTCTGATGGATAAGTTTATTCGTGCGGTATTATATTATGATACCGACGTACCGCTTGGAACGATTGACAGAAGGCTGATTTCTTTCATTTCCGATAATTACCGGAGCGTGTATCGTCTGCAGGCGGAAGGAAAGAGCGAGGCGGAGAAGCTGTATCTCCGCCTGCTGCTTGTGACTGATTTTGTGTGTGGGATGACCGACAGTTATGCGAAGCGTCTGTATCAAGAAATGAAAGCAATCCTGTAGTCTATATTTCGTACAGCGCAGGAGGACTTTGCGCCTGCTGCAAAGTCTATTTCAGATAGCGGCACCAATAACCGAAGCGGCCATAATTGCAGCATTCATCGTCGGCCAATGCAAGCTGCTGATTATAGGAATCTGTGAACTGTGAAAAGCCGAACAGCTCGGCTGCCCGGGATTCCCTCGGGTCATAGATTCCAGGGACACCTAACCAGTAATGACCATCTTCTTCCACGAGAAGGAGGTGGTTATAATTATAATAGCCGTGGAGCAGGAAGCTGTTGTTGGCAAGATTCCAGTAGCGGCGGGGCAGGGAGGAAAGCTCGCTCCGCTGGATTTTACGGGCAGAGCTTTTCGGTTCTGAGGACTGCTTAGGTTCAGAATCAGGCATATCGGAGAGTGCATCAGCCTGAAGCTCAGGATTGGGCATATCGGAGAGTGCATCGGTCTGAAGCTTGGAATCAGGCATATCAGAGTGTGCTTCAGTCTGAAGTTCGGGTTCAGTGTCCGGGGAGTTGGAAACTCCGCTGGATTTAGCGGTTTCTGTTCTCGTCTTGTCAGATAAAAACACAATTTTCTGTGTGTCAAATTCTGCATTTGGCGCAGTTACCGCCAGAATTTCTCCATGCGGGAGCGTTAGGAAGAAACCGTCAATCCGGTTCAGGGGATATTGGCTCGGAAAAAGTGATTCAGCGGCGGTGATTTTCCCGGAAATCATTTGATTTCCACAGGGAATGTCAGATAAATGGGCGGTATTTGCCGAATCATTTTCTATGTAAAAGGCAGACAGCATTGCTGTATCCTGTTGTGTCACGGGAATGGTCCGGGCATTGAACTGCAGGATACAGGAGTTTTCCTGTCTTGTGATTTTCATAAATCCGGTGTTGCGGAGCTTTTGGCGGTTTTTATGTTCATAGAGATAGTAAATACCAGTGTCCATGGGGATAAGTACCTCCGGTCTTGTCTTTTTATAGTCGGGGGCTTTTGACCCCGATATCTTTATAACAGTCCGGCTAAAAGCGGAACGGTTACTTTTGTACTAGTGTATTCAGCAAAAAAAGAAAAAGAACTACAATCGGGCAGTGTTTTGGCCTAACACT
>ERZ808046.786-NODE-786-length-20084-cov-4.138801_pt1 | contig 20084 bp, 21 predicted proteins | sample MGYA00380196_ERZ808046 | MGnify/ENA primary metagenome ERZ808046 (study PRJEB31490, sample SAMN06133421) | mouse gut metagenome | isolation source: Z6_2 | host: mice | place: China: Chengdu | collected 2015-05 ...
TACTGGATAATGACGACATGCTTCTAAAATATTATAAAATCCGATAACATTACTTTGCATATAGACATCTGGATTCTCTATTGAATAACGAACTCCTGCTTGAGCAGCTAGATTTATAACAATATTAGGCCGATATTCTTCAAAAAGATTCATAATTTGTTCTTTGTCCGAGATGTCACCTTCAATAAAAGTAAAGTTGTCATATTGATTTAGTTGTTCGAGACGTGTATATTTTAAATTTACGTCATAGTAATCATTCAAGTTATCAATGCTGACTACAATACAACCTTGATTTAGTAATTTCTTATACAAATAGAAGCCGATAAATCCGGCTCCCCCTGTAATTAAATAGGTTTTATTATGTGCGTTGTTCATCACTTACTCTCCTTGTTATGAACTCCTATAATCTAACAAGAAAAAGGAGAACGTTTCTATAATTTTTATCTATTGCCATACATAGCGTCATAATACTTTAAATAATCACCTGTAATAATGTCTTCTATCCAGTCTGGATTGTCTAGATACCATTTAATTGTCATTGCGATACCTTGTTCAAACGTATATTTAGGTTCCCAACCAAGTTCTGTCGTTATTTTAGTATTATCTATAGCGTAACGTCTATCATGTCCTAATCGATCGGTGACATGTTCAATCAACTCTGTACTTTTATTTAATTCATTTATAATTAAATTAACAATTTCAATATTTTCCTTTTCATTATTTCCACCTATATTATATACTTCTCCATTTTGACCTTTATGTAACACGGTAGCAATCGCTTCACAATGATCATCTACATGTAACCAATCACGCACTTGTTTACCGTCACCGTAAATAGGCAGTTTTTCATCATGGAGTGCATTATTAATCATTAATGGAATAAGCTTCTCTGGGAATTGATAGGGACCATAATTATTAGAACACCTTGTAATATTAACTGGTAACCCATATGTTTCATGGTATGCTCTAACAATTAAATCTGCAGAGGCTTTAGAGGATGAATATGGACTGTTTGGAGCAAGTGGAGTTTGTTCTGTAAATAAACCTTCTTTACCTAAATCACCATATACTTCATCTGTCGATACTTGGATATATTTTACATCCGACTTAAACTCTCTGCTATATTTATCATCAGAATAAAATGCCAGAAGCTCTGAAAAAAATGAAAAATATTTAAATATGAAATATTTTTCTGAGAAACTGACAGGTTATATTGTTAAATCCGGTGCTGTTCCAGAGGAATCATATGAAATATACCAATATGGGTTTCAAATAGGGCTTGAAATGTTGAGCTGTCTTTTAGCCTGTTTTGGAATTGCGGTATATTTACATATGATTCCAGAATTTGCAGTGGTTACAGGAATTTTTATGATGTTACGCAGTTTCGTTGGCGGAGTGCATCTAAACAGCTTTAGTGCTTGCTTTATGTGTTCTGTTACTGTGCAGACATTGGTATTGGTTGTTAATCGTTTGTATACACAACCATTAAATGTTGCGTGGGGAATAATTGTGTTGAGCAGTATTCTGATATGGAATATGACTCCGGTACAAAGCATTAATCGAGAACTTGATGTAGATGAAAAAAGGCATTGCAGAAAGGTGGCTGTAAAAATTATTGCGGGCATATATGTGCTTGCGGGGATTTGTACACTTACTGGGATGAAAGCAATAGTGTCTTTGATTGCAGTAACAATGGCAGTAGTCTTGGTTTCACAATATATTGGGGCAGTAAAGTATAAAATAGAAAAGAGATAATAAGCGGGAATAGTAGAAGGAATCTATTATTTCCGCTTATTTTATTTGAGGACAAAAGAATCGTTTATTTTTTCTAGGTAACACTGTTTTGGTAATAAAAAACGTCTGCTAGGCTTCGGCTCAGGAGGCGCTTCTTGTTATAAGGATAAAAAATTCTTCCAGACCCGAAGATTGGGTACTTTCCATACGGGATATGGGTGAAAGGGAAAAAACCTTTACTCATATCTTGTGGCCCGGAAGGCGGTGAACTCTATGAAGCAATCTTCTTTCTATGACAAAACAACGGTTAGACATCAGTTTGATAGGAAATGCAAACTGGCACTGGATGGCGAAGTGGTAGATTACGACAGGCATATGGATTATCGGAGAAAGAATGAAGTACTGTTTTCAATTATCTGAATGCCAGGCAGGAGAATTTTCGGTATTGGATGAATATAATCTGGAAATATATTGACTTCAAGTAATGAGTTAGGACATTGAAGTAAAAGATGGGTTGATTGTTGAGACTCTGCGAATTCTTATAAAAAGAAGTGAAATGTAATTCTTCTGTCGTATTTTCTAGGCACACAAAGGGGCAGTACATATTTTAAAGAAAACTACAAAAGAAAAGAGTCTAACTTCAGAAAGAGCGTTTGGTGGTGTCGCAATTCTAGACAGGATTGTGGCACTTTTTTTTTCGACAAAATTCGAAGCGAATTTACAGAGTAAAGCTAGAGCACCGCCACACTCCGATTTGATTTCAAAAATTCAGATCGGAGGTTAAGAAAGGATGACTTTTAATAAAGCAAAGGCAGAGAAAAAGTGGCGGAAATGGAAAGAAACAGAAGAGGAAAAGCTTCGGCAACTCGGAATGGACGAAGAATCAATAAGAAAACTTCGGCAGATGGATTGGGAAGATTTCAAGGAGGAACGCAGATACCGGGAACATCTCGTAGAAAGCAGAGGAGAACTGGAACATAAAGCAGTAGAAGAAGCGTCTCAGATAGTTGGGGATATCCGACAGCTATTTGACAGTGTAGAAGATGAAAGGGTTTTACATATTCTGTTGGAGGCAGATAAAACAACACTGCGGATTCTAGTACTAAAGATGTGGGGATTCTCGATTAAAGAAATTGCATATCAAATGGAGATCCCGGAACAGACTGTTTATACCAAAATAAATCGTTTAAAAAAAAAAATAAAAAAAATTAAAAAAAAGTGAATAAAAACAGGGAATCTCATCGGCTATGTATATGTAAGGGGGAAAAATCTCCCTTGCATGTACATTGAAAATCACATATCAGCATTACAGGTACGTTCCCAAGGATAGTAGCGTGACAGCATAAGCGCCAAGACGGACGGGAGCAGAACTGGATACAGGAGAAAGAAACATCTTCAGTTTCAAAAGAAACGAAGAAATGGATGATTCTGGATTCTGTATGCAGTGTCTGTTTTCGTTCTGAGCGATCCCTTATAGCTGTGAATAAGATCATAGCGGATCTTTCGCCAAGAGCATCTAAGGGGGATAATGATACGAATTTCTGCCAGAAGAGCAGAGGATGGACTCCAAGTTGTAATCAGCAAGACTTTCAGGAAATCTGCGAGCGGTGCAAAGCGAAGCATCCGCCTGTAATGTTCCCAAGCACTGCGTGGCAGTCAGGTATCCGGGGAGTCGAGGACAAATACGGAGACAGAGAATAAAAGAAGATGAAATCAAAGAAGAGTGTGTCGTTGATATCAGATACATGCGGCTGTGAGTAACATCATAGCCGTATTGATGTGGTATTAACGTCATGCGGAAAGAAGAAATCGTATGTTTTATAAAGTTGAATATCAGAAAAGAGCGCATCAGGAGGTTGAAAAGATTTTCCGGGTATTATTGCCGGAACAAGGGTTGGCAGTAAGGGAAGAACAGATCCGCTTATGCCATGAAATGCTGGATACCCTGCTGGAAGGAAAAATTGCTTTATGTGATGCAGGAGTTGGTATTGGAAAAACCTATGCTTATCTGGTAGCCTGCGTACTGATGCGGAAATATTTCGTACTGGCAGGAAGATATGTACCATTGGATCAGCGTCCGGTGGTGATTACCACTTCCAGCGTTGCACTGCAGAAAGCAATTCTTTCTGAATACATCCCATTTCTTTCCAGAGTGTTGGTAGAGCATGGAATTATTCAGTCACCGCTTCGTGCGGTAATACGCAAGGGGAAAGAACACTTTGTCTGTGACAACAGGCTGGAACAACGGTTAGAAGCCGTCCAGCACAAACAGAAGAATGCGGTTCAGAGAGAGGCGCTGTTATCTTTGCGAAAGCATTATGATATGGATGAAGTGCAGGGAATAAGCGGTTTTGATCGCAGGCTGGTCTGTGTACCGAAATTCTGTCCAAGGGAATGTCCCGGAAGAGCTGCCTGCAGATACCAGAGGTATCTGGAAGAAGCAAAGAACAAAGAAATTTTTATTCAGATTTGTAACCATAATTATCTGCTGGCAGATGCCATGCACCGCAGCAAAGATTACCGTCCATTGTTAGCCGATTACCGGGCATTGATTGTGGATGAGGCCCACCAGCTTCCGGAAGCAGCAAAGCAGATGTATGGGAAGAATTTATGCTACGATGATATTCGTGAAATTGGATATTACTTGGAACGGGAATATCAGAATACAGAGGCAAGGCTGCTAAAAGGTGTTATGAAGAATGTATTTAGAATTATTGCGGAGAACCATGTGTCTCAGAACGGGATGCGGTCAGAATTCAGAGCAACGGAAGAATGTACATTGTATCTATACGAAGGAATTCAGATAGTACAGGAATTGACGGAGAGGCTCAGGGGAAATATTCCCAAATGGGTAATCAGCAGGCTGGAAGAGGCAGGAAAGGTGATGGAATGCTTTTTCCGTCAGGACGGGAGGTATGTTCTTTACCTGAAAGTAGATCAGGACCATCTCCCCATTTTGTGTGCCGCCAGCCGGGAAATCCCAAAACTTCTGCAGGATATGTTGTGGAGCCGGGAGCATTCAGCCATCCTGACCAGCGGAACCTTAAAGGCAGGAAAGGGATTTGAAAGAACAAAACAGGTTACCGGGCTATCCGGTTTAGAGAAGGTACAGGAATATGTGGCAGATTCTCCGTTTTCTTACGAAAGAAATTGTATGCTGTTTCTGCCAAAAACATTGAAGAGATGTAAACGGGGGAGCAGGGAAGAGGCAAAGATGGTGGCAAATCATATCCATTCCCTCATCTGTTCCACTTACGGGCATACGCTGGTGCTGTTTACATCCTATAGCTTGATGGGAAATGTGTACCAGCTTCTTCGGGATGAGCTTCCTTTTCCGATGATAGAGGTATGGCGTCATACGCAGGAAGAAATCCTGCGGTTTAAGACAATGGAAAACGCAGTGTTGTTCGCAGCCGGCTCTTGTTGGGAAGGGGTAGATTTTCCGGGAGACATGGTGTCTTCCCTGATTATTGTAAAACTTCCCTTTGCTGTTCCAGATCCTATCAGTGAGGCAGAAAAAGAGGATTACGAAACACTGGAAGAATACATCGGGGAAATTATTGTGCCGGATATGCAGAAAAGACTCCGGCAGGGATTTGGACGTGCCATCCGTACAGAAACAGACACTTGTGTGGTATCAATTTTAGATTACCGGGCAGTGAGAGGCGGAAAATATTATGAAGATGTGGTATGTGCTTTGCCAGCCTGCCTGATGGCAGAAGACATGAAAGAAGTACAGGCTTTTATACGGAGCAGGAAGGGAGCGGACTATTATCTGTCCTAATCATGTTCCGGTATTGTTGGTTATGCTTCGTTTGTGCCGGGGATTGCAGAGAATCTTTAGTACAGTTTCTTAGAAGAAATCCCACAGTTTGTTGGTATTGATGAATAGCTATTTGGGCATGAAGTGGGTATACTGTGTATAGCGTTAGAGGAAAGGAAGTGAAGAAAATGGCACAATATGTAGTAGGGATGCAGATGGAGAAAAAGGAGAAATTCTATTTTATCCGGGAAAAAGAAAGCATGGATATTGTACTATTACCTTCCAAATATCTAATGCACAAAAAGAGGTCGAAGATATCACCGAACACCATTCGAAGGAGCGCATTTGCCCTATCCTATTATCTGAACTTTATGGATGAAAACCAACTGCATTTAGAAAATGTGTATCAGATGAAGTATGCAGAACAGCATGAACATTTTACAGATTTTTTAATCTGGCTGAAAGCAGGTGAGCATAGCAGAGAAGATTATTCAAAACTTCCGAATAATGAAACATGTAATGCTTACTTAAAAGAAGTGTTCCGATTTTACAATTTTATGGAACGGGAAAACGGGCAGAAAGAAAGTCTGAAGGTGTTATCTGATGCACAGCTAATTGTGCGGAATTCCATCGGTGTCAGAAGGGTACTTAACCGGAAAAGTTTTCATGGTTATTTGAAAGAGAAAGGTCATCAAGGGAAAACTATTGAGCAGGACAAGATCGTAAGTTTGCTGCAGGAATGTGCGAACTGCCGCGATCAGGTTCTGCTTTTATTATTAGCTGAAACAGGATTTCGCATCGGGGAACTTCTGGGAATCCGTTATGCAGAGGATATCGATTACAAAAATCATAGCCTTTATGTACACTTCAGAGAAGATAACGAAAATGATGCAAGAGCAAAGAATGCGGAATTCCGCAGAGCAAAAATCAGTGAAGCGACATTTGAAATTTTAATGTTTTATATTGAAGATTATAAAGAACTGATTTTAAAACAGGAATACTTATTTATTAATGTTTCCGGAGACTATGTTGGGAAACCGTTCAAAACCAGTGGAGTGTATGCTATGCTACGACGGCTGGAAAGGAAGACAGGAATTAAGGCTTCTCCACATATGCTAAGACATTATTTTGCAAATGCAAGGCGTAAAGACGGTTGGAAATTGGAATTAATCAGTCAGGCACTTGGACATCGGAATATCGAGACGACCATGAAATATTTAAATATAACAGATGAAGAACTAATAAAGGTTAGCGATGAATTTTATAGCAGACATCAGGCCATGTATGGGGTTCAGGATTTGTTATAACAAAGGAGGCGGTTAAGTGTCTGCACTAGTATTGCTTAGAACCGAACAGCAAGAAAATATAAGATACCTTCATGAGCAGCTAATGACAGGCGGGATATTGCAGAAGGAATTGTGGGAAGAGGCAGAACGATATCTGATTCAGCAAGAGATTTACGATATTACACAGATAGAAGAAGAGGATCTTCGATCATATAAAAAAATGCTGAAAGATAGTGGTAGGTTTACACAAAAGCAGGTCAAGGAACGATCATCCGCATTGCGGAAGATTCATGGTTACTGGTTAGAAAAGGAATATGGAGAACTGATAACAGAAATACAGGAATGTGTGGTGACAGATGAGGTATATAAAGGTAATGTAAGAGATTTTTTGATTCAACAGGGAATCCACCATATTAAAGACATTGATTATACAGTTCGGGAACGCTATGAAACGGAGTTGAAAAAGACTAGGGAAGGTCTTCAAGTGATGCGATATCTCAAAGTACTTGATCATATAAAACAGTACAGCATCAAGAAAGAAATCAGTAGTCTTCCGGGGATGGCAAAATATCAAAAGCGGTATAGTTCGCAGATTATTTTCTTACCATATCTTCCGAACCAAGAAATTGCTAAAGATTTTGAATATGTCAGGGATAAGCAGGAATTGGTATGGGATTTTTCCAAAAAGGCACATGAGAAGCTAAAAAAACAGATTTTTCTATTACTGAATTATATATTAGAAAATTTGTATCAGGATGATCCTAAAGAAAGAAGGGTGCGATTTTTATTACCGCTGCACTGGCTGTATGATTTCTGTGTGGATGAAGAAATTGAAGATCTGGAATGTTTGGAATTGAAACAGATACAGCAATTTGAAAAGATTGTAGAAAAGAAAGTTGTTAATGTGAAGAATTCCATGCAGATCATAGATAACAGCCGGAAAATTTTATTTTTGACGGCGTCAGAGATACACTGGCATGCTAATGTATGGTACATGGAAAGGTTTCATTTAGCAGAGGATCGTATAAACCCAAGTAATCCAGTATGCAGGTTGACATTTTTAGAAGTCACAAACAAAGCGAACCGGAACTTATTGCAGGAGTATGCAAAATATCATGTTGGAATTGGCGGATTAACGATAGCCAATATACGAGGTCAGCTATATGAGATAAAAAAATTACTTGAGTATTTTGACGAGCAGGAATCCATCATTCAAATAGAAGAAACGCAGATTGAGGAATACTTTAGAATTCTGGAGGATAAGGATCAAAAGGCGGATACATTTAATAAAAGAATCGTTGCGATTTTTAAATTTTATCAATTTCTAAACGTAAGAGGATATATCAAAGAGATACCATTCCAGCCAGAATATTATCTGAAGAAAACATATCCAGAGCATCATGATAGGACAGTGGAAGAAGCGGTTTATATGGAGATTCTAAATAAACTTCATGCATTTCCAATAATTCCAAGATTGATATTTTTGCATTTATGGTGTACAGGACTCAGAATCAGCGAAGTGTGTACCTTAAAGGGAAATGCCTATTACTGGGATGGAGAAGATGCATGGCTGAAAATTTATCAGATTAAAATGAAGGCAGATAAAATGATCCCGATTCCCCTTGTGCTATATAAAATTATGAGGACCTATATAGAGAAAAAACATATACGTTCGAATAGTTACATATTTAAAAGTCAAACGGGTGGAGCTTATCGAGTGGGGACATTCCTGAAAGAGTTCCAGTATCAATGCAAAAAGAATCAAATTGCAGATGGAGAATATATTTTTAAGACTCATGATTACAGACATACAGTGGCTACACGGTTTTATGATGATGAAGTTTCCATACAGACAATCCGGGATTATCTTGGGCATTTTTCAGAAGATATGACAAAACAGTATGTGGACTTTATGCCGAAGAGGATAGAAAAGGCAAGTAATACCTACTTTGAAAAACCGGGAAATACTCTTGCTGAAGCGATCACAATCAAGAAACGTGAGGATAAGAAATGAGAAAGAGAATATACATCTATGAATTAGACTGTTATAAGCAGGCTCCTAAAGAGAAAATTGATAAAATGCGTGTCAGTAAGGTTCGATATTTTAATCTTGAAGGATTTAGTTCGGAAGACTTAAGAAAGCTATTAGAGGAATTTATATGGGAACGTGGAAAGCTTCTATCCCCATCCAGTCTTGCAAGTGAACTTATTTATTATAACAACATCCGAAATTTTCTAATTGAAAGAAAAATAAGTACACTTGAAGCAAAGGGAGAAGAAAAAATACTTCTTATGCTCAAGGGGTGGATGTTGGAACATGGGTACGCATTATCAAGTAAGAAATATCGAGCAGCTTATGATAAGGTCGGCATTGAAACACCGGGTATTGTAAAATACATGAAGAAAATCCTGCAATATGCCAAAGAGGATGATGACCGGGATGAGCAAGAAAAAGATATCTGGATATTGAAAAATTTTGACTTCGCAATTCAATCTAATCCAATCAAGAATACGGAAACAATCAATTTTACAAAGATTGTGCAGCCTGATATTCGAGAAGAAACAAAGAAAGCAATTTTTATGCATTTGAAGTATTCACCATTGGGGACTATTCATTCGGAGATGTCAGCCATTAAACGATTTGCAGAGTATCTTGAAAAACGATGTCAGGAGATTAAATCCTTGCAGGAGTTGGAACGAAGCCATATTGAACAATACCTTATTTATCTGCAGACGGAGGCACAAGATCGTAAAAACTTTAGGTCGGATTTGTATGCACTACGAAGAGTCATAGAGGATGTCGGTAATTTGTATGAACGACAAAGCATGAGTGAATTGTTTTTAAGCAACGATTTTCCGAGTACACCAAGACACCTATTCCGATTTTATACGGATAAAGAAATCAAAAGATTAAATGAACACATCTTCAAAATGGACGAGCAGATATGCCGGGCGTTGATTATTCACCAACTATTAGGAACAAGGATATCGGATACATTGACGCTGAAAACGGATTGTTTGAGCATGAGGGAAGATAGATATTTTATCAGAATCGATCAGGTAAAGTCGGTAACATATGAAAAAGCTATTAGTGAAGAGGTTGCGAGACTTATCATGAAAGCCATTGATTATACGAAGGAACAGTATGGAGAGACAACTTACATTTTCGTGAAAAAGGATGATCCAACAAAACCATATCAATACAGTATGATCCAAAATAGAATCATGAGAATGATACGTCAGGAAGATATTCGGGATGATAATGGAGAGTTACTAAGGTTTGGAACTCACGTATTCCGGCATTGCTATGGGAAAAAGCTGACGGAAATGCACGTGGATGACTGGATGATAGCAAAACTGCTTGGGCATACTTCGATATATTCTGTGAGTTACTATCGCAAGATTGGAAATAAACTGATGGCGGATGAAACAAGAAAAGCCAGAGAAAAAATGGACAAAATTCTGTTAGATATCATAGAAGGTTGGGATGATTATGAAATATGATAAAATGGTTGAGATTACACAGGCAGAGAGCCAAAGAAAAATGGAAATTGCAAGAAATGCTATTTCTGATATGGAAAGAAAAATGGAACGTGTTACTGTAGCTGGTCTGGTTCGTAAAACAGGATTATCGAGAGGGTTCTTTTATAAAAATCCAATTATCAGAGAAGAATTAGATAATGCAATTAGAAATCAGGGCGCATGCTACAACCCTCGACAAGTGATTATTGATAAAGCGATGAATGAGAAACTTCTTATTTTAAAGAGCGAATTACGAAAGATTAAGTCAAAAAGTCAGGAATTAGAAGCGGAAAATCAAGAGCTGTTACTGGAGAACAATCAGTTATGTAAAGAGATCGAAATGTTACGAAAGCAGCTTGGACGAAAAGAGGTCTCAATACTAAAAAAATTATAATTAGAACAAGGTGATGATAGTTTTGATTACGAAAAGAGTGATGATATGAAATACGATAAAATAGTTGCTATAACAAAGGAAAAAAGCAGGCAAAAGGTAGAAACCACGAAAAAGCATATTCAGGTAATGCTTGAAAATGAAGAAAGAGTTACGGTGGAAGTTCTCAGACAGAGGACAGGTTTTGCAAAGTCTTTTTTCTACAGAAATGAAGAGGTGCGGAAAGTGGTAGAAACTGCTAGAAGTAGACAGACAGTACCATGCAACAGCATACAAATTATCAGGGGCATTGAAGCAGAGGAAAAAATAATAGAACTGAAAATTTCTATTACAAAATTAGAAATGCAAAATGAGAGATTAGTAAAAGAAAATGAAGAATTAAAACGGCGATTAGAAGCACAGAAGTGAATAGGGAACAACTGAATAGGAAAACAATCAAAGCAGTGGGCAAGAATTATGTCCGCTGCTTTGTAATTATAGAATTTATTAGAATTTTAACTGATAAGTAAGCAAAAATAACGTATTTTACAAAGTGAGTATGAGGTAAAAGGAGCGTATTTAAAAGGGTATCAGACAGGGGGCTAATTTTATGGTCGTCATCATTGCACTTGTCTTGATTTTCAAGACACAACTGATTAATCTGGTCAATACCATATTTGATAAGATTACGAGTGAGAGTTCAGGAATATGACAGATACGGATAGAGTGGGATGAAAAAGAAAAAAGGTGAGATTACAGCTTTTTTGAGTCTGATTTTTGTGCTTCTTGTCTCATTTATCCTGGCGATGTCACAAAGTGCACAGATCCAGACAACCAAGAACATAAAGAGGCTGGCAGTAGATAATGCGTTGTTTTCTGTATTCGGAGAATACCAGAAAGAGCTGCTGGAAGAATACAAAGTTTTTGCGTTTGATATGACTTATGGGACGGGACAGCCTGATGAGCAGCAAATTATAAACAGAATGTCTTATTACGGCAGCATGGGGATTGAGCAGACAATTACAGACATACAACTGCTTGCGGATAATAACGGACAGGCATTTCGGGAACAGCTGCTGGAGTTTATGGAAACACGAACCGGTATGGGGATTCTTCAGGATGTGACAGGACTGTCTGCTGCGTGGGAGGAACAGAAAATACAAGGAGAAGAAGTTTCTGAACAGTTGGATCATGCATTGTCTCAGGGGGAGGAGCTGCTGCCGGAGGAAAATGCCGGGATATTGGACGTCCGGCAGAAAGGGATTCTGTCCCTTGTTTTACCGAAGGCATTTGAATTGTCGGGAAAATATGTGGGACGGGAGAATCTGGTATCTTGCAGAAGCAGACATACCGGCAGAGGATCGTTTCCAGCCAGAAGCAGATTGGATGGACAGGCAGAGAAGCTATTGTTTGAGCGGTACATATTAGAAACGTTCAGTTCTGCTGTAGAGCAGAAATCGGAAACCCGGAATCTAAATTATGAGATTGAATATCTGATTAGTGGGAACGAAAGTGATGCGGAAAATCTGAAGGAAGTTGTCAACCAGCTTCTGTTAGTCAGAATGGGGCTGAATTATGCACATCTGGCAACAGATGCGGGGAAGCAGGGTGAGGCAGAGACTATGGCGGCTGCACTGGCAGCCGTGAGCCTGCACCCGGAAGCTAAAGAAGCGCTGAAACAGTTGCTGCTTCTACTGTGGTGCTTTGGAGAAAGCGTAGTGGATCTGCGGACTCTTCTGTCAGGAAGAAAGGCGGCGCTGATAAAGAATGCAGGTAACTGGCAGCTTCCTCTTTCTGGTGTGTTTACATTCTGGGGATCAGATGTAGGATATGAAGGAATAGATGTGGAAGAGGGGCTGGAGTACAAACGGTATTTACAGATACTGCTGCACTTGAAGGATGTGTCGGCTTTGAATATGCGGGTACTGGACCGGGTGGAACAGAATCTCAGATTTGAAAAGGGGTTGGATTATTTTAGGGCGGACGCCTGTGTTACAAAAATAAAATTACAAAATAAAGCGGATATGTTGAGCGGTTACTGTTATACATTTCCGGCATATTTTGGATATCTATGAGTCCGGTACAGATGCCCTTTCATTCTGAACTGTCTGGATTCCCTACAGACAGAGTACCCACATAAACAATAAAATTAAGAAAGGATAATCTGTGATGACACAATTTTACAACGAACCATATGCAAAGCAGGAAAGGGCATCTGTACCGGGCTCAAAGAAAAAGATACAGGGAAGCGTCACGGTGGAAGCGGCGCTTGCGCTGCCGCTATTTTTGTTTGCAATCCTGTCATTGATTTATATGCTGGAAATCCAGGCAATCCGTCTGACGGTGAGTTCTGCAGCACAGGGGGCGGCAAAAACGGCGGCAGAAGACATGGCGGTACTTCCTGTTTTTAATCCAATTAAGGTAAAGTCAGATATAGTGCGGATCATCGGAGCAGAACGATTGGAACGAAGTATCGTGGAGGGCGGCAGTTCAGGAATTCACTGCCTGCGGTCGTGGTATGAGCCGGACAGTGGGGTTATCCATGTGGAACTGGACTATAAGGTCAGACTTCCTTTTCCGAAGTTTACAAATGCAGGGATGAAATGCAGAGAAAGTTTTTTAGTCAGGGCATGGACCGGATATAAGAACTCCGGAATGGACAGTGACGATGACAAGATTGTATATGTGACAGAAACGGGAGGGGTATACCATACGAATTATCAATGTAATTATCTGAAACTGTCAATTCGTTTTGTGCCGTATTCGGGCGTATCTGATCTGAGGAATGAAGGCGGAGGGAAATATCATGCCTGTGAGAGGTGTGTACACGGCGGCGCATCGGCAGGTGTTTATATTACAGATTACGGGAGTAAGTATCACAATTCGTTAAACTGCAGCGGCTTAAAGAGAACAGTGTATTCCGTGAAAAAAGGGGAGTGTCAGGGGATGGGGGAATGTAGTAAATGTGGGAAGTGATGGAGAGCCTGCTATAACGTGCGTCCTCCAGCCAACAGAACCGTGATTGGCCGTGGTGTAAAAATAATTAGGAGGTTTATGTAAGAATATGAAGGAAATGATGCGGATATATGAAATCAGTCAGGCGGGATGTCTGCTCTATCTGGGCAGTCTGTCTATTGTGGATATACGAAGCAGAAGAATTCCCATCTGGATTTTGGCAGCAGGCGGGTTTCTTGCAGCCGGATTTCAGATTATATGGGGAGAGCTGCCAGGGATATTGATTATATCAGGCGGTGCAGTCGGTCTCGTATTTCTGGCAGTCAGTAAGGTGACTGGGGAAGATTTCGGATACGGTGACAGTATTTTGATAGGAATATTGGGGATTTATCTCGGATTCTGGAATCTGTTGAGTTTGTTGGTCATTACCTTTTTATTTGCTGCCGGAGCGGCGATGATAGTCCTTGTCCGAAAGAAATTCCGGCGGAAAGCATTGCTGCCTTTCATTCCTTTTCTGGGAATCGGGTATGCCGCAGTAATTTTGATGGGAGGCTTTTGAGTTGAGGGGCAAAGAAGTAAAAGGTGTGATTACGGTGGAATTGTCCTATATACTTCCCATGGTTTTGTTTGTCCTGATGATGATTATGTATACGGTTTTTTATTTTCATGATAAGAATATCCTAATTGGAGCAGCAGCGGAGACTGCGGTATTAGGAGCGCAGTCGGAGAGGAAGCCGGATGAGTATGGTCAAGCCGATTTGAATGGATTCTACAGACAGAGGATAGAGGGAAAGCTGATTTTGCTCGGGGTGGTATCTGTGGATGTAGAGGTCACGGATAAATGGGTGGTTGTTTCGGCTAAGGCCGCGCATGGGAGAATGTCAGTGGCGGTGAGGCAGCAGGCGCCGATATTAAAACCAGAAGAGAAGATTCGTATAAAAGAGGTGATAGGAGTTGGAGAAAACAATTCGGATGGAGATGGAAGCAGGGCTGAGTAAAGTATGGCTGCATATTTACACGCAGGAAAAATATGAGGAAGACTATCAAATGCCTATGCTGAAAGCTAATCGGATTACAGGCATACTTCCGGTAGAAGGCTGTGAAGTGGAAGGCGTGGGACGCTACTCTTATGATGTCAGTGGTCTGACTTCATTGAAAGCGTTGTATGAGAAGAACCGGATAAAGAAAAAGGACATTGAGCAAATTGTCAGGGACTTGCTTAAGACTGCAGAAGTGCTCCGTCAATATATGCTGACTCCAGATTGTCTGCTCTTACAGCCGCAGTATATTTTCCGCAGAGATCACAAATATTATTTTTGTTATCTTCCGGGATTTAATGGGGGGATGAGTACGGCTTTTCATGAATTGTCAGAGTATTTTGTGAAAATGCTGGACTATGAAGATACGGAGGGAATCTTTCTGGCATATGAATTACATAAGGCAACGCTGCAGGAACATTATGATTTATCCGGTATTATGAAAGAATACGAAAAACACGAGAAAGAACGCCGGGAAGAGCAGGAAGAAAAAGTCAGAAAGGGAAGACAGACAGAAGAAACCTATGGAAATATATTTAGTCTGGCAGAGGAGGAAGAATATGAAGAAACAGAAAAATACGAGAGACAATTTAACGGTCAAAAGAAGTATGAAGTGCATGTGGCGGCGGATTCCGTTCATGAAGAGAGCGTCTGGCGTCCTGCATGGAGAAAAGCTGTACGGCATTTACCGGGGAAACGTTGGGGACAATGGAGTGATTTGATTCTCGAAACAGATGGACAAGAAGAGAAGTCTATTTTATAATAAAGCCACCGGCAGTCTGTCCTGAAATTCATGTGCAAGGATTGTCAGGACAGACTGCCGGTACAGCAGATGGATTGCCGCTGTTAAGTGCCGCAGGTTATATACCCTAAGGGGCATCCCATAATACATGTCCCTGCGGGACGGGCGGACTCCGTCCGACAAAGTTTACCCTAAAGGGCATCCCATAAATACATGTCCCTGCGGGACGGGCGGACTCCGTCCGACAAAGTTTGAAAAGAGGTTTTATTTTGAGAAGAGATAAAAAGGCAGTTATAACAATTACGTTAATTGGAATTAATGCTGTTGTTTTTGTGCTGCTGATGTTTTTCGGTAAAACAGAGGATACACAGTTCATTCTGGAGCATGGAGCGATGTATGATCCATATGTAATACAAGGACACGAATATTACAGGCTGGTTACAAGTATGTTTCTGCATTTTGGAATTGAGCATTTGATGAATAATCTGATTATGCTTGGCGCTCTTGGATGGAATCTGGAGATTGAAATCGGAAAAATCAGATTTTTGTTGATTTACCTGCTCAGTGGAATTGGCGGTAATCTTTGCTCCATGTTTGTGAATCGGTTAGAGGGAACCGCTTTTGTATCGGCAGGCGCATCGGGAGCAGTATTCGGTCTTATGGGTGCTCTGGTCTGCGCCGCCATTGGACGGAGAGGTTATGTAGGCAGACTGAATAAGAGAGGCTTAATTTTTATGGTCATTTTAAGTCTTTATTTTGGTCTGGCAAGCAGCGGCGTAGATAATGCGGCGCATATTGGCGGTCTGGTGAGTGGTTTTCTGTTACAGATTATCTTGGGAGCTTTATGGTAAATGTACTTCCCGTATCTACTATAGAAGAAACGGACAGAGAACCTCCGTGTGATTCTATAATACGTTTGGAGAGAGCAAGTCCCAGACCTGTACCGCCTGTTTTGTAGGTTTTAAATGGCTCAAAGATATCTTCCAGACAGTCTTGCGGGATTCCGCAGCCATCGTCTTTGACCAAGATAATCAGAGAGTCTTCTGATTGGGAAGCGTGGAGTGAGATTCTTCCTGAATCTCGGACAGCCTCTCTGGCATTTTTTAACAAATTTAAAAAGACTTCTTCCAGTTTGACCTTATCGCCTGTAAAATCACCTAAATCTTCTGGAATAGAGGAAGTAAATTCAATCGAAGAGTTCTGGCCGTCCAGCGAAATTGCAAAGGAAACCGCAATATTTTTAAGAAATCTTGAAATAGAGAAAACAGAGTAATTTAATGTGTTTCCATTATTAAAAGTGGAAAGCTCATTTAGAAGCTGACAGGTAAATTCCACGTCGCTTAATGTCTGGTCCCAGTGTGGGAATTCTTTGACTTCAGGGTGCTGTACCTGCATAACCTGAAGGGATGAAAAAATCAGTGTTAATGGGTTTCTGACTTCATGTGCAATGGTGGAAACCATGGAATGCTGATTTTCTAGAAGCTGGTTGATGATATCTCTGGCAGTTTCGTTTTCGCGCATCAGTTGGTTCATTTTGTTAATATCAATGTTGTACATCATATCAGTTTGTCCACCCCTTTGTAATATAATAGCTGTATTTGTTTTTTATTTTTCAGATTTAGTCTACCATGATAAAAGGAGGCGTTCAAGAAAAGTCATACGACATCTTTCGACATATAAGGATATAGCAATTAATTTTACTATTCTCTTTTGACAGGAAATAGGATATAATTGTTACAACAATATCGGCTTGCGTATAAGGCTTAAGTCTTGTTGATATCAGTATATTGAGAGAAGGAGCAGGTTATGAAAAGAGACGAAGATTGTATTTTCTGTAAAATTGCGGCGGGTGAGATTCCGTCAGCAACGCTTTATGAGGACGAAGATTTCCGTGTGATTCTGGATTTAGGTCCGGCCTCAAAAGGACATGCTTTGATTTTATCGAAAGAGCATTATCGGAATTTGTTCGATTTAAGTGACGAGGCGGCTGCCAAGGCGCTTGTCCTGGCAAAGAAGATGATTAATAAATTGCGGGATGTGCTGAACTGCGATGGTTACAATATTGTACAGAATAATGAGGAAGCAGCGGGACAGACGGTGTTCCATTTCCATATGCATCTGATTCCCAGATATGAAGGAGATCATGTTGGCTTGGGATGGAGCATGGGAGAATTGAGTGAAACAGATAAGGAAGAAATATTAAGCAGATTAAAGTAGTTGTCGGAGTTTATGATGTTAACAGAGAAATGTAATTTTAACGAGATTTATGAGAAATATAAGAATCTTGTTCTGAAAATTGCCTGTATGTACTCTGACGATTATGTTGCGGCGGAAGATATTATGCAAGATACTTTTCTGCGTTTGTACAAAGAAATTGACGATAAGCCGCATCCGAACGTAAAAGCATGGCTGTGTACCACTGCGAAGTACCTTGCAATCAACTATAAGAAACAGGCGGCCAGGAGAGAAGTCAAAGAAAGTTCTATTTTAGAAATCATGGATTCGGATGGCGACGACTTTGAGATAAACAGAGAAAGTACAGAAGAGGAATACTTTGAGGATCTGATAGAACAAGAAAGGCTCAAACTTCATGAACGTATTTTTAGTCATCTTTTAGAGAAGAATCCGAAATGGTATGAAGCAATTATGCTCGTTTGTGAACAGGGATATCCGCAAGTAGAGGCAGCAAAGAAAATGAATATGAGTGAAGATGCTTTTTATACAATGCTACACAGAGCAAGAACATGGATTAAAAAGAATTATGGTGTTGAGTATGAAGAATTGAACCGGTTTTAAGAGAAAGCAGATACCGGTATCGGTACCTGCTTTTCAAGATACGTTCTGCGAGGATGTGCAGTGATCGGGAGTAGAATGCTGTCAGCAAAGCTGACCCGAACCGCACACCAAGTCTTGCAGGAGCAGACTTGAATCAGGGAATAGAATTAATTCTGTGTCAGTTCCTGAATCAGATTCAATATGGTCTGGATGGAATCCTGCTGACCGGAATCACGCATAGCATTCATATAACTGCTGCGGTTTTGGTAGAGCTTATCGACTGCATTAAGAAGCGTTTCTTTTGAAACCGCTTCTTCTTCCAGTACGATACTGAAACCCTGGCGTTCGAAGGAGCGCGCATTCAGAATCTGATCGCCGCGGCTTGCGTTGGCAGACAGTGGAATCAGAATATTGGGTTTGCGTAACGCAAGCAGTTCGCAGATTGCGTTTGCGCCGGCTCGTGAGATTACAATGTCAGCGAGAGCAAAAATATCACGGAGCTCGGTTTTGATATATTCGAACTGTTTGTAACCCTTCGTATGATTGAATGACTCGTCCGTTTTTCCTTTCCCGCAGAGATGTACAATCTGGAAAGTCTCAAGCAGTTCAGGGAGTGCGGTGCGGACAGCGTTGTTGACCGCAACGGCGCCGAGGCTTCCTCCGATTACAAGGATTACTGGTTTGTCGGCGGAGAATCCGCACAAGTCCATAGCGGCAATCTTATTGCCGGAGAGCAGTTCCTGACGGATGGGAGATCCGGTCAGGACAGCCTTATCCTTGGGAAGATGTTCCAGCGTCTCGGGGAAATTACAGCAGACTTTTGTTGCGGAAGGAATCGCAAGCTTGTTGGCAAGTCCGGGAGTCATATCAGACTCATGGATGATAACCGGAACGCCGCACTTCTTTCCTGCAAGTACAACTGGAACGGAGACGAATCCGCCTTTGGAGAAGATGACATCCGGCTGCAGATCGCGAATCAGCTTTCTGGCTTCGCTGAGTCCCTTGAGTACGCGGAAAGGGTCTGTGAAGTTCTGAAGACTGAAATAGCGGCGCAGCTTGCCGGAGGAGATACCGTGGTAAGGAATGCCGAAAGGCTCAATCAGCTCTTTCTCGATTCCGTTATAAGAACCAATGTATTGAATATCGTAACCAAGATCCTTTAATTTGGGAATCAGGGCAATATTCGGAGTGACATGACCGGCAGTTCCTCCGCCGGTTAAGATAATCCGTTTCATATTAAAAACCTCCAGAATGAAAATTAGTTTGTCATAAATTCATATTAACCTTATTTAAAGAAAAGTCAAGAAAAAGTGGGAAGCGAAGAAATGGAAAATTCCAAAAAACGATCACTGCGAGAAGAAATCGAAAAAGATGTACAACATATAGAGAAAGAAATTGCCAGCCATCCCGAACTGGATCAGATTCATGTCACAAAAGAGATGGATGAAGCTCTTATGTCCAAAATCCGGGAATATGAGAAGAAAAGGGCGGAGGAAGAGGCGGTTTGCAGAGACAGAACAGAGAAATTTGAGGAAAAGAAGCGCAAGGGAAACGTATCGGATATGGAAGTTTCGGAAGAACTGGTTCCGGATATCAGGACGATTTCAAAAGTATATTCTGTCCCGGATGCTCAGGTGGTTTCAGAAGAGGATTTAGTTTCAGGGGGTGGTGCGGCTTCAGAAGCGTATTCCATACCGGAGGCTGGGAGGACTGTTACGGTTAAGTATAGGAAAAGACGGATCCGCTGGATTGCAGCGCTGGCGGCAGTACTTGTGTTGGCGCTTGGGCTTGGCATGACAAGTGTAGGGAGTAAGTCCTATTGGAAAGAATTGCTGGACGTGCTGATGGGAGCGGAATCGGCGAGAATCATAGATGTTGAGGACATGGAGAAGAAGGATAC
>ERZ808046.788-NODE-788-length-20037-cov-3.457214_pt1 | contig 20037 bp, 14 predicted proteins | sample MGYA00380196_ERZ808046 | MGnify/ENA primary metagenome ERZ808046 (study PRJEB31490, sample SAMN06133421) | mouse gut metagenome | isolation source: Z6_2 | host: mice | place: China: Chengdu | collected 2015-05 ...
GTCTCTTTCTTTCCTTCCAGTTTTTGGATCATGTATGATTTCAACACACCGCTTGCCCCATAAGAATCCAGAAAATTCATACATACCGGAACTCCATCCTTCATACGGACTACAAATTTCTGTCCGTTTTCCTGGTTTTCGTATGTAAATTCTTCACCTTCGCTCCTCACATCTCCATAACCGATGAAATCCATTCCCATAAAATGTGTGATGTTGTGAAGCATATTTCCATGATATACCGTCTCGGTTCCCGCCATGTTAGCCCCGGCCGTCTCGCCCTGCCTTGCCGCATTATCCCAGATACCGATAATCTGCGTCTGACCGCTTTGAATATTCAATCCTTCACTGCAGTCACCGGCACAATAGATATCCGGCATGTTCGTGCGCATATAAGTGTCTACGACGATTCCTCTGTTTACTTTGATTTTCTCATCTGCCACTCTGGTATTCGCCCGTGTTCCGATACACATCATTACCAAATCACAGGGAATCTCCTGTCCGTCTGCAAAGACTACTTTTTTCTGTCCGTTTTCCTCTTCGACTGCCTGCAGCGCTTTTGAGAAAGCCAGGTCTACTCCCATATTTTTCAGACGACGCTCTATTACATCCGCTACCTGCGGTACGGCGGATACAGGGAAAATATACGGCGCCATATCTGCCAATGTACATTGAATCCCCCGGGCATGGAAAAGTTCCACCAGTTTAATGCCTACCATAGAAGCACCTACTACTACTGCACGTTTAATTTCTTCAGTCTCCAACACCTGTTTGACTTTTTCTGCATCATCCATGGTGCGCATGGAAAATACATGTTTTCCGTCTGCTCCCGGAATCGGCGGGACAAACGCATCCGCACCTGTAGAAATCAGAATCTGATCATAGTTTTCGATTGTTCCGTCTTTTAAACGGACAGCTTTTTCTTCTGAAAGAACTTTCTCAACAGATTCTGCTTTTACTTGAAAATCAAATTCCTTTTGGATTGTTTCCATTGTTCCGAACGGACAGGTTCCTTCCTTACCGATTTTTCCATATATATAATAAGTAGTCAGCATCGGATTGCCCGGAGTCCATGCGGTATCGGTATATACATCAATCTCTCCCTGATATCCATGCTCACGCATCGCCTTCACGGCATGGTATCCGGCACACCCGAAGCCTACAACCGCTGTCTTATGTTTCATGTCCTGCCTCCTGTACTTTGACCGGCGTCAGCTTACATCTGGTAGACTTAAATCCGGGATATCCACTGTATGGATCTGTGTGACTGCTTCCAATCAGATCATTCGCATTTGCTTCTGTATACCCATGATACATCTGCACATCGCCTTTCCGGATCTTCACTGACGGATTTACCCTGACCCGGATCTTCCCTGTAATAGTTGCAATCTCCACCCAGTCTCCTTTTTCCAGATGAAGCTCTTTCGCATCTTCTTCATTGATATCAACCATTGGCTCTGGTCTGAGGCTTCTTGTCCAAGGTACATTATGTAATCTGGAATGAATTGCATTCGGAATACGTGATCCTGTTACCAGTACATACGGATATTCCTTCTCGTCCATGCCTTCATCGTCCATTGTCGGACGATAAGTCGGAATCGGACTCAATCCGCGGTCTTTGAATTCTGCTATATAGTTAGAATAAAATTCAAATTTTCCACTTGCCGTATTCATTCCGTTCTTTGTAAACTCTCCCGGAACCACATCTCTTGCCTCCGGCACTTTGATTGGAAGGTCACTTGCTTTCATATCATCAATCGTCACGCTCAAGTCACGGATCATATATTCAATTTCCGCCTCGTAACCTTTCCGCAGCAATGGATCGTCCAAATCCATGACATCTGCCAGCTCTTTTAATATCTGCACATCACTCTTTGATTCGTAGAGCGGCTCGATCACCGGCTTTGTAAATGTTGCATAGCCTCCAATGTATGCCTTAAATTCTCCGCGTTCATAAGATGTACATGCAGGTAATACAATATCTGCATATTTTGCCGTATCTGTCATAAACAAATCTACATCCACAAAGAAATCCAATGCTTTTAACGCCCTGTACATTTTCGGTGTATCAGGGAACATCTTTGCATTCATTCCGGCACCGTACAGTGCTTTGATCGGGTACGGCGTACCTTCGAGAATCTGACGGGACATATCCATCGCCTGAAATTCATCCATGAATTTGCTCCACAACGGATACTTCGTACATCCGATTGCTTTTGATTTTCTGTCAGGCTGCACATCCAGATAATATTCATGCTCATACATATTGTAGCCCGCCGGCATATCATAAAAAGTTGATTTCTCCGGAATCTGTCCGCCCGGTCTGTCAAAGTTTCCTGTCAGACCATTCAGGCAGATCATTGCCCGATAATTCTGAAAGCCGTTGATATGGTGGGTCAGGGAGCAAGATGTTTCAATAATAGATGCAGGACCGCTGGTCGCATACATTTTTGCAGCCTCGTAAATATCTTCTTTCCTAAGTCCCGTAATTTCCGCCGTCCGTTCCAAGTCAAACTGCTTGACATATTCGGCGTATTCTTTAAATCCATATGTATATTTTTCTATATATTCTTTATCATGCCAGTCATTCTCGATGATCAGGTTTGCCATACCAAGAGCCAGAGCACCGTCTGTTCCCGGTTTTAACTGCAGATGGATATCTGCCAGTTTTTGTGTTGCAGGGGTTTTCCGCGGATCAATGATAATAAACTTTTTCCCTTGCTCTTTTAACCGCAGCAGTCTCTTTGCCACCAAATGTCTGGAATGGAAGCCGTTTAATGCAAATCCAAGGATAACATTCGAATTCTCCATATCCGGATCCGAGTTCAGCCCGACTGTCGCTTCCCATGCCATCTCACTCGCCTTAAAACAGGTACTGCACTCTGTTCCGTAGTTGATGCTCCCAAAAGAATATGCAAACCGATGCAGATACTGCCGATACCATTTCGTATATCCTGAAAAGAAAGCAACGCTGTCAGCTCCGTACTCTTTTTTTACTTTCAAAAATTCATCCGCAATCGTTCTGTATGCTTCCTCCCATGTAATTGGTTCGAACTTTCCTTCCCCCCGTTCGCCGACACGGCGAAGCGGGGTTTTGATCCTGTCCTTTCTATATACATATTGACGCCCGGCTGCTCCCTTAGCGCAAAGCAGCCCGTGATTTCTCGGATGCTCCTTCGTCCCTTCCAGTTTAATGATTTCTCCGTCCTTTACATAAGCGTCAACGCCGCAATGCATTCCCGGACAGCAGATATCACATAATGTCCGTTTTACTTCGATACCAGTCTCTTTACCCGGAATTTTGGCTTTTATCAGTTTATTTATATCCGACATTTCTATCCTCCAAAATCGTTACTATTCACAGCCACTTTACTTACATGCGTAAAAGCGGCCAGCAAAAATCAAATTGTAAACAATTTTCCAAGATAAGGAATCTTGTCTCCTACCCTTGCTTTTCTCAATGCTCCCCACAGTGTTACCTGATTACTTGTCAGCACCGGAAGCCCGAAATCTGTCTCAATCGTTGAAATAATGTCCAGTGCATTCATCCCTGTACAGCTGATGAAAATACTCTCTGCGCCTGTCAGATCCAACGCCTTCACATGTTGGTAAATATCATAAGGTCTGTCACTTAATTCATCCAATGTACAACGGTCTGATGTCATTCCTTTGATTGTCGTAACACGGATACCGTTGTCTTCCAGAAATTTTTTCTCTAACACATTTGTGTCATCCGGATACGGTGTCACAACTGCGGCGCTGGATGTGCCCAACGCACGGAACGCATCCAGAAGCGAGGTACTCGTTGTCAGTCCCGGATAGCCACATGTTTTTTCAATCCGCTCAATACATTTCTGGTCAAATCCGCTTCCGCCCACCAGACTTCCTGATGTACACCCGAAAGTAATGACGTCAAAAGGAAGGTTATCAGCAAAAATACGGGCTGAATCTTCCAGACAATCCACCATATCCATCAAGTCTTCCGGCGTCGGGTTTCCTGAAAACGGAATCCGGTTTGTTACCACCGCAACGCCTTCCGGTGCAAATCTGTGAAAATCTGTCTCAATTGCCACTCCTGTCGTCGGCGCTATCACGCCGATCATCGCTCTCCAATTATACAGCATTTCAATTCCTCCTAACTAATCTCAGAAATAATATCTTCCATGGAGATTTCCGGTGCGAACCCAGAATTCTCCAGTGTACGACCTTCTCCATAATAATCTTTTTCATTCACTGCCGACGCCAGTGTAATCACAGATTTTAAGACAGGCATTTCTATCTTCAGCCTTTCGGCACAGGACAATGCCATGGATGCACATGCCGCTGCATCTTCCTCGATATAACGGTGATGCAGGCTGTCAGGTCCTTTCAGTGTCCTGAATACTGCATATTCCGGATGATTTTTCCAGTCTCTGAGTTCCTCAAAAAATTCTGTTGCAGAATCTCTTTCCTCCAGTCCGAACGCTGCCAGAAGCCGGATCCTTTCCTGTCTGATCGCTTCCGTGCAATGTACTGCATAATCTGTGAGCCCATGCTGGAACAGGATAAATTCTTCACCCATGGTATCAATCGTACTTGATGCAAGAAGAGTTGTGCCGATATGTAATACATAGTTATCAGATAAAAGTGCTCCTTCCAGAACATTTTTATTCGGAATGAAGTCGAGGACACCTTCATTTCTTTTTATGAATTCTGCTGTCCTGCTGCCCGGAAGCGCTGCGATTTTCTTTGCACGGATTGGAAGTCCCACTGTCACTTCCGCAGGCGCTGTCAGCCTGCATGGGCACAGATTCCCTTCCATTTCTGCCAGGAGCACGCTCTTTGGTACGTTATTTTCCTGAAATACATCCCGGAAAATAAAAGAACCTAAATTCCCCGGAAGGATCAAAACACTCTGTTCTTCTTTCATATAAGGCGCGATCCTCTCCGCAACCTCCCGATGTCTCGCCGCCGGTACACAGATAAACAGAAGCTCCGCACTTTCTACTGCCTGTTTAAAATCCTGTGTCACACATGCCAGGGGATAAATCCCTCTTCCTGCGCGTCCCCTCAGCATAACGCCGCCCTCTGCGCTTACAGCATCAAGCTCCTCTTTAAAATTTTCATTATCACACAGCGTAACTGCAAATCCTCTGCCTGTCAGGTGTGCGGCAGCGGCATGCCCCGTGGAGCCGCCGCCGATTACTGTAATATTTTTAATCATGATTGTCACCTCTGATTTATAAAGTAATGTATTTACTGATTTCTTCCATGTCTTCTACATGTTCCAGCTTATTCAAAATGAAATCACACAGGGCATCCTGTTTTTCTGCACTCATCAGCCCCTTTGTGGCAAGCTTAAAGCAGTCAATGCATTCCTCTCTTGTATATGGATTCTGCGGATGTCCCTTCGGGAACTGAACCGCCTCTTCATATACGGTTCCATCTTCCATCGTCACTTTCATCGTGTAAGACGGATAGGAGCCCTGCTGGAAAATATCAAAGTTATGGCTAATCAGAGAAGTCTCTCCGACACCCTTTACTTTCGATGCCATTTTCAGGATTTCCGGATCCCTTAAATATTTCTCATCTAGCCACTCTGTTCCTACTTCCGGCCCTTTTAAGTACATTGCCATACAGAATGGAATACTGAACTGTGCTGCAACCAATGAATCATAACCGTCTGCCGGGCTGTCTTCACTCCGCTCCGGAATAAACGGAGATACTTCAATCAGTTTAATCTGATCCGGATCAATGTCATGCTTTGTTTTGATTGCGTGAATCATATCCATCGGTGTCTGGATCCACATATTCACCGGCCAGTTTTTGAGCATCAGCTCCATAATCATGTGTCTCTTGCCAAGGTCTTTATCATACCAATCCCAATCACACTGATCAGACACCCCAAAATAATATCCTGTATCTTCCTCCAGAACTCCCATCAGAGTAGAAATTCCTTTTTCAGTAATCAGGGCACACTCTACCGCAGACTGCGCAGTCAGCCCATGTGTGTAATGATAAAAATCGCTGAAGCTTGAGTGGATCAGGTTGATGGCAACCGGAGTCATATGCCCCGCTGCCCCAAGAAGCTGATTCATTTTATCGCCTTCTATTCCGAGCAGCTTTCCTGTTACGGATGCCGGTGCAAAAATCTGCCAGCAGTGAAGTCCCCAGCCTTCTTCAAAACGCTGCGGGGACGGCTGGACTGCCATTGCGATTCTCTGATATACATCATATCCGCCGACCAGCGCTGTCAGATAATCCTTTCCGCTTTTGTGATAAGCTTCTGCAACTGCAAGACCCGTAGGAACTGCACCTGCTGATGGATGTCCTGTCCAGCTGCAGTCCTCCCAATCCAGAAGGTCGGCTAAGGTACCGCTCGCCAGAACTGCGTTCCCGACACTTACTTTGCTGCCTTCACCAATGATAGTGGCCTCTTTTCCGCCTGCGCCAAGTGTTTTTGCGACATCAATGATATTTTTTCCTGCCTCTGTCTTCACTGCGGAAATCGCTGCCCCGATTGTATGCAGTGTCACCAGTTTTGCCCGCTCTATGACTTCTGCCGGGATATCTTCATACTTGAGGTTTGATAAATAGTCTGCTATAATTTTTGTGTACTGTTTCATGGTTTGTCTCCTTTTTATTAATAATATTTTAATGATGCCAGGGTCAAAAGGTCTGACACCACGTGTGCTCGCACACTAGTGGTGGAATGACCTTGAGACTCGCCCCAATATGAGCATAAAAGTGGGGCGTAAGCGCCACGATATGCGAATATGGGGTAGGATTGTGGGAGTGTGCGGCGCGGAACAATCCGTAGGTATCATAGTCGGGGCTTTTGACCCCGACATCATGTAATCTATTTTAGTATATGAATCTTAAGGAATTCTTAAACAAATTATGATGGAAATGTTTTATTATTTTTTGTATGATAAAAAATGTATCGCACGTAAGCGTGTAAAATACACACGCTAAGTGCTCATAACAAAGGGGGCGTGTGACGTGGAGAAGGTGATTGAGGTAAAGAATCTCTATAAGTTGTATCGCGTAGGGGATTCGGTTGTCCGTGCATTGAACGGAGTGAATTTTGAAATATATAAGGGAGAATTCTGTGCAATCGTCGGAACATCGGGTTCAGGGAAGTCTACTCTTTTGAATATGCTGGCGGGTTTGGAAAAACCGACAAAAGGGGAGGTCATTATCGGCGGCCAGCATATGGAACGGCTAAATGAGGATGGTCTTGTAAAATTCCGCCGGGAGAACGTGGGATTTATTTTTCAGTCGTTCCATTTGATTGGAACGATGAATGCATTGGAAAATGTGGCTCTGCCTTTGAGCTTCCGGGGAGAGGGAAAGACGAGCCGGCTGAGGAAGGCAGATAAAATGCTGGATTTGGTAAATTTGAAAAAGCATAAGAAACATATGCCTAATCAGATGTCAGGAGGACAGCAGCAGCGTGTCGGTGTGGCGAGGGCACTGGTTATGGAGCCGAAGATTATCTTTGCCGATGAGCCTACCGGTAATCTGGACTCCCATACGTCTGAGGAAGTCATGGAGCTGATGCAGAAGGTCGTAAAGGAGCAGAAGCGTACGCTTGTGATGGTAACTCATGACAACCATCTGGCTGAATATGCAGACAGGGTATTCCACATTATTGACGGAGAAATTGTAAAAATAGAAGATAACCGCAGGAAATTGGTGCCGGAGTGAAAATGTCACAGAAATCCGTAGGCAGCGGGGCAAAAGACTTTTTGTACCCAACATCATAAAAATACAGGTGAGCAGCATAAGTGCGGCCAAGGAAAGAGAGGAACAGTAATTATGAAACAGAGGAAACAAATCATTCATACAATTGTTGCAGTGGCATTGTCGGTGGCAATGTTTCCGGTGATACCGTCTGCCAGCGTGTATGCAGAAGAAGAGGGGCAGGAACAGATGATTCTGGAAGAAAGCGGTTTGGAGGAGGATGCTGGAAACAACAATGCGGGAAATGGAATGCAGGCACCTCCGGTCAACGGTGGGAAGGCAATATCCAGTATCCGTCTGTCAGTAGGGGATGGTCAGAGTGTTCCGCAGTATAAAGCGGGTGAAGAGGTCACGTTGGACTTAAAACTAACAAATCAGGGCAATATGCCGGCAAAAAAAATCCGTATCAGTCCGATTATCGACAGTGCAAATGACTGGCCTTTTGAACTTAAGAATCTGAATGAGGAGCAGATGATAGAGGAAATTGCGGCAGCAGGAGCAGAAGGTTCTTCGGCAGAGGTGAAGTGGGTCTGGACAGTACGCGGTGATGCAGAATCAAAAGCATATAAGCTGCTCTTCAATATTTCTTATCAAGATGATGTGAATGAATATACGGTGGAGAAAAAGGTTTATGTTATGACAAGCGCTAAAGAAGCGGAAGCTCCAGATACGGAACCGGCACCGGGTGAGGGAGATGCTGGCGGTATGATCGTGGACGGCGGTGTCTATAATGCGGATCCGTTCGTATCCGGCGGTGGGGATTCCGGTAATAAATCAGTTCCGCGCGTGATTGTAACCGGGTTCAGTACGAATCCGGGAGCGGTGACTGCCGGCAGCAACTTTACACTGACGGTCCATCTGAAAAATACATCCTCTGCAACCGCAGTGTCCAATATGCTTTTTGATTTACAGGCGCCGTCAGCGGGAACAGAGGCAGCGGCCGAAGCCCCGGCGTTTCTTCCGGCATCAGGCTCAAGCTCTATATATCTGGATCAGATTCCGGCAGGGGAGACAAGAGATATTTCCATCGAAATGAATGCAAGAGCAGATTTGGTACAGAAGCCGTACAGCATTGCCATGAGCATGAAATATGAAGACAGCAATGCGACCCAGTTCGAGGGAAGCTCCAGCCTTGCAGTTCCGGTACAGCAGATGGCACGGTTTGAGTTCAGTGATATCGAGATAGCTCCGGGAAGTATCCAGGTGGGCGAGGAAGCGAATCTGACGTGCAGTTTGTACAATACAGGAAGAACAAAGCTTTATAATGTAAAAGTGAAGTTCACAGGCGACGGAATCAGTGCAAAAGATGTTTTTGTAGGAAATGTAGATTCTGGTGCAACAGGAACTATCGATGGCATGATTAAGGGTGAAAGTGAGGTTCCTGCGGGATCAAAATGTAAGATGACTGTCAGTTATGAAGACGAGACCGGAAAGGAATCTTCAAAAGAAGAGGAATTTGAATTGGAAGTGATTCCGGCAATGACAGATGATGCTGTGAATACGATGGAGGAACCCATGACGGAGGAAAAAGGCTTCCCGGTATTTCCGGTTGTGATTGGAGTCATTGTCATAGCAGTGGTTGGAATAGTTGTTCTTCTGGTTCGCAGGAAAAAGAAAAAACAGGCATGGGCAGAAGAGGAGGACTTGGCTGATGAGGTGGATAGATTTACTGAGGATGAGTAGCGGCAACCTCAGACGCAGAAAGCTCCGTACCTTTCTGACTGTTCTGGGCGTGGTAGTCGGAACGGCATCTATCGTAGTCATGATTTCACTAGGACTTGGAATGCAGCAGTCGTTGTACCGTGAAATTGAGCAGTCGGGCGGTATGACCGCAATTACAGTAACGGGTAAGGATGCCGGTAACCAAATGTTTTATATGGCGGATGATTCCGAGGGGGAGGCGACCCAGTATATCACGGATGATACGATTCAGGAATTGCTGAAAATAGAACATGTCAAAAGCGCTACCCCGACTCTGACGATGAGTTCTATTATACTGACGGGAAAGTATTACGGTTATATACAGCTGATGGGGCTGACGCCAGAGGAAATGAGGCGGCAGAATATGAAGCTGGTGGAAGGAAGCAGATTTCCCGAAGAAGGTTCAGCGAATCTGGAAATGATATTTGGAAACGGTGCGGCAACCATGTTCTATGAGAAGGGGACAGATAAGGGATATTGGGAAACGATGGAAGTACCGGATGTCGATTTTATGAATGACCAGATGTTTTTAATACTGGATCAGGAGGCATATTTTAATTCCCAAAATAACGGGGGCAATGCAAATACGGGAGTGGGAGACGAGGGAGGACAGAGGCAGCAGGTGAAGCCGCCGAAGAAATATGTAGTACATGGAAGCGGTCTGGTCGCCGGCGATATCAACTCTTATAATGCGAATTATTACAATGTGTACTGTGATATCAATGCTTTGAAAAGCATGCTTCAGAAAGAGTATGCCGGACGGGCGATTCCGGGGCAGCCTACAACGAAGACGGGGAAGCCGTTCCGGTTCTTTGCATACAGCAGCGCAATGGTGCAGGCAGATGATATTGATAATGTAGAATCGCTGGCGGCAGAAATCCAGTCCATGGGTTACAGAGTCAGCACGAATGCAGAATACTTAAAGAGCATGCAGAAGCAGTTTGCGATGGTACAGGCGGTGCTCGGCGGAATCGGCGCAGTATCCTTGTTTGTAGCGGCAATCGGAATCGCCAATACAATGATGATGTCCATTTATGAACGGACGAAGGAAATCGGCGTTATTAAAGTATTAGGATGCAGTCTTAAGAATATTAAAATGATGTTTCTTCTGGAGGCCGGGTTTATTGGATTTATTGGAGGGGCAGTTGGGAATATCTTAAGTTTTCTGATGTCCTTTGCGATTAATATTGTGACAGGAAACGGAAGCATGATGGGCATGGACGGCAACATTTCGTATATTCCGCTGTGGCTTGTAGGGGCTTCCATGTTGTTCGCTGTATTTGTCGGTATGGCGGCGGGATATTTCCCTGCACTTCGGGCAATGAGGCTGAGTCCGCTGGAGGCAATCCGAAATGGATGAGATAAATAGTGAAGAATGCAGCCGTTATGATGAGATGGGAAACGACGGGCCACAACGGAACTGTTGAGGGGATGATAATCGGGGGCGGAGGTTAAAAAACTTCCGCCCCCGATTATTAAACATACCCTAAATTATACGTAATCAAAATCGTCCGGCGCATCAAACCATTTTCCGCGGCCCTGATGTAAGATGAAGCAAAGGGCAGCCATGATCAAATAGCCAATTGTGAACGGAGAAGTAATATAAAATCCGAGCTCTGCGCTATGGATGAATCCAAACACGCTGAGAGCAGCACCGGCAAGACAGGTAATGGCAGCTTTATCCAGTTTTTTATCAATAATAAATACGGTTATTGTTCCAAGTAAAATACCGATAATGATTGCGCCGGATTTGACGGCGGGAACTCCGTTCCACATAACACCGGCGTCCAGCAATTGCTGTGTGATTTCGTCACTATAGCCGGAAAGCCCGCTTGGGAGTGTTTCCGTGAATGTTCCTGAAAGTCCGACGGCTCCGGTAATCTGTGTGAACAGATAGTCGGCGACAGGAGGAACCATAGCGATACCGATGGCGGCAAAATGTCTGGCCGGAGATGCGCGGAATGCCTGGGCAACCATGACAACTGCGCACCATAAAAATGTAATGGCGCAGACGGCGGGAGGAACAAGTGCATTTAAAAATGTAAATAATCCGCAGATTCCCGAAAGCCCGAACAGAATTCCGGAAATCACAGAATATCCGATGCCGGCGTCAGATTTTTTGAGACCGGCATGTCCAAGCCATACTGTATTTGGAATTACGCCTCCGAATACTGCGGAGAGCATTGTGCAGATTCCGTCTGCGAATTGTGCCTCGCGGACACTATAGTCGTCGCCGGCCGCATTTGCAGCTTCAACATTATCCATCGTTTCGACAAAGTTATAAATTTCAATTGGAATTACGATTGTCAGGTAAGGGGCGACAACTGCAAAACCATTGATTAATGCCTGAATGGAAGTAGCCGGGTTCGGGAAGTAGAATCCAATTCCTGAAAAATCAAAATGTACGCGTCCAAGGCAGAGCGCATATATGATGCCGCCGACGATTGCAACAACGAGCGGCGGTATTTTTTTAGGGAACAAATATCCACCGAATACACCAAGCATTGCAATAATCAAGATTGGAAGCCCTACAAGAGGGTCGCGGTATACGTCGAATACGCCCTGTGTAGCCATCCAGATAAATCCGATACCGGCGACTGTTCCTAAAAGAGCAGCGCGGGGAACACGTTTTTTTAGCCATGGACCGATGAAACCACCAAGAAATTCTATAAAACCGCCGATAAAACATGCAGCTACTGCGGCGGACCAAGAAAGCTCAGGGTCGTCGAGCGCATAATGCAAAGGGGTAATCACACCATATAAAATAACAAACATCGCAGGCGTAGATACTCCTGATGGAAGGGCAGTTACATCAGGACGCCCTTCTTTAATAGAAAGCTTACGTCCCATATAGTAATAATAAATTCCGCTGAATAAGAGTCCGAGAGACATGCCGGGAATCACGCGTCCGTAAACAATTTCATCCGGCCATTCCAAAGCGCCTGACAATGTAGCAATTACAATAAGATAGTTTACAATATTATTTGTTACCAGATAGGTAACTCCGCCCAAATCTCCGCGTTTGAAGAATGGGACGGCTGATTTTGAAAGATTCATCTGTTCATCATCTCCTTTTTATGAAAACTGGATTCCCATTTCTGTAAGTTCTGTTTTTACTTCATCATACATGGCCTGCCACTCTGGAACAGGTGTTACTGTTTTCATGTCATAAGCTTCATCAAAACGTTTTCCCTTGTTTTTATCTTCCATTTTAAATACATGTTCGTATTTATCCAAAAGCTTTAAGACGATTTTATTTGCCTGGCTGCGGGTCATGCCCTGACGTGCGACTGCTTTTCCTACTTCACCCATCAGACGTACTTCAAGTCCGGTTCCGTTTGGCTCGTTTCCATTTGCAGAACCAAGACCTTCTAAATTGCCGCCAGATACCGTGACCGTAATTGCGTTAGCGGCAACTTCATAAAGAAGTTCTTTTGTGAGGGCTCCGCTTGAAGGCCATAAATCGCATACGATAATAGCGGGAGCATTTTTTGCAAATGACTGACATAGGACAGACTGAAGCCAGAGGCATCCGCGCGCAGTTGTTGCGACGTCAGAAATATGAATCGGATGGCATAGGTGGTAATCGGCAAGGCAGATTAAATTCGCAGCCATGATAGAAGCCATCATTACAACGGTTGCTCCGGGCGCATCACCGGCCAGACCGCCGACCATGGTGCATGCAAGAGAGGCATTCTTCATGCCATAGTCAAGTGAGCTGGCAGCGCGGACCAGATTGCCGTTATCGATGATTAATTCGTTGAACATTGCCACTAAGTGAGAGTCGCAAGGACGAAGGCGCTTTTCGTTTGCTGCAGACAGATCGCCGATTTCGGTCACAGCGCTTTCGGCAGCTAAAAGTCCCATTCCGGGCCTCCCAGCTTCTGCCAGTGCTTTATGTAAGTACTCAAGCTCGCGTCTGACAGCGATTACTTCCGTAGGATCGCCGCTTTTTACAGGAAAGCCGTCTACATCAACAAGTGAGCCGCAAGTCAGTAAGTCTACGACAGGTTCTTTGGCAGAACTTAAAACATTGGCATAGTAGAGAGATTCCGGCGTAGGGCAGCCTGGATTTCCGGCCCACACGGCCGGGGCGCGGCGGTCTTCAATCGTTCTGGCAACAAGTGTATAAGCGTCTTTTCCTTCACCCATTACCAATTCTTTTTTCATGTTCTTGATGCCGTTTTCGATTTCCTCTTCCGTGAAAGAAATAATACGGTTGGTGGACATATTGTAGACGCCGATTGTTTTAATCAATGATTTCGCGGCCTGAAACATATCGTCTAACAGTTGGTCATCTTCCGGAATGATGATTTGTTTATCCCAGCTGAAGTCGTATTCATCAACAATATTGCGGACTTCGTCAATGATATAGTCCATATCCCATTCATCTTTTGTGATTTTTTCCCCCGTGTAGCTGCGGGAACATAACTCTAAGTACTCTTTTGCAGTCATAGCGTTTCCTCCTTTGGTATCTCCGTTTTTGTTTTAGATTAAAAAAGGACGGAAAACCAATTCATAAAATTTAAATAGGTTTTCCGTCCTTTTTTTAAGTTGTTGTAAATAATATAATAAATAAGCAAATAAATGGCAATCCCTTTAGCTATTATATTTTCAGTTTTTATTTATTAGAAAACCTTATAAAATAAAATGGTTGATTTTGAAATACAAGGGTGTTAAGATGTTTTAAAATATCGAATGGAAGGGGCGGACGGAAATGAAAAAAGAGAGACTGAAAAAGTTAATAGAAGTTGCCGCAGGAAGAGTACGGGCGGAGCTGGTTATTAAGAACTGCCGCATCGTAGATGTCTATAACGGCGAGATCGCGGAAGGTGATATCGCCGTTTGTGACGGTGTAATAGCAGGTATCGGAACTTATCAAGGGATGGAAGAGGTGGATGCAAAAGGTGCATATGCCGTCCCCGGGTTCATTGACGGGCATATCCATATAGAGTCTTCTTACGTTACTCCGGAAGAACTGGGCAGATTGTGCGTGCCTCACGGTACGTCTACAATTATAGCAGATCCGCATGAAATCGTGAACGTGTGCGGGATGGAAGGACTTGAGTACATGGTTCAGGCTGCAAAAAATTCCCCTATGGATATTCGGTTCATGATTCCGTCCTGTGTTCCGGCTACGCCGTTTGAAAGTTCCGGGGCAGTTGTTGAAGGGGAGCAGATGAAAAATCCTATGCGGCTTGAAGAAGTATTGGGGCTTGGGGAATTCATGGATTTTCCGGGAGTTGTACATGCGGATGACAAAGTCCTGGACAAGCTGTTGGTTGCGAAAGACTGTGGAAAATTAATTGACGGACACAGTCCGGGAGTGTCGGGTTTGGAACTGAACGCATACATAGCCGCGGGAATCCAGACAGATCATGAATGTGCGTCTGCGGAAGATTTGAAAGAACGGACTTCCAGAGGGATGTATGTACTTTTGCGTCAGGGTTCAGCCTGCCATGACCTTAGAAATCTTCTGAAAGGAGTCAATGCATATAACAGCAGAAGATGTGTGCTTTGCTCTGATGACAGACAGCCTAAAACGATTTTGAGCGAGGGGCATCTGGATATGCATCTGCGTATTTGCATAGAAGAGGGAGTTGATGCGATTACTGCGATTCGGATGGCGACCCTGAATGCGGCAGAGTGTTTCCGGCTGTACGACAGAGGGGCGATTGCGCCGGGGAAAAAGGCGGATATTGTGCTGCTTGAAGACTTAAGTGGATTTCGTGTAAAACGTGTGTGGCTTGATGGGAAAGAGTGTGCAAAAGATGGAAAATATATCGGAGAAGTGCAAAAAACTGAAATTCCGGAAAGGCTGAAAAGTAGTTTCCATGTAAAAGATTTTTCAGAAGAAAGGCTGAAGCTGCGCTTAAAATCAGATAAAGTCCATGTGATTGATGTGCTTCCGGGAGGCGTTGTGACGGGAAACGAAACGGTTGTCGTTAAGAGGGATAAGGATGGATGCTTTTGCTATGAACCGGAAAGTGGAATTGCAAAGGCGGCAGTGATTGAACGGCATCATAATACCGGAAATATGGCGGTCGCGCTGCTCCGTAATTATGGAATCAAAGAAGGGGCGGTTGCGATTTCAGTTGCACATGATTCTCACAATATCATTACCGCAGGAGTCAATGACAAAGATATTGTCTTGGCAGTGGAGACGCTGATAGGGCAAGGCGGTGGAATTGTTCTTGCAAAAGACGGCGTTGTGCTGGAAACGGTGCCTTTGGTGATTGGAGGGATTATGAGTGACCAGAGCGGTGAATGGGTGAAAGAAAAACTAGAGAAAATTCATGAGACTGCTTATAGGGAGTTAGGCATCTGCGAGGGCGTAGAGCCGATCATGACGCTTTGCTTCATGTCTCTCCCTGTGATACCTGAGTTAAAACTTACAGATAAAGGGCTGTTTGATGTGAAACAGTTTAAATTCATCCCGCTTGAATGCGAATAGAAAAGGATTGGAGGATCGCAATAGTCCAGACAGGCTGACCTGTTACGATTCTCCCGTTACATTTTTTCTTGCATTTTTTCATTTTTTCTTACATTCACTCTGTCATTGCAGTTTTGTAAAGTTTATGGTAAACTAGAAGAGAGACTGGCAGTGGAAAGCAGGTGTGTCTCTTCTGTTGGTTTAGTATAATAAAATGAGGAAGGTAGGTAGACAGTCGTGCGTAAAAGTATCAAAAAAATGGTTGGAATTCGTGTGGCGGTAGCACTTATAGCCATATTTCTGTTCAGTGTGATGACGACCGTCAACATCATGTCCGTGGATCGGACACAGACAGCCGGAGTTCAGGCCAATGAGCTGTTGGACAAGGCCCAGAAAGCGGAGACGGCTCATTATAAATGGTCCAGCAACTTGAGCAATGCCCTGTATGCCGGAACAGAATTTACAGGAAGCATCGATCCGACTACTTGTGTTTTGGGACAGTGGCTTTACGGTGAAGCTGGTACGACAGATGCAGAGATTTTGGCGTTGCGTTCACAGATGGAGCCATTACATAAGGAACTGCATGAATCAGCCACTGAGGTTCTGGAGCAGTTGAAGAATAATCCGAAACAGGCACAGGATTATTATCAGCAAACAATACAGAGTAATCTTGGCACTCTGGTAGGATTATTGGAAGAGGTTGTAGAACATGCAACGGCTCTGAATGAGCAAAGCCAAGAGAAGATGGAGAATACTCTTACGAGAATGCATATCTCTACTTCTGTAGGATTGCTCCTTTCTTTGATAGCGCTTATCAGCTTGGTGCTGTATGTATTGAAAAATATAGTAAAGCCTTTGATTATGATTACTAAGAAGAGTAAGCCGCTTCAAGAGGGACATTTGAATTTTGAACTTAATTATAATTCAAAGGATGAGCTGGGTGAGCTTGCGGGGACGCTGGAACGTTCGATGGAACGGATTAGTACTTATGTAAACGACATTAACCGTATGATGGGGCAGTTGTCTGATGGTAATTTTGATGTCTGGGCTTCTGAGCCTTATATCGGAGATTTCCGTACGATCGAGGAAGCGCTTGAAAGTTTTACGGAGACTATGTCTGCGGCAATTTTCAATATTAATAATGCACAGCAGAAGGTGTCCGGAGGAGCGGCTCAGCTTTCAAGCAGTGCGCAGGCATTGGCGCAGGGGGCTACACAGCAGGCAAGTGCGGTGGAAGAACTGTATGCAACCTTGGACGAGCTTTCTAAGAGTGCGGCTCAGAACGTGAAAGCGGCGTTGGATACCCAGGAGAAGGCGCACCTTACGGGCGAGCAGGTAACTTTAAGCAGCCAGCAGATGGAAGAGATGGTAGCGGCTATGCAGGATATTTCTGCATCATCTCAGGAAATTGGAAAGATTATTGCTACAATTGAGAATATTGCATTCCAGACCAATATTCTGGCTTTGAATGCAGCAGTAGAGGCGGCAAGAGCCGGAGCAGCAGGAAAAGGTTTTGCAGTGGTATCCAGTGAGGTGCGGAGTCTGGCTACTCAGTCTGATCAGGCGGCGAAGGCGACCAAAGAACTGATTGAGAATTCTATCCAGGCTGTGGAACGAGGAAGTAAAATTGTAGGAGAGGTGTCTGAGACGCTGAACAGGACTATGGAGCTAGTGATGCAGTCCGGCGGCGCTATCGGCGATATTGCGAAAGCCGTGGAGCATGAAGCAGAAGCCATTGCACAGGTAACCGATGGCATCGGTCAGATTTCTACTGTGGTACAGAGCAATTCGGCAAGCAGCGAGGAATCTGCGGCTGTCAGCAATGAGCTTTTTGAACAGGTAAGTTTGCTGCAGAAGCAGACAGAGAGATTCCGTCTGAAGTCTAGAAACTAGTACAGCCAATATCGCTGTACTAGCAATCCATTTTAAATAACCTTACGTTTCACTGAAATGTAAAAAGAGGCCGTCGCAGGATTTGAAGTTGCTCTTATGAATCCGGCGACGGTCTCTTTTGTTGTTTGCGGCTTATTTATATATCCAACTCAAAAGCAATCTCTTTTTGGGCAAAGAATTTCTGTACCATTTTATCCCATGCCTGTTCCAGAGTCTTGTCCATGGAAAATGTCTTCAGGGAGGTTCCTGTAATACATTGTAAAGTATTTCCGTCAAAGCGGATGTTGAGATATAGCCCCTGAACCTGTTCCGGCTGAAAGTCCAGTTGGTTTTGTGAAATCAGTCTTGCAATATTTTCAGGTGACAGGCTGAAAATAAACTTGAAATTCAGCGGTGTCCGTTTTCCTTTAATAATTGTAAAGCAAAATTCTCGTACCTGTTTCCAGAATGCAAATTCCAGAGCAGGTTTTTCTTCATTTTCAAAAAAATCCATTTGAAGATAGCCGTCAATGGAAAATTTGTTAAATGTGGTAATTTCTCCTTCGATAAATAGAAAGTAATCGAAAGTCTCAGTGAGAAGCAGGTGCTTCATAAATATTTTCCGATTTGTTAGTTTTAATGAAATCATATATTCGTTCCTCTGTGATGATATATATCTATCATAGCACAAAAGAAAGAATGTGAATAGGGTGATTTGCAACACATTGACTTTTAGTTCAAAAAAAAGTATTATTATAAAGTGGTATAAGAGTATCTTTTTACAGCTTCGTGAGTATGGAAAAAGAGATATGTATGGATAAATATAGATATATTTGTTAATGATGGATTTTGAAAGGTAAGTATATAGATTTGGATAAGAATAAAAGAAAACGGAATGTAGTAATTGGCTGTCTCGTATCATCGGCAGTGTTGTTATCCGTGATTGTGGGGAGCGAGGTCGTCACAGATGTTTCTGGGAAGAAAACAGATACGTCCGAGGGACTGGAACTCATCCAAAAGGCGGAAGATTCTGATGTAACTGCAATTGAGACAAAGATTTGGAAGCTGGAGGAAAAAGAGTCTTCAGGGGAAGAAACACGTAGTCTGAAAGAGCGGTTTGCCAGTACCGTAATCTTTGGGGATTCGATTACAGAGGGGTTCACAGAGTATGATGTTCTGAATGTGTCCAGCGTCATTTCCGGAACGGGTTTGGAGCGGAAAGAGCAGATTGAAAAATTAAAAGAAGTGAACCCGAAGGTTGTTTTTGTAGCGTATTGCGCCAGTGACATTTTGGACAGCGAAGGAGATACGGAAGTCTATATCAAAGAATACCGCAAACGGGTTGAAGATATCCGGAAGGTGCTGCCGGAAGCGTCAGTTTTTGTGAATTCTCTTTTGGATGTCAATTCTACGGCAGCATCGGCCGAGAAGCAGTATGAAAAGCTGGAGGATTACAATCAGGCTCTCCGGGAAATGTGTGATAAGCTGCAGATTGGATTTACCGACAATTCTTCACTTATCCTTACACAATATTTTGAAGAAGACGGAGTTCATTTTAAATCTGGATTTTATCCGATTTGGGCAGAGCGGATGGCGGAGGTGGCTTCGTTATGAAACGAAATCAAAGAAAAAGAAGACGCAGGACGGAGGCGGCTCCGGTAAACGGCAATGTAAGCCGTGCCGGAATTTATAAATATATTACGGCCCTGGCACTTCTGTCCTATGTCGTATTCCTTTTCATTTATTCAGGCGGAAGCACCAAGTCCTTTGAAGAAGTAGCTGGAAATGTGGAAGCAGGCCTTAAAACAGAAAGTCTGGTCAAACAGAATGTGCAGGCGCTGAAACGGTATTACGGGCTGAATGGTGCAGATTATGAGGGGGCAGCTCTTTATATGGCCGAGGACAGCATCTCTGCGGAAGAGATTTTGATGGTGAAGACAAAAAATGACCGGCAGGTGCATATGGTCCAGGATGCCGTCAGAGAACGTGTTGACAGCCGTAAGAGCAGCTTTGAGAATGTGTCGCCGGAGCAGGTGAAGATTCTGGACAAGGCGCAGGTATTGGTGAGAGGGCGGTATATATTTTTTGTAGCATCGAAAGATGCGCGGGAGTATGCTGATTTATTTACGGGAAGCCTGTAATTATTTGCTGCTGCGGATAGTAACAACGATTTGGCGCAGGGCTTTGCATTTACCGCAAAGTCAGTAAGAAAGGGTAATTTATGCTGTTTAGCAACATTTCATTTATATTTATTTTTCTGCCGGTTACGGTATTGATGTATCTTCTTGTCTCGACCAAAAAGAAAAATG
>ERZ808046.789-NODE-789-length-20021-cov-7.043071_pt1 | contig 20021 bp, 18 predicted proteins | sample MGYA00380196_ERZ808046 | MGnify/ENA primary metagenome ERZ808046 (study PRJEB31490, sample SAMN06133421) | mouse gut metagenome | isolation source: Z6_2 | host: mice | place: China: Chengdu | collected 2015-05 ...
AACTATTGAACCGCGTAGTACCGAACGGTACGCTACGTGGTGTGGAAGGGGAGGGTCAAATCTCCCCTATCCGATCATAGGGAAGTTATTCTTTTATTTCATCAATATCTGTCAGATTTACGCCTGCAACATTTGTTTTTGTCTCATAGTAACTGGTCTCTATGTTCCACTGCAGTGAGAACAGACCCAGTGGCAGCATCCCCCAGGCACTGTAACTTCGGATTTTTTCATCTGCCTGTTTCTCCGGGGCGGCTGCTGTCACACAGGCATAAACAGTACGCCATTTCCGCAGGTTTGTAATGACCTTGCGGCATCCCATGTAATAAGATGCGCCTTCCGGTTAATCCAAAATCTCACAATTTCTCATGGTAGAGCAGCTGAACTGTTGGGTGTGCATAAATTTGATTTGATCGCCTTTTATGACAGGATGGGAATGCCATATTTAAATCAATCGGAGGAGGAGCTTGAAGAAGAAATTGCCGGATTTGCCCGGTTAAAGGAGAAGAGAGCGTTATGATTGTCATATCTGATTCGACACCATTGATTTCCCTGATGAAAGCAGTCAGGCTTGAAATACTGGAACCACTGTTCGGGGAAGTTTTCATTCCGGAAGCGGTGGTTTCTGTAAAAGAGAAGAAAGCCGTGGACATCCTTCGCAGAACTTCGGGGCTGGATCTTGGAGAGAGCGAAGCAATTGTGTATGCCGATGATAACAAGGCAGATGTTTTGCTGATGGATGAGGCCAGGGGCAGGCAGGTTGCAAAGGCAATGGGGCTTTATATTATGGGCACATCAGTGGTGCCGGGTCAATATAGACGGAATATACTGGATTTGTGATCCGTATGGATTATATGCAGGACCCGAGCCATCCGCTTATGCGCATCCATATCTGTAAGAACGGCAATTATAAAAATATTGATTCTGAAAGAAAGGGCTGTTGCACAGGGAGTTCAAGCGATAGCCCTTTCTTTATGTACTAGAGATGTTGATTTATTATAGGGATTATAAGGGCTTCGTTTAACTATGAATGGTGTAGAGTAGAGGGCGAAAGATAGAAATTGATGTTCGGAACAACTTGGTGGCTGTGATTTTTATATAAAATAAAGTGTCTTCAACTGTCTTCAAGAATTGCAGACGCATAAAAAGAGCGGAAGTCCTGTAAAAATCAGGATTTCCGCAACTTTAACCAAAGCTGCTGACGGGAATCGGACCCGTGACCTCCGCACTACCAATGCGACGCTCTACCGACTGAGCCACAGCAGCCTGCGATACATCTTATCTGCATCACCGAAGTGTATTGTAACATAGTCAGAATTACTTTGTCAACGAAATATTTATCGAATTTTAGCCATGGGTTATAGCCACGGATTTTATCCACGGATTCATCCGTTGTTGTGCAGTTTTTTGACTTGCAGAGCATGACGGCGGACAGTATAATCTATAGTAAACGGCAAACTATTTTGTCATTCACTGTAGAATGAAAAATATAGAAACAGCACGGATTTGGAGAACTGATATGCCAGAAACCATACGGCTTGCCAGGCCATACATTCAGGTAAAAAGAAAACAGATCGGAACGCTCACCTGCGGAGGCGATCAGAATTTTTTTGCCGGAGCCAGGGAAGGTTCGAAGGATTTTCGGAAGCAAAAGCTGGGGTGCGGCATCACGGCGCTGAGCGATGTGTTTCTTTATTTTGCAAAAAGAGAGGGAGCTTACCGCAGCAGAGAAACAGAAGGGTATGTAAAATCCTGCCTGATGGAGGATGAATACAGAGATTACTATAATCGGATTTACAGATTTGTGGGAGGGATTGCTCCGTGGGCGAGGAATGGGCTTAGTTTTCTCAGAATCCAGGGGAGCTTTAACCGTATGGCGCGCAGGCAGAAGTGGAAGCTTCGGGCAAGATGGGGATTTGGCTTTCGAAAAATGCGTGGCAGGATTGAGGAGATGCTGCGCCATGATCTTCCGGTTATTCTGTGTATTCCGTTTATGGTGTTTAAGAGGGACAAGGGACAGGGTATTATCTTTTATGAAAAGAGAGACGGCAAATACCAAAAGTTCTGCAAAGTATCCGCTCACTATGTAGTGATTCTGGGAATCACAGAACAGGAAGGCCAAAGCTGGCTGCAAATATCCTCCTGGGGAAGGGAATACTATATAAACTGGGAGGAGTACTCTGCCTTGCTCTGTCCCGCGTTAAAGGGGCATTTGGTTTATGGAACTTTCAGGCGGGTACTGGAAACCATATTGGGAAATATTCTTTATATCACCTGATTTTTGACAGAAAGAGAGACAGTTTATGAAAAAATACAGTATGCTTACGGACAGCCCGGGGAAGTCCCTGTTTTTCTTTGCGCTGCCCATGATTTTGGGAAATCTTTTTCAACAGTTCTATTCGGCGGTGGATTCCATCATTGTAGGGCAGTTTGTGGGGGAGGAGGCGCTTGCCGCAGTGGGCGCTTCTTACTCACTGACCACAGTTTTTATCATGATTGCCATAGGCGGAGGAATTGGGGCATCCGTTATTATTTCCCAGTATCTGGGCGCCGGGCTTTTCAAAAAAATGAAAACGTCGGTTTACACAGCCCTCATAAGTTTTCTGTCGGTGAGCATTATCCTGGGAATTGCAGGACTGCTGCTTAGCAGAAGCATTCTGACAGCGCTGAATACGCCTGAAAATATTTTAAGCGATGCCCTTTTATATCTGGACATTTATTTTGTAGGACTTCCCTTTCTCTTTATGTATAATATTTTATCCTCCGTATTCAACGCCCTTGGAAATTCAAAAACACCTTTATACCTGCTGATCTTTTCTTCCCTTTTCAATATCGTGATGGATTTGGTTTTTGTGAGGGGAATGGGGCTTGGAATTGGAGGAGCGGCGGTGGCTACCGTCCTGGCCCAGGGAATTTCGGCGGTGGTTTCCTTCTGCCTTTTAATGCATGCCCTGAAGGAGTACGGAGCGGAAAAAGAAGAAATTGAGGAAGAGAACGGAAGCGGCCTGCAAAGGTTTTTTGATGTCCAGATGCTGGGAAATATGATCAAGGTAGCTATTCCCTCCATGCTGCAGCAATCTATTGTCTCTATCGGGATGCTTCTGGTGCAGTCGGTAGTGAATGGTTATGGATCTTCTGTCCTTGCAGGGTACACGGCGGGAACGCGGATTGAGTCGATCTGCATTGTACCCATGATAGCCTCCGGAAATGCGGTTTCCACTTTTACGGCGCAGAACCTGGGAGCGGGGCATCCGGAGCGGGTGAAAAAGGGGTATCTTGCGGCGGTTCGGATGGTAGCTGCCTTTGCGGTGATGCTTTGCCTGATTCTCACCTTTTTCCATGGGAATATTATCAATGCTTTTTTGGAGGAAGGAAGCGAACCCATTGCATTTGAGACGGGAAACAGCTACCTGTCTTTCATCGCCTTTTTCTTTGTCTGTATCGGATTAAAGGCAATCACGGACGGCGTGCTCAGGGGAGCAGGGGATGTGGTGGTCTTTACTCTTGCCAATTTGATTAATTTAGGGATACGTGTCACGGTTGCTTTTGCTTTTTCGCCCATCTGGGGGGTACAGGCAGTGTGGTTTGCTATTCCTATGGGATGGACCACTAATTTCGTGATTTCCTTTGTGAGATATTTATCCGGTAAATGGAGCGGAAAGAAGTTGATAAAGGTATAAAGGGAGTAGTAAAATAAGAGTATGGCAAGAGAAACAGGAGTATTATTTGCCTGCCTTTGTAAATTACCTATCAAAAACAGCAGGTGTTCGAAAATGCACAGAACGATTTACGGATGCGAAGCAGCCGGAAATTGTTCTAGGGAAAGGTGCATTGAAGAGTACCTGCGGAACTCAAATAGGAGGAAAGAGCGATGCAGCTTTTGGAAGAACGGATTCGCAGGGATGGCGTCATCAAGCCCGGTAATGTACTTAAGGTAGATGGTTTCCTGAATCATCAGATGGATGTGGAGCTGTTTAATGAGATGGGAAAGGAATTAAGGCGTCTTTTTCCCAGTGAAAAGATCAATAAGATATTGACGATCGAGGCGTCAGGAATCGGCATTGCCTGTATTGCGGCTCAGTATTTTCAGGTTCCGGTGGTGTTTGCCAAGAAATCCCAGAGCATTAATCTTGACGGGGAGCAATATACTACCAGGATTGAATCCTTTACCCACAAGAGAGTTTACGATGTGATCGTATCCAAAAAGTATCTGGGAAAAGATGACCATGTGCTGATCATCGATGATTTCCTTGCCAACGGCTGCGCAGTGGCCGGACTGATCGAACTGGTGCAGAGTGCAGGCGCACAGATAGAAGGAGTAGGGATTGCTGTTGAAAAGGGATTCCAGAAGGGCGGAACGCTTTTGAGAAGCAGGGGGCTTCGGGTGGAGTCCCTGGCAATTGTAGAGAGTATGAATGCTGAAACGGGAGAAATCGTTTTTCGGAGCCGGCAGTAGATTGGCAGTAACAGGCCGGATATAAGAATTGAATAAAGGGCGGTCCATACCTGTGAGTCAGATCACATTGGTATGGCCGCTCTTTGTTTATTCGGCAGGCACTGCATCTCCGTTGCTGTCATCCGGCGGCGCCGTTTCAGCAGCCGGAGCCTGGGCAGGATCCGCGCCGCCCTCTATGGCCTGCTGCTGGGCCGCTGCTGCTGCGGCTGCTGCCGCCATTTCATTGCGCTGCTGTTCAATGATACCTTCAATGCCCGGTTGAGCCATGAATTCTGCCGTGTGAGGACAGGATCCGGTCTGATCCTGCGGAACCACCACTGTGGAAACGCTGCCATCCTCATTGGTTACCTGCTGAGTAACTGCAGAGCCCTGCTGCAGGGCAGGAGGTTCTACGGGCATCAATTCCCGGACACTCTCTGCGGCGAAAGGACACTGCTCGCTTGCCGGCAGACCGGTGTACTGGCAGATCATACCTCTGTAGTGAACGTCACAGCTTTCCGTGGGAACGGTTCCTTCCGCAAAATATTCTGATTTCAATGTGCCGTCGCAGATGCCTGCAATCGGTAGCTTGCCGGATTTCGCACATACGGTTGCCTGTACCAGTCCGCTGGAAGGCATGGGGAAAGATTCGCTGGGCAGTCCCTCGTGGATCCTTGACATGACTGCACGCCAGAGTTTCTTTGCCAGATTTCGTTCTTCACCCTTTCGGAGCTTGGTGTTATTGTCATAGCCGGTCCATGTGGTAGCGGTGTAATAAGGAGTATAACCGGTAAACCATACATCGTTGTAATCTGAGGTGGTACCGGTCTTGCCGGCAATCGCCATACCGCCGAAGTTAACGGCAGTACCGGTTCCCTGAGTAACCACGTCCATCATGGCGTCGGTCAGGAGCCATGCGGTTGTTTCTTTGATTACCTGTCTGGATTCCGGCTCCGTGTTATCCAGAATTACATTGCCGTCATGATCGATCACTTTGGTGTAAAGCTTGGGCTTGATATAGGTTCCGCCATTGGCGATGGCGGCATAGGCGGCATTTAATTCCTCATTGGTGACACCCACTGTCAAACCGCCTAAGGCAAGGGATTGCTGGATATCGGAAAAGATCTGGGTTTCTCCGTTTACAGTGATCTCCTTGCGGTCCACCACAGTGGTGAATCCAAAGTTCTTAACATAGTCAAAGCCCAGCTGAGGTGTGATCATAGTCAGGGTTTTGACTGCAAGGATATTCATGGAATCAATGATTCCCTGCCGCAGGGAGTTCAGGCCTCTGTAGCCGGAATACCAGTTGTTGACAGGCCTTCCGTTGGCATAATTAAAAGGCGCGTCATTGACCATGGTGGCAAGGGTAAGTCCTGCGCTGTCAAGGGCAGGAGCATAAGCGGCCACCACCTTAAAGGTAGAACCGGGCTGGCGTTTGGCATCCGTTGCCCTGTTCAGAGTTCTGCTGGCTTCCTTGGCTCCCCGGCCGCCCACCATGGCAAGCACATATCCTGTATGCTGGTCTTCGATGGTAAGAGATACCTGGGGCTGAGGGGTCAGGGAGATATTCTCGTCATAAACTTCGTCTCCGGAACTTAAGTGAGCCAGTTTGTATTCCTCGATCTGGGCGTAAGCGTCCTCATGGGTATTGAAAATCAGGTTAAAGGAGGGGTTCTGCTCTTTAAAGTAAGTCTGGAGCATTTCCGTGCTGTGATTTTCAAAATCACCGTTCGCTTTCTTGATGGTCAGGGCGTAATTTAAATACCACCGGGTATCTGCAGGATAGTTCTCTTCATTGGAAAAGACTTCATCGCAGATCGCCTGAATATTCGGATCCTGGGTGGAATAAATTTTCAGGCCGCCGCTGTAGAGGAGAGTAAATGCCTGGGTTTCGTTGTAGCCCGCCGCAAGCAGGTCGTTCATCACATCATCGGTCAATGCGTCTACAAAGTATGTATTCACCGATGATTCCTCTGAAGTTTCGTTGACAGTCTGGATACGGGAGTATACATCGTCTGCCATGGCCTCGTCATATTCTGCCTGATCAATGTAGCCCTGCTCCAGCATATTATCCAGTACTTTCTTTCGCCTGCCGGCATTGTTGTCAGGGTGGGAAATAGGATTAAATCTGGAAGGATTCTGGGTAATTCCGGCGATCACTGCGCATTCGGAGAGATTCAGGGAATTCACCGATTTATTAAAATAGCGCAGGGAAGCGGCCTGGACGCCAAGTGTATTCTGGCCGAGGTTAATGGTATTCATGTAATTGAGCAAAACCTCGTCCTTGGACATGGATTTGGACAGCTCGATAGCCAGATACTGCTCCTGAATCTTGCGCTTCATACTGTCGGCAAAACCGGTTTCGCTGGTCCAGTCCGTAAACACATTATTCTTTAAAAGCTGCTGGGTGATGGTGCTGGCGCCTTCCGTAAAATGAAACTTCTGGGAAATTCCCACATATGCCGCACGGAAGATACCTTTAATATCAATTCCGTTGTGTTCATAAAAACGCTCGTCCTCAATGGCTACAAAAGCATGCGCCAGATCTTCGGGGATCATATCCTGTGTCACGGGAATACGGTTGGAATTCTGGGAGATCAGCTTGGCAGTCTGGTTGCCCTCCAGGTCATAAACAAAGGTGGAAAAGCCGGTGGGAGTAACGTTGATGTTCTCGATGCTCGGCGAGGTATCTATCACGCCTTTGAATATGCCGAATCCCATGCTGACGCCCATAATGCCCAGGGATATAATTCCCAGCAGGGAAAGATTCAGCGCCGAAACAAGGAATTTCTTCCCGATTTTGGTTGAAGTGGCATGCAGGGATTTTTGCTTGGCCCTGATGCCTCTTTTACTGTAATTCATATATATGCCTCCATGTAAGCCGAATAAAATCAGCTTCTTAAAAATCATATAATAACATGAGTATACCAAAAGATGGAACTGAAATAAAGATTTTTAACACTTTATTAAGAATTGTTTATTTAGAAATTATTTACAGCTTTGTACACTTTTATTCCGGAATGTGGTAAACTATAGCTCTGGAAAAGGGCAGATAAGGGGGCAGACCATGGCAGAAAAAAAGGAGATTTTTTTACCTTATAAGATAATAGAAGAGCCGGGAAGCGGAGAATATGAAGAAAAGAAATCCCGCTTTATTGCTGAAATTGTGCCTGCCAGTTCGGAGGAAGAAGCGGCGGCATTTATTGATTCGGTGAAAAAAAAATATTACGATGCCAGGCATCATTGTCCGGCGTTTATTATAGGAAGAAACAGGGAAATCACCAGATGCAGTGATGACGGAGAACCCGGTGGTACGGCCGGAAAGCCGATTCTTGAAGTGATGCTTGGAGCGGAGGTCACCAATGCGGTTATGGTGGTCACCCGTTATTTTGGCGGGACGCTTCTGGGGACGGGAGGGCTGGTGCGCGCCTACACCCAGGCCGCAAAGGCAGCTCTTGCAAATGCAGGAATTAAAACCATGCGTTATGGAACAAGAATGACGGTTGGGACAGACTATCCCGATGTGGGAAAACTGCAGCACCTGCTGGGAACAAGAGGGATCGTTCCCTCCGATTCCAGGTATACGGACAGGGTGGAATTTGATATCTGTATTCCCGCTGAGCAGGAGCATGAAGTGGAAAAGGCTTTGACGGAGATCACCGCCGCGAGGGCGAGAATAGAGGTTATCGAAAGAGGATATTATAAGGAATAATTCGTTTGACAAAATAAAAATGTTGGACTAAAGTAAAAATGGATTAACAAAAAACAACGAAATTTATGATGGCGTTTTTTCCTGAAAGGGGGTGGTTTTTATGAAAAAGAATAACAGCAATGCCGGCAGCAGTACTGATATTCCTCCTCATAGTTGGAGCATAAAAATCACACACCAGGGAGGAAGCCATGGAAAAAATAAAAGATTTGGATATTGTAAGGGAACTGCTTGAAACAAAGCAGTATACCAGACTGCGCCAGAAAATGGCGGAAATGAATGCGGCGGACATTGCGGCAATCATGGAAGAATTTGACGAGGAGGACATGCTGAAGATCTTTCGGATTCTTCCAAAGAGTCTGGCGGCGGATGTGTTCTCTTACATGGAAGTGGACAGTCAGCAGTTTATCATCACCAGTTTGTCTGAAAAGGACGCGGCAAACATCATCAATCATCTGATGGCGGATGACGCCGCGGATTTACTGGAAGAAATGCCTGCCAATGTAGTCAAGAAACTGCTTGCCAATGCAAATCCCGATACCAGAAGGGATATTAACGACCTGCTCCGGTATCCCGAGGATTCCGCCGGAAGCATCATGACGGTGGAGTATGTGGATCTGAAGGAAAATATGACGGTGGAGGATGCCATTGCACGTATCAGGAAGATAGGGATGGACAGTGAAACCATCAATATCTGCTACGTGCTGGATGCCAAGCGCAAGCTTGTGGGGACTGTTGCCCTGCGTTATCTGTTAATCAGCCCCGGCGATGCGGTGATCAGTGACATCATGCATGAGAATGTGATCTATATTAATACGCTGATGGACCAGGAGGAGGTTGCCAGGCAGTTTCAGAAATATGACTTCACTGCCATGCCGGTGGTGGACAATGAAGAGCGGCTGGTGGGTATCATAACAGTTGATGACATCGTGGATATCCTTCAGGAAGAGGCCACGGAGGATATGGAAAAGATGGCAGCTATCGTGCCGTCCGATAAACCATATATGAAAACGAGTGTTATTGAAACCTGGAAGAAGCGTATGCCCTGGCTTTTGCTTCTGATGATTTCGGCAACGTTTACCGGAAGCATATTGACCACCTTTGAGGATGCCCTGATGGCATACGGGGTATTGATCGCCTACATCCCCATGCTGATGGATACCGGGGGAAACGCGGGAGGACAGGCGAGCGTGACGATTATCCGCGGATTGTCCTTAAATGAGATAGAATTCGGAGACGCCCTGAAAGTGGTGTGGAAGGAGATGCGGGTGGCCATTTTGTGCGGGGGTACTTTGGCAGCGGCCAACTTTGTGAAGCTTCTGCTTCTCGACCGTGTGGGGATTATGGTGGCACTGGTAGTATGCCTTACGCTGATAGCATCTGTTATGATTGCGAAGGTGGTGGGATGTATGCTGCCCATGCTGGCACGGAAAATCGGGTTTGACCCGGCAGTTATGGCGAGTCCTTTTATCACTACGATTGTGGATGTGTTATCGCTGCTGGTGTATTTTCAGATTGCGATGAGGGTGTTGCATATTTAGGGGCAATCAGGACGCCGTGGCAGGTAAATTTCCCTTCGTCGCCGCGCTTTCGCTCTACAAAAACGCAACAGCGCTAAGCTCGAAAAAACCTCGCTAAGCGCTGGCGTTTTTGAAAGGGCTCCTCAGGGAAATTTACCTGCCACGGCTGTTGGTTGGCTGGCCTAAAAATGCAACCCGAAAGTATTAGAATTTCTAGCGTTATTTAATTGGTCTGGGCTAGGGACGCGGTGCGCATGGCGGCGCGTTTGCGTTGGGTGGGATCCAGAATTTTTTTGCGGATTCGGAGGGATTTGGGAGTTACCTCCAAAAGCTCGTCGGTGTCGATGAATTCCAGTGCCTGCTCAAGGCTCAGGATTTTGGGGGGAGTCAGGCGCAGGGCTTCGTCGGCGCTGGAGGAGCGGGTGTTGGTGAGCTGTTTCTTTTTGCAGACGTTCAGCTCAATATCCTCGCCCTTGCCGTTTTGGCCTACCACCATGCCGGAGTAGACTTTTTCACCGGGACCGATGAAGAGAATGCCGCGCTCCTGGGCGTTGTAAAGGCCGTAGGTGATGGCTTCTCCGGCTTCAAAGGCAATCAGGGAACCCTGCTTGCGGTACTGGATGTCCCCCTTGTAGGGCCCATATCCGTCAAAGATGCTGTTCATGATGCCGTTTCCCTTGGTATCAGTGAGGAATTCTCCGCGGTAGCCGATCAGTCCCCGGGAGGGGATGGAGAATTCAAGGCGTGTGTAGCCGCCGGAGGCCGCTCCCATATTCTGAAGTTCGCCCTTGCGCTGGCTGAGCTTTTCGATGACGGAACCGGAAAATTCTTCGGGTACGTCAATGTAGCAAAGCTCCATGGGCTCTAAGCGTTTTCCTTTTTCATCTGTTTTGTAGAGCACTTCTGCTTTGCTCACGGCAAATTCATAGCCTTCCCGGCGCATGCTCTCGATCAGCACCGACAGATGCAGTTCGCCCCGTCCGGAAACCTTGAAGGCTTCTGTGGTATCGGTTTCCTCCACCCGGAGGGAGACGTCAGTGTTCAGCTCCCTGAAAAGGCGGTCGCGCAGGTGGCGGCTGGTGACATATTTGCCTTCCTGTCCGGCCAGAGGGGAGTCATTTACCATGAAATGCATGGCAATCGTGGGTTCCGATATTTTCTGGAAGGGGATAGGTGTGGGATTTTCGGGGGAGCAGAGGGTATCGCCGATATGGATATCGGAGATGCCTGAGATGGCCACAATGGAGCCGATGCCCGCCTCCGCCACATCTACCTTGTTTAACCCGTCAAATTCATAAAGCTTGCTGATTTTTACTTTCCGGGACTTGTCAGGGTCATGATGGTTGACAATGACCACCTCCTGGTTGACCTTCACGGAGCCGTTGTCCACCTTGCCCACGCCGATACGTCCCACATATTCGTTGTAGTCGATGGTGCTGATCAGCACCTGGGTACCTGCCTGGGGATCGCCCTCCGGGGCAGGGATATAATCGAGAATGGTCTCAAACAGGGGAACCATGCTGGTTCCGGGTTCTTTTAAATCTAATGTGGCGGTGCCTGTTTTCGCGGAGGCGAACACGAAAGGGCAGTCAAGCTGCGCTTCGTCTGCGTCCAGCTCAAGGAAGAGCTCTAGCACCTCGTCCACTACCTCGTCGGGACGGGCCTCCGGACGGTCTATTTTATTGACGCACACAATAACAGGGAGCCCCAGCTCCAAGGCTTTGCGGAGGACGAATTTGGTCTGAGGCATGGCTCCCTCAAAAGCGTCCACCACCAGGACTACGCCGTTTACCATTTTCAGGACACGCTCCACCTCGCCGCCGAAATCGGCATGGCCGGGGGTGTCGATGATATTGATTTTGGTTCCTTTATAAGTGACGGCTGTATTCTTGGAGAGAATGGTGATTCCCCGTTCCCGCTCAATGTCCCCGGAGTCCATGACGCGCTCCGCAACCTCCTGATTTTCACGGAATACGCCGCTTTGCTTTAAAAGCTCATCGACCAGGGTGGTTTTGCCGTGATCTACATGGGCTATGATTGCAATATTTCTTACGTCTTCTCGTTTTTGCTTCATATTATAATATAATCCTTTCCATTCATCCGGCTGATAAGGCCTGATATCCGTTGTGACAATAAGCTGATACGCGAAGCGTAACAGCGTTTGTTTTTAAACTGTATAAGTATATCACCAGCTTTTGGAGCTTGTAAATATAAAAAAATCCTAAAATATTTGTTTTCCTTGTCTTTTCTATGTGAAGCGTATATAATATGGGGCAATTGGCTGTAAAGGAAAGGGAAGGGTTATTACTATGAAAACGTTGGAACAGTCAGAAGCTAAAAAGATGGCAGGAGACAGACATGAAGTGAATCAGATTACGGAGGGCGTGATCTGGAAGCAGCTTCTGCTTTTCTTTTTTCCGATTTTGTTCGGGACTTTTTTTCAGCAGCTTTATAATACCACGGATGCTGTCATCGTAGGTAATTTTGTGGGAAAGGAAGCGCTGGCTTCGGTGGGAGGCCCGGCTGCCACGCTGATCAATCTGCTGGTGGGATTTTTTGTGGGACTTTCCTCAGGGGCTGCGGTCATTATTTCCCAGTTTTATGGAGCGGATCATAAGGAGGACGTAAAAAAGGCGGTTCATACAGCCTTTGCCCTTTCGATTGCCGGGGGCGCTGTCATTATGGCCCTTGGCCTGCTTTTTTCGGGAGCGGCGCTACGGGCAATGAACACGCCGGAGGATATCATGGAATTGTCGGTGCAGTATATGCGGATTTATTTCCTGGGTGTGATTCCCTCTCTGATTTATAACATGGGCTCGAGCATCCTGCGGGCAGTGGGGGACTCCAGGCGGCCGCTTTACTTCCTTATTTTATCCTGTATTGCAAATATCCTGCTGGATATCTTTTTTGTGGTGGTGTTAAAACTTGGGGTGGCCGGAGTGGCGATCGCCACGGTGCTCTCCCAGGTGATCAGTGCGCTGATGACAATGGCGGCGCTGATGCGGTCGGAAGATTCCTACAGGCTTTTCCTTAAAGAGATCCGTTTCCATGGGAATATCCTGCACAACATCATACGGATTGGGCTTCCTGCGGGATTGCAGTCATCCATGTACTCCATTTCCAATCTGATCGTCCAGTCCAGCGTCAATTCCTTTGGGACGGACACGGTTGCAGCGTGGACTGCTTACGGAAAGGTGGACGGTATTTTCTGGATGATCATGGGCGCCTATGGGATTTCCATCACCACCTTTGCAGGACAGAATTTCGGAGCGGGAAAATACGATCGGATCCGCAGGAGCGTACGGGTCTGTCTGGGAATGGCTGCTTTTACCAGTATCCTTTTGAGCGTTGTGGTATTGTGCGGGGGAAGGCTGTTTTTCAGACTGTTTACAGGTGATGCCAATGTGGTTGACATAGGGCTTGGCATGATGCGGGTAATTTCTCCCACCTATGTCACTTATATTTGTATTGAAGTGCTGGGCGGTACTGCGAGAGGGTGCGGCGATGCCGTTCTGCCGACGGTCATGACGGGAGTGGGAATATGCATCCTGCGTGTGGCGTGGGTGTTGCTTGCAGTTCCTTTTCGGCCGGAAATGTCTACGGTGGCATTCAGCTATCCCCTGACCTGGACAGTAACATCTGTTATGTTTATTGTTTATTACCTGAAAGGTAACTGGCTTAAGAGAAGCCGCAGACTGGTGTAGCTGGCAGCAGTGCGGAAATTGGCTCTGGTTTTTCTGTTTTGCGCGATGGATAACAGTTCTCATTTGGGAAGATTTTCATATATATAGTAATACATGGCAGGAAAAAATTCTTAAAGCGTAAGAAGGGAGAAACAACTATGACAGATAAGGTAATTGAAAATAACCAGGTGGTAATCATGGGCGAAATCGTCAGCGATTTCGTGTTCAGCCATGAAATTTTCGGGGAAGGCTTTTACATGGTGGATGTAAATGTGCCAAGACTAAGCGAATCCAGCGATATTATCCCACTGATGGTTTCGGAAAGGCTGCTGAATGTGGAGGACGATTATAAAGGCCTGAATATCATGGTTCAGGGGCAGTTCCGTTCCTATAACCGTCACGAAGAGCGCAAAAACCGGCTGGTGCTTTCCGTATTTGCAAGGGAAATCGAATTTGTGGATGAAACGCCGGAGAGCTCAAAAACCAATCAGATTTATCTGGACGGCTATATCTGTAAGGAACCGATTTACCGCAAGACCCCTCTGGGAAGGGAAATTGCGGATCTTTTGCTGGCGGTAAACAGACCCTATGGAAAAAGCGATTACATACCCTGCATCTGCTGGGGCAGGAATGCAAGATTTGCAAGTAATTTTACGGTGGGAGCCAGATGTGAAATCTGGGGAAGAATCCAGAGCCGGGAATATATGAAAAGAATTTCGGAGGAGGATGCGGAGAAGCGGATTGCCTATGAGGTTTCCGTAAGCAAGCTGGAATTGATGGAAGAGTAGGGCGTCCGGCTCCCCTGGCAGGGAGCCGGAGCTTTTGGCAATAACGGCCCTCTAGCCTGCGTCAAGGATTTCCTTTAATCCCTGCGCAACCGCCCGGTCATTATCAAATACGATTCGGAAGAGGCGTCTCAGCTCATCCTGCACCTTCTTTTGCCTGATCAGGGCAAAGGACGCCTCCACGGGCAGATAGCCGGTTTGCGGCCCTGCCTGCAGCGCATGCCAGATTTTCCACCCGGTTCCATGGGTTTCGTCGTTATCATTCTTAATATAGCGGGAGAAAAAAAGTTCCTTAAGCCTGTTTTTCAGCGCCTGGTCATCGGTCAGGGCGCTGAGGAGATTGTCGCAGGAGCAGAATACCTCTCCCGCATAAGCGCGTCCCTCGATAAGAACGCGGTTTATTTTCATTATTTTGCAGGAAATCTCCTGTGCGTTTTCTTCTGTCACATTGGAAAGTTCCTCACAGATCTTTTGCTCAAGAGCATCGTGGGACGGATCCGTCAATACTCTGTAAATCCTCTCCAGCACATCCCTGTAGGTTTGCCTCCGTGCGGCCCTTCCCGTGATCAGAATCCAGTCATTGTATATCGTGTCGGTTTCCGTAAAGGTCTGACCGCCGTGGTGCATGACGCAGATGCCCTCCCGGGTGTAACCGCACACCGCATTCCAGCAGCGGGACCATGCCCCGTCTTCTGCCAGGTTCTCAGTGTCGGCGCAGAGGGCGGGATAACCGTTGTCAATGGACAGCCGGATGGCTTCATGCATGTCCGACGCGCTTTTATGGAGATAACGTTCATAAGACAGTCCGGCGAAATCCATCAGGTTCGACAGAAAGGATTCCTCCCAGCGCCAGCCGGTTTCAATACCCGGTATCGTGTGAAAATCTGCGCTGTCATCCTCGGGATAGTCGAAGCCGAATGCCATTCCGCATACGGTGAGAAACGTGTAGTAGAGCAATTCCTGATGCCTTACCATGGTATCGCAATTGTTTCTGCAGTGGATGCAATAGCTTCCTTTCGGCCCGCACCAGTAAGGCGTATCGGGATTGAACCCAAGACAGGGCATGGCGGCGGATGAAAGGGCGGCGATGAAGCCGTCTGATTCCGCACCGGTTGGGAAAGGGATGATGCTGAGTTTATTCATGGCAGTCTCCTGTTAATTGATATCAGATTTATATGATTATTATAGTATCATCAGAAGCATAGGGTCAAGGTTCCTCAAAGCCAAAATGCCGAAAAATGGACAGCTAAAACGCCGAAAAGAAAATTGCCAAAATGCCGAAAAACGGGTTTAATTCTGTTAAAACGAAGAAAAACAGGAGTATGACTGGCAGGAGGCATAATCAAAGTGAAAAAATATAAGACGAGAATTGCCGATGAGGTACTAAAAAAACGTCTTCTTGGAAAAGGCGCCGTTTTGATTGAAGGACCAAAGTGGTGTGGAAAAACAACGACAGCAGAACAGATTGCAGGCATTTGACTATTACGATGCCGTTGTAAAATCGGATATTTCCCGTGCAGATGGCGTTACCAGAAATCCGGAACGGGTAAGACGTCTTATGCGTTCCTATGCCAGAAATCAGGGGTCACAGGCAACGAACTCTTTAATAAAAGAGGATATTATGGCGAATGACGCGGAATCTCTGGATACAGATACTGTGTATTCCTATATAAATGCGCTGGAAAAAATATTCGTAATTGAGAAAATGGAGGCATGGAATCCAAATTTGCGTTCAAAAACGGCCATTCGGACTTCAAATACCAGGTATTTTGCAGACCCTTCCATTGCAGTTGCCGCTTTGGGGTTAGGACCACAGGATTTAATAGCCGATTTGAATACCTTTGGACTGTTGTTTGAGACAATGTGTATCAGAGATTTGCGGGTGTTTGCAGATGCATTGAATGGAAGGGTGTACCATTTCAGGGATAAAACAGAACTTGAATGCGATGCGGTGGTTCATTTGCGCAATAGTTCCTACGGCTTGATTGAAGTGAAGCTTGGAGGTGACAAGCTGATCGAAGAGGGGGCAGAAAACCTTAAAAAGTTAAGGAACAAAATTGATACAACAAAAATGAAAGCGCCTTCTTTTTTAATGGTGCTTATTGGTGTGGGGGATTATGCCTATCGGAGACAGGATGGTGTATATGTTGTTCCAATTGGGTGTCTTAAAGATTAGACAGATGATAATATGGCAGGGCAGGCTTAAAAACCAATACTGTAAGCGGGATACAGTATTTGCAATATTTTGAACTGTATATACCATTTGAATGCATTTATTTTTCAGTTATACTGAGAATACAATAAATACTGAAAAGAGGGAAATTATGGAAGCAAAAAAGTATTGGGAAGAAGTATATCAGAAATTGGATGAAAAACTTCAGGCGGAGTGTGCCCGCCTGGGGGACAAAATCCCTTATATCCCGGAAGAAGGACACTATATTGATATGAGGGAAAAAAATCTCTCCTTTTGGACCAATGGATTTTGGGCGGGAATTTTGTGGCAGATGTACCATAGCACTCAAAAAGATATTTATAAGGAGACAGCGAAGAAAAATGGGGAAGCCATGAATATGGTATTTCAACAATTTACAAAGTTTTCCCATGATATCGGATTTCAGTTTTTGCACACAGCAGTGGCAGATTATCGATTGACAGGAGATGAGACGGCAAGGGAGAGGGGGCTTCATGCGGCGGGAATTTTGGCAGGGCGCTTTAATCCTGCGGGAAATTTCATTCGTGCGTGGAATGATAGTAACGGAAAGGGACTTGGAGCGGATGATGAAAATAAATCTGGCTGGATGATTGTTGATTGTCTGATGAATATTCCGTTGTTGTATTGGGCAGGTGAAGAATTGAAAGATCCGCGATTTGCGTATATTGCAGATCAGCATGCCCACACGGCATTGAGGGTATTGATGCGGCCGGATGGTTCCTGCAACCATATTGCGATATTAGATCCGGTTACCGGAGAGCTGAGGGAAAATCCTGGAGGACAGGGATATGCCCCTGGTTCCTCATGGACGAGAGGGCAGTCGTGGGCACTATATGGATTTGCGCTGGCCTATTTGCACACAGGTAAGCAGGAATATCTGGACGCTGCCAAGCGGTCGGCTCATTACTTTATTGCCAATGTGTCGGGAACCGATTATGTATCAGTGGTGGATTTCCGCTCTCCGGCGGAGCCGGTTTACCTGGACACCACAGCTACGGCTTGTGCGGCCTGCGGATTACTTCAGATTGCGGAACTGGTACCGGAATATGAAAAGGCTCTTTATTATGATAACGCAGAAAAAATGCTGACAGCATTAGTCCAAAAGCATTGCGACTGGAAAACAGAGACGGATGGAATTTTGCAAAATGGAACCGTCATGTATTGGTGTGAGGAGGAGCGCCATGTGCCGATCATTTATGGAGATTATTTCCTGGTGGAAGGAGTTTTGCGTCTTCTGGAGAAAAGTTTCCTGATCTGGTAAAAGCAGCTCTGTCGGGAATGGGCAAGACGAATGAAAACAAGAAGGTGAAAAGGTGGAAAAGAAATCAATTGCAAAGAGATTGCTGTTGTATATCTTGGGGTTAAGGACTGTACTGAAGGGCATTAATTTTCACTGAAGCCGTTATATATATTCACATTGGGGAACTTTGTCTGTTCTATGCTAAAACAGACAAAATGGATCAAAAGGAGGAATGAAATTTGAAACAGGAAATGCTGCGAAGCAGGGTAAAAGGCTTTTTGGACGTAAAAGGAAGAAAAATAGTAAACGGAGACGGCGAGGAGATTTTGCTGACAGGCTGGGGTTTGGGAAACTGGCTGCTCTGTGAGGGTTATATGTGGCTTGGCAACGGCTATGAAAGATTTGACAGGCCAAGGCGCATAGAAGCAGTGATAGAGGAGCTGACAGGCAGAGAATATGCCGCGGGCTTCTGGAAGAGGTTCCGCGGGACGTATATTGCGGAGGAGGATATCCGTTATATTGCCGGGCTGGGCTATAACTCTATAAGGATTCCCATAAACAGCAGACTGTTTATGACAGAGGAGCCGGGAGAGATTCTGTTTCTGGAAGAAGGCTTTGCGCTTCTGGACAGGTGCCTTTCCTGGTGTAAAAAATACGGGCTGTATGCTTTCCTGGATCTGCACGGCGCTCCCGGAGGGCAGACCGGCGCAAATATTGATGACAGTATTGATGATATGCCCAGGCTCTTACTGGATCAGGACTGCTTTGACAAGGGGATCGCGCTTTGGAGGGAAATTGCTTCCCGTTATAAGGATGAATGGATCGTGGGAGGGTACGATCTTTTGAATGAGCCGATCCGTCCTAAGAGAACGGAGTCGGACCCGGATGTGGACTATCTGCTGCCCCGGCTGCAGGAATTTTACGAGAAAGCCATTGCGGCTGTGAGGGAAGTGGACAAGAGGCATTTATTTACTCTGGAAGGACATCACTGGGCAACGGATACCAGTGTTTTCCACAAAAAATACGATGACAAAATGGTGATACATTTCCACCGCTATGGCTGTCTGCCTGATCTGTCAGGCTATCAGGAGTTTACAGAGCTTTCTGAAAGGCTTGACTGTCCCTTATGGCTGGGAGAAACAGGGGAAAGCGTCATAGAATGGTATACGGCCATGTATCCTCTGGCGGCTGAGCTTTCCATCGGCTATAACATATGGCCGTATAAGAAGATGGAGTGTGTGAACTCGCCCTGCAGTGTGAAAAAGCCGAAGGACTGGGAGCTTCTGACGGATTATGCCAGGCAGGGGAAGAATCCCGGTTACCGCAAGGCGCGGGAAATACTGGAGGAATACCTGGAAAATATAAAGCTATCCAACTGCACGCTGCACCCGGAGGTAACCTGGGCCGCATTCAGGCAGCCCGGCTGTGTGATCAGGGGAACAGATTTTGACCAGTTTCCCGGTAAAGGGATTTCCTTCTCCGGCCTTCGCAGGGAGGATAATATTTACAAGTACAGAATGGGAACGGGTATGGAAATACGCAACAGGTTTCCGGACTGCAGACAGGGATTTGGATTTGACAGTAAGTGGAAACGCTTTGTGCTCGTGCTGGGTGAAAAGGAATTTGCCTGCTATAGTCTCTTCGATATTAAGGAGGGGAGCGGCATCCGGATTCATTTATTCGCCAATGCGGATTCGGAAGTTGTTGTCTTTGAAGGGGACAGGGAGCTTGGGAGCTGTAAGCTGAAAGCCGGAGATGAGCGGCAGGAAATCGGCCCCTTTTCACTGACCCAGGCGCCGGAGAGCACGCTCCGGATTGAAACTGTCTGCGGAGAGGTTGAGATAGAGGATATTATCACAATGTAATGTTTTATGGAGAAAAGAAAGTGGCATCTCGAAAGGTAACAGGGATTTTTCAGGGTGGCAGCAGCGAGGCAACTGTAAACTGCCTGAATGTGAATACCATGGGTCCAATCCGCATGGTGGAAGCGTTTCTGCCGCTGATGGAAAAGGGGGAGCGAAAACTGTGCTTATTATGAGTGATGTTTCCAATGAAAATTCATTCTGATGAAAACAGATTTGTAATGAGAGATGCATATTTGAGAGAAGTTGCCTGGTAACAGAACAGCTCATTTTTAATGATAAAAGGTGCAAAGCGGACGATTATTCATCAAGCTTTGCACCAATACTATGCGCTATACATATTCTGTTATATTACTCCTTGATATAATCAATTTCAGTCAGATCAATACCTGAAGCTGTCAATATAACCTTTAATGCCGTATAACGTCTTTTCATTTTTATGCTTCTGAGTCTTTATCGCAGGATTGCATATAATCCTGTAATCTGTCCCCTGCCGGCGCGTCAGGGTTGTTTCATGAAGAATAATAGAAAATAATAAATACGGCATTTTTACGAGGGTTATGGAAGTTATACAAATT
>ERZ808046.792-NODE-792-length-19948-cov-14.024256_pt1 | contig 19948 bp, 21 predicted proteins | sample MGYA00380196_ERZ808046 | MGnify/ENA primary metagenome ERZ808046 (study PRJEB31490, sample SAMN06133421) | mouse gut metagenome | isolation source: Z6_2 | host: mice | place: China: Chengdu | collected 2015-05 ...
TCTGGGCGGCATGGATCAATTTTTCGATTCATGGTGCAGTTATCAGTTCAGATACTGTTCCGTGAATAATTCAGGATAAGGATTTTTTTAATGCCTGTATATTTTTTACTTGAAATGTATTATATATTATGATAATACTATATTATGAGATATCCAGATTATGTAAAACAGTTCAGACCAAAAGGGACCATCGTGAAAAGGGTCAATGACACTTATTATGCCTACTATGCAACCTCGCAACGTGTTCCAGATAAGAAGTATCCTGTCCAGATCATAAAGGGGCTGGCAGGAAGGATTGACGAAAGCGGGTTCCACAAGCTTTCCAAAGCGTTTGTCGAGACAGGGCACATAGTAGTCAGAGAGTGCGGGTTCACAAATTTCCTGCTGAAATTCGAAGAGGAATATATCAGCAGGAGAAATGAGACAGTGAAGGAACGAAGAAACCTATACCGCAGCATGATCGTATATTTATCAAACAACTCTTACCTGAATGACGAGCCAGGGACAACCATCTATTCCGCATCGAAAATGACAGATAAGTTCCATATTGGAATACCAAACCAGATTACGGCGATCAGCAAGATATGCGAGTATCCCCTAGAGGAGTTGGAACCCCTGAAATATATCTGCAGTGTTACCATGGGGAACCGGAGGTTTGAAAGTGAGCTGACAGATGCACAGAAAGAACTATTAGAAAGGATAGGAATAGCAGAACATGAGATACGACAGTGACGAATCCAGGGAGTTAATCGAAATATTGGAGGATGTACCGGACCCGAGGCATGCAAGGGGAGTAAGGTATCCGTTTTCCCATTTACTGTTGATGTGCATTTACGCAGTTCTGGCAGGACACAGTGCGGCAATGGAAATCGCATATTATGTAGAATTAAATTTTGATTATTTCAGGGAACTTCTAAAAATAGAGAAGATACCGTCCCATGATACCTTTTCAAGGGTCTTGCGTTATACGGATTTTAAAGCGCTTTCAAGTTCCCTTGGGGAATGGCTCAGGGAAAACTATACGGAGGTGTATGAAAAATATCAGGATAAAAAAGCCCTCCATATAGATGGGAAAGCGGCAAGGGGAGGAAGCGAGAAATCCAAAGGGGAGAAGCCGGTCTACCATCTGAATGCGATGTATGAGGGAGGGGCAATCGGAGTAGAGATAAAACGAGTTGGAGAAAAAGAAAATGAGATATCCGGCCTGCCGGATTATCGGGAACAGTTCGATCTGACAGATACAATCGTAACGATGGATGCGATGGGGTGCAACCAGACGGTCATCAAAGCAATCCGGAAGGAAGGCGGGAACTATGTTCTGCCGGTAAAGGAGAACCAGAAAAGGCTTTTGGGGACAGTCAATGAAGAAATAGAAAAGATGATAGAAAAGGGGATGTGGGATAAGCTGGAACGTACAGAGGTCTTGCAGAAGGGACATGGGAGGATAGAAAAAGTAGTATTCCGGATGCTGTCAGATACAAGCTTTGTGTATGAAAGACTGGGGCTGAAATCATTTTATGGGACAATCGCGCGGATAGGAGTGATGGATAAGACGGTAGAGATGATGAAGGAGGGAGAGGAGGTAAGGACAAAGAGCCGTAGCATATTCATAACGGATGTAGAGGATATAACAGTAGAGACCATGCAGAAGATCAGGGCAGCCCATTGGAATATCGAGATGCAGCACTGGGTGTTGGACATACAGCTGAAGGAGGATCAGCAGACGTCAAGAAGGGATGATGCAATAACGAATGGCTCAATATTAAGAAGATTTTGCATGGCAGTAAAAAAACAGGATACAGAATTATCCAAAAAGCCAATGAAGAGATTCTTAATGGCAAATGAGCATGACCCAAACAGGATTGAAAAGCTACTTTTTAAAAATGTCGCACAGAAAGAGGCTTGATTTTTATGGGACGACTTTGCGATTGCCCTAGATTTTTGGTGAATTCAACAGAAAATGCTTGCGTTTGCCGGGCTCTTGTGGTATAGTTGAAAAGCTGATATTATGCACGTCTGCGGATTCTGAGAGTGGTGCTTTCAGGCGGTGCCTGAAGGTCTTTAGGGAAGTAGGATGCAGGCGGAAGAGAAAACCAAATGGAGGAAAAGAAAATGAGCGTTATTTCAATGAAGCAGCTTCTGGAAGCCGGTGTACATTTCGGACACCAGACAAGAAGATGGAACCCTAAAATGGCTCCATATATCTACACAGAGAGAAATGGTATTTATATTATTGATCTTCAGAAATCTGTGGGAAAAGTTGACGAGGCTTACAAGGCAATCGCTGATATCGCTGCCGAGGGCGGTACGATTCTTTTCGTAGGAACCAAGAAGCAGGCTCAGGATGCCATCAAAACTGAGGCAGAGCGCTGCGGTATGTACTATGTAAATGAGAGATGGCTGGGCGGTATGCTCACAAACTTTAAGACTATTCAGTCCAGAGTTGCAAGATTAAAAGCAATTGAGAAAATGTCCGAGGACGGAACTTTCGATGTTCTTCCGAAGAAAGAAGTCATCGCTCTTAAGAAAGAGTGGGAGAAGCTGGAGAAGAACCTTGGCGGTATTAAGGAAATGAAGAAGATTCCGGATGCTATCTTCGTTGTAGATCCCAAGAAGGAGAGAATCTGCGTACAGGAAGCCCATACGCTTGGCATTCCGTTAATCGGTATTGCTGATACAAACTGTGATCCGGAAGAGCTGGATTATGTTATTCCGGGTAATGATGATGCAATCAGAGCCGTTAAACTGATCGTTTCCAAGATGGCTGATGCAGTGATTGAGGCAAATCAGGGTGAAGCAGAAGCAGTTGAAGAAATGATTCCGGAAGAGGCTGTTGAAGCTTAGGATCCTGTAACTTATATGTAGATTTGATTTTCATAAATCGGAGGAAACAAACATGGCAGCAGTAACAGCCGCAATGGTAAAAGAATTAAGAGAAATGACCGGCGCCGGAATGATGGACTGCAAGAAGGCTCTTGCAGCTACGGAAGGCGATATGGATAAGGCAGTTGAGTTCTTACGTGAAAAAGGACTTGCAGGTGCAGCCAAAAAGGCTGGCCGTATTGCAGCAGAGGGCATTGTTGTAACTGCTCTGACAGAAGACGAAAAGAAGGCAGTCGTTGTAGAGGTTAATGCCGAGACTGATTTCGTTGCGAAAAATGAGAAATTCCAGAACTATGCAGCAGACGTGGCTGCTCAGGCTCTTGCAACAGAGGCTGCTGATATGGATGCATTTATGGCTGAGACGTGGGCTAAGGACACCACTATGACAGTAAAAGATGCCCTGTCTTCTCAGATTTCCATTATCGGTGAGAACATGAACATTCGCCGTTTTGAGCAGGTGAAGGAGGAGAAGGGTTTCGTTGCTTCTTATATCCATGCTGGCGGCAGAATTGGTGTTCTTGTTGATGTAGAGACAGACGTTATCAACGATGCAGTAAAAGAGATGGCTAAGAACGTAGCTATGCAGTGTGCAGCATTAAAGCCGCAGTACACCTGCCGTGATGAAGTAAGTGCCGAGTTCATTGAGCATGAAAAAGGCATCCTGATGGCTCAGATCAAGAACGATCCGAAGGAAGCTTCCAAGCCGGAGAAGGTAATTCAGGGCATGATCCAGGGACGTATCAATAAAGAGATGAAAGAGATCTGCCTGCTCGATCAGGTTTATGTAAAGGCCGAAGACGGTAAGCAGTCCGTATCCCAGTATGTTGCCGAGGTTGCTAAGGCAAACGGCGCAAAGATTGCAATTAAGAAGTTCGTTCGCTTTGAGACAGGCGAAGGAATGGAAAAGAAGAATGAGAATTTTGCCGAGGAAGTTGCGAAACAGATGGGAATGTAACTGTAAATCGGGAAGTTCCTATCGCAGCGTATCATAAGTTATCAAAAAGCGTCGAAAGCTGATAAAATCAAGGCTTCCGACGCTTTTTTGCTGTTTCCTGGCACTATCGTAAATCACCGCAAAATATCATATCTTAATGGAAAAGTTGTACATAAAACTGTACATAAACTGTACATAGAAAATCATGTACAAAATCGCATCCTTCTTAGAACGGGTTGGAAACCATCAGGGCGGGTGATGCTATAAAATCTCTTTGGCGCCCGTTCTTTGGAAGTCCTGTTTTGCATAGTTATGCATCGGCCATTTCAACCTAATTTCCTATCCGATCTCATATATGTCCGAAAACGTTATTCACAGAATCCCCAATAAAAATATGAGCCATACTTTGAGATCTTTCTTTTATCGTTGAGTTTCTGTTCCCGGTCTAACATCTGACCTAAAAAGATACGGACCTCATCCATAGCACGAAACAGTTTTCTTTGCTCGATATGGGAATATATGTTTTCGCTGTTTTGGAGTTCCCACAAGGTGAACATTTCGCTGTGGTCATCGATATAATCTGTGACAAATATGACAGTTCCATTCTTTCTTCCGATCCGTATCAGCTGGTCAATCTCATGACTTTCGTCCGGGTATTCGATGCCAGCCTGCTCTAACTGATATCTCATGCAGAACTCAACCGTCTGCTGCAGGTGATGTCCGATAAAACTGAAATAGCGGCTGTCGTTTTTCCAGCGGCTCATGAATAGTTCTGCTGCATGGTAATTGCTGACCGCTTTGTCAAGCCAGGTTTCATGCTCCATATATGTCGCCACCTTCCCGATGTTCTGATGCTGGTATTTTACCATATGCCGCATTTTTCCGCAATCCTTGATTCTGCTGTCCGTCCATGCACATGCAAGAAAAAAGACGCTTTATTTCGAGACGCCTTTGACCTGTTTTATGTATAGGTTTCATCTTTTTGCAGGTAGAAGCCTTGCGGATTTTCCCCGAATTTTTCTTCTAAATACTATGGCTTTCATTACGGCAGGCATGTTGTAAGGTATACGGCGTCTGCATTCATACGCTGGGCATTCTGATCGTAAAAATAGATACGAATATACCTAAAAAGATACCGGATACGGATTGGTGCAAAATGGATATCAAGTAAAAACAGCCCTCCACCAGGGAATGGCAGAGGGCTGTTGGGGTTCCGGACAGCCTCTATGGGAACAGGTCGTCATACATGGCAAGCGCAATCAGAAGCTGGGTTCGCCGAAGATGGTATTCTTCGATCAAATGAAAGAATGGCTTTCTGGTCTCTTTGACATAAACTGCTTTGACCTTCTTGCATATTGCCATAAAATGATCGATCAGGTCGATCAGATCCAGAAGAATGAGGATCCTGTCCTTTGCCGTCATGGCAGGATCGGAAGTAAGACTCTGCCAACTGTCATGGATACGAAACGACAGATGTTCCAGCTGGTAATGCAGATCTGGATGGGCGGCTTTTAAGTACTCCAGATTCTTGGGATTGTAGTAATTCTGCTGCATACGCATCCTCCTCACAACGTAAAAAAACACAGGCTTGAACCGAAATTGCTCCATGCCTGTGTTTTGCTCTTTGCTACACTGTAATTATGGAAATGGCTATCATGTGAAAAAGATATAAAAACAGGAGATCGCCAAGCTGATATGCAAAAGAACGAATATAAAGGTGCAAAATATTTATTCCCGTGAGCAACGAGACAGGTGGGCATGCTTGCATGCACATTTGGCGACTGCCACGAGGGGTGCTATGCGCGTGTGGCGCATGGTCAGCACCGAACGAAACGGAATGTAGACCACATACCTTGCTGTTCTGTAGCGCTGCAAAATTGATGCCCCGTTGCCTGCAGTGGGGTTCGACTAAAAACGGAGGCAGAAATACATTCAAAATTAGATTGACAGTCCAAACGGAATCCATTATACTGAAAATGCAAATAAATACTTTATAGAAAACACCGCTAGGGTGCAGTTTCTGCTTAAGGCGTATGCCAGCAGAGGCTGTACCCTTTTGTGCGTTTATGAGCCGGAAAGGAGGATGGAAAAGATGCTGGGAATGGCAGGATTTAAGCCTGATGCAGTACGGGATATTATCACAGAACAGATGGTATGGAGCTTCCAGAGGATGTTCAGGATTGACTGCAGAGGGAAACCTGAGGAAGAAAAAGTCAAGGATTTCCTTTATGGGACGTAGCAAATCAATACATATGGCGGCATATCAGAAAACAGTCTGCAGGGAATTGTCAGGCGACGAGAGAATATGTACAAAAATCTGGCAGATAGGGAGCAAGAATGTACGTTTGACAAGATTGGGAAGCTTTTAATGGATGAATGTCTCCGGTATTTCGGAGAGCAGATCAGCGAGGCAGATTGGAAACTTGAGGGGAAATATATAAATGAATAGATGGATATCGAAAAAAAGAACAGGGGAAAGGATACGCTCTTTACTGGCAGAAAGAGGCCTTAGCGTAGCTGAAATTCAGGACAAAATGGAGTTGGAGTCTCCGCAGGCGGTCTATAAGTGGCTGCATGGTATTAGCCTGCCATCCGTTGCTCACCTCCACGAGCTAAGCTGTATTTTTGGGGTTTCAATCGAGGAAATTCTGGCAGCGGAAGAACTGGAAAGTAACGAGGACGTGCCTGAAACAAAAAGGAAGTAAACCCGATAACTGAAAATAAAAAGCTGGAAGATTTCCAAAAGCAGATAGACTGTCACATGAATCAAGGAGGGACAGATGAAGAAGATAGCAGTGTTGAAGGAGAAATGGGAGCGGTATCAGAGAATACGCAGATACAGAAAGAGATTTAAAAAGGCAGCCCCGCCAGCGGATCTGAGCAGTGCCTTTGAGGATGATGAAACGGAGGAAGAAGAGGCCAGGCGGATGGCCGGGGTACGCTTTGGTTTCTCCGTCAGGGACTGGGAAACGATCATCCATTGGCAGAGAACCCATAAATGCAGATACCGCTTAAAGAACGGATGCCAGTATTTTGGCTGCATCGGCGGCGGATATACATACAGCTTCACCCCCACAGGGATTGGCACGATCTATGAGATATCGTGCACCTGCGGTAAAAAAATGGAATTTGATGATTTTTCATAAAGAAATGACAGGAAGGAGAATAAAAACCATGGGAGAGGATTTATACACGATGGCCGGCACAGTCAAGATTCCGGAAAATAGAAAGGCGGAATTCAATGATTCTGTTTTGGAACTGCTTTACCTGGGCGGGCTCCGGAAAACGGAGGAAATGGAGTTGGGCGGAAAAACGATCACCGTCGTAAGCAGACCCATGCCGGATGAAAACGGGGTTGTCCGGTTTGATTATTCCATTTTTGAGAAATATAAACGGGACATCAATACCTATAATATGAACACCTGTGAACTGGATACGCCGGACAGAGGGTACCAGGAAGTTGGAGTGGTCATGAATGCCGTGATGATCATGCAGGAAGCTTATTCGGAAGGCAGCTGCTACTATATGGCTGGAGGAAAACCAGGCAAAGTAGAGGCGTATGCAGCCCTGATCAGAGATTTGATCGGAGCCGACCTGACATTCCCGGGAAGAAGCAGAATGTGGGAGATGCTCCTGTTTTTCCATAATACAGGAGAATACAAAAATGTGACAGGTGATGATATTTGGGAGGCCTATCCATGGGATTACTGTGATTTCTTATCGGAACATTTCATGGCGATCGCCCATCTTGAACCGGATCTTTCCGTGCCCGAAAAGCGGTTTGAGGGTGGGAAAAAAGATTTTGCGGAAGCCCCAAAAGTTGGTCTTCTCTATTATATTTACGAAAAAATCGCGCAGCTTGTGGAGAATGGCGAAAGAGAAAAACTCAGGTGCTATTTAAAAAGACTGCTGGATCTGGAGCGCAAGGACAGAGCAGTGCTTGCGGCAGAAGACACCGTGTACGGGGAGATCGCAGAAGCCTCCCTGTACCTACTCCCGCCGCTGATTATAAATGTGTATGCCGTGGCATCCAGACAGGAATTCTGGGAGACATGGGATTCCATGGGAATAAAAGGGTATTCCGATGTCATTGTAAGAAAGAGGGATACTGATTCCCCAAAAGATAGATCATCTCTCCCATTTTACAGAGCCATCCAAAGGGAGAATGAGGACGAATTCATTGAGTATTGGGACGGCCAGGAATTGCAGTTTTCGGATAAAATGAAAAAATGCTTTGAGGATTGGAAAGAACGTTTTGGGCAGATCGTTCCGGATAAGAACTTTGAAACGGAGCCGTTTCTGGCGGAGATCCTCGCCGAACTGGAAGAATACGGGAAGTGCCGTCTAGTGGATAAATCGTTTGTCACGGATGTTCTGGAACACAGGGATGATAGTAATTACCAAAAGGCGCTGCTGTTATATAAAGAGCTCCTGGACAAAGACCAGAAATATTTCCCGGAGCTTACGCATAGGCAGGCAATCCGGTGGATCATGAGAAGAAGCAGGGCTGAATTCGATTATAAAGAAATGGCAGCATTTCCATCCCTGCTCATGAACCGTAAACATAGATTTGAGATTCTTGGATTCTAAGGAGGGGTACCATGGGAACATTTGGAAGCTACACAGGCAGCATGAAGATTGCAGAGGAGAAAAGGGAAGCCTTTGGCAGGCAGGTGGCAAAGATCTTGAATTACGGCGGGATGATGCAGTTTGAACAGATCAGCATGTACGGGTACGAACTGGGATTGCTGAAGCCGATCGAACTGGATCCGGAAGGTAAGATCCGTTTCCATTACAATTATTTTGAGGACGATGGGTGGGAAACGGCTGGTTTCAATGCGGAAGAATCGTATTTCTGGTCAGAAAAGATTGGCAGCGCCGAGTTTTGTGATGTGGTTACGGCGGTCTATATGCTTTATGAGTTGTACGATGAAGGCCCGGGATACGCGGAAGTGAATGGAGACGTCATTGGCAGCCGGTTCTATGCAGGCTGGCTGAATAGCCTGCTGGGAACGGACTTTTCCATGAAGAAGAGGTTCCGCTTATGGAGAAATTTTGAGTCCTACGCGTTATCGCGGGTCGGGGATTATGACGATCCGTCTTCGGGCGTTCTGATGGACATGATACCTGCCGGGCTCAGGTATGCGGCCTGCGGAGTGGAATTTGCTGATCTGATGAATATCATGGAAGGCACGGAAATGCTGACAGAGGACGAGATCGTTCCCGGAACTTACCCGGCGGATGTATATGGATGCAAGAAGGCTGTGCAGGCTTTTTTAAAAGCCGATTCCAGCAGTGAAAGCATTCAGAGGATATGGGAGCTGCTCAAGAAAGATAAAGCGGAGCGGGAACACGCAGAAGAGGGGCTTGTGGATATCGCCAAATTTAGCCTGTTCCTTCCGGCCAGGGTGATCGTATATCTGACAACGGAAAGGAAAAAGATAAGTTTCTGGGAGACATGGAAGGAACTGTGCAGCAGCGTTTATCATGATGAGGCCATGAAACAGTACGCATCCGATGAACTGAAGGCGGAACGGCGGGAACTCATCGAAGCCCCGGTCCAGCCAGTCCGGACAAGTGAGTTCCTCCGCCAGGACGGCTGGTTTACTTTCCATGACACGCCGAAAGAATTAAAAGGGAAGCCGAATTATTATATTTCCGATGATGACAGGCTGTACTGGTGGGACGGTTCCGATGAGGTCATTATCTCGGAGGAAACGGACCAGTGGCTCAAAGGGTTGGCACAGCGGCATAAGGATATCGAGGAGCATCTGGATGAGGCCGGAGCCGGCCAGGATTTCATGAAGGGATTTTTATCCTTATTCGCGGACATTGACCAGTTTTACCAGCGTATTTTCCCGTTCCAGAGTATGTTTTACGAATTCCTCCAGAACGGGAACGAAAGAAACTACAGGGCGGCAGTGGAACTGCTGAAAGAAATTGCAGACGAAAATAAGGAAGAGGGAAAGATCATCGAAAAAGCTAAATACAGCTGGGATCTCACCAGCCGGAACGTGACGCATAATATCGGACGGCTGCGTCTGAAACGCTATCTTGCTGCTATGGCAAATAAGAAGCTGCGGGAAAAATATTTTGGGTTTTAACCGGGAGGAAGAAAGGGCTGCGCCGGGATCCGGTATCTGCGGGCCGGAACCGGGACACACGAGGGAACTTCCGCCAGGAACCCCATTTTAAGGCAGGGAAAAGGAGGAGAAACGGATGGCAGCATATCATGCAGACGATATCCGGAATTTAAAGAAAATGATCGGGTTTATCGAGGACCATACGGTCAGCATAGAGGAAGAGAAACTGAAAAAAGAAATTTTTGCGCTTGGATTTGACGTTTTATCAGAGGAAGGGGATATCCTCCATGCGCTGTTTACGCCATTTCCGAAATTCTGTGATGAATGGCGTTTTGAGGAGAGCCAGAAGGATGCGGAAAGAGGCGCTGTTAAAGACTCTTACGGAGGGCAGAGCGCGGAGGAGTTTGAAGATGAACGGATCCGGGCCATAAACCGGATCAAGGAGGCACATGGCAGCCCGGCCACACAGTATGAGATCATCAAGGACACATATGAACGACTCGATGAAGCCGCTTCTGTGATATCGCGGAACAGGATCGTGCGCAAAAAGGTACAGGAACATATGCTCCTGTGCTTCCTTGCCCGCCTGCTGGAAGACCATGTCCCTTTTAGGAAGATCCTGCAGTACCTGGACCGGAAAGATATGCACGGGATCCGGGATACTTATCTGGCCGCGCTGCGGTTAAAGGGGGATCTGGCTCTGACGGACGAGGAAACGGCGTTGATCGAAAAGGTAAAGGCGGAATGGGAGGAAAAAACCATATTTGACTGGGAGGGGAATGTGATAATGGAAAAACTCATGAAAAAATTCGATGAAAACCATGAAGAAACGGAGTAGATCGTATGGCGGTATATGTTACCGGTGATACCCACGGTGATTTCTCCAGGCTTGGCATCTTCGCAAAAACGATGGGGATCCGGGCAGGAGAAGGGAAGGAACGGGATCTCTGCATTGTCCTGGGGGATGCATGCCTGAATTATTTTTGCGATGCCAGGGATGAGGCCAACAAAAATGAAGTATCCGGGCTCCCGTTCGATCTCTTTTGTATCCATGGAAACCATGAGGCACGTCCGGAAACGGTGGAAGGTTATGAACAGACGGAGTGGCATGGCGGAACTGTATACCGGCAGAAGGAGTTTCCCGCATCTGTTTTTTGCCCGTGATGGGGAGATCTATGATCTTGCTGGGAATAAGACGCTGGTGATTGGTGGGGCTTATTCGATAGACAAGGAATATCGTCTGGCCTATGGATACTGGTGGTTTCCGGATGAGCAGCCTTCTGAGGAAATCAAGCAGCGTGTGGAAAGGAAGCTGGATGAGATGGGGTGGAAAACAGACATTGTTTTGAGTCATACCTGCCCGCTTAAATACCAGCCGGCAGAAATGTTCCTTTCCGGACTGGATCAGTCCAGGGTGGACCGGACAACGGAAATGTGGCTGGATGGGATAGAGGACAGGCTGAATTATCGGAAATGGTACTGCGGCCATTACCATGTGGACAAACGAATGGACAAGATGGAATTTATGTTTCAAGGCATACGGCTGTTGGGGTAATGCGGGTGGGGGGAGAAAAGCAAGAGGACTATAGTGGCATAACGGGGAAGATGCATGCATCAGATGAGCACATATGAAGCAACAAAATACAGAAAAATTTTCTGTATTTGCAAAAGCCTGGGAGGGATCCCGGGTTTTTGCATTCTTTTTTTTAACAGACTGATGCAAAGGATATGGCCCTCGATCTGCTCTGCCTTATTATTTAGGGCTTTTACAGCAGCTAGGCATTCCCAATGTAGAGAAAATGTAAGGGAATATGCCGGAAAAAGTTGAAATTCCAAGGAATATGTCCTATACTCTCTGCGCCAAAGGCAGATACACAAAAAGATCGTCATGAGGAGAAAGGAGATTATAACCATGAGTGAGCAAGTAAAATATTTAAGTTTGTATTTTCAAGGGACGAAATACAACGGTTCAGCATCGTGGATGAGGAACTGTATATGGACGTACACGTGCTGACCTGCCCAAGAGTGCAGCGTTTAATAAGGAACACCATCGCTCTGCTGCAGGGCACTGCCACAATCTATGTGATCCACGGGTACAGCCATGGGCACGCGATCAAGGAGAGGCTCAGGAACACGCAGCTGAGCAGGCGTACTTACCAGACCAAGAAACTTTACAGATACAATGGAGAGATTTATAATGCAGTAACTTTTTTATGCATGAAATTATTGGAAGGATATCGTCCTGAAAAAAAGAAAATGAACAGTCTTGCCAAAATAGCCGCCCGTATGGATAGTATCCGCCGGGCGGCTGCCATACCCCTTACCTGCATGGGGTCATTCTTGGTTTGAGGGCTGCGTCTTCTTTGTACTGGATATACTCTTTTTGGGCTTAGGCGATGGGATCGTAGCTATATGGGGTGGCTTATCCCTGTTGTCTGCATCCTCTGAGCTATCAGACAAGAAACAACTATATTTCGGATAAAATCGCAGGACAAGGGAACCCTTTATCCCACCCCGGTTCTTTAAGATCTTAACCTGGATCTTCTGCGGGCGGCCATCAGCACCACATGCATCCATGTCATCTTTCAGAGAACGGATCCGCTCTTTCCGTTCCCTGCCTGTTTCGCTACCTGTAGACGTCATTCCTGCATATTGCATCCCGATCAGGATATCGCTGCTGTATTCAACGGCCCCGGATTCCTTGTAACTCGCCATATTGACTGAAGCGTCATAGCTGCTTCTGTTCAAGCTGGAGATGGCAATGACCGGGATCCCGTAATCGTGGCTCAGCTGTTTTAATGCGGTCATAGCCACATCGGTATTCTGTTTGTCCGTATTCCGGTCATTAGACGGTGCCAGGATCTGCAGGTAGTCGATGATCACGACAGGCGGATCACCGTGCGAGTTTTTATATTCCGCCACTGCATTTTGTATCTCACTAATACTCATGCCGTTTTCACCCTCGACCACATGTACATTCCTTGCATACTCATCGAGGTAAATAGTCATTGCCTGCTGAATTAAGGATAGTTCCCCTGCGCTGTACGTACGGTAATGTCTTGCATGCAGGATTTCCAATGGTGTTTTGGCATTGATGCCATGATTGCCAGCGGCTTTGTCGGTAAGGAAAGACAGCCGGCTGAAGCTTCTTGTAAGTAGTTCCTCCTCAGACATTTCCAGGGAAAAGAACAGGACGCCATGCCCGTCCCTGGCGATCTGATCTGCGACCTGCAGACAGAAAGCGGTTTTACCCAGAGAACTGACTGCGCCAACAATGTAAAGCCCAGGCCGGAGCCCATCGCCCAGAATGGAATCCAGCTGTGGGAAACCTGTGCTGATGTGCTTGGCATGTTTGTCCTCTTGGATCTTCGTGAAACAACGTACTATGGCTGGCGGCGATGTTTTGTCAGCGATACAGTCTGACATCCACCTTTCCAATGCATCTTGTGCCTGCTCCTGTTCAGACGTAAGATTATTCGTTTCCATAACGATATGATCCTCCTTTGGTTTAAGAATTTGGTCATGGCAGCTACTGCATCGGCCGCCATAGCCTTCTTATACAGTATGGCTGATATTTTCATCCCTGGAGTTGTGCGGATAGCTATTTTTTGATAGATTATCGAAAGCCGCCATGCGGTTGCCGGATGTCTCTCACGCCTGCCCAGCGGGGATCAATATAGCCCTTCCAGATATGCCCCATCCCTGCATCATGCCCCGCAGCCATCCCCCTCAGCCTGATGCCAAGTTGAGTCCTTTCCAAGACAAGCAGACACTGGCACCCTCCAGCAGCCCCGACTTCCCGGAAGTCGCTGCAGGGTAGGAAACCCCTCCCATCCTGTCTAGCTTGGTGCCGTCCAATACTGTGTGCCTCATGCACTTCCTCCGCCTGCGCCAGCGCCCCAAAGCCTGGTTGTTTCCAGTACGGCTCCCCTCCGGCAGCACACTTGCCTGGTTAATCCTGCCTACAAGATAGCCGTAACGCAGACTGGGCCGGTACCGCAGCGGGTCGGCCAGTTCCTGGAAGAGCCGGTACCTGACCTTCCCCTCTCAGCCTGGTGGCAGCCAGTACAGTTTATGGAGCAGGGATCGTGTCTGGCCTATACACCGATCCTTTCGCAGGCCAGTATCCCAGCTCCGAGCCAGGAACTGCAGCCTGCGGGGGGATGGGCGGGGCCAGTTTTTCTGTCGTAGCCGATAGCCCAGCCTTGGCCACCGCGGAATTCCAGCCAGCCCCGCTGGCGGAATGTAGCGTTAAGAATAATTGATTACTCAATTATTGAGATATTAGGACAAAAGCCGGGGTGTTCACGGGGGCAAAAAAAGCCTTGCTGGTATTGGTTTCCCGGGTATTCACTGGGGTGTTCCCCTCCTGAGTAGAATGTGATTTTTCCTGAGTAGAATATAACTTTTCCTGAGTAGAATGTGATTTTTTCTGAGTGGAATATGACTTTTTAAGTGATATTTTACTCAGAAAGCGTCCAACTACAGAGGGCTTTGCGGTATGGTGGCAGTGTTGCTTTGCTTTCCAGTACTTACGTGTATATTATGCTTATCCGCAAAAAACGCCCATCTTTTTATTTATCCGCAAAAAAAAACAATCGCGGGAGATCGTCACCCATACTTCCTATAAGACATGCATTTGCCAAAATACAGGGAGGAAAAAATATGACTGATATCCGGCGCTTAATGCGAAAGAAAAAACTGACAGGCAAGGAACTGGGGATTATCGAAGTCAGCAATATGGCCCTTGACTTCAAGCATCAGACGCAAGGCGGTCCGCCTGGCAATATTGTGGATCTGGGAGAGCTTCGGCGCAGGGCGCTTGAACTGGACAATAAGGAGCAGGAACAGATTTATAACGGGTATCTGGCGATCCATCAATGGATCATGCTGTATCACAACAAGGCGCAGATCCATATGCAGCAAGCACAGCTGCAGTCCAGGATCATGACAGATTATCTGATCGACTTATCAATCTGCGAAGAATTCCGCAGCTACTTAAGAAGCCAGCAGGCCAACACTGCCCATACGAAAGATGGCAGCAGACCAGAAGCTCAGGACGGAACATTTTCTGTGCCGCCCAGTCTCAGACATGTGTTTGACAATTTTGGGATTGAGGCCTTCCTTTCAGAAAGCAAAGGTTGCAACGAAAACATAGACATTGTCCGCGAAGCCCGGGAGACTCTGCTTGACAGCTATTATTTTTTGCGTGGTTTCAATATCTCTATCCAAATGATCGGGGATTACTACGAAGTGCCGGATGTCTGTGCTTTCTGCGAGGATACGAGGCTGATTGAAGAATTGATGGATGAATTTAATGGGATGTCTGGCGCTTTTCATGAAAAGCTCACAGCTCAGGCACAGGACGGGATGGAAGATGTGGAGGAGAAATTCCACATCTCTGAAAGTCTCTTTTACTCAGTGGACTATCAATCCATTAAAGTGCCCCAGTCGCTTATCAAGCAGGTGCAAGATTCGCTGCCCGGATTTATGGCTTTCACAACCGAACGTGCAAGCTCCTTTGACATCATTCTATATAGAAGAAAAAATATCTACAAGGGGAGTGCCAGATGATCTCAAGAAAAAACAAACACGCTTCAAACGAGCAGATATCAAACCCTTCTTCTGTCACGAAGGATAAGTGCTTTTTTCGTATGCCTAACAGCCCCGCCAGCAATTTTGTCCTTGAGGTATTAGGCGCAGGTGCGGATATCCCTAATCTTCCCCAGCGAAAAAAACAGGTTGCCCGCAGTACGGAATATGAGGTCACCAATGATGCAGGCTTCCCACTTGTTTCCATGGAAAGCCGGAATGCGAAGATTGAGATTGAGATATCGGATATCGACAAATTAGCTGGGAGCAATAAAGCAGCAAAAAAATTCTTCGTGTTCACGCTCATGAAGATCAACGAACAGGCATTGTATGACGGGAAACTCACCCGTGATTACATCAGTTTTTCCCTGGAGGAGCTTGTCAACATTGGGTTTTACCAGTCTGTCAGGAGCGCAAGGACTGGTTTCCTATCTGCGATGGGGACGCTGACCAGCATTAAGATCTGTGGATCTGTTAAGCAATCTAAGCAGAAACAACATTTTGTCAAGGGCTTGTCTGTCTTGTTTACGGAATCCTGGATCAGTAAAGGCCGATGTTATGTCCGCCTGAACTATGCGATCAGCTGGAGTTTCCTGTTCCATTATTTTACGATCCTCCCGCACTATTATTTCCGGCTGCCAAATCGGGCTGCTGATCTTTTATATTATATTTTTTATCTTGCTAGGCAGCACACGCGGGAGCTTGAAAGACAGGGGTATTTTACGATCAGCTTAAGGGCCATCCAGCAAAAACTCCAACTGCCGGATGAAACAGGCAACAATAACCCTGCAAGGACGATTCGGCAGCCAATCGAAGACGCAGTGCAGCAGATCACGGATGCGCACAACCGCTTTTATCCGGAAGACCATGCATGCATCCTCACGATTTACAGTTCTGGTGCATCGATTACGGATTATTTGATAGACGGCTACCTGCGTATTGCGTTTACCGGGATTTTCCAGAAGACTTTCGTATCGATCAGCCGAAACACGGCAGAAAAAATTGAAGCTTCTCAGAAACGGCGTGCGCATATCACAGAAATGGCTATTGCGAGCAATAAGGCAAAGGCACTCCGGGACACCGCATGCGAGGCTTGTATAGACAACACAGATGAGCAAGGAGATTTTTAACGTGTTCCCCGCATGTGCGGGGGTGATCCTGATGTTATCGACTCAGTATGAATACTAGAATCGTGTTCCCCGCATGCACGGGGGTAATACCAGATCCACTCTACACTATTGACATCCAGGCCCCCATGCCGTATACTGATACCAACAAAACCCGTGACGCCTCTGGTGAACTATGCGCAAAATCACGGGTTTTCTGCTGCCCGCCACGCCTCTGATCCACCATGCGCAACCCGGTGGGCTTTTTTATTGCAAAAAAATAAAAATATTTTTTGGAAAACAGAAGAAAATTGCCTATAATCCGGGTAGCAAATAAGAAAAAGAAAATAGGAGGAAAAAGAAAGATGTATAGTTATCAAGGGATCATGTTTGACAATGCCAACAATGAGGAAGAGGCGAAGGCCCAGCTTCTGGAGGTACTGGAAGCCATGGCGGAGGCTGGTTACAAGCCGACTGGGAAGGAATTCGTACTTGTGCCTGGGGAGAATGATGATATCTGGGAGCAGGACAAAAAGCCGGTGCCGTACCGAGAGATGCGGCATTACATCTGGGACAACCACATCGCAAGCTGCGAGACGTTCATCGAGTACTGCAGGCAGCATAACCCGGAATGGGCAGAGTTCCTGGAAGACCCGGAGGTCAGGCGCACAGCCGAGGGATTTGTGAGATTCACAGTCCTACGGCAAGGGCTCAACGAGGCGTAATGCTGGCAGAGCAGAAAAAACCGGAAGCGTAAGCCTCCGGTTTTTTGCGTTAAGTAGAGAATCTATGATGCTCAGCGTACAGGATATGCATTGGGCAGATAGAACGGGAACTGCTCATTCTTGCAAAGGATGACGAGATATCCATTCGCTGTAGATACTGTATCATCACTAACCGCATGGGTGATCCCGCTGACCCCTTCAGAAAACTGGGTGAAGTGAAGTTTTGGGGCGGGGTCGCTTCCGCAGCATAGCCATCCAAGGATCCGTTCTTCTGTAATCTCTTTTCTTCCGGGGGTCATAAGACACCCTCTTTTTTTGATTTTTTTACCAGTCGTTTGTAGCCTCTATCACCCGCAGCCGGTCCATATGGGCTGCCCCGTAGCCGGAAAAGCATGCAGCCTTCCGGTCACCTGCCAGACAAACGGCTCCCAGCGCAGCAGTGCTGATGCCGCAGAAGTGTTGTTGCAAGACTGTGTCCTCCCTATTCCTTATATTTTGTGTCATGGAAAGAATGGGAACAGGATGCGGATCGGAACAGGCGAAAAACAGCATGGAATTTCTGCAGATCCGCATACAAATACAGACAAAAGAGGGGCATTTGAGCTGCATGTCGTAAAAGCCCCAGATCATTTCACGTGTCCGCAAAAAATGGCCGGCAAAATCCAGGCATCCTCCATACTTTCCATGGAAGGAGGATGATGTATGGAGAACGCGCTTGACCAGGACCGCAAGGTCATTAAGACTATCAAGATCCGGCTATATCCGGACAGTGAGTCTGCCCGGGCATTCCAGGAGATGATGGAAGCATACCGTGATGCGTGCAACGCCATGTCCGAATATATGTTCAGTAAAGACGTCCATATGGGGAAACTCACCCTGAATACTGCGATGTACCATCATGTCAGGGAGGTTTACAAGTTAAAGTCCCAGATGGCGCAGTCAGCCGCACGCACGGTCAAGGCCAGATATAAGGCTGTTGATGAGTTTATGAAGCAGCACCCGTACCGGTTCCGGGACAAGGAAGGCGTATGGCATACCGCCAAGCGTACTGTGGAATGGCTGAAAAAGCCAATCTATTTCTCAAAGCCGCAGGTGGATCTGGTGCATAGGCAGGATTACAGCTTTACGGATCATGGCACCCTTCTTTCCATCAATACGCTGGGGAAACGCCGCAAGATCCCATTCACCGTACCGGAATACTTTCAGGGCTTCCTGGATGATGGATGGAAGCTTGGCACCGCCCATATCTTGTGCAGGGACGGGAAGTGGTACCTGCATATCCCCGCAACAGCCCCGGCCTGCGCGGAAGCGTTTGACCCGGCAGCCGTCCGGCAGGTCGTCGGGATCGACCGGGGCCTGCGCTTCCTGGCTGTCGCTTATGACGGGGATGGGAAATGTCTGTTTCTGGACGGGAAGTCCGTTATGAACAAACGGGACCGCTTCCGAAAGGTTAGGGCTGGGCTCCAGTCCAAAGGCACAAAGTCAGCGAAACGCGTACTGAAACGGATCTCCGGGCGAGAGAACCGTTGGATGACCGATGTGAACCACCGGGCATCTAAGACACTCGTCCAGAAATACGGGGCAGGGACGCTGTTCGTTGTCGAGGATCTTACGGACGCAAGCTTTGACCAGCGCAGCCTGTCAAAAGGCGATGCCCGGTGGCGGGAGAAGTTCCGTTCCTGGGCGTTCTTCCAGTTCGGGCAGTTCCTTACCTACAAAGCGGATGCCGCCGGCTCTTTCGTGTTAAGCGTGCCCGAGGACTATACCTCGCAGCGCTGCCCGAAGTGCGGCAGGATCCGTAAGGAGAACCGGAAGCATGGGCTCCACGAGTGTATCTGTGACCGCTGCGGGTACCGGTCTAATGACGACCGGATCGGGGCCATGAACATCCATGCCCTCGGGATGCGGTACGTAGGCGGTGACCCGGAGCCGCACTTTACCAAACCGGAGATGAACTGACATATTCCCGCCGGGTACATCCTGGCGGGAGAAAAAAGCGGGCCTCCGTCAATGGTCCGGCGATGCGGCCACAATCCTCTGTACCGGGGGAGACGCGCAAAAGTCCAGTCTGGGAGACTTACGTTAGGACCAGATGGGTGAGCTGCAAACCTTTGATACCGTATTGGGCAGGAGCCTTTAGCAAGTTCCGATCCCTTTATAGGTCGGGGTAATTGACCCGGGAACATGCGAAGATGGTGTGGGAATGCAACACAAAACGTATGATAGCCGGTATGAAGCCACTTGGTAACCCTATCTGAACCAGTTCACCGCTCCAGATGGGGCTTGATGTTTACACCAATCACACAGATTTAACGCGTGGGATCCATGAAACCATGGAATTTCTGGAAATTTTCCTGAAAAATCTGCTTCTAAACGAAAGCGCCGAGATGCGGGATCGGGACATGCATATCAGCAGGCACTTGGGACTTATGAACAAAAATGGAGACTGTGACGGAAGAAAAGAGTAGTACAGGCATATACGAAACAAACAGAACAGAAGAAAAAACAGAAGGATAAGCCGAAAGGCCTCTGCAGAAATGCGGGGGGCTTTTTTAGTATGACGGGCATGCCTATGTTCTGTGGTGAAAGTCCACTGAGGCGTAGCTACCGACGAACTTCATAGCG
>ERZ808046.794-NODE-794-length-19853-cov-6.350576_pt1 | contig 19853 bp, 17 predicted proteins | sample MGYA00380196_ERZ808046 | MGnify/ENA primary metagenome ERZ808046 (study PRJEB31490, sample SAMN06133421) | mouse gut metagenome | isolation source: Z6_2 | host: mice | place: China: Chengdu | collected 2015-05 ...
CGATTATCAAGGAGCACTGACTGTAGGATATCACAGGCTGTGCTCCTTTGGTAGACGCCGATTATTTGCCGCTTACAATATGTATGCCTAAACTGCACATCATTTTTTCGAAACCGTATTTTTTTGTATATCTGTTGCACTTGATTGCTTGTATGCAATTTTTATTCCCCCATGATCCTCAAAAATACCAATTCTACAGCATATTACTTGCATCTGACAACAGATATGCAACAGGCACCCCATTCGGAGTGCCTATAATGCTTTGTAAAATATTCCTTTATCATTGTTTTTTAATCTCATCTTATCAGATCAAGAACCCCTCTGAGATCTTCTGGAAGTCTCCCGCACTCTTTTGGTAATCCTGCTTCTTCCATCACAGGCTTCTCTGGAATCTTCTGTACATCCACAGTGCCTATACCAGCAAGCAATGCGCCTACCAGCTTCATCCCCTGTGACTGCATCTCTTCACGTACCATTAAGAGCATCTGTTCATGGAACTGCTGGCGCTCTGCCATCTCGATTTTAACACCCAGATATTCTTCAAGGATTCTTTTCACATAGGCAGTTAGTGAAGCTGAACTGCTCGCTTTCTCTGACAGTTTCAAATACAGCTCTTTATCTGCTGTGTCATCCATATTGAAACGGATAAATATGGATTTCTGTTTTACAGCCATCAAGTCACCTTCTCTCCAGCATCTGCCCAGCAAGGAACTCATATCCTTTCGCATTGGCACAGAGGTCACAGTCATAAGCTGTATGGCTCCTGTATTTCCCTGCATAGTCTTTCGCCATCAGCGCGCCTCCTCCTACATATATGATGTTGATATAGTCAAGACTGTAGCCACGTTCAGAAAGTTCCAATTCCAGAGAATGTATCTTTTCACGCATCATCCCATGGATCAGTTCTGCATAGACTGATGGAAGATTGCTCCCCTCTTTTAACATGACCTTCATAACCTCATGTTCAGGAATATCCTTCCCTGTCTGTATTTTCATATCTTTCTGTATTTCTTTGATCCACTTCACCATAGCCTTTTCAATCGTGATAGACCTGCTCTCAATCGGAAGCCCATTCTGTACATAAACAACATCAGTAGTCTTGCTTCCAATATCCACTATCAGGTAATCGTCCTTCATATTTCCAAGCCTTGATGCAATTGCTGAATAGCACTGTGGGCATACGATCACTTTTACAACCGTCACAGAATAATCTTCTCCCTCATAGGAAAATTCCAACGCAGTCTGTTGATTATAATAATCAATCAGTTTTAACTTATCCCTTCCATAATTAGAAAAAGGGAGTCCAACTGTCAGTACAACCTTTGCCTTATGTAATCCAGCTTTACGAAGTTCCATTGCGATACCTGCCATTGTTCTTAACCTTGCAGTATCATCCGATATTTTATCTTCTGTGATTGCTGACCTTCCCTCTCCTACCTTGAAATATTCCCCATCATAGAACAATGAATTTTCCTTTAGCGTTGGCTCTATGGCTCCAAGCCTGTGTACTCCATTATCAAATATGAAATTGGCAGTCTTTCCAAGCTGGTAGCCATCATCAAAGCCTATGATATACTGTCCATTACTTAATTGGATCATAGCGCCCTCCTTCCCTTATGCTGATATCATTTTAAGGAACTCCTGTTCCATCAGTACAGGTATTCCAAGCTCCCTTGCCCTCGCCAGCTTGCTCCCCGGCTTATCCCCACAGATCAGGTAATCCGTCTTATGGGTAACGGAGTTTGCTACTGTAGCTCCAAGACTAATAATCTTACTATTGATGCCATCACGAGTGAAATTTTCAAGCTTCCCCGTCGCTACGATTGTACATCCTGTAAATGGGTTACTATTTGCATTATTTTTATCTGCCATAACTTTATCCTCTCTTTCCTCAAATCCTGCTCTTATAAATTATTCCTTCTACATCAAATGCCTCATATGGCTGCCTGTGGATAGTTCTCTGGAAGCTGCGCTTTCATTTACCATACGGCTCTTGATGGTACGAATACCACCGTAACATTCTGATATTTTTCAAAATACATCATGTCTGTATCTGGCTCCCCATCAAATTCATTATTGACTGATGTACATAACTTAGCGTTCCATTCTGCCCTGGGGTCAGTGTCTTTCCAGATAATCCCCTCATCATCCATATACACTGGCCTGTCCCATGAATCCATGCCTAAGTATTTCAAATGGAGTACCGCTGCTTTATCCATCATACCTTACCTCCTTGCCTGCTGTAGATTTTCTCTTTCCTTGTGGCATTATCCCTCACGGCTACCTGCTGGTGGTGCTTCAATAATTCATCTTTCCTTTTTAATGCTGCCTCCATAGTGCCACAGGTATATCCCCAATTCATCTTCTCACCATTCTCCTTAAGGGCATGGACGTCTGCACCCTCCCATGTGAAATCATCAAGATTATTATTCACGTAAGAATGTTCCTCAATAATGAAATCAGCTAACAGCGCAGCCATTGTGTGCATAGCATTAGCATCTTCATACAATGTTTTGTAAGTGCCAATAGTCGCTCTGCGTTCCTCATTCTCCACTCGATATTTGATCCAGAGAGCCAGATAGATTCCTTCATTTCCTCCGTAATTAAGAGAGTTTACTAAATCAAACTCATAAGTCCTTATGGGAACAGGGTTACTTGTCGCATTGCCATAATCAAGGATATCCGGCATCTTACCTTTCTCTTTCAGGATGCTGTTAATCTTCTCGAACAATTCTTCTGTAGTCATTGGCCTTGTCATATGTTGCCGCCTTTCTCAGCCGCAATGCCACGTAGGAATCCCTGCTCGAATACAGCATATTTTGTCTTCTCAATGCAGGCGCAGAGTGTATCTACTGCATGCGCAAAATTTTCTTCTGGTACATATTCCTTAAGGATATCAACCACTGGATCAGTCTTATCAGCTCCTTCAACAGCCAGCATAGAATATTCTTCTTTGATACTTTCATCCAGTCTGCTCACATAACCACATGGCTTCTCATTCCTGACAAACAATTCAGACGTATATTTAAATCCGTAGATAAAGCCCTGACGCTCGCTTTCCACACCGAAATCTGAAACTGCTTTTTCTAGCCCCAGCCACTGTTTACGTGCTTCCTCCTCATCCTCACTGAGAAGATAATTCATAGCATACACTTTCACCTTTTTTCTTGCTTCTTCCGTTTCTGAAAGGTCTACATAATCCTTTTCTCCTGAAAGATAGTTATAAATCTTATCAATGGCACCTATATTCATTTTCTCACTTCCTTTCTTAATACAGCATACTTCAATTCATTGTTTCTGTTTTTAATCTCCATCTCTAAATCCTCCTTAAAACAAATGAATCCCTGTGCCATTGCTGGCACAGGGACTATTTATAGTGTCACTATAAGAATATATACCTATGAGTGTGATTCATACGCCTATAATAAAAATCATTTATATTTTTAATCTTAACATTTTCATCTTAATATCGTCAAAATGTCTCCTATTTTAGAATTGCATACAAATCAAACTGCTGAAAACCAACAAAATACAGATTTTCAGCATTCCAATTAACTTGTGTTCTCTGAAAAATAGTTTAGATAAACATTTCTCATAACTTCAAAAAAATTTACTACTTACATTATTCGTAAAGCTATCCCACACTTATACCTTTCAACAACTCTAACCTCACTTTATTTAGTATTCGCTTTCCTCATATTTTTCTTTATAGGTCATAATATATTGCTGCTCGTCATTTAAATAATCTACCAATTCTTCAAGAACAATACAAAAAAAAGCTCTACTATTAACTGTACTATCAAAAATTTCATGAGTTAATCCATGATATGGTCTTCTATCACGATACTCCGGCAACAAATAGGAAATTACTTGAAATCGTTCTTTCCATCGATTACCTAGTGTCCAAACAATAACCAATCCTATATCTCTCACATCTTTATCTTCATTGTCAAAATCCTGTATTAAAGAATCGAACGTATATTTATACTCCAAACATTCAGGTGCCGTAAGTATTCCTACCTTTAATGGTCTCTCACGTTCAATCCCCAACGGATTTTTACCTTTTTCATAATAATGATTCTCTAACGGCTCCTTTATCCGAATTTTATATAAGCCATCATACTGTTCATATGTGCTTGAAGCCATTAACTCTATAGAGCGAATAACACCTCCAGCTATGAGCTGATTAAATAGTACTACTACATCCTGCTCGGATTTTGGTATAGCTGAAATAGAAATTTCTTTTGTTGGTAAAAAAAACTCTTCACTAATAATCTTTAATGGATTTTTTTGTTCATGCTCTTCCATTTCTTTAATGTAGTCATGTAACGTTTTCGCTTTACTATCTCGTAAATCATAATGTCCATCTGCTGCCAGTAGATTCTTCCATACACTTAATCCCAGACTAACAATTGTTGATGAAATCTTTTCAGCAATAATTCTTAATTCGGGCTGAAATCCCTTTCTTCCCAAATCTGGCTCTGCACCATCAAAATGTACAATAACTTGAGCTTGCTTTTGATATCCAATATTAGACGTCAATGGTATTTGAAGGCTACTTCCTTGTATCATATTATCTGTCGCCATTTGCAAACCATATGACATCACATTTGAACCTTTTCTAACCTTAATAATTTTCTCATTTATATCTCTCCATCTATCAACCGAATTGCAAAAGCATCCATAAACTCTCACCTTATATTGTTTCAATAGTTCTATTTCCTGATCTTCAAATGTTTTTGACCTAATAACTAGTTTTAATACTTCTTCTAAATCAAAAAATTTATAAATAGCTAATTTCCTTTGAAATTTCTGTGGACAATTTAAACTATTCCTTCCTTTTTCTACCTCCGTTTTCTGCCATTCTATAACCTTTTCTAAATCTTGAGAATTATGTTTTAAAAATTTATGTGGAAAATAATATTCTGCAATCTGATCCTCTAATATACTACTATTCCCTTTCTTATTAACAACAGTAAGATCAAAAAAATATCATAATCATACGTTCCATCAATACCATTTATATAGCCCAACGGAGTATTGGTTAATAGTACATATTTCCATGATTCTGCTGTATCTATTCCAAGCCATGTAAAATCTTTTATTTTATTTCCAACCTCATTAGTAAAATATAATTTAAATGAACTTCCCCTATCATACAAAAATTTTTCATCTTTATCTTCAATGGTGACCACACATGGCATTTCGACTGTGTCTAAAGAATCATCAATCCACTCTCTACCGCCATCAATATAAGCATACTTTTCATATTGCGAAGTTCTAGTATAAATCTCCGTTCTATTAAATCCATATGCAATATAAGTAGTCCCAACACCTTTATTTCCTCTTGAATGGCCTTGTTTTTTAAACGTAATATTGGGTGAAAGAAATGTTTTAAATTGCTTCTCCTCAAACCCTATACCATTGTCCGCTACATAAACGCTATTTTCTTGCAAATTGATTACTATTTTGATTCTTTTTTCATAATTACTTTCTTTTAAGATTTCTTTTCTTCTATCAACCGCATCCATTGCATTTTGGAGTAATTCACACAAAGGATCATAATATCCCACATATGACTTTAAAATATTCCTGATTTGCTGTTTTGTACTGTTTACCGCTAACTGTTTATAGTCATCATCACTATTCATCGTTACTAACTCCAACGGATTCCATCTTTCCATATCTCTTCTCCTTACAGTATGTTTCAAATCAAGGGTACATATACCCATAAAGTTTATAATATATTAAATTAGCTACATGGCAATATTACCATACGAATATCAATTTCGATAAAAATCTACTACTTCTATCTGCCCTACTCTTTTCAATTATGACTAGTTTCTTACTTTAAAATATTATACCTTAAAGCCCACAAATCTACAAGCATCCACTCATAGCTTTACAATCCCTTTTGTGAATAAATTACTCATTGTTAACTGCTATCAAGCTTATAATTTGGCTAATCGTATCTACATTTGCATATTCTTTAAGATAAGGAATAACAGATTTCAAGTTCTTCTTTTTCACCCCTGATATCCTCCTGATATCCGTCCAATAAAAAGGCTCACCATCTTCCTCCAACTTCTCATACGCCCAAATGATCTTCCTCGCCCAGCTCTCCGGATAGGACTCTGCATACCTTTCCATGATAGCCTTACACCTTGGCATATTCTCCAACTGATGCCCCAGCAATCCCATTTCCCGATACACAAGCTTCTCTGACACCCGTTCTGGTCTGCCATTTTCATTAGCAGTTCCATCATACACACCCTTAGCAAACTTTTCGAATACAGGAGCCGTTTCTGCATCCAACAACTCCCAATCTACAGGAGTACTATCTTTCATATAATGACTCTCCTGTTCCTTCTGAATCTGTTCCACTGTTAGGGAAGGGCTCGCCAATTCCTCTATCTCCATTCCTAAGAAAAAGGCAATCTGGCATATAACCGAAAAATCATAGTAGTCTCTTAACAATGCTCTCTGTATCTGATGTATACTCGCTATATTACTTATATCCATGCTTCTGTAAAACTCATTCATATCATCCACAAGCATCTTCGTATACCTGCTACGCCCTGATGGTTTCAGGTACTTTGTCCTGCTCATCCCATCATACAGGACAGCACTTATTGGAACATCATTCTCAAAGTCTATTGGGGCATCAAATACTGAATCTAAATATGATGCAAACCTAATCGCCACTGGATCACTTTCAACAACGGCTCCATCATCACTTATATACTCCTCTGCAGGAGAGAATGTAAAGCATTGCTCACTCTTTGCTAAAACATTCGATTCCATGAGCCTACATTTATGCTTTACACATATACTCATATTCCTGATCTGATGTTTCCTGTGCCAATATGCTTCACCATACCTTTCCCTATCCTCTCTGGCACACATAGGACAATACTGCAAATATCGCTCCCCTTCATTTCTCGGAAGCACACAAAACAAATGATGTACGTCGCATGGTTCATGGCCTAAACGATACAGAGCTTCTTTCTTCTTCTCTAATGGAATAAATCTTGCATACTGCGGAAACATGGTATGGTTCAATACAAGCTCATCCAGAGGATATATCTTGTTAATCTGCTCAACAGCTTCGATATTTAAGTTTCCAATAAACTCTTTACTCAGATAATCAGACCTCTTACTATACAGCTCCTGCAATGCCTCCTTATGCGAAAAACAGCCAGAATGGACATAGTACCTGCAGAACCAGCTATACACCAGTTCATCAGGATGTATGGCAGGGAGATAAGCAATCATACTGCCACCTCCATAACCGTCATATGTTCTTTCAATAACTGTACAATATCCATATCTTCATCCTTAGCCATACATACCAAACCTTCAATCGTAAACTCTCCACTATGCTCTTCTCTTGCAGGTATCTTCATATCCATAACAGACACCTTCCTTTTAGTTTTGGAGGTCTGTATTCTCTGTCCTGGATGGATAAACCCATGTAGCATAGATAACCTCTGTTGGTATGCTTCGTTTAATGTTTCCAGATTCAGAATCTCTTTCCCATTTAAGATAGCGATTTCCTGTGCATCATGGATAAGAGATACCACCACCGATATATTTCCTGATGTATGTTCATAAAGCCATTCCATGATCGCATCTGTGATCTCTGTCCTTACTTTCACATACTGATAGGAAAACACTATCTCACAAAAATCTCTGAAATCAACACCATACTCCATCACATCATACCATAGCCCTAACGACCTTCTGGCAAGCTGCACAGCCTGTTCAAAGAATACTGCGCTCTCAGGAGTTCCCACCATACAGATTGATATACCGCTGTTATTGATAAGCTGGGTGAGCATACCCACAAGGCTCTTTCCATTCTTGCTGTTACAGACATTCTGGATCTCATCCACTACCAACAATCCAATATGATTTAGTGCTACCTGACTGACACTGCCAATCAGCATATCCGTTGTAGTCCTTGCCCTTAACGCGTTCTGATAGTATTTACCATCAATAACTTCATCCACTTTCCTTAATATCTCCAATAACAATCCTTTTACAGAAGAATCAAAAGGACACTGTACACAGATACAGGGGATGATTTTCGTATATGGATTCTCAACTTCAATCACTCTATTCTCGGTAATCAATGTGATCGCCCTGCTGATAGCAGAACTCTTACCAATACCACTGGAACCAATAATCGTAAAACTATCAGAGCCACCCATGATACCACTATACTCCTGCTGTAACACAGCTTTATGATTCTCATTCCTCTGCTGTACAGCCAGCTTCGTACCCTTCTTCTGCAGTGACCTCAATAAAGCCAGATATAACTTACTGTAAATCTCCAATGACATCTGAGAAGGTACATATATCCTGTAAAGATCAGAGAGTGCCATAAGACGTACAGGAACATCTGCAGTACAGATTGATTCATCATACTCTGGCAATACTTCCATAGAAGATAACAGCTCATCCCCTGACTTCATCACTGGAAGGATATGGATAATATCTGAAAGATCAGCCATGGTTCTTCCCCTCCTTCATGTAATCTCTATGGTATTTCATCTGTTCCCTTTTTCTGGTATTGCGAATATTCTTCATGCGTACATCCTTATGAGTACCGACACTACCAGCAATCGCTTCTATGTGTTGTGCAAGATCAATCTGTGCCTGTAAATTGTTCCTCATTTCATTTTTAGCAATAGCCCTCTGGTCACTCTGCAATTCTTGTATCTCAACTAAGTCTTTTCCTTTAAATCGAGATTCTATCAGCATAAACTCCACATACAAACCATTTTCAATTACCCATACAGAAGTCACATCCTCTGGATTATATGCCACAGTTGCAGTGCCGCCAGATAGGTATTGCTCTGTATATCCCTCACAATGATACCGTAACTTGTTCACTCTCAAACCTGTCCGACCAAACTTCCCTGTAGTTCTCGGTAGCAATGTCAGTATCAACTCTCTTGCATCTACTTTTATCAGATTCGCTCCCATCTGTGACTTACCCCATTCCCATATACAGGACGCATATGGTCTCACATTAGCAGCTATCATAGCTTCTGTATAAGGAAAGTTTTCTATGATCCTCTGAGAATTATAGTAGATCATACAATGTAAAATAATCTTCTCAAAATCCGTCATAGTCAAACAGGCATCTTTACGGTAATCATGTGCCCCTCTCTCCTGATAGTCAGGTTCAATCACGCCTTTACCTTTCAAATGCTTTTTGTATGTATCCTGTATCAGGTCAAAGAACTTCTCTACCAATCCTTTCAGTTCTGGCCTATAGGATGGAAGATTGACTACCGTAACTCCCAGCTCTGCGATCTGCTCAAAGTTCTCTGATTTATATTCACTCCCCATATCCGTCACAAACGTAGCTGGGAGCATGTCACAATCCCAATCCTCCTTCTGAACAGAGATACCAAACCTCTTACACCATTCCACCTTATCAGCTATGATGTTCAGCATCAATCCACGTAGACTATATACTCCACCTTCCCATGAAAGAGAATACCCACAGCATAGGCCACTGTAAGCATCAATACATGCAGTCAAGATAGGTCTTCCTACCAGATTCCCTTCCTCATTGATCAAATATATGTCACATACCGTAGCATCCAGCATCCCAACACCAACTGCAGGTGCAAACTCCTGTACTCCTTCTCCAATCAGAGGTCTGTTGTTCCTCTGGTAGTTCTTCAATCCATCCCTTGAAATATAGAAGTTCTGCATCTTCCTTGTCTTTCGATAAAAATATCGGAACTGATAGAAGGAAGGATATTCTTCTCCCAACACTCCCATAGCATCACAATACTTCTCTTTGAGCATCATGGTATAAGCAGTCATAAGGGACTGTTTCTTTGTCGTATAGAAGAACTTATTCAACGCCCACCGCATATGCTTCTCATCCTGAGTCAGTTCCTTTTCATCCTTACGTTTCTTTGGTGCAAGGACTGATACATCCATATAGGCCAGATACAGACAGAGATAATTCCTGACGGTTTGCTTTGATACTTTGTGCTCTGTAGATATGGAACAGATCATCCTGGAACGCATCTTATCATCCGATATGACAGATAAGACAGGTGCTATCATTGTATACCGTTCATACATAACCTTCCTCTGGCCTACATCCAGAGTATCAGCATCTCCTATACCATCAACATCCACAATACCAATTCCTGTAACCTCAGATAACTCAGTGACGGTACACTCAGAATAAGATCCCAACAACTCTAATTCCACCCATACAGGCATAGTCTGTTTGATGCAGTCGATCACAAAAACCCTCTCCTTCTGTACATCCAATACTCGCATAATGCTATCAGCACAACGTAACAGATCATACTTCTTCATCAATGACCAACCCCCAATCTGTTACGCCATGTTTGAGCCAATACTCTCTCGAAGCATCCAATAGCTTCACCGTCAATGGCTTCATCAGGAACTTACGGAATACACATTCCCTCACCATCAGATCACCATCTGACTTGGTACACACGAAATCTGATGTGTACTCCCCAACATCCAGCCCATCCAACAGGACATTACACCTGATCTCCTTCACTTCCTCATCCATCTGCAGAACATCAGCACAGGCATACTGGATGGCATCATACGTCCTGCATACCTCCTGACACTTGCCAATCATCCTTTTCTCACATCGTCCTTTAAAGTTCTTCTTCCTCATCCTCGCAAAGCCTCCTATCTGGGAACATCATGCCATTTTCCCAAAAACAGTTCCCAAAAATGAATTTAGAGTGTTTTTGGGGATTTTATCTTTCATTTTTGGGAAATGTCAATCTTCTCAAATCCCCTATTTACAAGGGTTCCAAGCCTATTATCATTTTCCCAAAAACATCATAAACAAATATCACCATGTCGCAGGGCAAAGTAATTTATTCTGTTTGGGGCAATTTTGTTTATCCACTTTACTATATTAAAGTGTGCCCCTGCTCCATGGTGATACGTTAGCACGATATCCCAAAAAATCCAGTATTTATGCGGGGGAAAGGATAGTTCGAAGAACAAAAATAAGACCCGCATATCTCTATGCAAAGTCTTATTTTTCTATGTCGTAGGGGCTAGTCGAGTTTGCCCTTCACAGGATAAATTGCTTTGCCCTGCGACAATAGGGTTGTCTAATTCCTCTAGTTGTTAATAGCCGCCTGCGCCGCCGCCAATCTCGCAATCGGCACCCTGAATGGTGAACAGGACACATAAGTCAGCCCAATCTTATGGCAAAACTCTACGGAAGAGGGATCGCCGCCATGCTCGCCGCAGATACCCAGCTTGATATCAGGCCTTGTCTTTCTTCCTTTTTCTGCGGCCATCTGAATCAACTGGCCTACGCCGTTCTGGTCAAGACGTGCAAAAGGATCGGACTCATATATCTTCTTCTTGTAATACTCATTTAAAAATTTCCCTGCATCATCCCTGGAAAAACCAAAGGTCATCTGAGTCAGGTCATTGGTTCCGAAGGAGAAGAATTCCGCCTCCTCTGCGATTTCATCCGCAAGGAGCGCAGCTCTGGGAATTTCGATCATGGTGCCAATGTGATAGGTAATGTCCGAATTCATTTCTTTCTTCACCTGTTCAGCGGTTTCCACCACCACGTCTTTTACATATTTCAGTTCCTTCTTCTCTCCCACCAGAGGGATCATGATTTCGGGAACAATGTCAAAGCCCTTCTCCTGCTTCACTTCAATGGCAGCTTCCATCACCGCGCGGGTCTGCATCCTAGCAATTTCGGGATAAGTCACCGCAAGACGGCATCCTCTGTGTCCCATCATAGGGTTAAATTCATGAAGGGAATCGCAGACTTCCTGTACTTCCTCGGCTGTCATCATCATATTTACTGCCAGATCATCTATATCCGCCTGTTCTGTGGGAACAAACTCATGGAGAGGGGGATCAAGGAAACGGATGGTAACCGGGCGCCCTTCCATCGCTTCGTAGATTCCCTTAAAATCACTCTTCTGATAAGGGATCAGCTCGTTTAATGCTTTTTCTCTCTCCTGTACGGTTCTGGAAAGAATCATCCTGCGGATCTTGGGGATTCTGTCAGGATTAAAGAACATATGCTCCGTACGGCAAAGTCCGATACCTTCTGCCCCGTATTTCACTGCATTTGCGGCATCCTCGGGAGTGTCGGCGTTGGTGCGCACCTTCAATTTGCGGAAGGAGTCCGCCCAGCCCATGATTCTGCTAAAATTCCCGCTGATAGAAGCTTCCTGTGTCTTAATATCGCCATCATAAATCTTGCCGGTAGAACCGTCTAAGGAAATATAATCGCCCTCATGATACTCATGTCCGCCAAGCTCAAATACCTTTTCTTCCTCATTGATGGAAATATCGCCGCAGCCGGATACACAGCAGGTTCCCATACCCCTGGCAACCACTGCCGCATGGCTTGTCATACCGCCGCGAACGGTCAGAATACCTTCTGCCGCATGCATTCCTTCAATATCCTCCGGAGAGGTCTCAAGACGAACCAGTACCACTCTCTCCCCCTTTTCGTGAGCTGCTTTGGCTTCCTGTGCGGTGAAATAAACCTTGCCGGCCGCCGCACCGGGAGAAGCGGGAAGAGCCTGTCCGATCACTGTGCCGCCCTTAAGCGCTTCCGGGTCAAAGGTGGGATGCAGAAGCTGATCTAAAGATTTCGCTTCAATACGTGTCACCGCCTCCTCGGGAGTGATCTTTCCTTCGTCCACCAGATCGCAGGCAATCTGCAGAGCCGCCTGGGCCGTGCGCTTGCCGTTTCTGGTCTGTAAGAAGAACAGCTTGCCGTTTTCAATGGTAAACTCCATATCCTGCATATCACGGTAGTGGTCTTCCAGCTTACCTGCAATTTCCATGAACTTTGCAAAGCACTCCGGCAAATCTTCTTCCAGTCTTGTGATCGGCTGAGGCGTCCTGATACCTGCAACCACATCCTCGCCCTGGGCGTTGATCAGATACTCTCCGTAAATGCCCTTCGCTCCGGTAGAGGGATTTCTTGTAAATGCAACGCCTGTCCCGGAGGTATCTCCCATGTTGCCGAATACCATTGCCTGTACGTTGACGGCCGTTCCCCAGTCACCGGGAATATCGTTCATCCTGCGGTAGACAATCGCTCTCTCATTGTCCCAGGAACGGAACACCGCCTTGACAGCCTCCATAAGCTGTACTTTGGGATCCTGGGGAAATTCCTCTCCCATCTTATCTTTATAAACGCTCTTAAATCTGCCGATAATTTCCTTCATATCACCGGCATCCAGTTCTGTATCAAATTTAACGCCCTTTGTCTCTTTGATTTCGTCCAGTATTCTTTCAAAGAAAGACTTGGGGATTTCCATTACAACGTCAGAAAACATCTGGATAAATCTGCGGTAGGAATCATATGCAAAACGGGGATTTCCCGTCTTTGCCGCAAATCCTTCCACTGCCACATCATTCAGACCCAGATTCAAAATGGTATCCATCATACCGGGCATGGATGCTCTTGCCCCGGAACGAACTGATACAAGAAGGGGATTTTCCGTATCGCCAAACTTTTTACCCTGCTTTGCTTCCAACTGAGATAACGCGGTGAAAATCTGTTCTTTGATTTCCTCAGAAATCTGTTTCCCTTTTTCGTAATAATCCGTACACGCTTCTGTAGTTACCGTAAAGCCCTGAGGAATCGGCAGACCTAAATTGGTCATTTCAGCCAGATTCGCGCCCTTGCCTCCCAAAAGGTTACGCATATCGGCGCTTCCCTCTTCAAAAGTATAAACCCATTTTGCCATACTCTCTTCTCCCTCTTTCATTTATGAATTTTGACAACGTGAAAACTGGCAACAACCGTTATTTTTATAAAAAATCAGCGTTGCGCATCACTTGTTACTTATTATAACATACCCTTGTCTATTTTGCACTATTTTTTGAAAAAAATGCCAATTATTTGAGACATAATTTTAATAGTCCCTATATGCCCGAATTGGGCAAAAAGGAGTCAAAAATGAACAGATCAAATTGTTTTTTCGCCCTTTCCAGCTCTTCCTGGCTTTTGATCGTCCACGCCACCGCCATATTTCCATACAGATTTTTGCAAAGCCGTCTGGCAAGCACTTTCGAATATTTATGATTGTAGGCAACAAAATCCGGCTTGGTCAGCCAGTTAAACAAAAGATTTTGCAGGAAAAAATTCTGCACCAGAAGATGCCAGGACTCTTTCACCCTGCTTGCCTTCACGAAGCCGTCCGAAAGCTGCCCTCTCACAATCTCCCTGTGGTTTCTCCTGTACCACAAAAGCACCAGCGGATTAAAGGATTCAATGCAGTAAAGCCCCTGATAATTCCGCAGAAGCTCATCCGCCGCAGGACAGACGCTCAAGTCCATCCATTCCACCTTGATCTCCACAATCAGCGGCACTCTGCCGCCCACCGCTTTGAGCACATCCGCAAATAAGGGAATCGTCTCCCGGCTCTTTGCAAGCGTAAAATCTTTCAGCTCCTGCCAGGTATAATCGCAGACCTTTCCTTCCTTTCCGCACATCCGCTCCAGGGTAAAATCATGAAAAACTACCGGGACGCCATCCTTCGTGACCTGTACATCCATTTCCATCCCATAACCGGCTTTTGCCGCCCGCTCAAAAGCTTTAAGGGAATTTTCCGGCGCATCCCCGTCATTATCAAAAAGGCCCCGGTGGGCATAATATACCCCTCTGAAAGCTTTCCGCGCCTTCCGATGCCCCATTCTCGGCATGATTGCCAGGAAAAAAAATACGAACAACACTGCCGCTATGATCAAAATTATCTTTAAAAGTACCATTTTTTAACTCCTGTCTCTTCAGTCATCCACATCAAAATTTTCAAGCATACTTCCCTTTTTCTCCGGCTTCACATCCCCATGGCGTACCTGCCGCATGGTGAAAAAGGCCAGCGCGGAAAAGGTAAATGCATAGGGAAACAGCGTCCTGTAGGAAATGTTTTCCAGCAGAAAGCCCGACAAAACAGGAGTAAAAATCTGCGCCGTCATGGAAAAGGTATAATAGGTTCCCGTAAATTTCCCGATATCGCAGCCCTTCCCCATCTCCACAATCATGGGGTACGAATTGACATTGATGGCAGCCCATCCCACACCGATGGCCGCAAAGGCCACATTGATCACAGGATGATAGGCATTTGCAAAGATGGCCGCCAGATAGCAGACACTCATCAGCACAATACCGCCCAGAATGGTCTTTTTCCTCCCAACTTTACTGGCAATGTTTCCTATTGGAATATAGCTGATGATTGCCGCCACGGTAGCCACCATCAGACAGTCCGCAAAGCCGCCTCCCTCTAGCTTCCATACCACCCGGGTGTATCTGGAAAAGGCGGTCGTCACCGCGTTGTAAGCCGTAAACCACAGAAAAATGGACGCGAGTAAAAAGCCCATGCTTCTTTTGACCTCTTTCGGCATGGGAGCTTGTCCGCCCTTTGCATCCTCCTGCGCTTCCTCTTCCGCGCCAAAGGGTTCCCCAAGGGCACTGCACTGCGCCTCCAGCCTGGCCTTTACCTTCTTTTCATTGATGGTAAGCGCCAGCGCTCCCACTGCAAGAATCATAAGGGCGGCCACACTTGTAAACAGAGGCAGATAATTCGGATGCTCTCCTTTTCCCACCAGAAGTTTGATCATGATCAGCGTATAAACGCCGCCAACCGCGCCCATCAGATTGATGATGGCATTCCCCCTGCTGCGAAGCTTATTTGGCGTCAAATCCGGCATCAGCGCCACTGCCGGGGAACGGTAAAGCCCCATGGAAATCAAAAGCGCAAAGAGGGCTCCCACAAAAAGCACCAGATTTGCACTTTGATCCGCTACGGGAAGCAGCATGAGAAACAGCACCGCAAGCAGGGTTCCCCCTGCGATAAAAGGCATTCTTTTTCCAAGCTTCGTATCCACCTTGTCGGAAAGACTTCCAAACAAAGGCAGAAGGAACAGGGCAAGCACATTGTCCGCCGCCATAATGGCCCCTGTGATGGTTTCTCCCAGCCCAAAGGTTCCCTGCAGCATCAGCGGAATGATATTGTCATACATCTGCCAGAAAGCCGAGATGGACAAAAACGCCAGCCCGATCAAAAAGGTTCTTTTATAATTCAGTTTCATTGCAGTCCTCCCTCATCACATTTCCTGTTAACACCTCCATTTTACCATTCCCGGCCGCAATTCACCATCTTTTTTCAGAAATTTATATTCATCCCATAAAAACCCATAAATTCCTTGCAAAATCCCGATTTTTCTGTAAAATAGGTAGGGAACCCGATTTTTGAATGTAAAGTTTTAGACGGATTATGGATTGAGAGGAGTAAAACGAAAAATGATCAGTGCGAACAATGTAACCTTACGAATTGGCAAAAAAGCGCTTTTTGAAGATGTAAATATCAAATTCACGGAAGGAAACTGCTACGGCGTCATCGGTGCAAACGGCGCAGGGAAATCCACCTTCCTGAAAATTCTCTCCGGACAGTTGGAAACCACAAACGGCGACGTGTCCATCACTCCCGGCCAGCGGCTTTCCGTTCTGGAGCAGGATCACTTTAAGTATGATGAATATCCGGTTATGGATGTGGTTATCATGGGGAATGAGCGCCTTTATCAGATCATGAAGGAAAAGGATGCCATCTATGCCAAGGAGGATTTCACCGACGAGGACGGCATCAGAGCCAGCGAGCTGGAGGGAGAATTTGCGGAGATGGACGGCTGGGAAGCGGAGTCCAACGCGGCCATGCTCTTAAACGGCCTTGGAATCGACACTTCCCTTCATTATACCATCATGAAGGATTTGAACGGCAACGAGAAGGTCAAAATCCTTCTTGCCAAAGCCCTCTTTGGCAACCCGGACATTTTGCTTCTGGATGAGCCTACCAACCACCTGGACCTGGATGCCATCGCATGGCTGGAAGAATTTCTCATCGGTTTTGAAAACACCGTGATCGTGGTCTCCCACGACCGTTACTTCTTAAATAAAGTTTGTACCCATACCGCCGACATCGACTACGGCAAGATTCAGCTCTATGCAGGAAACTATGATTTCTGGTATGAGTCCAGCCAGCTCCTCATCAAACAGATGAAGGAGGCCAACAAGAAAAAGGAGGAAAAGATCAGGGAGCTGCAGGAATTTATCTCCCGTTTCTCCGCCAACGCCTCCAAATCCAAGCAGGCCACTTCCCGGAAGCGCGCCCTTGAAAAGATCGAGCTGGATGAGATTAAGCCTTCCAGCCGCAAATACCCTTATATTGATTTCCGCCCCGACCGGGAAATCGGCAATGAGGTATTGACTGTGGAAGGAATTTCAAAGACCATAAACGGCGAAAAAATACTGGACAACATTTCCTTCATCGTAGGACACGACGACAAGATTGCCTTTGTTGGCGGCAATGAGCTTGCCAAGACCACTCTGTTCCAGATTTTAATGGGCGAGCTGGAACCGGACGAGGGAACCTATAAATGGGGCGTTACCACCTCCCAGGCTTACTTTCCCAAGGACAGCACCGCTGAATTTGACAATGACTATACCATCGTGGACTGGCTCACCGGCTACTCGCCTGTGAAGGATGTCACCTATGTCCGGGGCTTTCTGGGGCGCATGCTCTTTGCCGGGGATGACGGTGTAAAAAAAGTCAAAGTTCTCTCCGGCGGCGAAAAGGTTCGCTGTCTGTTATCCAAGATGATGATCAGCGGTGCCAACTGCCTGATACTGGATGAGCCCACCAACCATCTGGATATGGAATCCATCACAGCGCTCAACAACGGCCTGATCAAGTTCCCCGGGGTTGCGCTCTTTGCCTGCCATGACCATCAGTTTGTACAGACTACGGCCAACCGGATCATGGAGATTTTGCCTGACGGCACCCTGATCGATAAGATCACCACCTATGACGAATATCTGGCAAGCGACGAGCTGGCAAGAAAGCGCACCATTTACACCAAGCAGGCAGAAGAGGATGAAGACTAAAATATGAATATTGTAGACCTGCATGTCCATTCCAATAAATCTGACGGAAGCTTTACCCCGTCTGAGCTGGTAGATTACGCCCTTGAAAAAGGGCTCTCTGCCTTTGCCCTGACCGACCACGATACCACGGACGGCATTGACGAGGCTCTTGCCGCGGCTTCGGGCAAGCCCGTCGAAGTCATACCCGGCATTGAATTTTCCACGGAATATGAGGGAAAGGATATCCACATCGTTGGACTCTATATTGATTATAACAGCGATTATTTTAAGCGGCGCCTGATCAATTTTGTCAGGGGCCGCACCATTCGCAATGAGGAAATGTGCCGCCGCCTGACAGACCATGGCTTTCCCGTCACTTACGAGGAGCTGTGCGCTCAGTTTCCGGACTGCGTCATTACCCGGGCGCATTATGCGCGTTTTATGCAAAGCAAAGGCTATGTCAAAACCGTAAAGGAAGCCTTTGACAAATACATCGGGGACGGATGCCCCTGCTTTGTCCCCCGCAAAAAAATCACTCCCATGCGGGCAGTGGAAATCATCTTAAAGGCCGGCGGTTTTCCCGTTCTCGCCCATCCTCTGCTCTATCATTTTACGGATAAAGAGCTGGAGGAACTGGTAATCCTTCTTAAAAAAATGGGACTCCAGGGTATTGAGGCTCTTTACAGCACCCACACCCCTGCCGATGAGAGAAAAATACGCGCCTTAGCCGCCAGACATGACCTGTGCATCAGCGGCGGCTCCGACTTTCACGGAATCGCCAAGCCTGGCCTGGATCTGGCTAGCGGCTATGGGAAGCTTTTTATTCCTGAAGAAATACTGGACAGGATTAAGACACGAAGAGAATGGATGCGCTCTCACCTTAAGCAGTTAAGGCCAACCAAAATCCTTTTTACAGACCTGGATGGCACCCTGTTAAACTCTCAAAAACAGATCAGCGATTATACCAGCTCCGTCCTCCGCGACTGGACAGCGGCAGGCCATAAGCTTGTACTCTGTTCCGGCAGAGATATCAACAGCGTTACCGATGTGAAAAATGATCTCAGGCTTGACCTGCCCGGCATGTACCTGATCGGATATAACGGCGGCCAGATTTATGACTGTGCCAATCAAAAGACGCTTTACAAAACCACGCTTACCATCCCCCAGACGCTTCACATTATGAATGAGGCCCAAAAAGCAGGCGTCCATGTTCACACCTACTCCGATACCCATATCATCGCCCTCCGGGAGGATGAAGAACTTCATTATTATAAGCATGCCATCAGCACGCCTGTCCTTCTTTACTCCGACATTGCCGGAGAGAAAACTATGGACAAAACCGGGGACAAAACAGTGGACCAAACCGGCAGCCTGGCCGACTGCCTAACCTCTGTCCTTAAGGAAGGCCCCTGCAAATGTATCGGTATTGAACTGAAAAATGCCGAAAAGCTGGAAAACTTCCGTCTTTCCCTTCTGCCCTGGGCAGAAAAAGAGGGAATTGCCATGATTTATTCCAGCGCCTTTTATCTGGAATTTTTCCCTGCCGCATCGGGAAAGGGTGCCGCTCTTAAAATTTTGTGTGAGCTTCTTGGCATTCACCCTTATTTTTCGGTGGCGGCCGGGGATGCGGAGAATGATCTTTCCATGATTGAGGCCGCAGGAATGGGGATTGCCATGCAAAACGCTGCGGAGGAAATTCGATTCGCCGCTACTACTATCACCCCTTATGACAATGATCATGACGGGCTGGCTCATGCGCTGGTGGATTTGATTTAAGTTTCATTCATCGCCCTTTTTCAAATGCATGAGTCCAGTCCAACTTAAACAATGCGATCAGGAAAGTCAGCGAGCTTAAAGACCAGGTCAGTGGGTAAGCCCAGGAAATTGTCTGAAACACCGGGAATACCTCCAC
>ERZ808046.802-NODE-802-length-19597-cov-3.869518_pt1 | contig 19597 bp, 19 predicted proteins | sample MGYA00380196_ERZ808046 | MGnify/ENA primary metagenome ERZ808046 (study PRJEB31490, sample SAMN06133421) | mouse gut metagenome | isolation source: Z6_2 | host: mice | place: China: Chengdu | collected 2015-05 ...
ATTCACAAGAATCAAGAATACAACCTGACTATTGACATATTTCATACATACTTCTACCATTGCCTGTGGAATCCGAAGGACTGTAATTGCATAACTCATTGCAGATGCAATCGAGATAATCAGCATTACGTTTGCTGTTGTTTTTGCAGTATTCTTGCATGCTTCAACAAGCCCCTTCCAAGTAATCTGCCTTTTACAGACAGCTACGATCAATGCATAGAAAACTGCTACCGCACTGGACTCTGTCGCTGTAAACACGCCGCTTACAATTCCGCCCAGAATAATAATCGGCAGCCCCATTGCCGGAAGAGAATGCTTCAGCGAGACCAGAACCTCTTTGCTTGATGCCCTCTTTGCTTTCCGCGGATGGTCATATTTTCTCGCAAACCAATAGCATAGCAGCATCTCCGATACCCCAAGGATTATTCCGGGAAGTATTCCACCCAAGAACATTGCTGAGACAGATACATTTGATGCACAGACCGCATAAATAATCATAATACTACTCGGAGGAATAATGGGTCCGATGATTGCGCTTGCCGCCGTAACCGCAGCGGAATATTCAGGCTTATAGCCTGCTTTTGTCATCATCTCCATTTCGATTCTTCCAAGTCCCGATGCATCCGCAGTTGCCGAACCTGAAATTCCCGCAAACAGCATGCTTGCCATGACATTTACATGGGCAAGTCCGCCTCTAATATGTCCTACCAGCGTATCGCAAAATTTAACAATACTCATAGTCAGCCCACACCGGCTCATAATCTCACTTGCCAGAATAAACAGAGGAATACACATATACGTGAAATTATAGACACCGGAGAACATTTTCTGCGGTATGATTACCATGGAGCCGCCTCCTATGGTAAAGCTGGAAATCGTCATGAATCCCATTGCGAAGCTGATTGGGACGCCAATAATGATTACTGCCAAAAAGATAATCAATAAAACTACTGTCAACATTATTTCTCATCTCCTTCCAGACCGCTTTCAATTGATTGAAGCTCTTTCTTCTCTTCCTCCGTAAGCCCGATTTCTTCTTCCACAGGCGGTCTTCCGGCAAAAGGCTCTATATCCCCCGTACAGACGCCTACGATTTCCGTCATCACTTCATAAAACATCAGGATACATCCTACAAATGGCGCACTGTACAATAAATACCCCGGCAGATGAAGGCTCGTAGATGTCCAGTTCCACATGGCGGCAATTGCCTCCCAGCCTAATTTCAGCCCCATTACCAAAAAAATAATTACAATTACCCTTGTCAGGAAATACAAAACCATCTTCCCCCGCTTTTCCAATCTATCATATATAAAATTCACAGAGGCCATGCTTCCTTCTTTATAACAGATTCCCACCATAAAATATGTAATCCAAATCAGCGCATCCTGTGCATACTCTGTTGTCCAAGGACATGACCAGCTCACAAAGTGTACCAGGACAAACCGGTATACAACCTGCAGCAACAAATCTGCAGCGCAGCTTATAACCAAAAGCACCACAATTGCCTCTAATATTTTCTGTATGATATCTGAAACCTTTTCTAATATGCCGTAAATCCCATGCAAGGCACTCTGCATTACTTTCACTCCTTCCATCCACTTTTGCGGTAGCATTACAAAAGCCGCCCGTCAATTCAAGTCTCGCTCATATACAACCGGGCAGCTTTTATACATCCAAACTTTATCTTAATCTATGAATCTGCCTCATCAATCGCTGCCAGAAGTTCTTTTACCGTTTCCTCACCAATCTGACCGGTAATATACTCGATACAAGGCTCTCGCATCGTATTGTGCCAGTCTTCCAATTCTGCATCCGTCGGTGTGTAAACTTCCATACCGTATTCCTCCAGCTTTGTGACGCCCGCCTCATTCAGCGCTGCACAGACCTTTGTAGATTCCGGTGTTACTGTTTCTGCTGCATCTATTACGACTTTTTGCAAGTCTTCCGGCAGAGAGCTTAAGAATTGTTCGCTTATCACGAATGTTACGATAGACGCAATATGCTTATCCATAACCATGTAATTCTGCACTTCGTATGTTTTATCATTCAGAATGTTAATCGGCGGATTCTCCTGGCCATCTACTGTTCCATTCTGCAATGCTGTATACATCTCACTTCCCGCCATCGGAACAGGATTTGCGCCAATTGCACAGAGACCATCTTCTCGCAGACTTCACTCTGCATGACGCGGAAGGTTATCCCCTTTGCACTGTCTACAGTCGTCAACGGATCATTTGTTGTAGTAAAGCATCTCATCCCGTTACAAAAAGCAGATAAGACATAAATACCAGATTCTTTACCCATCTCATCAAAGAAAGTTTTCCCCCAGCTGCCCGCAAGTACAGAGTCACACTGTTCCTCATTTTTGAAAAGTGCCGGACAACTCAGCATCATCGTATTCTCATAATAATTGTTTAAAGAATTTATATTTGCTACTGTCATTTCCAACGATCCATTTAACAGTCCCGCCAGATTTTCCTCAACACTTCCAAGCTGTCCTGACGGATAAATCTCAACACTAATATGGCCGTCACTGTTCTTTTCTACTTCCTCCTTAAAACGCTCTGTCCATGTCACTTCCGCACTTTCCTCTCTTGGCACATCTCCCTGTGTCATTCCGATTTTGATTACATATTCTCCGCCGGAGCCTGCATCTTCCGAGCTTTCTCCAACTTCTGTTTTTGAATCTTTTTTTGAAGAATCCGCTCCACATCCGACAATAATAGTCACAGACATTGCCGCACAAAGTAATACTGCTAAAATTTTCTTTCTCATATGTTCCTCCTTATCCGTCCTTTTTTGTAGGACGATTTTTGTTGTTTTTATTATATAATCGCCTTTTTATTTGTAAATATCCTATAATACACAAAAATAATATTGTTTTTTTGTGCAGTCTGTAGATTTTTGTTTTAAATCATCCTACATTTTAAACTGTTTTATAGGACACATTCTATTGATAAATTTTCCACAAACACCAGGGCAAATACTTTGATATTTTATTCCAAAGGATTCTGATTCCAAAACAAAAAGAAGTTTCAGGATTTTTTATCATTCTTGAAACTTCTTTTTATTATTTTATCCATTGTTTTTTTATATCCGGTATTCTCCGTCTGCGCTTTCCCTCACCGCACTCTCAAAGAACACCTTCGCCGCTTTTATAAGATACCCTGTATCCTTCACCCCCGCGGTTTCATACGGTGAGTGCATAGCAAGCTGCGGAAGCCCGATGTCCACACAATTGACCGACACCTGATTGGCCGACAGATTGCCAAGCGTAGAGCCTCCAATCATATCTGAACGGTTCAAAAATACCTGATACGGTACATCCGCCCGCTCACATATGGTGCGGAACATCGCCGCCGATACGCCGTCCGTCGTATATTTCTGGTTGGCGCTGTATTTCATCACAATTCCGCCGCCCAGCACCGGGCGGTTGGTCGGGCATGCTTTTTCCCCATAATTCGGATGCACCGCATGGGCATTATCCGCCGATATCATGAAGCTGGACGCAAGAGATTGTCTATACTGGGACAAATTTTTCCCAAGACCTTCACTGATACGGATCAGTATATCCTGCAGAAATGTAGACGCCGCCCCCTGCTTCGTACTGCTGCCTACTTCCTCATTATCAAATACACAATGCACCGGAATGCTCTCCCCGTCCTTTGCATTCAGAAACCCCTTCAATGAACCAAACGCACACTGCAGGTCGTCTAATCTTCCGATTGATATAAATTCCTCATTTGCTCCCCAGACAGAACCTTTCACACGGTTATACAAAAACAGATCACTTCCCAGAATATCTTCTTCTGAAATGCCTGCCGCCTCTGCCACAGTCTTCATAAAAGAACCCTCTGCATCCGCCAATCCGTATAATGGCAGCATATCCTTCTGTACATTGTATTTCTGTTCCTCATTTACTTTCCGGTTCATATGGACCGCCAGACTCGGAATCAACACCAGATCTCTGTCCACATTGACCAGACGGGACGCAATCCCATCCTTTGTTTTTACAAGCAGACGCCCCGCCACTGACAGCGGGCGGTCAAACCATGGCGCACACAGCATGCCGCCGTATTTTTCCACATTTAATTTTACATAAGAGGCTTCCGCTTCCATCTCCGGACTTTCCTTGATCTTAAACGTCGGCGAATCGCTGTGGCTCGCCATCATCTGGAATCCGCAGAAATCCTTTTTCGGAATCCGAAATGCCGCAAGTGAAGTGCCGTTTCTTGTCACATAATATTTTCCGCCTTCTTCCAGCGCCCACTCTCTGCTCTCCAGAAGCGGCTGATAGCCGTCTGCCTCCAGCATTCTTTTCATTGTATCCACTGCATGAAATGCTGTCGGACTGGATTCTATAAAAGAAAATAATTCTTTGATGATCATTCTGTCTTCCATAATAAATCTCCATTTTACACTTCAATATAATACGGACAAATATCCTCGTATTCCCCGTTTTTCAGCCGGAAACCTCCCGGAATTGTCCCCAGCTGTTTAAACCCGACTCTCTCATACAAATGTCTCGCATGAACATTTGTCGCAACGACCGCATTAAACTGCAATACCCTAAATCCTAGTTTTCCCGCCTGTACAATGCAGTTTTTCACCAGCTTCTCACCTATGTGCAGACCCCGGCAAGCTGAAGAAACCGCATAACTGGCATTACAGATATGTCCGCATCTGCCGATATTATTGGGATGCAGTATGTATAGTCCGAGTATTCTGCCTGTCTCGCACGCCTCTGCCACTGCCGTGTAACTCTGACTCTCAAAAAACGCTTTTCCTGTTTCTTCATCCAGACATTCTTCCTGAGGAAATGCAATTCCTTCCTCTACAATTTCATTCCAGATGTCAATCATCTCCGGAAGATCTGCCTCTGTGAACCTCCTTACTTCAACTACTGTCTCCATTTCCATCAAACTCCATTCTTCTCACATATATCCGCCAGACAGCATTTCTCACAATATGGCTTCGTCCTTGCCGTACAGATATCCCTTCCATGGTACACCAGCCTGTGGCAGAAATCACTGCCTTCCTCCGGCGGAATGATTTTCCAAAGTGCCATCTCTACTTTTTTCGGCTCTTTAAAACCATCCACCAGTCCGATACGGTTGACCAGCCGGATGCAGTGAGTATCTGTCACAATCGCCGGCTTACCGAACACATCCCCCATAATGAGATTAGCGCTCTTTCTTCCCACGCCCGGAAGCTTTAACAATGCGTCAAAATCATCGGGCACTTTCCCGTCATACTCGTCCCTTATCATTTTCATACAGGCGCTGATATCCCGCGCTTTACTTTTCCCAAGACCGCAGGGGCGCACGATTGCCTCGATATCGTCCACGTCTGCTTCCGCTAATGATTCGATATCCGGGTATTTTGCGTACAGATCCTCCACAACAACATTGACTCTCGCATCGGTGCATTGAGCAGCCAGACGGACACTGACAAGCAGCTTCCATGCGTCATCGTAGTCCAATGTACATCCTGCATCAGGATATTCCTTACGCAGACGTTCAATTACCTCAAGCGCAAGTGATCGTTTCTTCACTTCGGCCTTCGCCATAACTTTCGTGTCTTTCATCATCAATCACCTTTTTATCCGACTTTTCTTTTTATTATATATCGATTTAGTCAAAAACTACAATGCAAATTTCTCAAAAAAAGCCAAAAGGGCACTACTCCCTTTTGACTTTGAAATCATGGGCGAAGAACCCATTCATAATCTGCGGCTGTAAACGGAATTTCTAATGTACCACAGGCATCTACAACATGTTCAGCACATGCCGGTCCATATAATGGCAGGCATGCAAATGCATGATGATAAAAGAACCCTAATACAACCTGTGTAATCGAACAATTATATTTTTCTTTTAATTCTTTCACTTTTTGCGCTACTGTTATATTATTCGGAGTATTATATGGATTTCCCTGTACCCCTGCTGCACCTTTTGCGGCATAGATATGAAAAAAGCCACTACAATTTCCCATATATGGCATCATCAGGTTTTTTGGTGCATCTGCATGGTATTGATATGCCGCACCTGTCGTATACGCCAGTGTATCGTCCTCCAACGGATTCATATATTTCATTCCCAGATTCAACAGACTCTGATCTGCTACAAATCCCCGATACCCTTTCTCCTTACAGTATATATCCGCTGCTTTCATCCGTTCTGCACTCCAATTTGAACAGCCATAATAACGTATTTTCCCTTTTCTGACAAAATCCTGCATCACCTCGATTGTTTCCTCCAATGGTTGAATCGGATTATCTCGGTGGTAAAAATAAATATCAATCACATCTGTCTGCAGCTTTTGAAGAGATTCATCCAAATCTTTTTCCATATCTGCACGTGTCATCCTGCTTTTATGAACATCTGGATTTTCTCCGGTCATATCCGGATGCCCGCCTTTTGTCATCAACACAATTTTATTCCTCTTTCCGCTCCGCTTCAGCCACTCGCCAAGCGCCCTCTCTGCACGCGCCCTTTCCGGCGGTACCCAGTCAGAATAAACATGTGCGCAGTCAATCACATTCCCACCTTGATCCAGATATGTATTGATAATCCGGTCTGCATCCGCACCATCCCATTTTAATCCGGCATCCACAGTTCCGAGCCCTATCGGAAATAATTCTAAATCCGTATCCTGTATCCTAATCCTTCTTTCCATCTTATATTCCTCTCTATAAAATTTTATTCAGCCAGTTTTCCCCTGGTACATTGTTCTTTTCACAAAAATATTCCCACACGAGCCCAAACGGCTTTGTTTTCTGCTCTTCACTATACACAAGTCTACTAACCAGATTTCCTTCTTCTTCATACTTCTTCAACTGTTCTGTTGGCTCCAGCAAAGCATAAAGAATTGCTTTTTTTATACTGCGTGCGCCCAAGACCTGTGCTGCAATCCGATTAATTGAACCATCAAAATAATCTGTACCGATATGAACTCTGTCAAACGCATTCTGCCGTTTAATTTCCAGCATCACCTCTTTCAGCTCATCATCCAGAATTACAACGTGATCGCTATCCCATCGAACCGGCCGGCTGACATGAAGCTGAACCTGTCTGCCAAATACCAGATAGCTCGACAGTTTTGCCGACACAGCTTCTGTAGGATGAAAATGTCCCATATCCATACATACAATACAATTGTTTTTGATTGCAGAATAATTTGTATAAAACTCATGCGATCCCACTGTATAACTTTCTAATCCTAATCCAAACAACTTGCTTTCAAAAGAATCAATAACATACTTCCAGTCCATTTTTTCTTTTAAAATCTCATCCATACTCTCAATCAATAATTCCCGATGTTTTAACTTATCAATCGTATAATCTTTATATCCATCTGGAATCCAGTGATTATTGATGCACGTCTGCCCCAGTTCCTTGCCAAAATATTCACTGACTTTTCTGCACCGCCTGCCATGCTCTACCCAGAATTCCCTGATTCCCTTATCATAACTGGACAACGTAAAATTGGATTCAGCTTTATCATGACTAAAATATGTAGGATTAAAATCAAGACCGATATGCTGTTCCTTCGCATAATCCACCCATCCCGAATAATGCTTCGGAGCCACCTCGTCACGGTCCACCCATTTTCCTTTATTATCCAAATAAATTGCATGAAGAGCCAGTTTTTTCCGTCCGGGAACCAATTTCAGCGCTTTTGTCAGATTCACCATAAACTCTTCTTTATTTTCCGGCTTACTCGGATCATTTCCTGTTGCCTGAATACCTCCCGACAACCCTCTTTTCGGATTTTCAAATCCAGCCAGGTCATCAATCTGCCAACAGTGCATACTAACCGGAATCTCCTCTAATACACGAAGTGCCTCATTTGTATCAACACCCGACTTTGCATAAATTTCCTTTGCAATCCCATAATTTTTCTCCACACTATTCATTCATTTATCCCTCTCTTTTTCATTGCCATCTGCCAAATCAAAGTAACCGCAAGTATGACGCAAGCCCCGTAAAATGTAGACAATAATCTAAATCCTGCATATATGATCCGATCGCTTCCAGTTTTAGTAAGTGTTACCAATATAAATGTCACCCCTCCAATTTTTGCATTGATATATGGAAGATGCATCGCTCTGCATACGGCCAATGTAACAGCAATTCCCACAATAATCAACACAATTAGTATGCTTTTTATTTGTATGATATCATCTATTACCACAACGACTACCCCTAAAACACCGCCTACAAGAGTCACCAGCATACGGGTCATACCTGCTTTTTTACTGAGTTCTGCCGTATCCTGTGCACAAAGCAGCACTGAAATACACGCCGTCATAGACTGCAATACGGGCTGACCATGTCCAATTGGCGAATAGAATGCTGACAGCACACAAATCCCAACAGCTATTGCAATCCTTACATCAATTTCTGTTAATTTATTTAATTTTTCACTCATATCCAGTCCCCTCCGGAATCATTGTCAAACAGGAGAGTCCCGGCATAAAGCAGCACTCAGTAACCGCTGACAGCATCCCGCTTTCTTCAACTTTGTATACTTCTATCCTTCCATCCATCATGCATCCTATAAACATGTATTTTCCATCCGGTGAAAATGTACATCCTCTTGGCCAGGAACCTTTGACTTCTAAAATCTGCTTTCGCTTTATCTTTCCAGATTCATCCGTTTCCAAGACTACTACACCGTCAAATCCCGTCCCATGTACTAAGACATATAGATATCTTCCATCTGATGAAATTTTAAAATCCTGCTGCTCACAGCATTGCATTTGCTTTCCTTTAACCCGCTCCGGTACAACACTTACCGTATCTATACGAGTCAGTTTCCCATCTTCTGTATAGGCAAAGGAATGCACCACCGGTTCATCTTCATGATTACAGAAAAAATAGGGGCGTTTTGGATGGAAAACTCCATAACGGGGAGAAGAACCCGGAATATCCTGATAAGGCGTCCCTTGGCAAAGTACTAGTTTCTGCTTCTCATAATCCAGTTTATACAAATAAATGCCGTCATTCCCTTTATCGCAGACAGCAAACAGATTCCAAAGCGGCGATCGAACAGCCGAATGTGGATGTGGATGAAATTGTTTGGGTTTTATGCCCGCCCCCTTATGTTTAACTACATCAAGCAGCTTTCCAATACTGCCGTCTTCCTTCCGCTCATATAAATTAACCGTTGCATCATCATAAATGACATCTGCATAATAATTTCCGCCTTCATCCTGCTTTACTGTCGTAACCGCACCAAATGCCGAATGATTAGACACCACCATATAGTTCCCTGTCTCATCTAAAGATATATAAGAAGGATTTGGACAAAGCGTCTCCACCTCGTCTAACCGCTTTAAATGTCCATCTTTTCTATTAATCAAATACGCCGCAATTCTGCCGCCTCCTCCATGTCTTCCCGGAAGGTCCGTAACTTCGTTTGCTGCATACAAAACATTCTTTTCTGTATCCAGACACATGCTGCCACAAGACACCGACACATCCAGCATTTGCTCTGATTTCAGTTCCTCTGACTCCGGACAAAACCGAAATAATCCAATCCCCGGCTTTCCGGTAATATGATCCCAACTACCGGCATATAAAAAATAACTCTGTCTAAGATTCAATTCTGTACACTTCATTCTTTATCTCCCAACATATATTTATTTTCTTTCCATCTTCCCGAAAATAACAGAATCCCACCGATCACACATGGCGTATAACTTGCAATAGCATCCCCTAACCAGAAACCTGCAAACCCCATATCCCTTCCAAGCCCCAGATACAAGCCAAGCCCCACCCGTATAACAAACGCATCCAATATTGCAACAATAAAATTCACTTTATAATTCCCACTTCCATTAATCAGCGCACTCATAGCCGAACGAATCGGACTTGAAAAAAATGCCAGCACCCCCATAGGGATATACAAATAACAGACTTCTATTACCTCCGGATCATTTGTAAAAATTCCATATATCAAATCCGGCCGACATATAATACAAATACTTAGCAAAGCTGCAATCGGAAGCGTGGTCAAAAGCATACACCACAAAATCCGCAAGACCCGTTCATACTTTTTCCCTCCGATATTTTGGCTGATCATAGACGAACCTGATGTATTCAAAGATTCCGAAAGCATATTATTTACACTAGTCAGTTTTCCAGTAACCCCGGATGCTGCACATACAATCGTTCCATAGGAATAAATAAATGAATTGGTGAACAGTCTTGTGAGTTGAACTGCTGCAGACTTCAATGCCAGCGGAATTCCCTGCCGAAGCAATATTTTCAACATGTTTCCGTCAATTCTTCTATCTACACTTGTTATTGCAAATCCAGTCCGATTTCGATATAAAAAAGCTGCTGCCATAAAAAAACTGACAGCCTGAGAAATCACCGTTGCCACTGCTGCTCCCGCCGCTCCACATTTCAATATCATAACAAATAAGAAATCCAGAACCACATTAAAAATCGAAGCGGCAGAAACGAACAAAAACGGATGTTTAGAGTCCCCCATCCCACGGAGAATTGCACTCATCAGATTATACCCGCAAATGAAAACCAATCCACCAGCAGATATCATAAGATAGACTCTGGCTTCCCACCGTATTTCAGAAGGAGTATTCATCCAGTTCAGCAGATGCTCTCTTAAGCACAGACACCCTCCAGATAAGAGTGCCGTTACCACCAAGAGAAACATAACCGCAGCAAAAAGGAACTTTCCTATCTTTTCTTTCTGATTTGATCCCAGATAATGAGAAACAATAACCTGTACGGCCGTTGCAAATCCCATCATAATTGTTGCAAGACAATTCGTAATGTCGCCGCTTACCGAAACTGCCGCCAGTCCGCTTTTTCCTTCTGCCCATCCCACGATCATCATATCTGTCATGTTGTAAAAAATCTGCATCAGATTTGATAAAAACAACGGCACAGTAAACAGGAGCATCTGTTTGAACACCGGTCCCTCTGTAAAATCTACAGCCAGTTCCGCTTGTCTCCGTTTTCTTCCTCCTGTCATCTTCATTCTCACCATTTATCCTTTTCACTTGAAAACTCTGCTTTACATCACCTTGATCAATTCTACCAATTCTCCCGCCGTCCCCTTCACAACTGCAATACGCATTGGAAATGGCAGTTCTTTCTCTTTCACTTCTCCCTGCTGTACCCCGCCTGCTTCAAGAAGCTTTTCCAAGGCGGCCTCCACATTTTCTACCTGTAATGCAAGATGTACATAAGAACCAGTCCTCTGTTCAAAATCATCCGGAAGCGGAGTTGTTCCGCCTCCGACCAGTTCTATTTTTCCACCGTCAGGTACTTCCAACATAGACATCATAAATCCGTCCTTGTGCTGCCGCTCTCCATAACATCTACATCCAATTCCTTCTACATAGAACTTTCTTGCCTTAAAATAGTCAAAAACTCTTAAATTCACATGATGGATTGAAATTTTCTGATTCATCTCCCAACCACCTCTCTTATCTCCATGGTGTCACAACCTCTCCTGATTCCGCCGCTCTATATGCCGCCTCCAGCATTTCTGTCCACAATACTGCCTCTTCAATATTCTGCCTGTCATCCGGTGTATCATTTATTATAGAATTCAGCCAGTAACGCAATGGATAATGTAATTTTTCAGGGAGATCCTTTTCTCCGACCTGTATCCAGTTTCCTCCCGTTGCGTACGTGATCGTATCATGTACATCCTTCGTTCCATCTTCAAAATAAGTCACATCATCCCCTATGATATGCACCGTCCCTTTTGTTCCGCAGACATCCAAAATACATTCATGCCCTGGAGCTGCCCATCCTGTTTCAACAACACCGATGCCGCCTTTTTCAAATTCGTAGACCGCTACTGCATTATCCTCTGTATCATATTTTTTTGCAAAATCAGATACTTTGTCAAAGTGTGCAGAGCAACGGGTCGGTCTTCCCAGGAACCAACTCGTAATATGTACACCATGCTGACCATAGTCCAGCATAGCGCCTCCCCCGTTTTCCTTTTTATTGTAAATTCCCAAGGGTTCATTTTGCTCTAAAATCCCATCATTTGACAACCGGAAACGTACTTCTGTGATTTCTCCCAATTTTCCTTTTTGCATAAGTTCAAGCGCAAACCGGTTTCTAGGTTTGTCCATTGGTGATGAAACCATAAAATGCACCTTGTTTCTCTTGACCGCTTCTCTCGCAAGGTATGCTCCCTCCACTGTTGCAAAAGGTGCTTTTTCCACAAAAATATGTTTTCCTGCGTTTGCGGCACGCACAATATGCTCTGCATGTTGTACTGTCTGAGAACAGACAATCACTGCATCAATCTTCGGATTGGCTAAAAACATATCTAAGTCTGCCTCGAACGGACACCCGCATACCTCTGCAAGAGCTTTCCCCCGCTCCTTATCATCATCCCAAGCTGCAACAATATAGCAGTCCCCATACTCTGCTGTTTTCCAGTGTCTAAAATTATCTCCCTGCAATTTTCCATCTGCTACGATCAACTGTCCGAAACGTGCCGCATGACTTTGCCAGCCGCCTAACATTCCGATTCCTATTTTGTTCTTCTCCATTTTATTCACCTGTTTCCTTCTTTTTTATTCTTCCGCTTGCTGAAATACTAACTTCATAAAATCCCGGAGTCCCTGCCGCCAGCTGCTGCATTTGCTTGTCTGTGAAGGGTACACGATTCGATGATAGCATGAAAGCTTGTCAATACCGGCTTTCCTACATATATCATCATCTTTTTCAAAATAATCAAAATGATCTTCCAAGGGTGTAGTAGAACGAAAGAAAAGTCTGTAATTCCTGCTAAAAGAACTTAAATCTTTTCGAGCTTCCTCCATCACCTTCAAATATGGCCGCTCATAATCCGGAAAATCTGTTTCATGATACATACATCCAGTAAACTGTCCCATGTATCCAAACAATTCCGGATGTCTTAATCCAATATCATTTGTCATATATGCCCCCATAGAAAGCCCTGCAACCGCACGGTTCCACTTCCCTCTTTTGACACGAAATTCTTGTTCTACAAAAGGAATACAATCCTTGATCAACATGTCTTCCATTGCCCCGTCCCACACAAATTCTTCATTTTGTGTAAAACGAACCATCCCATTATTCATCACAATCAAACACGGTCTGGCCTTTTGTTCTGCAATCAAACGATCCATAATACTTCTCACTTTATAAAATGTCGCCCATGCCAGTTCATTTTCCGTTCCGCCGTGCAGCAGATACAGAACCGGATACGTTTCTTGCGAATTCATATATTCGGGCGGTGTATAGATAATACAACGCATTTCCATTCCGACCACCTTAGAATCATAAATCGCCGATAACATATAACCATGTGAAATTCCGGCACTCTGAATGTAATCATCCTCTAATTCCGGTATTTCCACAATATTTGCCGGTTGATTTCCTATCCATCCGATTGGCAGCTCTGGCGACAGATATTCTATACCGTCCGCAAATAGTACAAGCCTCTGACTTCCTGCATAAGATTCTTGCATCGAAATAATTCCTTCAAATACACCCTCATCTTTCCTTTTTACAGGGATAGAGATTTGTACCTTGCCAGAAACATATAAAATCATCTCCAGCCTATGAACATTCGGAAGAAACAAACGTATAATAAGTGACCCATCCTCTTGATAAAATGCACCGGTTTCTGTATCTTTTTCATAACTCAAACACGGAACATTTCGGAAATATGATAACGCACGCTCTCTGTAAATTTTGTTTTGCATTCTGTCTTTTCTCTGTTCCATCTTCATTTTCCTTTTATAAACCATTTAATTCCTTTGCACGACAGCAGGATACGTAATGACCGGGCTTTAGTTCTTCCAACATTTGCGGCTGATGACACTGTTCGCACACATAAGGACAGCGTACCGCAAACCGACATCCCGGCTTTGGATTAATCGGAGATGACAATTCTCCTTCCATTAAAATCTGTTCTCGCAGATGATCAATATCAGTAGAAGGAATTGCCGACAACAAGGCTTTTGTATATGGATGCATCGTCTCTGCAAACAGTTCCTTCGTAGGGCATGTCTCCACAAGCTGCCCTAGATACATCACGCAAATATTGTCAGAAATATGTCTTACAACTGACATATTATGGGTGATAAATAGATATGTAAGCCCAAATTCTTCCTGAAAATCCATCAGCAAATTCAATATCTGTGCCTGTATTGATACATCCAGTGCCGACACCGGCTCATCACACACAACAAATTTAGGATTGAGAGCAAGTGCGCGCCCTATCCCTACCCTCTGGCGTCGTCCACCATCCAGTTCATGTGGATACGCTTTCAGAAAGCGCCTGTCCAGACCAACCAATTCAAAAATACGTTTCGTTTCTTCCTGTATCTGCGCTTTCGGATATCGACCAGTAATTTTCAATGCTTCTGCCACAGTCTGTTCCGCCGTCATACGTGGATTTAATGAAGAATATGGATCCTGAAAAATAATTGCCGCCTCATGACGATATTCTTTCAATTCCTGTGCCGACAAATTTGTTACATCTCTTCCATCAAACAAAATTTTCCCATCCGTACTTTCGGTGAGATGTATCATCGTACGTCCAAGCGTTGATTTTCCACATCCCGATTCCCCAACGATTCCCATTGTTTTTCCCTTTTCAATCCGGAATGAAACATCATCCACTGCATGAAGTTCACCTGCTGGAACTTTGAAATATTTTTTCAGATTTTGTACCTCTATCATCGTGTTCATGCACCATTTTCCTCCAGTAAAAGATTTTTCCAGCGGATACAACGGCAGGTATGCTCTCCCTCCACCTGCTTCAGTTCCGGATGTACCCGTCTACATTCTTCCGTTGCATATGGGCATCTCGGAGAGAAATAGCATCCATCAGGTAATTCTGCTGGATCAGGCGGCAGTCCCTGAATATTTTTCAGCCTGTGTACATCCTTTTCTAAATTAGGAATTGCCTGAAACAGCGCTGTTGTATAGGGATGCTTCGGTTCTCTATAAATGCTGTATTTAGAGCCATATTCTATAATCTCTCCTGCGTATACAACCGCTACATCATCTGCAATTTCTGCTACTACTCCCAAATCATGCGTTATCAGAACCAATGCTGTATTCATTTCATCTCTCAACTGTCTGATCATCGCCAATACCTGCGCCTGTATCGTCACGTCCAAAGCAGTTGTCGGTTCATCTGCCAGAAGAAGCTCCGGCTGGCACGCCAATGCCATAGCAATAATCACCCTCTGCTTCATTCCTCCTGAAAATTCATGCGGATAATTGTAATATCGGTCTGGTTGAATCCCAACCATTTTCAGCATATTTACCGCACGTTCTTTGGCTTCTTCTCTGGAAATATTATTGTGTTCTCTTATGGCCTCTGCCACCTGATTTCCCACACGCATAATTGGATTCAGTGCCGTCATAGGATCTTGGAATACCATAGATATTTTCCTCCCCCGCACTTTCAACATGTCTGTCTCTTTTAACGTAAGCAGGTTTTCTCCATCCAGTTCTACTTTTCCTTCTTTTATTTTAGCCCCATGGTCTGGCAGTATACGCAGAATAGCCTTTGCAATGGTTGTCTTTCCCGCTCCAGTCTCACCTACTAATGCCAGTGTTTTCCCACGTTTCAGAGAAAAAGAAACATGGTTAACCGCATGAATTGTTTTTCCTTCAGAGCTATACTCCACAACCATATTTTCTACATTTAAAAACGATGCTGTTTTTCCCATGCCATCCTCTCCTCTCAGTCTTTCAGTTTCGGATCCAAAACATCTCGAACCGCATCACCAAACATATTCAATCCCAGTACAGTAATCATGATAAACAATCCCGGTATAATCACCATATATGGATAATCACGCATATAATCTCTCGATCCTGCAAGCATTGCCCCCCACTCAGGCAGAGGTGACTGAATCCCCAGACCGATAAAACTCAATGCTGATGCTGATAACACCGCTGTAGCAACTCCCATGGTTGCCGATACGATCAATGGCGTCCACGTATTGGGCAGAATATGTCTGAACATGATTTTAAATCTACTGACAGACAATGATGTTGCTGCCTCGACATATTCACTGGAACTTGTCTGCATGACTTGGGCACGCAGTACACGGGTATAGCCAGACACACATGGAACCGCAAGCGCAATAATTGTCATTCCAAAACCTGTACCAAGTACAGCAGACATGATAATCGCAATCAGTAACGACGGAATTGACTGAATAATATCCAAAAAACGAATAATCAGCGTATCTACAATACCACCAAAATATCCAGCTATCGTTCCAAGAACAATGCTGATAACAAGTGCAACGCCCACAGATAACACACCAAGACTTAAAGAATATCTTCCACCATAAAGAATCCTGCTTAAAATATCTCGCCCAAGCTGATCTGTGCCAAACGGATGCTCTACGGATGGGGACAGATAACGGCTCCCAATGTCAATTGCGTCATACTGATAGGAAACCATCATTGGTCCCACAATAGAAAGAGCTACCAATATCAGGAAAATTGCCAGTCCGATTACTCCAGACTTGTTTTTGGACAACCGCCTGATAAACGTATAAAATTCACCTGTCTTTTTCACTTTCTGTACGCTTTTTTTCTCATCCATTATCTTTTCCTCCTTTCCGTCGTCCTGCACCGACATACTTGGATTTCACCTTCGGATCAATAAATGCATATAACAGATCTACTGCCAGCATAACTGCCGCAAATATAATTGCAAGAATAATAACACATGCCTGCACCACCGGATAATCCCTTGCATTTACTGCAGTCATCAAATACATGCCTACTCCAGGAATTCCAAATACCGTTTCAATCACAACTGACCCCCCGCATATATGTGCCAGTCCGATACTGGACGTTGTCAGAATAGGAAATAATGCATTCGGCAGTGCATGTTTATATATTACCTTATTACGTGAAAGCCCTTTTGCACGGGCTGTTGTTACGTAATCCGAACGAATTACTTCCAACATTGCTGAACGCGCCTGTCTTGCATTAGATGCAAGCCCTCCCAGACACATGGCAACCGCAGGCAGTACATAATGCATGGGCGAATCCAGACCACTTGCAGGAAACCACCCCAGTTTTACAGAAAAAGTAAGCACAAGAAGCAACCCTAACCAGAACTGGGGCATAGAAACACCAATCAATGCAAGAATCATACAGATACGGTCGCTTAATTTATTCTGGTTCACCCCGGCTGTAATTCCAAGCGGCACTCCAATCACAACGCCCAGCAGCCATGCTGTCAGCCCCAGAACCAACGTACGGGGCAGCCTACGAAGCAGTTCCGTGGATATTTCTACTCCGGTAATATAAGACGTTCCAAAGTCAAAATGTAAAAATACTTCTCGCATATAGTTTCCCAAACGAACAATATAAGGCTGATTTAGTCCCAGATTTTCCCGAACAATCTGTAGCTGCTCCTCCGTCGCCATCTCCCCCGCCACAATTCGGGCGGGGTCTCCTGGCACAAAATACATAATTGTGAATATCAAAAATGCAACTAGCAGTGCCACCGGTATAAATTGTAAAATTCGTCTTACTACATATCTAATCATTACTATATCCCTCATTCAATGATTTGAATTTTAAGTAATCAGTTCCAAGCAAATGTACTTGCTCCAGGTACCCACCGGGCATCTGCATTTGTACAGATTTCCATAATCTTTCCTGTGTTATAAACAACGCACTTTTCTTCTACATATAACTGCATGTTATATGCCTGATCAATAAGATACTGTTGAAACGCATCTACAGTTTCAACAGAATTTGTCTCAATCTTAGACGCTTCCACTAACAGTTCCTGAAGTTTGTCATCCTTAATAAATCCTGCACAATAAGATCCATCTGAACTATAGTTATCTCTGTTCAAGACCGAATTCCAAATGCGCGTAATCGAACCTGATCCACCCTTTCCAATAAAAGCAATATCCCATTGCGTAGAATCTGTAATATATTCTGAATAAATTGCCGACTCCAGCGAATTCACTTCCACATTAATTCCAAGCACTCCCAGATATGCCTGAATCAAATCTGCCATATTATCGCAATAGGAACTTGACGGATAAATCAATCGCAACGTAAGCTCTCCTGACTGATATCCTGATTTTGCAAAATATTCCTCTGCCTTCTCCGGATCATAATTAAAATAATCCTGTTCTGCCCACGCCGGATCTGCATCCGGATAACGCAGTTGACCATAACATACAGGATTAATCGCATTGCCTTCAAAGACTGCGTCGATAATCCCCTGACGGTCAATAGAGTAGAGTATTGCTTTCTTTAAATCTAAATTATCATGAAAATAGTTATCTGCCGCATCATTGAAAAATAGAGCATTGCCTCCCCATGTCGGGATTGAAGTTACTTCCAGCCCCTTATCTGCTGATTCTCCGCCTTCCTCAAACCGGGAGGCAAGATTAAAATCACACATTGCCGCATCAATTTCTCCGCTCTCCAGTCCTACAATAACCTGGGAACTTTCTGTCATCAGATTGTATACTATTGTTTCTACATTCTGCTGTTGGATTAATGCTTTCCTCTCTTCTTCTTTCTGCCAATAATTTTCATTCACTTTTAGAGTTAACGAAGCTCCCGTTTCATATTTTTCTACATTATAAGCACCTGTTGATACAGGATTCATTGACATATTTTCTTCGCACTCTTCATATGCCGCCTTAGTTACCATATAAATCCCCGTAATATTATTCTCAAATGTACTTACAGCATCACTGTTTACGGTCAGCTTCAAATGAGTTGCATCAACAACTTCCATGTTTTCAAATACGAGGGCGCTTGTGTTTCCACCTTCAGCCGCTTTCTGAATGCAATAAACCGCATCCTCTGCCGTAAACAGATTTCCCGCTGAATCTTTAATATCATCATAAAGTTCCAACGATACTACTCTGCCTTCCTGCGACCAGTTTTTTGCCATAACTCCTACTAGCTCTCCATTTTTATCATACTCTATCAACTTGTCATAAATCTGCATCAGACAAACCGATCTTGCTGAGGATGATGCCGCAAACGGATCCAGTGTCCCAGGATCACCATCATTACAATTAACAGTAACAATATCATCCTGCAAAACCATTTCCTTAGCCGCCTTTCCTGAACTTTCCCCATTCACATCCTTTGCGCCACATCCAGTCAATGCCGAAACTACAAGTGATGTTGCCATAATTGCTGCCAGTAACCTTTTTCTCATTGTCGTGTTTCTCCCTTCTTTTTCATGTGTAATTTTTACAGCATTTCTTTTCCATAAATTGTCAATTTTCTATATTTTCAATTTTTTAATGTTGATTTTTTTAATACTCAGGATTATAATCATCATAAAAAGAAAGTTATTTGTATTGACAATTTATGGTTTTTGGTATTTTTTACCAAATTTTCTTTGTTTTTCTTGCTTTTGTTATAGAAATTATACCCATCACGTTTTCATATTTCAATATGTCATTTATTATAAAATGTTCCAATTTTCAATATTTGATATATATAAGAGCATGGGATAAAATATAAGTAAAGTGAGGTTTATTTTCCATATGACACATTCAATTATCATTGCAAGCCTTTTTTTTTTTTTTTTTTAT
>ERZ808046.806-NODE-806-length-19443-cov-3.365279_pt1 | contig 19443 bp, 14 predicted proteins | sample MGYA00380196_ERZ808046 | MGnify/ENA primary metagenome ERZ808046 (study PRJEB31490, sample SAMN06133421) | mouse gut metagenome | isolation source: Z6_2 | host: mice | place: China: Chengdu | collected 2015-05 ...
CCTAAAAAAAAAAACCCGTTTAGCATAGCTTGCGCTGTATGCGTCATGGGTCACCATGAGAATCGTTGCGCCCATATCCCGGTTCATCTGTGACATGATTTCCAGTAGATTTTTTGATGCGCTGGAATCCAAAGCCCCAGTCGGTTCGTCCGCCAGCAGCAGAGATTGTCCCGCAACCATCGCTCTGGCGCAAGCGGCCCGCTGCTTCTGCCCCCCGGACACCTGATAAGGAAATTTGCCCAATATATCTGCGATGCCCAACTGAGCGGCCACATTTTTGACCTGTTTTTGCACCTTCTTGGGGTCGAGATGATTGAGCGTCAGGGCCAGCCCGATATTTTCCTCCAGCGTCAGCGTGTCCAGAAGATTGAAGTCCTGAAACACAAAGCCCAGCCTCTCTCTGCGGAACTTCGCCAACTCGCTGGCGGGCAGTTCTGCAATGCTTTCTCCATTCAGCAGGATGTCCCCGGCGCTGACGGTATCAATGGTGGAAATGCAGTTAAGCAAGGTCGTCTTGCCGCTGCCTGAGGCGCCCATAATGGCGATAAACTCGCCGTCCGCCACTTCAAAACTCACTCGGTCCAACGCCTTGGTGACATTGTTTTTGTTCCCATAATATTTTTCGATATTTTGCACTCGCAGCATATAGATACCTCCTTTGCCTGTTCAGAATAGCATAAAAGGAGTATCGGTTGTATTGAATTGATATTGATTTTCCTTACATTTTTGTAAGATTTGCCTTTGCCGGAAAGGTGAGCGTCATACAGGTTCCCCTCCCCTCTGTTGATTGAATCTGCAGACCGATTTCCAAAGCGTCTGCCAGTCGCTTACAGAGGTACAGCCCCATTCCAGTGGATCCGCCCCGATTTCTCCCGTTGCTCCCGGTAAAGCCCCGCTCAAAGACGCGGGGCAGTTCATGGGCAGGGATGCCAATGCCGTTGTCCCAAACAGCAAGCTGTACGTGCTGCCCTGATCTCTTGCCTGACAGTGTGATGACGGGTTTATCTCCACGATATCGGGCAGCATTCTGTAAAAGCTGTCCCAACATGAACGATACCCATTTTCCATCGGTGTAGACGTTTTCATTCAGATTTTCTGTTTCCAATCGGATGCCGTTTTGGATCAAAAGGGTCCTGTGGGCCTGGATTGCTCCCCCGCATATCGCAGAAAGCCCTATCTCGCTGATGATGAAGTCCTTTTCCGGGTTTTCGGTCCTGGCATAAAATAAGGCCCGCTCTACATGGGCGTCGATCTGTGCCAGTTCCTGTGAAAGCTTGCGCCTTGTATTGCTGTCCGTATTCTGGCAGATCAGTTTTGCTGCCGTGATAGGCGTTTTGATTTCATGTACCCATTGTTCGATATATTCCCGATACTCTTTCCCGGCGGTCTGTGCGTCTGATACTGCCTCGATCATGGATTTCCCAGACAGGCGCAGTAGTTCAAACAACTTGCGGTCATAGAGGCTTTGCGGTTTTGGAGCACATTCGGTAAACAGATACCGTTTGTCCAAACCGTCCATGATTGCCTGCAGCTCAACCAACTGCTTTTTTGTCCTCCAAAAATCGATTAGCTGCTCCAACAAAAAAATCAATAGACATACTATCAGTAAAAGTGTGACAATACCCGACTGTGTACCTGTTAAAAATAAAAATGCAGCAATTGCAAAGAAAAATATAAAATGAAGAATCATGCGGTCTAATGTGTCAAAGATAAATTCACGTACCGTCATAGCTGATACCCCATTCCCCGGCGAGTTTTGATGACATCCGGCATTCCCATTCCTTCCAGCTTGCTCCGCAAACGGGTCATGTTGACACTAAGGGTATTGTCGTCAATATAAATCTGATTGTCCCACAACGCCTCGATTAAGTCGGCACGTGAGACGATTTCCCCGGCGTGGGCCATCAGGTGAGCCAGAATTTTTAATTCGTTTCGGGTCAACTCTGTTGTTCTTCCAGAAGCAGTTACGGTTCCTTTTGCTAGACTGAGCCGAAGTTTTGCTGCCTCTAAAATATCCGGCTCTGTAAATTCTCCGCCATTTCGCCGCAGCACAGCCTTGATCCGGGCTAGCAGGACGGGAATGTTATAGGGCTTTGTTATATAATCATCGCTGCCCAGATTCAACGCATGGAGTTCATCCAAAGGAGAGGTGCGGCTGGTGACCACGATGATTGGAGCGGTTTTCCGTATTGCGGCGCATAAAGAAAGGCCGTCGCACCCAGGCAGGCCCAAATCCAAAAGGACTAAATCAGGGAGGGCAGAACGTACCTGTTCCGGGATAGACTCAAATTCTGTAATGAGTTGAACTTGATATCCCTCATTTTTTAATAGGGTGGACAGTTCTTCACGGATAGTCTGGTCATCCTCAATAACCATGATAGTCTGCATTTTGTACCTCCAATGCTAAATTTGCCCTTATTTTAGCATAGAAGCAGACAATAATCTACTATAAAACGAACTCTATGTCTGAACCGGTGTAACTATTCGTTACTATTTGCGGCCTCCCAGGCTGTGAATAGTAACCGAAAATGTGATGTGGAGTGGGAATCATTAGATTTACAAATGATTTCGTAAGTGCTAAGATGTAGGAGAAAAATAATGATACATGAGAGGTTTATGAGAAGTGAGAGAGAAGTTAAAGAAATTATTTGCCTATTACAATCCGTATAAGAAGTTATTCTACAGTGATATGTTCTTTGCGATTCTGGGGGCGGCAGTTACCTTGGTCATTCCACTGATTGTCCGTTATATTACAAATTATGTAGTCTATTTTGATGCAGGGAAAGCAAAGGAAAGCATAATTGTACTGGGTGCGCTGATGATTGGGCTGGTGCTTTTGGAAGTGTTCTGCAATTTTTACATTGCATATTTCGGTCATATTATGGGAGCGAAGATGGAAGCGGACATGCGCCGTGATATTTTCGGACACTATCAGAAGCTGACCTTCGCATTTTATGACAACCAGAAGGTGGGGCATTTGCTATCCCGGATTACCAGTGACTTGTTTGATATCAGCGAGCTTCTGCATCACGGGCCGGAAGATTTGGTGATTTCTATTATTAAGATTATCGGTTCCTTTGCGATTTTGCTGACGGTTAATGTAAAATTAGCCCTGATTGCCTTTGCATTCATTCCGGTGATGGCGGTATACGCATTTTATTATAATGGGAAAATGAAAAACGCATTTAAGCGGAATAGGGAGAAGATTGCGGATATCAACAGTCAGATTGAAGACAGTCTGTCGGGAATCCGGGTGGTGAAGTCTTTTGCCAACGAAAAGGTGGAAATGAAGAAATTTCAGAAAGGAAATGACAATTTCGTTGCTGCAAAAAAGACCAGTTATAAGTATATGGGAATCTATCATTCCGGACTTGGAGCCATGAGTACGCTGATTACCGTCGTCGTGCTGATTTTCGGAGTCATAATGATGCTGAAAGGTACAGTGCTTGTAACGGATCTGATTACATTTCTGCTCTATATCAACAACTTTACAGAGCCGGTAAAAAAACTTGTAAACTTTACGGAGCAGTTCCAGAACGGATATTCCGGGTTCGAGCGTTTTCTGGAAGTTTTATCAATTGCGCCGGATATTGCAGACGATCCAGAGGCAGAGGAATTGGATCAGGTAGAAGGCTCTATTGTATTTGAAAATGTGTCTTTCCATTATGAAGATGATGAAACTCCTGTGTTAAACCATATTAATCTGAGGGTAAATGCCGGAGATTATGTGGCCTTGGTGGGACCGTCTGGAGTGGGCAAGACTACTTTATGCAGTTTGATCCCTCGGTTTTATGAGGTGACAGAAGGGGCGGTGTATCTGGATGGGACAGATATCCGCAAAATCAAACTGGACAATCTGCGGGGACAGATAGGGATTGTACAGCAGGACGTGTATCTGTTTGCCGGAAGTATCATGGATAATATTCGCTACGGCAAGCCGGATGCGACAGATGAAGAGGTGGTGCGGGCGGCGAAGCGCGCCAATGCACACGACTTTATTATGAGTTTCCCGGATGGTTATGATACGGATATCGGGCAGCGCGGCGTAAAATTGTCAGGCGGGCAGAAGCAGCGGCTATCCATTGCCAGAGTGTTCTTGAAAAATCCGCCGATTCTGATTTTCGATGAAGCGACTTCCGCATTGGATAATGAGAGCGAGCAGGTGGTGCAGCAGTCTATGGAGCATTTGGCAAAGAACAGAACTACATTTGTCATTGCTCACCGTCTGTCTACCATCCGTAATGCACAGAGGATCCTTGTACTGACCGAAGAGGGGATTGCAGAAGAGGGAACGCATAATGAATTGCTGAACCGGCACGGAATTTATGCAGGATTGTATGAAATGCAGTTCCAGTAGAATTTTTAAATGTAAAATACTCACATTGACGTTTGTACATATTGCTGGTAAAATGAATATCAGAGTTTTACAGAAGTATACATTGTAGGAAAGAGTATCAAAGGAGGATGCAAAACATGGGATTTTTAACAGGTAAAACAGTCATTATTACCGGAGGAGGACGAGCAGTACTCAAAGACGGCAGATGTGGGTCTATCGGCTATGGTATTGCAACTGCTTATGCAAAAGAGGGCGCTAACATCGTCATTACAGGACGTAATGTGAAGAAGCTGGAAGATGCAAAAGAAGAGCTGGAGCGTCTGTATGGCGTAAAAGTACTTCCGGTGCAGGCTGATGTCAGCGCGGGAGCTGACAATGAAACCGTCGTTCAGAATGTAGTAAAACAGACGGTGGATACATTCGGCGGAATTGACGTGCTGATTAATAATGCGCAGGCATCTGCGTCAGGTGTGACGCTGGCAGATCATACAACAGAGCAGTTCGACCTGGCATTGTATTCTGGTTTATATGCGGCTTTCTACTATATGAAAGCCTGCTATCCATATTTGAAAGAATCCAAGGGTTCAGTTATTAACTTTGCTTCCGGCGCCGGATTGTTCGGCAACTTCGGACAGTGCTCTTATGCAGCTGCAAAAGAAGGCATCCGCGGTCTGACAAGAGTTGCAGCCAATGAGTGGGGCAAGGACGGAATCAACGTGAATATTATCTGTCCGCTTGCATGGACGGCACAGCTGGAGAACTTCGAGGAAGCTTATCCGGATGCATTTAAGGCCAATGTACATATGCCTCCGATGGGACATTACGGAGATTCCGAACTGGAAATCGGACGTGTCTGCGTACAGCTTGCATCACCTGACTTCAAATATATGACAGGTGAGACTATCACGTTGGAAGGCGGAATGGGACTTCGTCCATAAGTATAAAAACGGTAGGAAAAATTTACAATATAAGAGGAAGCATAAGTCAGAACAGTAACAAGATTTTTGAGCTGTTCTGACTTTTTTCGTGGAAAGGTTGTCAGATTTACCGCCTGTGTGTTATACTCAATAACGTATATGCGTAAATTCGTTGCTATTCACAGTAACGAGATTTTGAACAGATAGAAAAGAGAAGGATTGACTTCATGGAAGACATTGTTTTTAAAAGACCGGAACTGGAGGATAAAGAGATCATTACCTCATATTTTGCAAAAGCTCCCAGCAGAAGTTGTGAGCGGACCTTTGCAAATGTATACCTCTGGTCCAGGCATTATCATGTAAAATATGCAATTGTAGAGGATGCGCTTGTATTTATGGATGACGAGTTTGAACTGGCATACGCCTATCCGGCGGGGGAGCGGGAGGCGGTGAAGCATGCCCTTGACCGTCTGATGGAATATAGCGGAGAAAAGGGAACACCGTTTAAGCTTTACAACGTGACAGAGGAGAATTTTGCACAGTTGGAGGAGTTTTATCCGGGCAGATTTACGGTAGAGTATGACAGGGATGAAGCGGACTATGTGTATGAGCGGGAAAAGCTGGCGTCTCTTGCGGGGAAGAAGCTTCATGGAAAACGAAATCATATCAATAAGTTCAAGGCGCTTTATGAAGACTGGGATTATGAGAGCATTTCAGATGAAAATGTAGAAGAATGCTTTCAGATGGCATTGGAGTGGCGTAATCAGAATGGCTGCGAAGAAGATGCCGCGAAGAATGCAGAGATGTGTGTCACACTGAATTCACTGCGTTTGTATAAGGAACTGGGAATGTCAGGCGGATGTATCCGGGTCAACGGAAAGATCGTGGCATTTTGTATTGGCGAAGAGGTCTGTGAGGATACATTCGTGGTTCACGTGGAAAAGGCGTTTTCCGACGTGGAGGGCGCATATCCGATGATCAACCAGCAGTTTGTACAACATGAATGTATGGAATATGAGTATGTCAACCGGGAAGAGGATACCGGGGCGGAGGGACTTAGGAAGGCAAAGTTATCCTATCGGCCGGTATTTCTTGTGGAAAAAGGTGTTGTGACAGAGAAAGAGAGGCAGGAATAAGCATGATTTCAAAGAAGATGGAAAATATGGTGGCAAACAGTTCGGCAATCCGTGCGATGTTCGAGGAAGGAAACCGTCTGGCAAAGATTTACGGACGGGAGAATGTATATGATTTCAGTCTGGGCAATCCAAATGTCCCGGCGCCGGAAGCGGTCAAGAAGGCAATTTTAGAGGTGCTGTCAGAGGAAGACCCGGTTGTGCTTCACGGCTATACAAACAGCAATGCCGGATATGAAGACGTAAGGCAGGAAGTTGCAGATTCTTTGAATGCACGTTTTGGCACGAAATTTCGTTATGAAAATATTACAATGACGGTAGGGGCAGCGGGCGGATTGAATGTGATTTTGAAGGCACTTTTGAATCCGGGAGATGAAGTGATTGCATTTGCTCCTTATTTTGGAGAATATAGAAGTTATACCAATAACTATGATGGCATACTTGTGGAGATTTCTCCAAACACAGTTGATTTTCAGCCGAAGCTGGATGAATTTGAAGCAAAGATTACTGCAAAGACCAAGGCAGTTATCGTGAATACACCGAATAATCCGACGGGAGTTGTATATTCTGAAGAAACAATTCAGAAAATGGCGGAGATTATGGAAGCAAAGCAGAGAGAATTCGGTACAGACATTTATCTGATTTCAGATGAGCCATACAGGGAGCTTGCATATGACGGCGTGGAGGTTCCATATCTGACGAAATATTACGCCAATACAGTGATAGGATATTCTTACAGTAAGTCCCTGTCTTTACCGGGAGAGCGTATCGGATATCTGGTTATTCCAGATGAAGCGGCAGACAGCGAGAATCTGATCAATGCGGCAAATGTTGCTACAAGAATCCTTGGGTTTGTCAATGCGCCGACGCTGCAGCAGAAGATCGTGAAAGCCTGTCTGAATGAAAAAACGGATATTTCTTACTATGACAGAAATAGAGAAACGCTGTATCATGGACTAACGGAACTGGGATTTGAGTGTATTAAGCCGGAGGGAGCCTTTTATCTCTTTGTGAAATCGCCGATTGCAGATGAGAAGGCATTCTGTGCAGAGGCTAAGAAGTATAATATACTGATTGTACCGGGAAGCTCTTTTGCGTGTCCGGGATACGTCAGGCTGGCATATTGTGTTTCGTATGAGACAATTGTAAATTCCCTTCCGAAATTTGCAGAGGTATTGAAAAAGTGTCATGCAACAGGTCAGCATGTCTGAACTGTTACCGATTAGAAGAAAGGAAACGTCAGGTATGGAATTGAATCCGAACCTTATGAAATATATCCGCATGGTTGAACCTTATGTACCGGGAGAACAGCCGCAGAATAAAGTCATTAAACTGAATACAAATGAGAACCCCTATCCTCCCGCACCGGGTGTAGAGCGTGCTCTCCGGGAAATGGATACAGACAGACTGCGTCTCTATCCGGATCCGGCGGCAGAGGCGCTGGTGGATGCACTTGCGAAGGAGCATCAGGTGGGAAAAAATCAGGTTTTTGTCGGAGTGGGTTCTGATGATGTACTGGCAATGTGTTTTCTGACATTTTTCAATTCAGAGAAACCGATTCTGTTTCCGGATATCACTTATTCTTTTTACAAAGTGTGGGCAGAATTATACAGGATTCCTTATGAGTGTCCGAAACTGGATGAAAATTTCAGGATTGTGAAGGAAGACTATTATAAGGAAAACGGCGGTATCATCTTCCCGAATCCGAATGCGCCGACGGCAATTTATGAAGGTCTGGATTTTGTAGAAGATATTCTGGAACATAACCGTGATGTTATTGTGATCGTGGATGAGGCGTATATTGATTTTGCCGGGAAATCTGCGGCAGAGCTGGTTGGAAAATATGACAATTTAATTGTTGTCCAGACCTTTTCCAAATCCCGTTCCATGGCGGGCATGCGTATCGGCTATGCAATCAGTAATCCTGCATTGATCAAATATTTAAATGATGTAAAATATTCCTTTAATTCTTATACATTGAATCAGACTTCCCTCGTGTGCGGAGCAGAAGCAGTCAAGGATCAGGAATATTTCAAGGAGACAACAAGACGCATTGTCGAGACGAGAGAGTGGGCGAAGGAGAGGCTCACACAATTGGGATTTGAATTCCCGGATGCGAAAGCAAATTTTATTTTTGCAAAACACCCAAACTATGATGCCGGGGAATTATTTGAAGCATTGAAGAGGGAACACATTTATGTGCGGCATTGGAACAGCGAGAGAATATCACAGTATCTGAGGATTACCATTGGTACAAGAGAAGAGATGGAAGAGTTGTTTGACGTGCTGGAAAAGATAGTACAACTTCCAGCTTAACATAGGACTTATAGGACTTTGCACTTGCTGTAAAGTGCGTAAGAAATAGTGATGGTTACATAATTTGAATAAATCAAGGAGAAACTAATTTTTATGAGTGAAGCGTTAATATCTTTTTTTGCGGAAAATCTGGGCGGCAAAATAGGACCGGAGATGATTGTGTTTATTATCTCTATGTTTCCGATTCTGGAGCTTAGAGGCGGGCTTCTGGCGGCGGGACCGGCCTGGTTTGACTTGCCGCAGCTTCAGGCAACGATTATCTGTATCATTGGCAATCTGCTTCCGATTCCGTTTATCCTGCTTTTAATTACTAAGATTTTTGACTGGATGAAGGGAACAAAGAAACTAAAACCGATTGTCGAAAAACTGGAGAAGAAGGCATACAGTAAGAGTTCTAATATTGAGAAGTATGAGTTCTGGGGGCTGGTCTTGTTCGTAGGGATTCCGCTTCCGGGAACCGGCGCCTGGACAGGTTCTTTGATTGCGGCGTTGTTGGGAATCCGTTTCAGGAAATCTTTCCCGGCGGTCATTATCGGTGTGTTTCTTGCGGCATTTCTGATGAACGTACTGTCTTATGGAGTGCTGGGTGCAATATTCTAAGATGCGAATATGGGGAGGATTGTGGGAGTGCGCAGCATGGAACAATCCGTAGGTATCATAGTCGGGGGCTTTTGGGTTCGACATTATTCTAATGGAAAGGAATAGATTTATGTTGGCAAAAAACGATGAACATAAAAGAAGTATACTATGGAGAACGGCAATGTCGGTTTCTTCTATTCTAATTATTGTAATTGCGGCGTTTTTCTTCATCAAGCTGTTTACAGCTAATCCGTTGGAAGGAAAATGGGGATATGAAGACAGTGATCTGACCATTCAGGTAAAGAGCAATGGGACGGCAGTCATTCAATGGCCGGATGAGCTTGAAGGGGCAGATTTAAGTGTAGAGATGCAGTATGATGTCAATAAGGATGCAAAGATATTTGTACTGCGTAAGAATGATGCGGCAGTTAAGGCAGCGGCGGAAAAATCTGAAGGGTCAGTGACGGCTGAACAGGTGGATTCTGCAGTCTCATCTTTGGAAGGAAGTTATGAGTATAATATTGAACGGAGTCAGATGACGCTGACAGAGCGGGAGTATGGAGAGCAGATGGTATTTACAAAGGAATAAGGAATAGTTCAGACAGGTTAAGGCTTTTTCTGTACAAATGGTGGGAAAATGATTCAGGAGTAAAAAGAGACAGAAGAAAGCGAGGGATTATGATGCTGAGAAATGAAACGAAGGAAGTACGCATCGGGGATGTAATAATCGGTGGAAACCATCCTGTTGCGATTCAGTCTATGACAAATACAAAGACAGAGGACGTACAGGCAACTGTGGAACAGATTCTTGGTCTTGAAGCAGCCGGGTGTGAGATTGTCCGGTGTACGGTTCCGACCAAGGAGGCCGCGGAGGCATTGAAGGAAATCAAGAAGCAGATCCGTATTCCGTTGGTTGCAGATATCCATTTTGATTATAAAATGGCGATTGCAGCCATCGAAAACGGCGCAGATAAGATCCGCATCAATCCGGGAAATATTGGTTCTAAGGATAGAGTGAAGGCAGTAGTTGATAAGGCCAAGGAGTACAATGTGCCGATTCGCATAGGTGTCAACAGCGGTTCTCTGGAAAAACCGCTGCTTGAGAAATACGGCGGTGTGACAGCCGAAGGAATCGTTGAAAGCGCATTGGATAAGGTACGGATGATTGAAGAAATGGGATTTGACAATCTGGTAGTGAGTATCAAATCTTCCGATGTTCTGATGTGTATTAAGGCTCATGAATTGTTGGCGCCTCAGTGTCCGTATCCGCTTCATGTAGGGATTACAGAATCGGGAACCGTATATTCCGGTAATATCAAGTCTTCTGTGGGTCTTGGAATTATACTTCATGAGGGAATCGGCAATACGGTCCGTGTGTCTCTGACAGGAGACCCGGTAGAAGAAATCCGCAGTGCAAAGCTGATTCTGAAAACATTGGGACTTAGGACCGGCGGAATTGAGGTGGTATCCTGTCCAACTTGCGGCAGAACGAGAATCAATTTGATTGAGCTTGCCAATCAGGTAGAGAAAATGGTACAGGAATTTCCATTAGATATCAAAGTAGCAGTTATGGGATGCGTGGTCAACGGTCCGGGAGAAGCAAAAGAAGCGGATATCGGAATCGCAGGCGGAATCGGAGAAGGACTGCTGATCAAAAAAGGTGAGATTGTCAGAAAAGTAAAAGAAGAGGAACTGTTAGAAACGCTTCGACAGGAGTTGGTAAATTGGAACAGGTAGGAACACTGAAAGCATTTTTTGACGTATTTCCCACGCTGAAAGTGGATGAAGATATGCAGATGCTGTTTGGGGATGTGGGTGTCAGGAAAGTAACCACAAATCAGGAGAGAGATTTTCTTCACATACATATTTTCAGCAGACATGTGATTCAAAAGCGACATGTGTGGGCGATGGAGCTTAAGATGAAAGAGCAGTTGTTCGGTACGGCAAATGTTAAAATCCGCATAATAGAGCAGTATACCCTTTCCGAACAATATACACCGGCAGCTTTGATGGCAGAGTATAAAAACAGTATCATCCTGGAGTTAAAGGAAACCAGTGTGCTTGCGGCAAATATGTTTCAGCAGGCAGAGATTACCTTTGAGGGAAAGGTGATGAACCTGGAATTAGCAGATACAATTGTTTCTGCGGGACGGAAAGAGCAGATTGTAAATCTTCTGGAGGAAATTTATAACACCCGTTTCGGCATTCCTGTAGAAATCAGCGTCCTTTATAAAGAAAAGGAAGAAAATAAATCGAGAGAGTACGATGAGCAGAGAGTGCAGAGAGAGATTGATGCTATCTTTGCGCGGAATAGAAAGAACCACGAAACGGATGCATCAGTAAATTCTGCCGGGACAGAAGGTAAAAAGGAAGGTGCAGAAAAAGACACAGATATATCAGAACAGAAGAAGTCTTCTGCAAAAGAAACAAGAGTATCTCCGGGCGGTAAAAAAGATTCCGGCAGGGCAAACGGCAGGAAAGAGTTTAAGAATAGCTTTAAGAAGGATTTTGTGCGTCCGTTAAAGCAGGGAGACGATCCGGGACTGATTTATGGAAGAAGCTTTGAGGATGAGCCAATCCGTCTGGATCAGGTCGTTTCAGAGATGGGTGAGATTACTGTTCACGGTAAGATTATCAGTTTTGAGACAAGGGAAATCCGTAACGAGAAGAGTATCATCATGTTTGCGGTCAGTGATTTTACTGACACGATTATGGTGAAAATGTTTACAAGAAACGACCAGCTTGCAGAGCTCCTTGGAGATTTGAAAAAGGGCGCCTATGTGAAGATCAAGGGTGTTACAACCATTGATAAATATGACGGAGAACTGACAATCGGCTCTGTAACCGGAATCAAAAAGATCGGGGACTTTACGGTGAAGAGAGAAGATTTAAGTCCGTTGAAACGAGTGGAGCTGCACTGCCATACGAAGATGAGCGATATGGACGGGGTGTCCGAGGTGCAGGATATTGTCCGCCGGGCGCATGACTGGGGAATGCCGGCAATAGCCATTACCGACCATGGGGCGACACAGGCATTTCCGGATGCCAACCACTATATTGAAAGGCTGGATAAGGACGATCCTTTTAAAATCATTTACGGAGTAGAGGGGTATGTGGTAGACGACCTGACGGAGATTGCAGTCGGAGCAGGAGAGGAAAGCCTGGATGATACATACGTGGTGTTCGATCTGGAGACGACAGGATTCAGTTCTATCAAGGATAAGATTATCGAGATTGGCGCGGTAAAGGTAGTAAATGGTGAAATTGTGGATTCATACAGTACGTTTGTAAATCCCGAGTGTCCGATTCCCTATGAAATAACACAGCTGACCGGGATTACAGATGAGATGGTGATGGATTCCCCGGTTATTGAGACGATTCTCCCCCAGTTTCTGGATTTTTCCAAAGGTGCGGTGATGGTTGCCCACAATGCGGGCTTTGATATGGGATTTATCCAGCAGAACTGCCGTTATCAGGACATAGAGCCTCATTTTGTATATGTGGACACAGTGGCGCTTGCGAGAGTGCTGCTGCCTACGTTGTCTAAATATAAGTTGAATGTGGTAGCAAAGGCATTGGGGATTTCACTGGAAAACCACCACAGGGCGGTGGACGATGCGGGAGCGACTGCGGAGATTTTTGTAAAATTTGTGGAAATGCTGAAGGATCAAAACATCACCAACTTAAAAGAAATGAATCAGTTCGGCGACATGAATCCGAATGCAATCCGGAAGCTTCCTACATATCACATCATTCTGCTGGCAAAAAATAATATCGGACGGTACAATCTGTATCAGCTTGTCTCGGAATCCAATCTCGTTTATTTTGCAAGAAGGCCAAGAATTCCGAAGAGTCTGCTGAATAAACACCGGGAAGGACTGATCATCGGGAGCGCCTGTGAGGCGGGAGAGCTGTATCAGGCCATTTTGAATCATAAGTCGCCGGAAGCAGTCGCAAAACTGGCGGATTTCTACGATTATTATGAAATCCAGCCGTTGGGAAACAACCAATTTATGTTGGAGAGTGATAAATTTTCCGATATCAATACGGAAGAAGACTTGATGAATATCAACAGGGAAATCATTGAGCTGGGAGAGAAGTTCAAAAAACCTGTTGTTGCTACCTGCGACGTTCATTTTCTGGATCCGGGAGACGAGGTGTACCGAAGAATCATCATGGCGGGAAAAGGGTTCAGTGACGCAGATAATCAGGCTCCGTTGTATCTGCGCACGACAGAAGAAATGCTGGCGGAGTTTGAATACTTAGGCTCTGCAAAGGCGCAGGAAATCGTCATAGAGAATCCGAATAAGATTGCTGATATGATTGAGAAGATTTCTCCGGTGAATCCGAACAAATGTCCTCCGGTCATTGAAAATTCGGACCAGCAGCTTCGGGATATCTGTTATAACCGCGCCCATGAGATTTACGGAGAAAACTTGCCGGAACCTGTGCAGGCGCGGTTAGAACGGGAACTGACCTCCATCATTTCCAATGGATATGCGGTGATGTATATCATTGCCCAGAGGCTGGTGTGGAAGTCGAACGAGGACGGGTATCTGGTAGGATCCAGAGGTTCAGTCGGCTCTTCGTTTGTAGCGACGATGGCGGGAATTACCGAGGTAAATCCATTGAGTCCTCATTATTATTGTAAGAAATGTCACTATAATGATTTTGATTCCGAGGAAGTCCGGGCATATGCGGGGTGCTGTGGGTTCGATATGCCGGATAAAGTCTGTCCGGTTTGCGGGGAACCGCTGATAAAAGAAGGATTTGATATTCCTTTCGAGACGTTTCTGGGATTTAAGGGAGATAAAGAGCCGGATATCGACTTGAACTTCTCCGGAGATTATCAGGCAAAGGCTCATAAATATACGGAGGTATTGTTCGGAGAAGGACATACGTTCAAAGCGGGGACAATCGGAACTCTGGCGGATAAAACTGCCTATGGATATGTGAAGAATTATTATGAAGAGCGGGGCATGAGAAAGCGCCGCTGCGAGATTGAGCGTGTCAGCATGGGATGTACCGGAATTAAGCGAAGCACGGGACAGCACCCGGGAGGAATCGTTGTCCTGCCTCATGGCCACAACATCAATGAGTTTACTCCGGTGCAGCACCCGGCGAATGATATGACAACAGATATTACGACAACACATTTTGATTATCATTCCATCGACCATAACCTGCTGAAGCTGGATATTCTGGGACATGATGATCCGACCATGATCCGGATGCTGGAAGAGTACATCACCTCCGATGCTCTGGAAAATGAATACAATGAGGAGAATCCATTTGTCGCCACCAATATTCCGCTGGATGACAGAAGCGTCATATCGTTGTTTCACGATACAAGTGCATTGGGAATCAAGCCGGAGGATATCAGTGGCTGTCCGCTGGGGAGTCTGGGGATTCCGGAGTTTGGTACGGATTTTGTTATCCAGATGGTGCAGGATGCCAATCCACAGTCATTGTCAGATTTGATTCGTATTTCCGGACTGTCCCATGGAACAAATGTGTGGCTCGGAAATGCACAGGAATTGATTAAAGAGGGAAAGGCGACCATTTCCACGGCAATCTGTACCCGTGACGATATTATGATTTATTTGATTAACCAGGGGGTAGAAAGCGCACTTTCCTTTACGATTATGGAGAGTGTGCGTAAAGGAAAGGGTCTGAAGCCGGAATGGGAAGCAGCCATGAGGGAGAAGGATGTACCGGAATGGTATATCGATTCCTGTAAGAAAATCAGCTACATGTTCCCGAAAGCACATGCGGCGGCATATGTTATGATGGCTTACCGCATTGCTTTTTGTAAAATTAATTTTCCACTGGCTTATTACGGGGCATATTTCAGTATCCGCGCGGATGCATTTTCCTATGAGCTGATGTGCCAGGGCAAGGACAAACTGGATTATTATATGAAAGATTATAAGAGACGGGCGGATTCCCTGACAAATAAGGAACAGGATACATTGAAGGATATGAGACTTGTACAGGAAATGTATGCCCGGGGGCTGGAGTTTATGCCCATCGATCTGTACCGGGCAAAAGCAAAGCAGTTCCAGATTATTGACGGAAAGCTCATGCCTTCCTTTGCAAGCATTGAAGGAATGGGAGAAAAGGCTGCCGAGGCCGTGGAGATTGCGTCAGAGGACGGACCATACTTGTCATTGGATGATTTCAGGCAGCGGACAAAGGCCAGCAAGACGGTCATCGATCTGATGGCGAATCTGGGATTATTTGGAGATTTGCCGCAGAGTAATCAGCTGTCGTTGTTTGATTTTGCATAACGATTCAGCTGTGTGGCTGAAATGTTCACATCAACACGTCACTAATCTGGTTGCCTACCTTGATATCCAGCCGTTTATCGTATCTCTTGCAGGTATGTTCTTTGCACGAGGGATGACGACGATTGTACATACAAACCCGTTCAATGTTGAGAATGAGGCCTTTGTTGCACTTAAGAGTACACGTATCACGGTTCCGGTGCACCTTCTCATGCAAGCGGTATGGAGATGAATACAATCGCATCTTCCATTATCGGCGGAACAATGCTCTGTCTCTTCCTTGTAATCCAAAGTGTGGTTATGGCACGGAAAAAGGGAACGGCCGAATAAGAGAGGAATAGGAAATAGATGAAAATAACAGGGCGGATTTTTATAATCCGCCTTTTTTAACAAAAACGGTCTGACATAGAAATATTCAGAGGAGATGTAAGTTATACAGATGGCGTGGCAAACGGAAAAGCATTATAAGTGTGGTAAAAATTTTTTCATCCTTATAATTTCCTTAGTATTGTTACATCCAGTTGTCTGCCAGTAAAAACTCCCGTATATTCCGGTGTTTGATTCCATTTCGGCTCATGTCAAATTCATCCATGGAAACAACATATTTAGGAAAATTATCCCGGATAGTATCGTAAACTCCAAATTCCCGATTGACTGTGTCTTCAGAGGCAAGAATGTAAGTTACCTGAACGTATAATTTCTGATCTTTCTTTTCACAAACAAAATCAACTTCTTTTTCGACGGATTTACCTACGGTAACCGTGTATCCGTGACGAAGAAGTTCCATATAAACAATATTTTCAAGAATGAGATTAATGTCACGCATATTACCGCCAAAGACCGCGTCCCGAATACCGTGGTCGGCAATATAATATTTTTCATTGGACGCCAGTATCTGTTTTCCTTGCAGATTCCGGCGTTTTACTTTATAAAAAAGGTAAGCATCCGTACAATATTTAATGTAATTAAGAACCGTTTCTGCCGAAACATTACGTCCTTCATTTTTGAAGAATTTAGTGATTGAAGTAGCTGAAAACGGAGTGCCGATATTTGCTGTGATATAGGTGATAATTCGTTCCAGTAAATCAATATCCCGGACATTATTACGTTTTACTATGTCTTTCAGTACGACAGAATTATAAAGGTCTTCCAAATATTGCCGGCTTGGTTCTTCCGCATAGCGAAGATTGGAAAGGTATGGCATGCCGCCCGTTGTAAGGTACGCACGAAAACATTCGGCAGAGTCTGCTTCCGGAAAGACAGAATTATAAAGCTCTATAAATTCTCCGTAGGAGAAAGGATAAATCACAAATTCGACATATCTGCCTGCGAGATAGGTTGCCAGCTCACCGGATAATAATTTGGCATTGGATCCGGTAATGTAAATATCGCAATCCAGTTCTATGCGAAAGGAATTAATGCATTTTTCCCAGTTCTCCACTTCTTGAATCTCATCGAAAAAAAGATAGATTTTTCCGGTTATAAGTTTGGCACGTTGTATGACCTCATTATGAAGGGCTTCGGCAGTACAAAGGTATGCATTACTCATGGATTCAAAGTTGAATGAGATAAATTGCACATCGTTTATACCGGATTCGAGAAGTTCTGCTTTAATCAAATCTAGCATAACAGACTTTCCGCTGCGCCTGATACCTGTCAGAACTTTAATTAATTCATTTCCGATAAAAGGACGAATCCTGCTCATATATTGTTCACGTTTAATCATTGTAATCCTTCCTCCTTGTATTGGTGGATTATTTACACATATTCTGTGCATAGCAAAAGTTTGCTCTTTGTTATCTATAATTATATACATGTTATATCGAAAATTCAATAATAATTATGTAGTTTTATTCGATATATCGAATAAAATTTAATATTTATAAAAAATGTTCGATATACAAGAGAAAAGTAGTCCCATATTAGCTGCACATCCTTATAATTTCCTTAGAATTACATTGTATCCTTATCCACATAAAGAAAAGGGGGCAAATGCAATGCAGGAAAATCATAGAGAAATTTCTAAAGTAAATCTTGTAGAAATGAACACTATCACAAAAGTATTTCACAAACAAAAGGTTTTAAATCAGGTGTCACTGAATATCCCAAAGAATTGTGTCTACGGTCTGTTGGGACCGAACGGAGCGGGCAAGTCCACGCTTTTAAAATGTCTGACGGGGATTCTTCATCCTACAGACGGGGAAATTCTATTTGACGGGCATACATGGTCGAGAAAGGATTTGGCGGATATCGGATCACTGGTGGAGACTCCGCCGATCTACGAGAATTTGAGTGCATGGGAAAATCTGAAGGTGAGGACACTTCTTTTAGGGCTGCCGGACAGCCGGATTTGGGAAGTGCTGAAACTGGTCGGTCTGACAAATACGGGAAAGAAACGGGCAGGGGCATTTTCGCTGGGAATGAAACAGCGCTTAGGTATCGCAATCGCACTGCTGAACAGCCCGAAGCTGTTGGTGTTGGATGAGCCTGTCAACGGACTGGATCCGGTCGGCATACAAGAGTTAAGAGAATTGATTAGAGAATTTCCGAGGGAAGGAATTACAGTTCTTGTATCCAGCCACATATTAAGTGAAGTCGAGCAGACGGCAGATTATATCGGGATTATTGTGGAAGGAAAGGTTCATTTTGAAGGAAGCATAGCAGAATGTGAGAATCTGGAAGAACTGTTTATGGATATTGTGAAGCAGCAGAGAAGGGAGGGAATTCGATGAAATCAGTCAATTATTTTAAGGCAGAGGCTTTAAAACATAGGCACAGCTCTGTGAGCAGACTGACAATTTTGATGCCTCTTATCTGTGTACTGATGTCGGCAAGTCTGACACATGTGTATTTCGCGGTGGATAGCTACAATTGGTGGTATATCGGTCTTGCACCGGGATTTATCGGGCTGCTTTGCGGTATCATCAGTGAAAAAGACAAAAAACTTGGAAACCGGGCAATCTGGTCACTGTCATGTGACATGAAAAAAGTCTGGGATGCAAAAGTGATGTATGGAATTGCGGTATCCGGTGCAGTAATATTTCTGTTGATGGGGATGATCATGATTGTTTCGTATCTGTTGGAAACGCAGATGCAGGTTGAGTTTATCATCCGTCCTTCATTTTTTGCACAGCTTGCCGCAAGTGTACTTATCTGGCTGTCCTTTTGCTGGCAGATTCCCTGGTGCCTGTTTTTAGCGCAGACAGTAGGGCGGATTCCGATGATTATCATTCATTTTGTGGGATATTCTCTGAGTGCTGTTATTATGGCGCTGTCACCCGTTTATATGTTTTTTCCTGGAGCACTTACTTCAAGGATGATGTGCGTGGTGCTAAAGGTAATGCCAAACGGACTTCCGGCTAAAGTGGGGGAGATGACATATGCGCCGAGGCTGCTCAATCCGTCAAGTATCCCAATCGGAATTGCGGCATCGATTGTGTGGCTGGCGTTGTTGTGGGGAATTACAAGAATTTGGTACAACAGATGTGTGGGCAAAGCCCACATCTGATATACGCTCCGCGGGGATGTGCAGCGATTCGGAATAGAATTATGTCAGTAGAACTGACCCGAATCGCGCACCAAGACTCGCGAGCGCAAGTCTTGATTAGAAAGGTAGAGAAAGCATGAGACAATTTTTACGTTTATACCGTGCGGAGTGGTACAAGATGAGACACACAATCATTCCCGCACTTCATATATGTGTCCCGATGGCGGGAAGTCTGGCATTTTTACTCTATTACCTGGCAAGACCCTGGAATGGAGCAGTTCAGCTTTCCGGATTTGTTCAGATTGTAGGAATGGCATTTCCGCTGTTGGTGAGTCTGGTCGTATCCCGTTCGGTGGGGCTGGAAGAAGCGAATCATTATCAGGTATTT
>ERZ808046.808-NODE-808-length-19413-cov-17.184061_pt1 | contig 19413 bp, 20 predicted proteins | sample MGYA00380196_ERZ808046 | MGnify/ENA primary metagenome ERZ808046 (study PRJEB31490, sample SAMN06133421) | mouse gut metagenome | isolation source: Z6_2 | host: mice | place: China: Chengdu | collected 2015-05 ...
TCTTTGATAATTGAATCATTGCCAGATATTGAATTTTCAAGGTCCGTAGCTAAAATCTATGTGCGAAGTTTGAGTTATTTATATTAGTATTCTCTTTTGATAGAAGTTTGCTATTACTCGAATTTACTTTATAATATCCACGAAGAGAACACTTGTAAATGCTTTTTGTTTCAATGGTAGAAATTTGCGTATCGAATGGTGCAGCCATGCACACTTATAACAGGCCGTCATGAAAGGATTCAATACTTTGAACCAGACCAATCAGGAGGTATAGGTCATGCTGCGGATAGCACTGTGCGATGACGATTTCAATTTCATGCAGGAATTGCATCAAAAGCTTATACAATGGTATCAGGAATCAGATAACAGCAGGAATATATCTGTCTCGGAATTTTCTGATAGCAGCTATCTCGCACGGACGATAGACAGTGGGAGCAGCTTTGATTTACTTTTTGTTGATATCGAGATGCCGAAGATGAACGGTATGGAGCTTGCCAAACATATCCGGGCTCGTCTGCCAATGGCAATGATCATCTTCCTGACTTCGCACAGCGAATTTTCCATGGAGGGGTATAAGTTCGGCGCCTTGCGCTATATTCCTAAACTGGATATGGCCCGACAGCTGCCAGAAGCGCTGGCTGCTGTACAGGCAGAGTTTGCCAAGTTGGAAAGCAGATTCCTGACTGTACGCCGTTATAGCGATATGATGCGAATCCCCTACCAGGAGATTGTTTATGTCCACCATGTACTCCGTACTTCCGAAATCACCACGCTCAATCTGGGTATCATCAAGGACAACAGAGGATTGAAAGAAATTCATGGGCAGCTTGGTGACGAACGTTTTATCTATATTGACCGCAGCACCTTTGTCAATCTGGATCATATCCGCCAGATCAAGGGAAGCGAGGTTATCCTGCGCAATTCGGAGCATCTGCCAATCAGCCGGCAGATGCTGACAAAAGTAAAGTATACCATCAACCGCATGTGGGGGGATTGAGTGATGCAATATTTTTTCCTTGTTGAATGGGCCGCTACGTTTGTGGAGAGTCTGATCCTCCTCTGTACGATTACTGCAGCTTCCGGCAGGCGGTATGAAAAAAGCCGGCATTGTCTTGCTATGCTGCTGTCTACAGTCTGCCTGACGGTTCTCATCAATGTCCTGAACGCTGTTTCCATATTTTCCTTTTTGACGCCAATAATTTCGATGTGCTTTGTCATCTTCATTCTATCCCGTATCACTTCCACCGGGTCGCTGCTTATCCGAAGTACGGTCTGCATTATGACCTATTTGGTGATTATTACAGTGGGATACGTCATTTTTGTACTGCTCCGCGTGGTTTATGTGGGGGATATATATTCTGCTTTCACCTTCTTCCTGTCACCCGGACCTTTTCGGGTGGTGTTCCTGACAGTGGACAAGATAATCGATACATTGTTCTATTTCTTCGTCCGCAAATCTTTGTTCAAAATTTCTACATTGAAGAAAAAATATCAGATGGTGCTACTGGTGATTTCTCTTGCGGCCTATATCAGTACGCAATATCTGTTCGGCGTATTCCTGGACACAGCTAATGATGCACTGTCCGCCGTCGCCATATTTTCCTGGCTTTACATTCTTGCCTTTGTCACGATCACCATCATCGTGTTTGTTTTGATTGCAAGAGCTGAGCAGGAGAGACAAACCCACATCTTTCTGCATTCCGCCAACCAACTGCTGACAGATAATTACCAACAGCTCCATGCCTACCAGCAAGATCACGCAAAGCAGATACATGACTTTAACCACCATCTCACCGCACTGAAAGGATTGGCCGCTCTGGGAAAGCACGAGGAGGCTTTAGCCTATATGGAATCCCTTCTCTCCACCACATACCAGGAAACGGCATTGTGCCATAGCGGAAGCGACATTATAGATGCCATCATCAACTGTAAAGCCGCTGAAGCAGAGCAGCTTAGAATCGATTTCCGCTTTACTGTAAACTTCCCTGTATCGGCTGATATCGCCCCTGTGGATATATGTGGTGTGCTGGCCAACCAGATTGACAACGCATTCGATGCCTGTAAGCAAATGCCTCCTTCTTATCTCCGTGAAGTCAAGATTACAATCAAGCAGGTCGAGAACTTTGTATTCTTCCGAGTGGAGAACACAGTAGACCATGATCCTTTTGAAAATAACAGCTCTTTGTCCAGCACAAAGACAGATACCTCCGCACAGCATGGCTTAGGGTTGAAGAATATCCGCGATATTGCAGACAAATATAACGGATTCCTGCGTAATGAATATAAGAGCGGACTCTTTATCTCTGTTGCCTCATTTTGCTATGAGACATTAGACACCTAAAATCTAATACCGGGGATTTTCAGATGTAGCTTCCCTGTGACACCCTTGAGAAGCAGTTCCCGATCTTCTCTACCTGCAGAATTTCTGTTTTCTGCAAAACAATTAAGTTCTATGATAAAACACCGATATAACAATAAAGAACAAAAATCTGGTATTGGACAGGAGGTTATTCTATGACAATCACGCAGATCGTACAAAATCAGCAACAGCAACGGATCGGTAAAATTTCTCAAAAAACACAGGGTCAACCTCATGTCAATCCTTATGGTACACCCGGTATGAGTCTGAACAATGCAGGTGATTATCGAAAAATCGTTCCCGTAGATGAAAATGTGGCACAACAGGTCAGGCAGATCGCTTTTGACCACATGAAAAATGGCTACGGGGTGAGCGATGGCGAGGACATCAGCCAGGTCATCCGGGACTACACCATGTCTCTGGCACCGGAACAACGGCTCAGTGCATCCTGGACACTGAATGAACTGTTTCACAGCGAAGCAGGCCGTCTGGGCGAATATATCCACCAACATGATCCCGACTGGGACTGGGGAAAGCCCTTTGACACCAGCATTTTGGATGGTTATCAGCAGGGCATGGATATACTGGTATAATTCCGTTGGAGCAAAATGTCTGAAAGAGGAGCGCATTTCATAGTGTTGCTCCTTTTATATTTAAAAACTGATGTTGTACTAATAAGGAAAGGATAAAGCTGCTATTATTACAGGCTATATCCTTTTCCCTTCTGTTTACAGATGAACCATTGCTGTTTATTCTATGCTTCTATTACTGATTGCCAGCTCTGGCCGTACACCCATATTTCCCATACTCATACATCTTCATGGCAAGTATTCTGGTAATCCTTTCCATACCGTTTAGAATAGCCTCCACATCTTCATTCTCATCTTCCCCAAGACGCTCACAAAGATTCCGCTCTGCCTGATAAATACCTTCATATAGAAGGCAGCACTCTTTTCCTTCAGCAAATTCATCCTCAATAACATGCTGTCCTGGCAGCATAAGTAAGTCTTCCGTCAAAAATCCATTCATCTTTTCAAAAATCTGTTCCTTCTGCATAGCATATCCTCCTTTTGTCTCACTTTTACAACCGATTTTAATATGTAATTCAACTAAAATCAATAGTAATGGTGCAAAAAGTGAGACAAACTTCTCGACATATTTCGACAGAATGGAGGATATCATGCCAAAACCAACAGGATCATCAGGAGAAAAGAATCTGATCAGCAGCCGGCTTATAGAACTCCGCAGACAGCAGGGTATTTCCCAAAGGGATCTTGCCCACAAACTGCAGCTTGCCGGATATGATATGGACAAGAACGTAATCACACGCATTGAGACCAACAAAAGGTATGTGACGGATATTGAACTTCGGGCCTTGTCACAGGTTCTGGGTGTCAGCTATGCCTATCTGATTGATGGGACAGATGGATAAGAACAGGACATCCGGCTGTACGCAGAGCAGAATCCTGTTCTCCATGTCATATTCAGCTAATCTTCGTTGTTCTTGGACATCCTAATGCACATCCGGTTTCTCCGCCCATTTCAGCCCTTCATTCTCTTTTAAAAGCCCCATATGATACAGCGCCTGCACACAATCCACATACCCCTGAATGTAGGCACGCTTCTCCTGAGCAGACGCAAAATCCTCCAGGCGTTCCTTCATTTCCTCTGCCTTTTCCTGTCCGTCTGCAGGCAGGCTTTTCAGAAATGCTTCCCATTCCTGCTCTGCTTCCTTCCACGCCTGCAAAGCTGTTTCATATTCCGGAGTACGCACATAACTCTCCCTTTTTACATTCTCGCCGTTTAAATTACCCAAAAACTGGGCTATTTTCAGCCATACATCATTTAACATTTCACTTCTCCTTTTTCGATATATTCTTTCACATTTTCTAATATTTTTTACCCATATACTCCATTATACCCCATTTCAAGCAGTTTGTGTTTTTTTGAAACTTATTTAGCGCTATGTTTACTGCAAAATTGCATATTTTTGCTAATTCTCTTATGTAAAAAGATATTTCCAGAATAATTGTTTGTATTGAAATAATAGATGTCTGTTTTTGGGCATAACTCCCCCTTTCCCCCATCACATAGGGCATTTATCTTATCAATTCATCCAGTGTTATTTTCATCAGGTTTAGAAGCGTTTCTACCCTTTCCCTTGTCTCGGAACTCGGCCATGCATAACTGTAGATGCCCTTATCCTCTTTTTCAAAATAACAGTTTACGCTGTGCTCATACAGAAGCCTGTAGGTTGGATTTTCCAGCGTCCTTCCTCCCCAGCCAGCCCGGAGTTTTACATTCGGATTCTTCTCCTTGAATTCTTTTAGTCCTTCTCTCATACGGTACTGGATCACTGCCCGGATCAAAAGCGACAGCGACAGCAGCATGCTTAATGCCCTGATCCTGTCAGGGTTCTTCAGGTAGATCACCGATGCCATGCTTGGAGATTTCAGTTCCCTGAATGAATTCTCTACCACCTGCTGTCCCTTGTATATCCGTACAAGTTCTGTGTCTCCCTGTTCTTCCTCCCCCACATTGCTTATAAGGACAATGCACGATGCTTTCTGCAGGTATTTATCCCGTTCCTCATCATTTACAGTTATCTCCACCGGTTTTAAATGATACTTTTCCTCAATTTTGGGGACGCCTCCCGCTTTCCTTCTTCCCCTCGGCCATTTTTCCTTTATTTCCTTTTCTATACTGAACCGGCACTGGAACAGTCCTGAACAGGGCAGGTTTTCGAAACGTCGTATTTCTTCCTCTGCATCTGCCTGGCACAGAAATACCTTCTTTTCCACTTTTCTTATTTCCGGTTCCCGTTCCAGCCGTCTTTTTTCAAGTGATGCCGTGGCCTTCTCCTTCAATGATGAGCTTTCAAGAACCAGCAGGCGCATGGATGCGCCGCATACTTCTTCTTTAAAACAGCATCCCCGGTAACAGGCCGCTTTTTCCCCGTTGTGAAACTTTCCCATATCCTCCCATCTGCATTCTCTGTAGGCTCTTAGTATACAGCGTTCTTCCAGTTTCCCTTCAAAATTTGACGGGCACCGCGACACAAAAGGGATACGGTTCTCCGGGGTATTCATGGATGTGACGAGGTCATGGGTTACCAGCTTGCTGTCTGCCACAAATACACCATACCGGAATCCCTTTTCCTGTATTTCCCTTAAATAATCTATGGCGCGGGCATTCCAGGTGACATCCGGTGTGGAGCCGTCCTGGAGTTTTTGGAGGACAGGGATCCCCGCTTCGTTTACGATCTGACCGACAACCACCTGCCTGCATTCTGGTCTGCCGTCTTTGTTGTATCCGCGCTCAATCTGCAGCAGTTCGGCTTTTTCCTCATCTGTCAGATCCAGTTTCCCTGTGTCATATTCCCCATAAAAGGAAACCGTTGTAGTGTCAGCATGGAGTCTTTCCGTGGGGATACCTGCCTGTTTTATGGCAGAAAGTGCCATGACCTGATACATTTTTTCAGGATCTGACTGTCCGATGCGTTCCAGTGCACGTCCGGCATTAAAAGAATTGACTGTTGCAGATTTTGATGCACTGCCCAGGAAAAAACTGATATCAATCCCTTCAAAACGGTCTTCAAGATGTGTCAGGGGTATCCGTATGTCTGTAAAAGTAGAAAGTACAAGAAGCTGTGCCAGGTCTCCCGGAGATACTTCCCAGTGGTCAGGATCCCACGAAACGTTTTGATTAACATACTCTGCAAGCCCTAATTGTTTCATGACAGAATGAGCCAGCGTCAGTACCAGGGGCAGCCTAAGTCTGCGAGTAAAACCTGATTTCATTTGTAATTTAGCCATATTTAATTCCTCTTTTTGTTTTTCCATTTATCATACACTTTATGGTTGAAAAAGGGAATTAAATAAAACTATTTTTGGGTCAAACTGCTTGATATGGGTTATACATATCATGGAAGAATTTTATCAACCATAATCGCTTAATTATTTATGCCATGGAAGATAAAATTAGTCTATGACAAGGAGGTAAGGGAATGGATGATTTACTAAACCAGATTGGCAGCCGCATATTAAGCCGCAGGAAACAGCTCCGCATGACGCAGGAAGAGCTGGCTGAAAAAGCGGGCATTACTTCGCAGACCGTTTCCTCGGCGGAACTTGACAAGAAAGCATTACGCCCGGAAAACATCATCCGGCTTTGCTCTGCCCTTGACATCAGTACCGATTACCTGCTCCTTGGCGAAATAAATGAAAACGACCATTCCATTCTGCTTTCCAGGATTTCAGACCTTCCTCCTATACAATACCGCCATCTGGAGGATATTATCAACAGTTTTATCCTTGCTTTGGAAGAACGGGAAGCACAGAGCGGAAAGTGATCCCCTCCCTGTGCTTTTCAGCTGCTCCGAAATGCTGACATGGTATCTGCGATCAGTGCCAGCGTTGCCTCGTTCATCTCTTTTGGCGGCTGTTCCCCATCTCTGTTCTTTCCCGGCTTGACAGTTTCGCTTTCTGGTGCATACTCCTTCCGTATATCTGACCTGCGTTCCGTCCTTTTCCCAGTTTCTTTCCGTCCCAGAATCTCCGCAACAATCTCTTCTATGGTTGCCCGGTCAACGGTCTGGGGAATGGTGATATCCGGTGTCTCCGGACAATGGATATAGTGGAGAACTGCATTTGCAATAAACTGTGCCTTTTGTCTTGGCCCCTGCTGCTCCAGTATTCCAATCACGGTTTCATGCGATGGATCCTTTTCATTGAATTTGATACTGAACCGCTCCCGATCCTTTTTCTTCCCCATAGATTCACCTGCCTGTCGTTTCCATCTTATAAAGAAATTCATACCCCTTTGCATTGGCATTGATATCCTCTACAAAGACGGCATTTCTCACTTTTCCGGAGGCTTCGATCTGACGGCGCAGGAGAATGGCCCCGCCGCCCACAAACACCACTGTCCCGGACATCAGATCCAGCATACGCTCCCGCAGACTGTTTGCCAGATCATTTACAAAATCCCGTGCCAGCTTTTCCACAAAGGAAACGACTTCCGGGGAATAGCCGCTCTCACCGTCTTTCAGGATATCGTCAATATCCGTCTCTTCCAGCAGAATGTCAAATTCCGAATTGACCTTTGTACGAATCCGGTTATAGAGCAGGATGACTCCGTTTTCCAGGGAATCGCATACGCTTAAGTCTGCCCGGCCGGAGCGCATCATCAGGTAGTCCGCTGTAAACCCGCCGATATCCACAATCAGCACCCTCGGCTTGTCCAACAGCTCGTCCATCATGGTCACAGCCGCAAAAGCCTGTGGATAGCAGCGCACATCTTCAATATAAATGGTATACGGATTATCACGGTACTGGAAGTTTACAATACCCCGATTGGAAAAATACCGTATAAAAGCCTGGCTCTGTGCCCCATAGTGGGCCGGTGGAAGCCCCACCGCCAAAGATACATGCACCACTTCTTCCCCATATTTTTCTTCTATGTGGAGTTCCTCTGCAATCCCGAACAGGGTAAGGATAAAAAAGCGGTCATCCTCCGTTTTATCCCTCTTATAAGGAATCCTCTGGTTTGACAGCGTATAAAATTTATCCTGATATTCCAGGATATTGCTGCCGAATGGTCTGGTGATGCTTTCCGCCAGCCCGGATACAAAAGGCGGGCAGTGGATCGTCTTCATCTGTTTGTTTCCATGGTCGATTGCAATTAACATAGTTTCCCATCTCCTTTTTTATTTTATACTTATTCTTTACGCATGGATTACGCATTTTTTCAACAACAAAAGAAAAAAACAGGGCTGGCCGTTCTGTCTGAACTGCCATGCCCTGTTCTTTATGCTCCATCACCTTCCCTGGCCTCTCCGGTCAGGTATGTATCCCATAATATGCCTTTTTTATGTTCTCCCGATTGTGGAGGATAACTCCCCCGCACATTCCGGTCCCATAGGGCGTCTGTTCCTGAAAGAAAAAGCTGTACGGCTCGAAATCATCATACAAAGTGATCCGCTTGCTGCCTTTCCATCTCAGGAAATGGTCTCCCATGAACTTTCCCAGTTTCTTCCGCAATGCCTTTGTCTCCGCCACTGCTTTCAGGTTTCTCCTGCTCTGGAATGCAATCTTGGGCCGGCTCTTTTCTTCTAAGGACAGCATTCTTTTCTGGATGCCGTTTTTCCGGCTTTCCTCCACCATTTCTTTGAATTCCTCATAGAAAATCCGTATCGTTTCCGTCATGCCGGACACCTTTCCGCCTCCGGCGTCACTGAGCCAGGTAAAATCGATCTCCAGAACCTCCCCCTGCTCTGCCGTCTTGCGTAATGCCAGCTTTGCAAAGGAACGGATGTCCGATACTGTCAGATATCTTTTTTCTTCCAACTCCAACAGTTCTTTCTGTGTAAGGATAAACCCCTGGGGTGAATGATAATCCCGGGTGAATGTCCTCAGAGTAATGCAGTCTTCCGATGCTGACAGCTTTATCATAATTCTGTTATTCATCTCAAATCCTCCTTCAGCATCAAAAGAATCTGATGCTCTCCCGCAAAAGAAATTGCGGTCAACACCTGCGCTCTCTCCTGTGCGTTCTGTGCCATTTAAGCCACCTCCTGTCCTGTGATACGGAATGACATAACCAGAAACTTTTCCGTATGCTCTTTATCGCTGCAGTAGATGCTGCAGATTTCGTTCTCAAATTCCCAAAACGGGGCATTGCTCCACCAGAGGACGGAGCCCTTCCCGTTATTGGCAAGGGTGACCTTACAGCCCGGCTCATCCGGCACGATACTGTAAAATCCCTGGGTATTTGCCACCGTGACTTTCCGTTTCTGGCCTACATATTCCGGGCGGCAGTGGGCAGTGATCTCAAAACAGGTTCCCTTCTTTAAAGTCTTTTTTAACTGGTTCAGATTTTTTACCATACGTTCCTCCTTGTGATTTAAAAAGGCAGGGTGCCCTCAAACACCCTGCCAGTTACTTATCAAGCGGCATCTGCCAATGCAGTTCCCGCAAGCGCCTCTTTGTTTTCCATCAGATCCTTCATCAGAACATCAGCCAAAAGCTGGCCCCGTAGATCGCCTGTATGGATGATGACCTGATTCTCCCGCATCTGTGTAAATTCCTGGTTCCGTAAAATCCGGCTTTTTTCTGCAAGCCCCCTTTCTTTTGCGGTAATCCGTTTTGAAATAACCTTCTGCCACTCTTTCAGAAATTTTTCTGCATCTTTGATATCTGCTTTCTGACGGTCATACATCGTCCGTTTTTGCCTCACGGTTCCGTCCGGTTCAATCTCCAGGGTGTAATAAGAATCCTCCGGTTTGGAAACCTTACGCAGAAACAGCACATAGCTTTCTCTTCTTTCAATGCGTTCCCAATACCGGTCGCTGCTCCCGACACAATGATGGAGTTTTTCTCCCTCATCCATGATCTCCTCAATCCGTGACGGGACAATGACAGCATAATCTTTCCCTGTATACTCATAGATGGCCTTTACATCCCGGTAAATATCCTCGACATGCGGATATTTTCCCAAAATCTCTCCGGCTCTGATTGCCAGTTCTTTCTGCCCGCAGAGTTCCACCAGTTCATCATGCCTCCGGCGCAGTTTCCGGACACGGTAAATGATCGCATCATTCGTGTCCATTTTGAGACGGCAGGCCATAGAAAGGTAATCGCTCCATGTGGTAAGGACCTCGCCGCTTTTCATATGATTTTCCCGCATCTGGCGCCGGATGTAATTATAGATCTGTACCATGCTCATCCTGTCTGTGATAAACCGCAGTTTGTCCGGCAGGATATTTTCTTTGCAGAACCATGCCGCCACTTCATCAGGCAGGCATTTCCCCGTGGCCTTTTCATATTGCAGCCATGCCAGGAACTGCCGCCCGCCCCTGTTTTCCCGGAGCCGTTTCAACTGCTGGGAGTCGATTCCCAGCAGTTTCAGCAGGCTTCCGGATTCCGGATTCTTAAAGGCTCTCTCAAAATTATAATAATCTCCCATACATTCCGCCACCAATACAGGCAGATGGGCCTTTGCCAGCTGCTCTAACTGCGGTATTCTCCTGAAGACTGCAAGGTACTTTTCAGGGTCGAGCTTTTGATTATCCTGCAGGGTTTCTATCATCCCTGTACAGCGCAGCTCCCTTGCGGCAAGTGTCGGAAGGGTTTTTCCATAGACCCGGCCCTTCCCGTCTCCATACCAGTGCGGGCTGCAAAAACCAGTTCTGATCCACCGGGTTTCACATTGTTTATACACACCCCAGTAATAAGCATTCAGAGGTTTTGCATTATGGTCATAGACAGCCCTTCGGATCTCCCAGCTGCAGACTTCCGGATTCTTATAATCCCCTTTTGGATATTTGCGGTATCCTTTAAACTCCCGGAGGATAAACCCATCCTCGCATCTTTGCATCAGATACATATTACTGCACTCCGTCACAACCGTGCCGGCTTTTCCGATGGATTTATAAGTAATCTCATGGCGGCAGCGCGGGCATCGTCCCATCTTGTTATGGCGGGGCTTACTGGCTGCCACTTCTTTTTCACAAAACGTACAATATCCTGTTTTTGCCCCTTTCCTGCTGTACTGGTAAAAAATATAATTTTCTGTAATACCGACTTTATTCACCCAGTGCTCCCAGTCTTTAGGCAGCTTTGGCGTCTGCGTCAGATCCAGATCCCAGGGGTCGGTCTCTCTCTTATGTCGCCGTTTTAACTCCTCTGCGCGGATCTTCAGCTGATATTCCAACAACCCCTGATAGCCTCCATGTTCTCCGCCGAGATATTTTTTTACCAGGTCATACCCCTGCGGACTGATCCACTTATTGCTCGAACCGTAGAAATCCCCCGGCCATGGAAGCATATCTACTTTTGCCGTCAGCCATTTCTTTCTGATACGGTCACAAGTGATAAATTCCCCCTTTTCCTTGTCAATATATAACTCATAAGCAGGTTTTCTCCCTCCCGTCCGCATATGGTCCGGAAGGAAAAAAGCCACTTTTAAATAGCCATGTATGATCTGGCAACGCATATAAAGGCTGCACTGGTAAGATAAGTAAACCTGCTCGCCATTCCAGCTCCTGTATATCCTGCGCTGCGGCAGGTCTGCATCTGCCATCTGCATCATTTTGGAAGTAGCATTTATGGCTCTTAATTTCAGTAATTCTTTTTTCTTCACAGCAGAGCCACCTCACTTTCTGTCAGATCCGCACCATACCAGATATCAGAAAGAAGCTTTATTCCGTCCACCTGTGCCAGCGCGATCTGGATAATGTGCCCGTCAACCGGGTTTTCCTTTGCAAAAGCCAGGATATCTCCCTTTTTACCGCGTGCTACCGGATCAATCCCTCTCACTACGGCATACCCGGCAGCCGCCTCCGCCTTATCCTTTACTACCCGACAGCTCCATTCCCGTAACGGATGGTCAGCCATAAAAGCGAGGCCATGGAGAAAGAAATCCTCCTTGGTCAGTTTTTTCAGTACTGTCAGCTCCGTGCAGGATATCTTTGTATCATTTCCATCCTCGTCAATGTCGCCACCGGCATTTACAATGTAGTATTCCGCCTGATCCATATTGGGGTAATAGGTAAGGCAGTCCAGCGGATTTTCCGCGCAATGGAAACCATTCTCACGGCAGTTCGCTTTCTCCGTCTTATTAAGCCCCGGTACAAACTGGTATCCCCGGCAGATAAGGCCGGGAGCAAAACCTTTATAAGCAATCATCCTTTTCACCTCCATAAAATGTTCATCCTGCCTTCTTTTCCGGTGTCAGCATACCTTCAAGGGAAAGCTGCTCCATAAAAGATATCTGTCCATCACCGGTAGAGGCCTTTTTTTCTGCTTTCTTTTGTTCTGGCTTTTTAGCAGGAGATTTCTTTGTGCCCGTCTTCTTTCCTTTGGAGGCGGTTGTCGTCCTTCCTGCATAAGGTTTGGGAACAAATTCCTCCTCGTCCTCTTTATCTTCCTTCACATCTGCGGTCCGGAAGTATTCTTCCGCCCAGTGGTAGCAGAGGTCATCCGGAATATCGCTGGAATAACAGGGCGTATCCCGTCCCGGCTGAATACCGGCTGCCTTCATCTCGTCCTGGACATATTCATATGCCTTCCGGTTGATATACTGAAAGCAGCGGACCATGTTCTTCCGGGGAAGCATGACCTGCCTCGCAAATGCAGCATCTTCCATGCATGCAGTCTGAACGTATTCCGAAACGCATTCTTTCATATTGCGGCGTGTCAGTTTCTCCGTGTCAGTTCCCACTCTTTTCATGGATTCCGACATCAGTTCCTCCTCACTCATAGCCATGATGCGCTCTATCTGTACCCTTTCTGCATCTTTTTTCGCCTGCTGCCTGGCCTCCCATTCCGCTTTCCGTTTTGCCTCTGCCGCCTCATGCTCCGCACGCTTTTTGTCTTCTGATTCCTTCTCTGTATCAGAAGTTTCCATACCGTCTTCCTCCGTTTCCCTGGTTCCTTCTGTCTCATCAGTTCCCGGACTGTCGCTATTCTCTTCCGTGTCCGGCCATACTTCGTTTGAAACAGTTCCCTGCTGAACCGGAAGAGAAACTGCCGCCTGGTCTTCCCCATCGGAATCGAAGGGGTTTTCTCCCAATGTGTCAATATCGGTAAATCCATCCAAAAATCCGTTTTCTTCCTTTTTTGGACTTTCTGCCGGCATTCCTCCATCCTCAAAAAGATTCTCTTCCATGCTGACTTCCATATCCATATCCTCAAATACACTACTCATATCTGCTCTCCTTTCATAAAAAACGGCATGGAGAGGGATCATCCCATTCCATGCCTTCGCTGCTGTCCGTCCTTCACCCTTTCTTTGCCAGAAAGGGCGAAAAACGCACAGGTTCAAATGTCCTGCCGTCTATGTAAAAATAGCGGCGGCCTGTTTCATCATCCAGCTCCACCACATCCGAAGATGCAAGCGGGCGTCCTTTGTAGCCTTCCGGCACACGGTTCCCATAATGCGCCGAAATCTGTTCCAGTATCTCCATATCCTTCCATTCTTCCGGACAGGCAAGCTCCGAATCGCATACCAGCCGGTAATCCGAAGCCGGGGGCTGTTCATATCCGGCTTTATGCAGTTCCTGGATTCCCTTAAAAGCAAAGGGGATGGTCTCCCGGCCTTCATCAAACAAAAGCTGGTAAATACGGAACTTGCATCTGCGGGAAGAAAGGCCGGTCTTTTCTTCCGGTATTCCCTCACCTTCCTGGCGGAAAAATGCCCTGTCTTTCTGTAAATTCTTGTCTCCACCTTCTTTCTGCTGTTTTTCTTTCCGGAGCGCAAGCTGCCAGTCATCGATCCCCTTGTAATTAGGATTCCAGGTCAGCCTCCGGCACTCCATGCCATGCTGTCTTGCCAGCAGGTATATTTTAGAACTTCCTTTTGCGATCATCTCGTTGCTGTATTTGTCCATGTCATGCGCCTCGATGATCAGTTCCGTGCCATTCTGCGCCAGGAGCGCAAACAGAGGCCCCAGCTGTGCTACATTGTTTGCCCCTGCCACCGCCACAAAGGACCGGTTCAGCAGTACATGGGCAATGTCCGCCTTCAGTATCCCCTCCGTGACATAGATGGTCCGGGCAAAGGGATTCCCTATAAAATGTACCGGGCTCCCGGAAGTGACTCCCATATTCTTTGTGGATGAGGAAAGCCAGATATATTTCGTTCCGGCTTTTTCCGGCGGGTCGTCCCTGTCCTTAAAGGGGACATCCAGAAGGATCTGCATCCCATGGATCAGCCCGTCAATACCGATGGCCGGTATCAGGATGCCTGCCGTGCGGCTGCTGAACTTTGCCGTCCAGTATCCGCCCTCATGGAGGTAGAACCCCGGAACTCCTTCCACCCTGCATCCCTGCTTTATCAGCCTCTCCGTCAGGGAGCGGCACAGAAAATAGGGCGGGGTACTCTTAAATCCCAGGCTGTCAATCTGTTCGTCTGCAAGCCCCCGCTTCTCCGAGCACAGGTGCGCCCGGTGTGCGGAGTTCAAAGACAACATTCCAAGCATCAGGGAATAGGTCTGGTGTATTTCCTGCGGGCTGGCACGTTCCGCCTGGGTGATCCCCATATCCGGCTGTCTGCCTGCATGGGGTTCCCTGACCGGAACCCCTGCATAAGCGTCCGCGCTCTCTGCTCCCCCATATCCCCAGGAGGTATCCCCTGCCTGGAGGGCGTCACAGATTTCCCGGTAGGCTTCGGAATTGGTGGTATTGTTGACCCTGGCATACAGGTTCAGCATCCCCCCATGTTCGCCGCAGTAGTTGCACCGCCACACGTTCTTGACAAAGTTGACATTCATCTTTCCCCTCCGGTCGCCGCAGAACGGGCAGTCCGTATAGGCGCTGTCCGCCTGTCTGCGCCGGATATGCAGGTGCAGCAGTTCCACCACGTCGAGAATGCCAAACGGGAAATCCTGTGAAAATGAGCCCATCACCTGTGCCCTCCTTCCTTATTATTTATTGCTGTTTCTTTGCCGCCTCTGCAGTTTTCCATGCGTCACTTTACCCGGCTTTCTTAACCGCCAGGGAATCCAGTATGATCTGAGCCGCCGCACGGAGGATATTGTTATCCCCCCGGTAACCGCCGTACAGATAGAATTTCAGGCTGGGCGGACGCCGTTCCGCCACTTCCGCTATGGTTTGCCCCTTGCAGACGCCGGTATCCACTACTACCTTTCCGGCTTCTTCCAGCGTCATCAGGCTGACGATCTCTTCCACAGGCATATCCGGTGTGTATCTGGCATTTGTTTTCTCCTGCGCCGGTTCCCCGGTGGCAGGCAGAGCCTGGCTCCCTGATTCCTGTCTTTCAGCTTTCATATTTTCAACACTTCCGGTATCTCCACCGGAGGGTGCGGCTATTTTTTCAGAAACACTCTGTCCGCCGAGCAGCGCCATCATTCCCCGTACTGCCGTCCGGGTATCTTCCTGTACATTCGCTCTTTCGGAAACGGGAAGACTGTTCCCCGCTTTTTCCGCTGCAGGTGCTCTTGTGTCTGCCTGTACGGGAAGTGATTCCGGTTCTGGCGCTTTCGCGGGCAGTTCTCCGGTTCCGGCAGCCTGCATTTTTTCCTGTGTGCCCGCCAGCAGCTCTGCCGGCAGCCTGTTGTTTCCAGCCTCTTCCTGCTCCTTAATCGTCTGCTCCTGTTTTGTTTCGGTGGCAGGCGGAACCGGAAGGCTTTCAAAACTGTTTTCCGGATTGACCGGAAGGCTCACAGCAGGGGTTTCTTTTCCTGCCATGGCTGCAGGCAGAACCTTTGTATCGGTATTCTGTGCCGGACTGTGGCCTTCCGGTCTCTTTTCTTCCGCTTTTACAGCTGCAGTCTCCTGCCTGCCCTGGACGGGCAGCCCGGAAGCCTGTGCTGGTTTACCCTGCCGGGATATCCCGGTTTTTCCTGCAATCATGGGGAAAGTCTTTACGGTACTTCCCACAGGCGCTGCTGTCTGCTGCGGTCTTTCTGTGGAAACCGTTCCCGCAGCGGACGGGGCTGCTGCCTTTTGGGACTGCTGCCCTCCGTCCAGGGGAACCCTGCTCCCATAACGCCTGCCGTCGCCTCCTATGCCGACATCGGCAAACTGGATGCCAAAGCCCGCATCTGACAGGGCCTCATCCATAGCCGCCTGCTGTGCCGCCTGGATATACTGTCCTCCCGGCGCTTCTTCCTTTGAGCAGCTGGAAGTAAAACTGCCAATGGGGTTTTCATCGGTGCGCTCCAGAAAGATCTGCGCCTCATAGATCGCCATCTGCTCCGTAATGCGCAGTGCGTTCAGGCGGATGCGCCCTTTGGGATTCGCCAGCCGGAACCATAACTTTTTATAGCGGAGGTCCAACTGCATCATTTCCTCCCCGTTTTCCGGGGAGGTGATACGGCGGAGGAGCCTCATCGGGTTGAAACCCGGCACCTTATTCAGCTCTGCCACTGCGGGGATCGTCTCATACATTATTGCTGTCTGTTCGTTCTTATTCATTTTTAAAACTCCTTTCATAAAATAAATAAAGGATGCCCTGTGCTTTTTCTGCACTGCATCCCATTTTTAACCTGCTGCTTTCAGTTTTTCTTCCAGAAACGCCGGCATGGCAAGCCCGGCGCTTTTCGCATAAGCCTTATAGTACAGGCAGATGCGCTCTCCCAAAAGGGTATTCCTCCTGCTGATCTCATTCTTGTGGATGGCCATGAACAGCACGCTTTTTTCGCCTGCCAGCACGACCTTCTTCTTAGCACGGGTGATCCCGGTATACAGAAGGTTCCGGTAGAGCATGATGTAGTGGGCTTTCAATATCGGCATCAGCACAATATCATACTCGGAGCCCATCGCCTTATGGATGGTGGTCGCATAGGCAAGGTCCAGGTTCACCAGATCCTCCAGGCTGTATTCCAGGCTGCGGTTCTCCCCAAAGTCCAGGCCGATCCGTTTTCCCTCCGGTGTGTCTTCGATATAGCGGATAAAGCCCAGATCTCCATTGGATACCTTATCCGTGTTCCTGGTCTGCATAATACGGTCTCCGATACGGAATGTTTTGTTTCCTATACGGATTTCATCTTCTGTGGAGCGGAACGGGTTTACAATCTCACGGATAGCCGCGTTTAAATGGTCTGAGGATGCTGCTCCTTCTGTCCGGAAGGGGGAGAGGATCTGCACATGCTCGATCCCGTTACCTTCAATCTCCTGGCAGTATCTTTCGATGATGGCCGCCGCCGCATCTTCCTGGCTGTCACAGGGCAGTAACTGAAAATCATTCCCATAGTACAGTTTGGTATTGCCGTCATGGATAAACCTCGCATTATGGGCGATCAGGCTGTCCTTTGCCTGGCGGAAGATTTCATCCAGCACTGTGACCGGCACAAGGCCGCACTGGATCAGCTCCTTAAATACGTTTCCTGCGCCAACGCTGGGCAGCTGGTCCGGATCACCGACCAGAACAATTTTCGCTCCCTTTTTCAATGCAGGAAAGAATTTGCTTGCCAGCCACATATCCACCATGGAAAACTCGTCCACGATCACCAGATCTGCATCCAGGCCGTCTTTTTTCCTGTCACGGCTGCCTTCTTCCTCTTCACTGACCAGACAAAGCCCGCTGTGAAGCGTGCATGCCTCCTCGAATCCGGTGCTTTCCGCCATCCTCCGGCTTGCACGGCCCGTAGGAGCCATGAGCATTATTTTCCTGTCAGGATAAAGCCTGCGGTAAGTTTCCAGAATGATCTTCAACACCGTCGTTTTGCCTGTACCAGGGGAGCCGGTGATCACAGACAGGTTGTATAAAAATGCTGTCCGGACCGCGGATTCCTGTTTCCCGGAAGTCCGAAGCCCCTGTTCTTCCCTGACTGCCTCAATAACAGCAGAAATATCTTTCACCGGCGGCCTTTCCTCTGCCAGAAGCCTTGCGATCCGGCTGGCGGTCTCATCCTCCTGTGCAAATGCGGCAGGATGGTAGATATTGTCCCTCATGGAGACCACAGAGCCGCTTAATATCATGGCGTCCAGTTCCCTTTCCACTTCTTCCGTCTTTACGCGCAGTTCCGGGAGCGGGATTTTTTCGTTCAGCAGCTTAAATGCTGTTTTGCACAGTTCCTCTCTTCCCAGGAACAGATGCCCCTGTTTTCCTTTTGCCTCATCCAGTGTGCAGTGGAGCGCCCCTCTGATCCGCATGGGGTCACGGGGACGGTTATCAGTCTTCCTTACAATGGCATCCACCCTGCGGAATCCAAACCCCGGTATCTGGCACAGCTCAAAGGGGCTTTTTTTCAAAAGATCCAGACAGGCCGGCCCGAAATGCTGGTAAATTTTAAGCGCCGTCTTCGGCGTCAGCTTAAAGGGCGCAAGAAGCGTCATGATATCCCGTAACATCCGGCTCTCCGCAAAAGAAGTCCGGATATCCTCCAGCCTGTTTTCTGTTATCCCCCGGACCTCCAGAAGCCGTTCCGGGTGGTTTTCCAGTATGTCCAGCGTGCCCGTGCCGAACCTTGCCACGATCTCCGCGGCGGTCTTTTCCCCGATCCCTTTGATCAGGCCGGAACCCAGGTAGCTTAACACGCCCTCCTTTGTTTTCGGTACGATCTCATGCCACTGCTCCACCTGGAGCTGCATGCCGTATTTTCCGTTTACCCATTCCCCTTCCAGTTCCAGCTCCACGGCGTCTGTCATGGGGATCTCATAGCCGACAGCGGTAAAACGGATCAGGTGGTCCTTATACCGCCTCTTGTCCCTTGCCTGTTCCGGAATGGAAGTATCTGCGGTCTTTACCACTACAATACAAAATTTATTTGATGGATTGTGAAATATCTTTCCATCGTAAGTGCCTTTATAACTCATTCTCTCACCTCCATAAAAGCCATACGACAAGCAGGCTCATAACAACTGCCAGGGCAGCGCCCAGCAGGGGATACAGTACCAGATAACATCCCAGGCGTACCAGCCGGAACGCATCCCTTATCAGGAGGAACAGGAGAAAGCCCCCTATGCTCCCCAGTATCCATGTTTTTCTTTTCATTTTTCCGTTTCCTTTCTCTGTTACTTCCTTTGTTTTCAGGCAGCATCCAGGGCACTTACCTTTACATGGAAGGTTCTGAACTCTGATACCGTTACGAACTGTTCGTAGATTTCCGGATACTGCAGTTTCAGACGTGCCAGGTTGTCCTTGTCAATGATCGGCTTACGGACGGGATTATAGGTCAGAGTGTAACGGCTTCCGCCCATATCACAGATGGCCGTACAGCTTGCCCCCATCTCTGCAGCCAGGATCGCTTTCAGTCTCTGGATATCAGCCTCCAGCTTTTTAGAATACTTTTCTGACTGTTTCTTCTGCTCCTGAAGCTGCACGTAACGCATCAGTGTGGATGGCATGGTTCCGTTCAGGATAATGGCCTCAGCGTCCTTGTCTGCCTTACCGCAATACTGTCTGGCACTTGCAAGGATCACATCCCCGTCTTCCAGATAGGGCGGCGGAACCTGTTTCTGTACATAGTTGTTCCAGAATTCCTGTTCCAGAAATATCATCTCTTCCTCATAAGCCATGTCTCTGCGGAGTTCCCGGATAATGACCTCATCTTCCGTGTTGCCGTACAGACAGCAGAAAAATACCCGGTC
>ERZ808046.812-NODE-812-length-19187-cov-3.083883_pt1 | contig 19187 bp, 17 predicted proteins | sample MGYA00380196_ERZ808046 | MGnify/ENA primary metagenome ERZ808046 (study PRJEB31490, sample SAMN06133421) | mouse gut metagenome | isolation source: Z6_2 | host: mice | place: China: Chengdu | collected 2015-05 ...
CAGAAAAGAAGCCATTGCCTACGCCATTGGCCACGGACAGCCGGGGGATATCATTGTGCTGGCCGGGAAAGGCCATGAGGATTATCAGGAAATTGAAGGCGTCAAGCATCCCATGGACGAGAGGGTGCTGATTGCTGATATCTGCAGGGAACTGAAAGCAGATTCGCATGTATAGTACTTGAAAACACACGCTAAGTCAGAAACAGGAAGTGCCCGGGGAGGCAAAAATGCCCGGATCGCAGGCAGGACTTAAAGAGGCAGGTAAGGAAGAACAAAAATGGCAAAGGGACGATACGCAGATATCATCATTGATATTTCCCATGAAAAAGTGGATAGACCCTTCCAGTACAAGATCCCGGAGAAAATGCAGGGGAAGCTGGAAGTGGGGATGTGTGTGCAGATACCCTTTGGGCAGGGCAGCCGCATGAGGCTGGGGTATGTGGTGGAGGTCACAGACCAGGCCCGGTTTCCCGATGAAAAGCAGAAATTTGTGGCGGCCATTGTGACTGAGTATATGTCTGCAGAAGGGGATGCAGTTAAACTTGCGGCATGGATGAAAGAAACCTACGGCTCTACCATGATTGCCGCTTTAAAGACGGTGCTTCCGGTCAGACAGACCATGAAGCAAAGGGATAAGAAGAAAATCATAAGGCTTTTTACAAAGGAAGAAACCTGCGCCCTTTTAGGGGAATGCATCAGAAAGCACCAGAGCGCCCGTGCAAGGGTACTACAGGCATTGTGGGAAGAAGCGGAGCTGCCCTATGAACTGGTGAGCAGCAGGCTGAATGTTTCGGCAGCCGTACTGAAAAGCCTCAAAGAGCAGGGCGTGCTTTCCATAGAAAGCGAAAGCTATTACAGAAATCCGGTAAAGCTGGAGGCGGCCCGTGAGAAGGGCAGGGAGCTTAGCAGGGAACAGTCCCTTATCCGGGACAGTGTCCTATCGGATTACGATGCCGGACGCAGGGAGGTCTATCTCATTCACGGGATTACCGGAAGCGGCAAAACAGAAGTCTATTTATCCCTCATTGAGGGTATGATAAAGAGAGGGAAGCAGTGTATTGTGCTGATCCCCGAGATCGCTCTTACCTACCAGACCCTTCTGCGGTTTTATAAAAGATTCGGGGACAGAGTGTCAGTGATGAATTCCACCCTGTCGGCAGGAGAAAAGTATGACCAGTGGCAGCGGGCACGGAAGGGGGAAATTGATGTCATCATCGGGCCAAGGTCGGCCCTGTTTGTGCCATTTCCAAACCTGGGGCTTATTGTGATGGATGAAGAACATGAGTCCAGCTACAAAAGCGAGACAATGCCCCGCTATCACGCAAGGGAGACGGCGGAACATCTGGCAGAACTGAAAAATGCCAGTCTGGTCTTAGGATCGGCAACGCCGTCCATGGAAGCCTACTACCGTGCGCTGGAAGGAAAATATAAATTGTTTACCATGGAGCGGCGGCTTACCGGAGGCACACTGGCTTCTGTATCCATTGTAGATTTAAGACAGGAATTAAGAGAGGGAAACCGTTCCATTTTCAGCCGGAAGCTGCAGGAACTGATTGAAGACAGAATGGGCAGGAAAGAACAGATCATGCTGTTTTTGAACCGGAGAGGATATGCCGGGTTCGTGTGTTGCCGTTCCTGTGGCTATGTAATGAAATGTCCCCATTGTGATGTGTCTTTGTCCCAGCATTTAGGGGGAAGGATGGTGTGCCACTATTGCGGATATGAGACGGTGCTGCCGGGGAAATGTCCCTCCTGCAGTTCCCCGTATCTTCTGGGATTTAAGGCAGGGACCCAGCAGATCGAGGAGCAGCTTCACAAACGGTTTCCGGGGGTGCGGACTTTAAGGATGGACGGGGATACCACCCGGACAAAGGATAGTTACGGGAAGATCCTGACTGCCTTTGCAGAGGGCGGGGCGGATGTCCTTGTGGGAACCCAGATGATCGTAAAAGGACACGATTTTCCCAATGTGACGCTGGCAGGTGTGCTGGCGGCGGATCTGTCTTTAAATGACAGCGACTACCGTTCCGGGGAGAGAACCTTCCAGCTTCTCACCCAGGCAGCAGGAAGGGCCGGCCGGGGAACCAGGCCGGGAGAAGTGGTGATACAGACCTACAGGCCGGAGCATTACAGCATTATCCATGCGGCCAGCCAGGACTACAAGGCATTTTATGAGGAGGAAATTCTTTACCGGAAGATGGGCGCTTATTCACCTGCAGGCCATATGATGGCAGTGCTGGTCACCGGACCGGATGAGAAAAAAGGACAGGAGCTGTCCGCCCGGCTTGCAGAGCTTGCGAGAAATGTGGAAAAGACTGATACAGAGGAAAAGAAAGCTGTGGTGATAGGCCCGGCCAGGGCAGCAATTGGAAAAATCAATGACATTTACAGATTTGTTATTTATTGTAAAGCATTTCACTATAGACAATTAACAGAGATCAAGGATAAAATAGAAGAATATTTGTTTCCGCTGGGACTTAAGGAGGAAAACGTACAGTTCGACTTTAATCCATAACACATGTCTTAAGGAAGCGTCAGGACATGGGGCGGGATACTTCAGAAAAATTGAAACTTTCAATAACCATGGATAGGTATGAAAAGATGAATAAGCAGGAGAAAGGAAAGGGAAGGAAATGGCAATCAGGAACATAAGAGAAATAGGAGATCCGGTTTTGAACAAAAGCTGCAAGGTGGTAAAGGAAGTGACAGACCGGACAAGGGAATTGATTGAAGATATGTTTGACACCATGTATGAGGCACAGGGAGTAGGACTTGCGGCGCCCCAGGTGGGGATTTTAAAGAGAATCGTCACCATTGACGTGACAGGGGAGGATCCTATTTTGCTGGTGAATCCTACGATCCTGGAAACCAGCGGCGAACAGACGGGAAACGAGGGGTGCTTAAGTGTCCCCGGAAAGACAGGGGTGGTTACAAGGCCCAACTATGTGAAAGTGAGGGCTTATGACAGGAACCTTGCGCCTTTTGAGTTAGAGGGGACGGAACTTCTTGCCCGTGCAATCTGCCATGAGGTGGAACATTTAGACGGCCATCTTTATGTAGAGAAGGTGGAAGGCGAGCTGATGAACGTATCTGATTTGGAAGACGAGGAGGATTAGATTGAGAATCGTATATATGGGAACCCCGGATTTTGCGGTGGCGCCGCTTCTGGCGCTCATAAAGGCAGGCCATCAGGTGTGTGCGGTGGTGACACAGCCGGATAAGCAGAAAGGGCGGGGAAAAGAAGTACAGATGACGCCGGTAAAGGCATGTGCGCTGGAGCAGGGCATACCTGTCTGGCAGCCGGTTAAGATACGGGATCCGGAGGCCGTCAGGAAACTTGCCGGGTTCCAGGCAGATGTTTTTGTGGTGGCGGCTTTCGGACAGATCCTTTCGGAGGAAATTTTAAGGATGCCGAAGTTTGGGTGCATCAACATCCATGCCTCCCTGCTGCCTGCCTACCGGGGGGCAGCGCCCATCCAGTGGGCCGTCATAAACGGGGAGAAGGAAACCGGAGTGACTATCATGCAGATGGATAAAGGCATTGACACCGGAGGTATGTTCTGTAAGGTGGTGGTTCCCATAGAAGATAAGGAAACCGGGGACAGCCTGCACGATAAACTGATGGAAGCCGGGGCCGGGCTGATCGTGGAAGCCCTTCCCAAAATCGAGGCCGGGGAACTGACGGCGCAGAAACAGGATGACGCTTTGTCCTCTTATGCAGGGCGGCTTTCCAAATCCATGGGGCTGATTGACTGGAATAAAGACGCGGCGGCCATTGAACGGCTGATACGGGGACTGAATTCCTGGCCCAGCGCTTATACTTTTTATCATGGAAAGACTTTAAAGATATGGGAAGCGGATGTGGCAGAGACGAAAGATGTGGCAGACAGCTCGGGCGTCCCTCTGGGGGAGGAAACAGGATCTTTCCAGAAAGAGCCGACGCCGGGATATGTGGCACGGGTGGAAAAGGACTTTTTTGATGTAATGACGGGCCAGGGTCTTCTGCGGGTGCGCACCTTACAGCTTGAAGGGAAAAAGCGTATGCCGGTGAGGGATTTCCTGTTAGGTTATGAGTTAAAGCCGGGAGAGATGCTCGGACAGTCATAAGGAGGTTTTAAGCATGTTTGGTTATTATTTTGATCCCACTTATATTTTAGTTATTGTCGGCGCTTTACTTTGTATGCTGGCAAGCTCAAGAGTGAACAGCACCTACAGAAAATATGTAAAAGTACGGGCCAGAAGCGGTATGACAGGGGCAGAGGCAGCCCAGCGGATTTTACAGATGTCGGGCATTTATGATGTGCAGATCCAGCACATCGGAGGAGACCTGACGGACCATTACGATCCATCCCGGAAGGTGCTGCGGCTCTCTGACAGTGTCTATGGCTCCCGTTCGGTAGCAGCCATAGGGGTAGCAGCCCATGAGTGCGGACATGCTCTGCAGCACAAAGAGGGCTATCTGCCTTTAAAGATCCGTTCCGCTTTGGTGCCTGCGGCCAACATTGGCTCTAAGCTGGGGCTTCCGCTGGTCATTCTGGGACTGGTGCTGGGACTGGAATTTTCCCTTCCGGGGGGCGGTTATTTTTCACTGACCCAGATTGGAATCTGGATCTTTACCTTTGCCGTGCTCTTTCAGGTAGTGACCCTGCCTGTGGAGTTCAATGCATCGGGAAGGGCGCTTAAGATGCTGGGAAGCTACGGGATTATGAATGAGGATGAGGTGGGGGACTGCAGACATGTCCTTGGGGCGGCGGCGCTGACCTATGTGGCGGCGGCAGCGTCCTCTATTTTGCAGTTGCTGCGGCTGATTCTGTTAAGCGGAAACAGACGGGACAGGGATTGACCTTCCCGGATGATCCGGCAGGAGGGATAAGCTTGGATAATACGAGAGAACTGGTGCTGGATGTACTTATGGAAGTGCTGGAAAAAGGCGCCTACAGTCATCAGGTGATCAGAGATGTGCTGGATAAATATAATTATAGTGAAGGCAGGGATAAAGCCTTCGTAAAAAGAATGGCAGAGGGCACCTTGGAGCGGCTGATCCAGATTGATTATATCTTAAATCAGTTTTCCAAGGTGCCGGTTTCCAAAATGAAGCCTCTTATCAGGAATCTGTTAAGGATGAGCGTTTATCAGATGCTGTTTATGGACAGTATCCCGGAGCGGGCTGTCTGTAATGAAGCGGTGAAGCTTGCCGGGAAAAGAGGATTCCGGGGGCTTTCCGGTTTTGTCAACGGAGTCCTTCGGAATATTGCAAGGAAGAGGGAGGACATTGTTTACCCGGATAAGGAACTGGAACCGGAACGGTACATGAGCGTCACCTATTCCATGCCCCTGTGGCTGGTAGAGATGTGGATTTCGGCCTATGGCAGGGAAAACACGTCAAGGATGCTGGAAGGTCTGCTTAAAGAGCATCCGGTGACAGTGCGCCTTTGCGAAGACATTGGAGTGGAAAGGAAAGAGGCATGGCTGGCCGGCCTGAAACAGGAGGGTGTGGAGGCAGAGCAGCATCCTTATCTTGCTAACGCATACCGGCTGCTCCATACGGAAGGGGTCAGAAATCTGCCAGGGTTTGAAGAAGGGTATTTTGCAGTACAGGATGTAAGCAGTATGCTGGCGGTGGAAATATCCGGTGCGGGAACAGGCAGCCTGCTGCCGGAGGAATCCGGTGCAGATGAAGGGATCTTGGTACGAAAACCCTCCGGTCAGAGCACAGGAAGTGGATACCGGAAACCGGAAGACGGGGGGATCGTAGCGGCAGACGTGTGTGCTTCTCCCGGCGGAAAGTCTCTTTATATGGCGGAAAAACTGAAAGGCACAGGAAAAGTGATTTCCCGTGACCTGACAGAGTATAAGGTGTCATTGATTCGGGATAATATAGAAAGAATGGGATGCCGGAATATAGAGGTCCAGATACATGACGCAGGGATCCTGGATGAAAGTCTGGTGGAACAGGCGGATATCCTGCTGGCGGATCTGCCCTGTTCGGGGCTTGGTGTTATGGGGAAAAAGCGGGACATCAAGTATAAGGCCACACAGGAATCCTTAGCAGAGCTTGCAGCCCTGCAAAGGAAAATCCTGGATGTGGTCTGGCAGTACGTAAAACCGGGGGGCGTGCTGGTTTACAGTACCTGTACCGTCAACCCTGGTGAAAACCAGGAAATAGTAGAGTGGTTTACGGCAAACTATCCCTTTGAAAGGGAAGATATGTCTCCTTTTCTGCCAGAGGCTTTGAAGGAAGAAGGGAGAGAAGGATGGCTGCAGCTTCTTCCGGGAATCCATGAAAGCGACGGATTCTTCCTGGCAAGACTGCGGCGCAGGCAGAAAGAACCCGGGAACGCTATGGGGATACCTACAAAATAAGGAAAAAATCATGCAGGATATTAAGTCATTTACATTAGAGGAATTAAAAAACGAGATGGCAGGGATGGGGGAGAAGACTTTCCGGGCGAAGCAGATTTACCAGTGGATGCACGGGAAGCTGGCGAGAAGCTTTGATGATATGACGGATCTCCCCCTCGCCCTGCGGCAAAGATGTGCCTCTTTGTATGAATATACGGCGGTAAAGGCTGTGAAGGTGCAGGAATCGGCGGTGGACGGCACCAGAAAGTATTTGTTTGAGTTAGGGGACGGGAAGCTGGTAGAAAGTGTGTGGATGAAATATAAATACGGCAACAGCGTATGCATCTCCTCCCAGGTGGGGTGCCGGATGGGCTGTGCTTTCTGTGCTTCCACGCTGGACGGGCTGGAGCGTTCCTTAAAACCTTCGGAGATGCTGGATCAGATCTATGCCATAACCCTGCTGACCGGGGAGCGGGTTTCCAATGTTGTGGTTATGGGCATTGGGGAACCTTTGGACAATTATGACAATCTTCTAAGATTTCTGGCCCTTTTGACTGATGAAAACGGATTACATATCAGCCAGCGGAACATTACCGTTTCCACCTGCGGCCTTGTGCCCGGGATGCGGAGGCTGGCAGATGAAAAGCTGCAGATCACCCTGGCGCTGTCCCTTCACGCCGCAACCGATGAAAAGCGCAAAAAGCTGATGCCTGTTGCAAATAAATACTCTATCAGCCAGCTTATGGATGCCTGTGCCTGTTATTTTGAAAAAACCGGGCGGAGGATCACCTTTGAATATTCCCTGATAGGCGGCGTCAATGACAGCAGGGAGGATGCGGTGGAACTTGTAAGGCTCATCAAAGGCATGAACTGCCATGTGAACCTGATTCCCGTAAATCCCGTAAAAGAGCGGAATTTCGTGCAGCCCGGGGGGACTTTTACCACTGCTTTTAAAAATGAACTTGAAAAAAATGGAATTAATGTTACTATTAGAAGGGAAATGGGAAGAGATATTGACGGTGCCTGTGGACAACTAAGGAGAAGGCAAAGAGCGTTTAGGTAGGAGGTAGTACCGTGTTACGATCCTTTTCTGTTACAGATATAGGAAGAAAGAGAAAACTGAATCAGGATTTTGTGTATGTTTCGGAAGAACCTGTCGGCAATCTCCCCAATGTATTTATTGTGGCGGACGGTATGGGCGGACATAATGCGGGGGACTATGCATCCAAGTGTACGGTGGGAACCATGGTCAGGGAAATCAGGGGATGCTTTGAGAAAAATCCTATTAGAATCCTGGGAAAAGCTATCCGGGTGGCGAACGACCAGATAAGGCGCCGGGCCAGGGAAGATAAAAATCTTCACGGCATGGGGACGACGGTAGTAGCGGCCACATGCCTTGGACATTATCTCCAGGTTGCCAATGTAGGGGACAGCAGGCTTTATATAATGAATGACAAAATCAGACAGATCACCCGGGATCATTCGCTGGTTGAGGAAATGATACGGATAGGCGGTATTGACCGGGCGGCGGCAAGAAACCACCCGGATAAAAATATTATTACCCGGGCTATCGGCGCGTTAGATACAGTGGAAATCGACTTTTTTTATGAGGAACTTAGGCCCGGGGATCTGGTTCTTATGTGTACCGACGGGCTGACCACTATGCTGGAAGATAATGAGATCGAGGGGATCTTAAAGGAGAGGATTCCCATCGGGGAAAAAGCCGGGAAACTGGTGGAGGCTGCCAATAACAACGGTGGGAAAGATAACATTGCGGTAATACTGATAGATGTATTCGCCAGAGAATGATGATGTAAGAGGTATATATGGTAAAAATAGGAATGATAATTGGAGACAGATACGAAATATTGGAAAAAATCGGCACAGGCGGCATGTCCGATGTCTATAAGGCAAAGGACCATAAGCTGAACCGTCTTGTGGCTGTTAAAGTCCTTAAGCAGGAATTCAGTGAAAACGCCAATTTTGTATCCAAATTCAGAATTGAGGCACAGGCGGCGGCCGGGCTTATGCATCCTAATATCGTGAACGTCTATGATGTAGGGGAAGAAAACGGAATCTACTTTATTGTGATGGAGCTGGTTGAGGGCATTACATTAAAGAAGTATATTGAAAAGAAAGCAAGACTCTCTGTAAAAGAGGCAGTGAGCATTGCCATTCAGGTGAGCATGGGTATAGAAGCGGCCCACAACAACCACATCATACACCGGGACATTAAACCTCAGAACATCATTATTTCCAAGGAAGGGAAAGTAAAGGTGACGGATTTCGGTATTGCAAAGGCGGCTACCAGCAATACCATTACCTCCAATGTCATGGGAAGTGTCCATTACACATCCCCGGAGCAGGCCAGAGGCGGCTATTCCGACGAAAAGAGCGATATCTACTCTCTGGGCGTTACAATGTTTGAAATGCTGACCGGAAGGGTGCCTTTTAACGGGGAAACCACGGTGGCCATTGCCATCAAACATATTCAGGAGGAGATGCCTTCTCCAAGGGACTATATTTCGGAAATTCCCAACAGTGTGGAGCAGATCGTATTTAAATGCTGTCAGAAAAGCCCGGACAGGAGATACCAGTCCATGGGGGATCTGATCGTGGATTTGAAACGTTCCCTCATGACGCCGGACGAGGACTTCGTGAAAGTGATAGACCCGGACGAGGACGGCTCCACCAAGATGATCACGGACAGTGACATGGAGAGGATCAAGAACCGTTCCAAAAGCAGGGACAGCATGGAGGAAGCCATGCATCTGCGTAAGGAGTCGGATGTAAAAAAGAGCGTGAAAAGGAAACAAGTTCCTAAGAAATACATTCCTGTGGAGGAAGAAGATGAGGACGAGGAAGAGGAGGATGTGGAGGAATCTTACGAGTCCGAATATGAGTATTACGAGGAAGACGAGGAGGATGAGGACGAGGAAGAAGACTATGATCCCAAAATGGAACGGCTTACGACTGTTCTGGCGGTGATTGCGGCCATACTGGTGGGATGTGTGGTGCTTTTTCTGGTAGGAAGGGCATTCGGTCTGTTTGATCCGGAGATATTAGGCGACAAGAAGGAGACCCAGGAGGCGCCTGCGGAGGAAGAAAAGGAACAGGTTGAAATGGTTGACGTGGTGGGAAAAGACATTGATGATGTCAAGGTGACGCTGCTCAACATCGGCCTGACACCGGAGATCGAATATGAAGAAAGCACGGAATATGGACAGGGAATTGTCATGAAGGCCGGCATAAGCGCGGGGACTATGGTGGAGGAAGGTACGAACGTGGTACTGACGGTAAGCGCCGGGTCTGAGGGCGTGAAAGTGCCCGATGTCATAGGCATGAGCGAAGCGGAAGCGACTGCGACCTTAAGCCAGTCCGGTTTTGTGGTAAACAAGACAGAGGATCATGATCCCTATATCAAAGTGGGCAATATTGTGACCCAGACCCCGGAGGCCGATTCCAAGGTGCCTGCAGGAACGGCTGTTACTATCCGGGTCAGCCTGGGACCGGAGGAAAGCAAAGTCAGGGTTCCTGACGTGATGGGCAAAGATGAATCGGAAGCTATGGCTATTTTAGTGGAAGCCGGATTGCAGATGGGAGTGGTGACAGAGGTAAACCATGAAGACCCGGCCCTTTCCGGCCTTGTCTGCTACCAGAGTTATTCCGTAGGTTCTTATGTGGAGGAAGGGACACTGGTTGACGTAAGTATTAGTGTGGGGCCTGCACAGGCATCCTATAAGTTTACGGACGCCATTTCAGCGCCTACGCCGGAGGAAGATCCGAACTATAAATCCGGTACACTGGTGACAGTTACTTTGATGGCGGACGACGGCACCCAGCTTTTAAGTACCCAGGCCAGCTCGTTCCCGATCCCCCAGCAGAGCATTTCGGGCATCAAGTGTGAAACAGGATATATTTTGTATCAGTATGTAAACGTCACGGATGCCACGACTGTGACTAATGAGGACGGAAGCACTAACACTATCGAGGGAACTTCCGAGGGAAAAGAGATACGAAGGCCGGTACAGTTTGCGGCGGAATAGACAGGATATGGAAAAGCGTTATGGAGGGAAAAATTATAAAGGGCATTGCCGGGTTTTATTATGTATACACGGCAAAGGGACTGATAGAGTGTAAGGCAAAGGGGATTTTCAGAAAAGATAAGATCAAGCCGCTGGTGGGGGATGATGTGGAGATCGACCTGACGGATGAGGAGACGAAATCGGGAAATATTATCCGCATCCTTCCAAGAAGCAATGCCCTCATACGGCCGGCATCCGCAAACATTGACCAGGCCATGGTGATATTCGCCATTGTGAAGCCGGATCCTAATTACAATCTGCTGGACCGGTTTCTGATCACCATGGAAAAGCAGTCCCTTCCTGTTGTCATCTGCTTTAACAAGATGGATCTGGCTACCCGGGAAGAGATGGATGAGCTGCGGGAGGCCTACGGCAGGTGCGGCTATCAGGTATTGTTCGTCAGCGGTGCAGACAATCAGGGGATGGAACTTATAAGAAGTTGTCTGGAGGGAAGGACCACAGTGGTGGCAGGTCCCAGCGGTGTGGGAAAATCCACCATTATCAACGCCCTTTATCCGGCGGCAAATATGGAAACCGGGGAAATCAGCCGGAAAATTGCCCGGGGAAAGCACACCACAAGACATGCCCAGCTTTTTGCCCTTTCCGAAGATACCTTTATCATGGATACGCCGGGATTCACTTCTTTGAGCCTTGGGGACATGGAAAAGGAAGAACTCTGGGAATGCTACCCGGAATTTGCAGAGTATGAGAAGGACTGCCGTTTCGGCAGATGCTCCCATATCAGTGAGCCGGTCTGCGGGGTAAAGAGTGCCTTGAGCCAGGGGAAAATCAGCCGGGTACGTTATGAGAATTACAGAGTATTGTATGAAGAATTAAAAAGCAGGAAAAAGTATTGAAAGATTGTTTAAGCAGATAATCAAATGCAGTCAGACTTACGGTGGTTTTGAAAATATGATCAAAGCTGCCGTTTATTTTTACAACTTAGAAACATTTTTAAGATATACTTTTATGACAATAAACTGTCCTGCAAAGTGTGGCAGTGTTTTACATAAGGAAGTCTAGATTACTTAAGAGGGAGTGGATGAAAATTGGCTGAGATATTAATTGTGGAGGATGAGCCTTCCATCAATGAACTGATACGCAGAAATTTAAATCTTACAGGACACCATTGTACGCAGGCTTTTGACGGGCTTTCTGCGCTGGATCTGCTGGAGAAGGGAAGGTATGATTTACTTGTGCTGGACGTTATGCTGCCCGGACTGGACGGCTATAAAGTGTTTGAAAGAGTGCAGGGAACTCCCACCATTTTTCTGACAGCGAAAAGTGAACTGACCGATAAGCTGAAAGGGCTGGCTATGGGGGCGGATGATTATCTGACCAAGCCTTTTCAGATGTTAGAGCTGGCGGCACGGGTGGAAGCAGTGCTGCGGCGTACCAAAAAAGCGGAAACAGAATTTACGCTGGGGGATATGAAATGTGATTTTGACAGACATCAGGTTTTCTTAAAGGGCGCAGTCATAGAATGTACGCCCAAAGAGTATGAACTGCTTGAGGTACTTATCAGAAACCGGAATATTGCTCTTTCAAGAGATAAGCTGCTGGATATGGTATGGGGGTATGATTTTGACGGGGGTACCCGCACTGTGGACGTCCACATACAGAGGCTGCGCCATAAGCTGCATTTGGAAAATCACATCAAGACAGTGTACAAACTTGGATACCGGCTGGAGGCTTAAAAATGAAAAAGAGGACTTTTTTCGTGATGCTGATCCTTTTTCTTGTATTTCTCAATTCCATGATTCTAATTGTATCAATTGTTATTTTAAACGATAAGCTTTCTACTGCCAGAGACAGATGTCTGGCAGAGCATTATGTTATTGTCTCATCTTTGATTGGGGATATCCAGGCATTGGAACAGCGGGGAAATAGTGTGGAAGAAAGTATCAGTCAGATCATGAGTTCCTATTCCCGGTATATGCAGGGGAAGGGAAGCGGACTTGCAGTAGCCTTTTCAGGGGAATGGATTTATAAAAGTACTGCCTTCATGCCGAAAGAAAATATGAATTTTCCTCCGGATACGGGCTATACCCAAGAGAGAATCGTTTATATGGAAAATGAGACTGCCCCGCTTCTTTGTGTTTATGGCAGCTTTCCGGCTCCGTGGCACGATTATGGACTTATGTATATCGGAAACTTAAGTGATATCATTTCATCATGGCGCCATACAAAAGACATTCTTTTTCTTATGGGTGCTGTGATGATGTTTGTTATGGCCTTTTTTCTTTTTCAATTCTTAAACATTATCTTCCGGCCTTTAAGGCAGATTTCAAGTGCCTCTACAAAGATTGCAAATGGAAATTATAAAAGCAGGCTTTTGGTGCAGGGAAAAGATGAAATTGCCAGTGTGGCGCACAATTTTAATCTTATGGCCGGACAGGTGGAGACACAGATTCAGCATCTGCAGGAGATCGCGGAACAGAAACAACAGTTCATTGATAATTTTTCCCATGAATTACGAATTCCCTTAACGGCGATTTACGGGTATGCGGAGTACATTCAAAAAGCGCTCATATCGGAAGAAGAACGTTATGAATGTACGCAGTTTATCATGTCAGAGTGTACCAGGCTTCAGAAGATGGCTTATCAGCTTCTTGATATTGCATTGCTTAGAGAAGATGAATTAGAGAAAGCGGACTGCATGGCGGCTGAGCTTTTTGAGCAGTCGGAGAAGGTGATGCATGTAAAGGCGGAGGAAAAGAAAATTAATTTATCTTATAATAAACCTCAAAATCTCTTAATCAGGGGAGACAGGGAACAGCTTTTAATTGTGCTTAATAATCTGATTGATAATGCAATAAAGGCCAGCTTGCCGGAAGGAGAAATATGTGTTTCGGCTTATTTGGAGGAAGCCGGAATTGTAGTTGAAGTGGAAGATCATGGCATTGGAATGGAACCGGATCAGATTTCTCATATCAGAGAAGCTTTTTACCGTGTGGACAAGGCACGCAGCCGTGCCGCTGGCGGGGCGGGGCTTGGACTTTCTATTTGTGAAAAAATTATGCAGCTTCATCATGGAGAACTGACATTTAACTCTGAACATGGAAAAGGAACTACAGTGAGGATGCATTTCCCAAAGGATAAAAAAGAAAGTTTTACAGGTTCATAACAACTCCGATATTTTTTTGATACAGAATGATTTTATAGTGTATTTATCAAAAGCATTCAGGAAGGAGATTCACTATGAAACGAAGAAGTATTTTAGCATTAACGACATTAACATGTGTAATTATTGGAGCAGGTACTATTTTTTTTAATTTGGCGGCGGAAGCAGCTGTGACGGCAAAGGCCGGACAGGTGGAGGCAATTCCTACCAGTTATCAGGTGCCGGACTCTATGGCAGTAACATTGCCGGAGACTGAAACAAAGGAAGAGAGCAATACAGAAGTAAATTATCATGTAAGTATGGACAGCTTTAATACCGGAACCCCCACGGACATGGATTTAACAATGGAAGAGGCAGCAGGGATGGGCGCACAGTATTTGAGCAATATATATGGGCTGGATTTGGAAGGCGCCTATGTATATATGAGGTATTATCCGGGAACCGAGACTTTCCCACGTGCTTTTTGGTCAGGAGATGTTTTGTTTGAGAAAGAACGAACGCCTGAGAGTACAAGATGGACATACATGATAGATGCTGTGACAGGAGAACTTTTTAATATTTGTTATGGCAGGCAGCTGGACGTAAGCGTTCCTCTTGGCTACGACGCTTCGCTGGAAAAAGATTATGGTATATATGCGGAACTTGCCAGAAAGAAAGTGGAAGAATGTAAACTGATGAACAGTCCGGTAGACAGGGTAGAATACAACTGTCAGGGGTATTCCGGAAACGATCCGGATATTGCAGTGGATGTTATTGGCGAAAACGGAGAAATTGTTAATATGTCTTTTTCACGGTATGACCAGACGTTTTTAGGGTGCATTACAGACACTTCAAGGAGGATTTCGGAATCAGCGTTGGAGAATCTGGCTGGTGAAATAATGAGTGAGGAGTTTTCACAGTAAAAGGACTTATATCCAATCAGCATATGCAATGATGACAGAGGAAAAGGCGGAATTTGACTGTGGTGGATTTGTTTTACATTGAAGATGATTTGAATATTGCATTTGCTGTTCAAGAATATCTGGAACAGAAAGATTTTAAAGTGAATATCTATACGACGCTTGCGCAGGCCAGGCAGGCTTTAAAGAACCATGTGCCTGCGCTTGTTTTATTGGACTGGAATATGCCGGACGGGCGTGGGGACAGCTTATGCCAGTGGATTCGCAGCAACTGGAAACGGCAGTGCAGGCAAAGAATGACTTTGCAGAAAATCTGTCCAATATTGCACATCAGATAAAAACACCAATTACTGCGATTTCTCTATCCATCCAAATGATGAAACAGGATTTTGCGGTGCATACGAAGGAAGGGGAAATTTTATATGGTAAGCATCTGGAACAGATGGAAAAACAGCTTTCACGCTTGGCTCATTTAGAGGAAGCCCTGCTTGTACTGGCGCGGCTTGATGCTGGAACATTACTTTTACAGAAAAGGGAAGTGGATGTCTTTACTCTGCTGATTCTTGCAGCAGATAATTTACAGGAATTATTCACAGAAACCGGTACTTCCATTGATATACCGGAACTGGGTGAAATGGTGTTTACTGTTGATCTGGACTGGACAATGGAGGCAGTTATGAACCTGATGAAAAACTGTATGGAACATGGAAATGCAGGAGAAATTCATTGTTCTTATGGGCAGAACCCTTTATATACTGAAATTTTTATATGGGATGATGGAGAAGGTTTTATGAAGGAAGATATTCCGCATCTTTTTGAACGTTTTTATCGTGGCCGGAATGCAGGCAGGTCCGGCATTGGAATTGGTTTATCCCTGGCAAAAGAGATTATTGAGCGTCAAAACGGGACGATACATGCCCGAAATAAACCGGGCAGCGGTGCTCTTTTTGAAATCCGCATCTACAGTCACTGAGTTGTAATTTTTGCCTGCTAAAATGTACTTATGGCAAAGTCATGCCTCTATTGTCACGTAAACACTCAGGAAGGGAGATCAGGATGGAGCTTTTAAAATGTGAAGAATTAAGAAAGGTGTATGGAACAGGCAGTAATCAGGTAGTGGCGCTTGATGGGATTAATTTAAAAATAAACAGGGGAGAATTTGTGGCAATTATTGGAGCCTCCGGTTCGGGGAAGTCCACTCTGCTGCATATTCTGGGCAGTGTGGACAAGCCCACAAGTGGAAAGGTGGTTATGGATGGGACCGATCTGTCCAAACTGAATCAGACACAGGCTGCAATTTTCCGGCGCAGGAAGGTAGGACTGGTGTATCAGTTTTATAATCTGATTCCTACGCTTACAGTGCGCAAAAATATTCTTATACCTCTTGCACTTGATAAGAAAAAGCCGAATCAGGAATATTTTGAGAAAATTGTCACGTCTCTTGGTATTGCAGACAGACTTGAGGCTCTGCCAAATCAATTATCAGGCGGACAACAGCAGCGTGTTGCAATTGCACGCTCGCTGATTTATCGTCCGGCACTGCTTTTGGCGGACGAACCCACTGGAAATCTGGATCAGAAAAATTCCGGAGAAATCATTGATATGTTGAAACTTTCCAACCGCAATCTGGAGCAGACGATTTTATTGATTACTCATGATGAAAAGATAGCTCTGGAGGCGGAGCGTATTATAACGATTGAGGATGGGCGTATCATCAGCGATGAACGAAGGGAGGTGAAATCACTGTCACCGAATGCATGACAGTGATAGGGTATGTGGAAAGATTATTTATCCGGTTATATAAAAAACAATCGTTCATCGGGGTTATCAGTCAAACTTGCAGCACTTATTTCGGCATTGTTTTTATCCTTATTATTGGGACTGTTCTATAACGCATGGAAGTATGAGGTTGAGAGAATTGAACTGAAAGAAGGTGCCTGGCAGGGCCGGATCGTTGGAGAACTTGCTCTGGCGGATATAGAAACCATAAAAAATTTTGCCAGTGTAAAAGATGTGGTGATAAGTCAAAAGGAAAGAGGGGAAACGACAGCAGATATTTATTTTGAGGATTATGAAAAAGTTCTTTCCGATATGCCCCGTATTGCGGAACAGATTAGAGCTTTTCCGAAAAAAGTGGTCATAAACTATTCCCTTTTGGCAATGTACTTAATCCGCAGTGAAGAGGACAGCGCCCCAAGACTTCTGCTTCCCATGTTTATTTTGATAACAGTACTGGCATCACTTTCGCTGATCGTGATTATACACAATTCATTTACAGTTTCCATGAATGCAAGGATTCATCAGTTTGGTATTTTTTCCAGTGTTGGAGCTACCCCCAGACAGATTCGGACGTGCCTTTTGCAGGAAGCGGCCATTCTTTGTACCGGACCGGTTCTGATGGGAAATTTGATTGGCATTGCAGGAAGCATGGGATTGACGCAGTTAATAAACATGTTGGGAAATGATGTTTCAGGAAGGCATAAGGCAGTTTTCGGATATCATCCGCTGGTTCTTGCACTGACGTTTTTCATTACAACGGTGACCATATGGATTTCCGCATGGCTGCCAGCTGAGAAATTAAGCAGACTGACACCTCTTGAGGCGATTAAAAATACCGGAGAGGTGCAGTTAAAGCGCAGGAAAAATTCTTATTTGCTCACACTTTTATTTGGGGTGGAAGGAGAACTGGCCGGCAATGCGTTAAAAGCACAGCGAAAAGCTCTGCGGACAGCTTCCCTTTCTCTCATATTTTCATTTATGGCTTATACAATGATGCAGTGCTTTTTTGCAACCTCAGAAGTCAGTACAAGGGAGTCTTATTTTGAAAGGTATCAGGATGCATGGGATATTATGGTAACAGTCAAAGATGTTCAAGTGGACGATTTTGAAAAGGTAAAAGAGATTCAAAGTCTTGCCGGTGTGGAAAGTGCTGTTGTGTATCAAAAAGCAGCAGCAGGAAGAATTATTTCGGAAGGAGAAATCAGTGAGGAGATGAAAGCGCTGGGCGGCTTTTCTCATGCTTCTGATAAATATGTAACAAAAGTGGATAATGACTGGCTGGTAAATGCTCCGATTATGGTACTGGATGATAACAGTTTTTCGGATTACTGCAGGCAGATCGGCATTACGCCTCAGCTTGACGGGGCAATCGTAAGAAACCTGATTCGGGATGTAACGAATCCTGATTTCAGACACCTTAAGCTTATGCCTTATCTAAAAACTGATAATGTGCAGGAACAGGCTGTGAGTGTTCTTTTTAGGACAGATGACCAGATGCTGTCAGATTTTAAGGTACAGTCCATAAATGAAGTAATGACAGCCCGAATTCCCGTTTTGTCTTATACGGCGGAGGTTCCGGTTTTAAGGGAGGAATATGCAGCCCTTGATTATTATGAACTGGTGCATTTTATTCCGGCGTCCTTATGGAAAGAAATCAAAGAGAAAATAGGGGGAATGGAGGAAGAGATGTATATCCGCATCCTGAGTGAAGAAAATGCGACGCCGGAGGAGCTGAATGCATTACAAAACCAGATTAGCCGGCTCATGGGAGAAGCTTATACACTGAATGTGGAAAATCGAATTCAGGAATATGCGGATAACAAAAAGCAGATTCAGGGAATGAAAATGATATTTGGCGGCTTTTGCATTCTGCTTGCTGTGATCGGAATTGGAAATGTCTTTTCCAACACACTGGGATTTGTGCAGCAAAGGAAGAGAGAATTTGCAAGATATATGTCCGTTGGACTGACGCCGAAAGGAATCCGTAAAATGTTTTGTATTGAAGCGCTGACAATCGTGCTTCGTCCAGCTTTGATTACGCTTCCACTGGCGGTTATTACAGTGGGATATATGCTTAAGGTGAGCTATCTTGAGGTGGAGGAGTTTATGACGGAGGCGCCATTTGCCCCGATTGCGCTTTTTCTGTTATCCATTTTGGGATTTGTTGCACTGGCTTATTATTTCGCATGGAGGAATGTGCGTAAAATTAGTCTGGCACAGGTTCTTAGAGATGATACAATGATGTAAATTTTGAGCTGATATGCTTAAATAAATTTAAGGCTGGCCGCTCAGCCAGCCTTAAGTATTTTTCTGGTCAGAATAGTCATTTCTTATTTTTCTAAATGTATCAAATAAAGGAATAAACAAGGAAAAATCTATTTCTTCATAATGGGAAAGAATGTATTTGGATAAAATATCTTTATTGTAAAACCTGGATTTGTCTTCCTTTCCAGTACGGTCAAATTTACGTCCGTCTATTTCCATATAAAGAACATCTTTGCCAAGTAAATCCTCTATTTCGTTTGAAGCTTCAGAAGGGGCAAGAGGCACAACCTGCACGTATAAATTGCCGATAAGATGTAAAAATAACTCATTTTGCAGAGACGTTTCTCTTTGTTTAGATTCTCCCTTTGCTTTGTTTTTGCCCTTTTTATCAGAGCCAATATGATGCATAAATTTTTTTATAGGTTTTTCACTATTTTCCAATTCATTGTCAAAAAGCAAAATAACAGGTTGATGCATGTTAAGATTGTATTTTTCACGAAAATGCCTGTAATAATTTACATGTGTTCTGCCTGAACCTGTGTACATATTATAGATATTCTGCATGGTATCTGCACCATCCACATTAAAATCAAAAAAGTAGCTTAACTTGCTGCTTCTGTGCAAAAACGAGAGGTTGTAAATCCACTGATTATCCTTTTTTTCAATCAGGTCGGGATATTGCAGATACATTTT
>ERZ808046.815-NODE-815-length-19026-cov-3.445828_pt1 | contig 19026 bp, 13 predicted proteins | sample MGYA00380196_ERZ808046 | MGnify/ENA primary metagenome ERZ808046 (study PRJEB31490, sample SAMN06133421) | mouse gut metagenome | isolation source: Z6_2 | host: mice | place: China: Chengdu | collected 2015-05 ...
GCAGAAGCGATCCGCAGCATATTTGCGGAGAACGACATAGACCGCGTCGTCCATTTTGCGGCTGAAAGCCATGTGGACAGAAGCATCAAGAATCCGGATGTGTTTGTAAAAACAAATGTACTCGGTACCCTGGTGATGCTGAATGCTGCAAAGGCGGCCTGGGAGCTGGAGGATGGAACCTTCAAGGAGGGCAAGAAGTTCCTGCATGTATCGACAGACGAGGTATATGGTTCATTGGAGGAAGAAGGAGAGTACTTCTATGAGACAACACCATATGATCCGCACAGCCCATATTCTGCGAGCAAGGCTTCTTCCGATATGCTTGTGAAATCCTATATGGACACTTATAAGTTCCCGGCGAATATCACAAACTGCAGTAACAACTACGGTCCATATCAATTCCCGGAGAAGCTGATTCCGTTGATTATCAACAATGCACTGCAGGGCAAGAGCCTTCCGGTATATGGAGACGGCAAGAATGTCCGCGACTGGCTCTATGTAGAAGATCATGCAAAGGGAATCGATATGGTGCAGGAGAAGGGACGTTTGTTTGAGACGTACAACATCGGCGGACACAACGAGAAGCAGAACATCGAGATTATCCATATCATCCTGGATACACTTCAGGAGATGCTTCCGGAAGGAGATCCGAGAAAAGAGCTGGTAAGTGAGAAGCTGATTACTTATGTAGAAGACCGTAAGGGACATGACAGACGTTATGCAATCGCACCGGATAAGATTAAGGAAGAAATAGGCTGGTATCCGGAGACAAGGTTCGAGGATGGAATTAAGCTGACAATCAAATGGTTCTTTGAAAATGAAGATTGGATGACAAACGTGACAAGCGGCGATTATCAAAAATATTACGAAGAGATGTATCGATAGGAAAGGCGGAAATATAGGCATAAACCGAAAGGGATTTATGCCTATATTTGTATGTGTGCCATACATGCGGTAAAGCAGTCCGGCGGATTGTTTTAAGCTGCCGTGAGTACTCTTGGGAGGAGAATCGGAACCAATGAAAAAGGTATTCGTACATGCGTATTTAAATTATAATCTGGGAGACGATCTGATGGTGCAGATTCTGTGCAGGCGCTATCCCTATGTGCGGTTTTCGGTCATTGCAGATGAACGCTATAAAGAGGTTTATAAAAATGTCCCGAATCTGAAGGTGTACTTGTACAATGGAAAACAGGCAAAGTTCTGGAACAGACTATGGAAAAGGCTGAAAGGCGCCGAGGATGGATTTCGTAAGATGCTGCTGAGAACATCAGATGTGACGATACACATTGGGGGTTCGAGTTTTGTCCAGCATTATGATGATTACAGTGCGTTTTTTAACACAGATGCGACCATGCGCCGGTTAAGTAAGAAGATGCTGGCAATCGGACAGAACTTCGGACCGTACACGGATGAGAATTATTATAGACAGTACTATGAACTGCTTGGCAGGTACGATGGAGTTACTTTTCGGGATCAGGCGTCTTACCGCTTGTTTGAAGCGCTTCCGAATGTAAAGAAAGCGGCGGATGTGGTATTTTGCTGCGGCAGGGAAATGATTTTGGAAGCTGACAGACCAAGGGAGAAAAAGAAGGTGTTGTTCTCTGTCATCCGAATGGAAGGACGGGATGGAAAATTTGCCATCAGTCCGTATGCCGAAGCATATGGCAGATTCATCGTGGCTTTGGCGGAACGTTATTTGAAAAAGGGATATGAGGTGGAATTCATTTCCTTTTGCGGACCGCAGGGAGATTCTTATGCTGCGGCAGAGATGATTTCCCGGATTGGAGAAGAATACCGGAGCAGAGTCAGTCAATATGACTATGAAACGGACATCGAAGCATGCATCCGGCATTTTGATGAGGCTGAGATTGTAGTAGGCACCAGATTCCACAGTGTAATCTTAGGATGGCTGAAAGGAAAAAAGGTCCTGCCTATTGTCTATGATACAAAGACGCAGAACATTATGGATGATTTTCAATATGACACTTATGTCAGACTGGAACAGCTTCAGGACATGGACGTGGAACAGCTGATTTCAAAAATACATGGGATGCCAAAAGGACAGGTGCGGCGATTGGCTGCGGATGCAAAGAATCAGTTCTGGGCAGCAGACGACATTTTAAAGAGATAAAAATGCAGCAGTTCAGTGGAAGACTGAACTGTTACATAAAAAACAGCGGTTCAGCTTTTGGGCTGAAAAGAAAGGGGCGCATATGAGGAATCCTTTAGTCAGTATCGTAATGGTGAATTACAATCAGGAAAGATATCTGAAAGCTGCGGTTGACAGTGTCCTGTCGCAGACTTATCAGAATTGGGAGTTGATTGTGGTTGACGATGGTTCTACAGACCGTTCAAAAGAAATACTGAATTGTTATGAAGATGAGCGGATTCATCCGTATTTTCTGGAGCAGAACAGGCATATCTGCTATGCGACCAATTATGGATATGCCCGGGTTCAGGGAGAATATCTGGCGAGACTGGACAGTGACGACGTATGGCGGGAGGAAAAGCTGGAAAAACAGGTGGCTTTTTTGCAAGCGCATCCGGAAGAACAGGTGGTATTCACAAAGCTGGATCTTATTGATGAGGACGGAGAAATCATCAATGACAAGATGCCGGACTTGTATGAGCTGTATAACAGCAGGCAAAAGAACAGGCGGGACTGGGTGAGATTCTTTTTCTATGTGGGCAATTCCCTGATTCAGTCGGGAATGCTGATGCGGACGAGTCTGATGAAAGAGACAGGGGGATTTAATCTTGCTTATATGCAGGCGCATGATTTTGATTATTTTGTACGGCTGATCAAAAAGACAGGATTTGCTTTTATTGAAGATCCGCTGATTGGTTATCGGAGAACTAAGAGTCAGAACAGCGCCTTTCATCCAGAGAATGACCGGAGATTTTTTAATGAACATATGAGCATCCGAAGACATTTCTTTGAGGAGTTTCCGGATGAATTGTTTATTGAGTCATTTAGGGAAGAGTTTGTCAACCGGGATTCGCATACTCCGGAGGAATTGCAGTGTGAACAGGCGTTTTTGCTGGCGAAGTGTATTGGGGATTCTGAAATCAATCAGATCCTGGGACTGGAAAAGTTTGAGGAATTATTCAAATCTCCCAAAACGAGAGCGCTGCTGGAAAAAAACTATGAGTTTACTCCCAAGGTGTTTTACCAGAGAAATGCGGGGCACTTGTATTTTCAGCCTCAGGATGGGGAATATATCAGGAAAATGGAGCGGCAGATCCAGGAGATGAACCAGCATATCTGTGTTCTTTTAGACATCAAGGAACAACAGAGGAATCATATAGAAGCGTTGGAAAATTCTCTCTCATGGAAGGTGACGAGACCGCTCAGGATATTGAAAGGCATTGTGAAAAAAGCGTAGATATGCTATACTTGTAAAGTTTGGAAATCGAACAGGATATGTAAAAAAGGAGAATGGAAAATATTATGAAAATAAACAGTGAAAGTGCAAAGCGCCTGGCAATATTTTTCTTCTATGACAAAAGAGGAATCGTTGACAGATATGTGCCATATCTTCTGGAAGATTTAAAGAAGAATGTGACAGATATCCTGACCGTATGTAACGGGAATCTGACAGAAGAAGGAAAGCAGACACTGGAACAGTACGGCAATGTGCTGGTACGTGAGAATAAGGGGTTTGATGTCTGGGCATATAAAACCGCAATGGAGCAGTATGGCTGGAAAGAACTTGTGGGATATGACGAAGTAATCATGCTCAATAACACGATTATGGGACCGGTATATCCTTTTGAAGAGACATTTGCCAAAATGGACCGGCAGGATTTGGATTTCTGGGGACTGACAGAATATTTTGAAATCAAAGGCGATCCCTTCGGGTATTCTCCCTACGGATATCTTCCAGATCATATCCAATCGCATTGGATTGCATGTAGGAGAAGCTTGGTTTCCAGTAAAGAATTTCAAGAATACTGGGACAATATGCCAATGATTGAAGATTATATGCAGGCAGTCGGCAAACATGAATCTATCTTTACAAAGAAATTTGCAGATATGGGTTACAAGTGGGCTGTATCGGTGGATTGCGAGAATCTGAGGGAATACAGCGGATATCCGTTGATGATGTGCCCGAAAAAATTATTAGAAGAATATCGATGCCCGATTTTTAAGAAACGCAGTTTTTTCCATATGGAATCGGACTATCTTAAAAATACGACGGGAGAGCAGACGACAGAACTTTTTGATTATGTAAAGAACGAGACAGGTTACGACGAAGATTTTATCTTTGAGACAATTCTTCGTAATTATCACCAGTACGATATTGTAAAGAATCTGAATCTGACTTATATTCTGTCCAATAGCGACTACGATAAGGAGCGTCTGAATCGGCAGACATCAGAGCAGGAGGTTGCGCTTGTCATGCACCTCTATTTTGAGGATTTATTGGAAGATTCTTACCGGCGTGTGGCAAATATGCCGGAAAATGCTGATATTTATCTGACGACGGATACGGAGAAGAAGAAGGCGGCAATTGAAAAAGTATTTAAAAAACTCCCTTGCCGCAAACTGGATGTCAGAGTGATACAGAACCGGGGGCGGGATGTCAGCAGTCTTTTGGTCGGTGTGAAGGACGTAATCATGGATTACGATATTGTCTGCTTTGCACATGATAAAAAGACGGCGCAGGTGAAGCCGGGAACCGTAGGCGCGTCCTTTGCCTATAAATGTTTTGAGAATACATTGTCAAGCAAGGCTTATGTTGCAAATGTAATCAATACATTTGTGAAGAATCCTCGACTGGGACTTCTGACGCCGCCGGAGCCGAATCACAGCGTGTTTTTTACAACCATTGGATTTGAGTGGGGGCCGAACTTTGATGTAACCAGAAAGCTTGCAAAAGAGCTGGGCCTGACAGTGCCGATGAGTGCGGAGATGCCGCCGATCGCACCTCTCGGAACGATGTTCTGGTTCCGTCCCAAGGCGATGAAACCATTATATGCAAAAAATTGGGAGTACGAGGACTTTCCTGCGGAGCCGAATAAAATTGACGGAACGCTTCTCCATGCCATTGAACGGATTTATCCTTTTGTTGTGCAGGAAGCGGGATATTATCCTTCTGTAGGGATGACGGATAGGTTTGCGGCAATCGAGTATAACAATCTGAGATATTATGTAAGGGGCTACAATCAGGTGCTTGTAAATCATGGAATCGGAACGCTCTATGATAAGATGGTGCTGAAGATGAATCAGATTATCACATTGCGCGGTTCATTTAGGCAGGTACTGAAATATCGTGTGAAATGTTATATGAAACGTTTTTTGCCGGGGCGTGTCTATCGGTTTCTGATGGGAAAATGGAAAAAGGCAAAAGGCTATCAGGAATATCATGATGTAGAAGTAAAAGGATCTTGATGATTGTGTAAATGTTAAAAATATGTTACAATTTTTGGATAAGGTATACTTATTGAACTACTAATGTTCAATAAGGTATATCCTTTGGGTATGGATTTTGAAAAAATACAAAGGATAAATAAAGAATATTAGGAGGTTTCTTATGAAAGGTATTATTTTAGCAGGCGGCTCAGGAACAAGATTGTATCCGCTGACAAAGGCTGTTTCAAAGCAGATCATGCCGGTGTACGATAAGCCGATGATTTACTATCCGCTGTCAATCTTGATGCTGGCGGGGATACAGGAAATCATGATTATCTCTACACCGAGAGACCTGCCGGTGTTTGAGGAGTTATTCGGTACGGGAGAAGGACTGGGGCTGCGTATGTCTTATGCGGTACAGGAAGAGCCGCGCGGATTGGCGGATGCGTTTATTATCGGCGAGGAATTTATCGGAGATGATAATGTAGCGTTGATCCTCGGGGATAACATTTTCTACGGGCAGAGCTTTTCAAAGCTGTTGAAGGAAGTTGCGTCCAGAGAAACAGGAGCGACGATTTTCGGATACTATGTGCGCGACCCGAGAGCTTACGGTGTAGTAGAGTTTGATGAAAACGGCAAGGCAATTTCCATTGAGGAAAAGCCGGAGCATCCAAAGTCAAATTATGCCGTTCCGGGGCTGTATTTTTATGACAATGATGTTGTGGAAATCGCAAAGAATGTGAAACCCTCTGCAAGAGGAGAGATTGAGATTACCAGTGTCAACAACGCATATCTGGAAAGAGGGGATCTGCGCGTGGAGACAATGGGACGCGGATTTGCATGGCTGGATACAGGCACCCACGACGACCTTCTTGATGCCGCCGATTTTGTGGCTGCATTCCAGAAGAGACAGGGACTGTACGTATCCTGTATCGAAGAGATTGCATACAAACGAGGATTTATTACAAAAGAGCAGCTTTTGAAGCTGGCAGAGCCTTTAATGAAGACTGAGTACGGCAAGTATCTGCTGGAGGTAGCAGAGGGACTGTAATATTTGATTTTGTATCGTAACAATGAAAGGACAGGTGTTTTATGGGTAAGATTCAAGTAGAAACATGTGATATTGAGGGACTGAAGGTAATTACACCGGCGGTGTTCGGCGATGAGCGCGGATATTTTATGGAGACATATAACTACAATGACTTTAAAGAAGCGGGAATTGATATGGAATTTGTGCAGGATAACCAGTCCAGCTCTAAGAGGGGTGTCCTCAGAGGACTTCATTTTCAGATTCATTATCCTCAGGATAAGCTGGTACGTGTTGTCAGCGGCGAGGTGTTTGACGTGGCAGTAGATTTGCGGAAAGGTTCTAAGACATACGGACAGTGGTACGGTGTGCTTTTGTCGGCCGAAAACAAGAAACAGTTCTTTATTCCGAAGAATTTTGCGCATGGCTTTCTTGTATTGTCTGAATCTGCCGAGTTTGCGTACAAATGCACTGATTTTTATCATCCGAATGATGAAGGTGGGCTTGCATGGAACGATCCGGATATCGGAGTAGAGTGGCCGATCCCGGAGGGAACGGAACTGACGATTTCAGAAAAAGATAAGAAATGGAAGGGGATTAAATCCTTATAACCAGTCATTGGAGGTAGATTGTGTCAACTTATATACATAATTTTTTTGCATATCAAGAACTGCTGAAAGAATTGGTAAGAAGAGACATCAAGATTAAGTACAGACGCTCTGTTTTGGGGATTTTGTGGTCAGTTTTGAATCCACTCGGCATGATGGTAATTATGTCTGTTGTATTTTCTCATGTATTCCGTGGGAATATTGAGAATTTTCCGGTCTATCTGATGTGCGGACAGATTATATTTAACTTTTATAACGAGGCCAGTTCTGTTGCCATGGGTTCCATACTGGGCAATGCGGCTCTGATACGGAAAGTGTATGTGCCAAAGTATTTGTTTCCGATGTCAAAAGTCTGTTCTTGTTTTGTAAACCTGCTTACATCATTCATCGCATTGTTGATTGTAATTGTGTTTACGGGAACAAAACTGTCATGGACGGTGTTATTGATTTTTGTTCCGATATTGTATGTATTTTTGTTTTCGTTGGGAATGGGGCTTCTGTTGTCTGCCCTTGTGGTAGCATTCCGCGATCTGCAGCATCTTTATGGGGTACTGCTTACAGCATGGCTGTATCTGACGCCTATTTTTTATCCGGTGGAAATTCTTCCGGGGTGGGTACAGACAATCGTGGGGCTGAATCCATTGACAAATATCATTACAATGCTGCGGGAACTGATTATGTACGGCACGCTGCCGGGAATGATGCTTCATATGAAGTGTATGATTTCCTGCCTGATTGCGCTTGTACTGGGAATCGTTGTGTTCCATAAGCAGCAGGATACCTTTATTTTGAAGGTGTAGGAGGAAAGAAAGATGAATGAACCGATTATTGAGGTGAACGACGTCTCAGTGATGTTCCGGTTATATAGAGAGCGGGTAGATGGCATCAAGGAATTTGTCATCAAGAAGATAAAGAATCAGATTGCCTATCATGAATTCTGGGCGGTGAAAGATATCCGTGTTGATGTAGGGAAGGGCGAGGCCATTGGACTGGTGGGGAGAAACGGGTCCGGTAAGAGTACTCTGCTGAAAACAATAGCGGGGGTATTGAAGCCAACCAAAGGAAATGTGAAAATCTGGGGGACCGTTGCTCCTATGATCGAGCTGGGAGCCGGGTTTGATACGGAACTGACTGCGGCGGAGAATGTATTCTTGAACGGGGCGATTCTCGGATATCCGAGAGAGATGCTGGAAGAGAATATGGAGAAAATCATTGAGTTTTCTGAACTGAGAGACTTTATGGACGTTCCGATTAAGAACTTTTCCTCCGGTATGTTTGCAAGGCTTGGGTTTGCGGTTGCGACGATATATACGCCGGATATTCTGATTGTAGATGAAATTCTTTCTGTTGGTGACTGGCAGTTTCAGGAGAAATGCCAGAGAAGGATCCATGAGATGCTGGAACAGGGAACTACCCTTTTGTTTGTTTCTCATAGCATGGAACAGGTGAGAAGCATCTGTAACCGGGCAATCCTCATTCATCACGGTGAGATGCTGCTGGATGATTCTGTGGATAAAATCTGGGAGCGCTACAACCAGTTATAGCTTATTGAACATTGGCAGTACAATAAGCGTACCTTATTGAACATTGGTAGTTCAATAAGTATAGAGTTTTAGGGATAAGGTTTCTAAAAACGGAAACCGGAAGGACCGAGGAGTGAAGTATGTTAATAAACCGTGAGAATGTAAAGCGGCTGGCAATTTTTTTCTTTTATGACAAGGATGGGATTGTTGACCGCTATGTTCCATATTTATTGGACGAGTTAAAGAAAAACGTAACAGAAATCTGTACGGTCTGCAACGGTGAGATTCCAAAAACAAGCAGGGAAGCGCTGGAACGGTACGGTGAGGTTTTTGTCCGGGAGAACAAAGGCTTTGACGTCTGGGCATACAAAGAAGCTATGTCCCGTTATGGCTGGGATAGGCTTAAGACATATGACGAAGTGATTCTGTTGAACAATACAATCATGGGACCTGTGTATCCGTTTCGGGAAACATTTGAGAAAATGGATGGGACGGACGTGGACTTTTGGGGACTGACAGAGTATTTTCAGATTGAGGGCGATCCTTTTGGATACTCCCCTTATGGCTATCTGCCGGACCATATCCAATCCCATTGGATTGCCTGCAGAAGAAGTCTTGTGTCGAGCAAAGAGTTTCAGGATTACTGGGATCAGATGCCGATGATCGAAGACTATGCACAGGCGGTTGGGAAGCACGAATCTCTTTTTACAAAACGGTTCGCCGATCTGGGATATCAGTGGGCGGTCTCTGTCGAGTGCGAGGATCTGAGGGAATACAGCGGATATCCGTTGATGATGTGTCCGAAACGTCTGCTAAAAGAATATCGCTGTCCGGTATTTAAAAAACGGAGCTTCTTCCATATGGAGTCTGACTATCTCCGTAACACAATGGGAGAGCAGACAACGGAGTTGTACGAATTTCTGAAGCATGAGACAGATTATAATGTAGACTTTATCTGGGAAACGATTCTGAGAAGTTATCCACAGTATGATATTGTGAAAAATATGAATCTGACTTATATTCTGCCGAAAGAACACTATGAAAGTGATAATCTGCAAAAAAGCTTGTCTATGAATAAGGTGGCTCTGGTCATGCATCTGTATTTTCCAGATTTATTGGAGGAATCATACCGCTATGTTTCATCCATGCCGGAAGAAGCCGATATTTATCTGACCACCGATACGGCAGAGAAGAAAGCGGCAATTGAGCAGGTGTTTGCCGAGCTTACGTGCCATAAGCTGGAGGTTCGCCTGATTCAGAACAGGGGACGTGATGTGAGCAGCCTTCTCGTAGGTGTGCGGGATGTGATTATGCAGTATGACATCGTCTGCTTTGCTCACGACAAAAAGACAGCGCAGATTACACCGGGAACGGTTGGGGCGTCCTTTGCGTACAAGTGTTTTGAAAATACTCTGGCGGGCAAGGCATTTGTGGCAAATGTAATCAATACTTTTGTCAAGAATCCACAGCTTGGGATTCTATCTCCTCCGGAGCCGAATCACAGTGTATTCTTTACGACTTTGGGGAATGAGTGGGGACCGAATTATGATGTGACAAAGGCACTGGCAGACAGACTTGGGCTGACTGTCCCAATCAGCAGGGAGGCTCCGCCGGTGGCGCCTTATGGTACTATGTTCTGGTTCCGTCCGAAGGCGATGAAGCCTTTGCTTGATATTGATTGGAAGTATGAGGATTTTCCGGAAGAACCCAATGGGATCGACGGTACATTTCTTCATGCGGTAGAGCGGATATATCCTTATGTAGTGCAGGAATCCGGATACTATCCGGCAATCGGTATGAATGATAAATTCGCATCTATTGAATACACGAATCTACATTATTATGTCAGAGAGTATAACAAGGTGTTTGTGGAAAATGAAATGATTGCCTGTCCTGACCAGTTAACGGATATATTGCATCAGGCTTTGGAAATGAAAGGATTTTTCAGAACATTTTTGAAATACCGGGTGAAAATGCTATTGAGGCGTCATGTGTCAGAAGATACCTATAAGAAGCTGAAGAAGAAATGGCAGAAGTTAAGGAAGAAAACAGTAGAAACTAGGGAATAGTTCAGGCGGGTCTGCGCATTTACTGCACAGACCGTGGAAAAGTGTGATGGAGAGAGAACCCAGCCCCTTCACCGCAGATGAACTTATTATGGGCTGGATTCATGTATACAAAAGAAAAGAGAGGAAACGACAATGATAAGAAGAAAGGGAAGGGCGCTGGCGTTATTTTTGGCAGTGGGGATAATCGGTACGTCGCCTGCAATGCAGGTTCTGGCAGAAGAATCCGTTGAAATCCAGACAGATGATATAGGAGGGAATGTCCAGACAGAGAATCAGGCGGAGGAAGATGCCGTTTTGGATGACACTGCCCCAAACGTGGCTCAAACAGAGGACAATGGCGACTCGGAGAATGTTCCAAAAACAGATATGCAGGCGTTAACAGAGGAAGAAGAAACAGAAAAGATAGAAGAAGTTGAAACGGCTAAAGAAAACGACTTGGTTCTTGCGCCGGTGCCGGATGTTAATTCTTATGCGGTAAGCGGCAGTCTGTTTGATGATGTCAGCGATGATTCATGGTATCTTCCTTATGTGACATATACGTTGAACAAAGGGGTGATGACCGGAAAAGGCAACAACATCTTTGCACCGGGAGAAGCGCTGGCAAGGGCACAGTTTGCCGTTGTTCTTTGGAGGATTTCTGGTTCGCCGAAAGCAGAGTACCGCGGAACATATCCGGATGTGCCGGATTATCAATTCTACACAACTGCGGTTGAATGGGCAAGCAGTGAAGAAGTAGGGGTAATCGGAGGATATGATGAAGGCAGCTTCGGTCCAAACGACAATATTACCAGAGAACAGATGGCTACCATGTTGTTTCGGTATGCAAAATATAAAAATCTGGATACAACACATACAAATAATCTGAAAGAATTTCCGGACGCGGGCAATGTGAATGAATTTGCTTTCGAAGCAATGCAGTGGGCTGTCGGAAGCGGCATCATCAAAGGTGACAAGGGAAACATAAAGCCCGGGGGAAATACAAACCGGGCAGAATGTGCTACCATGTTACAGCGGTTCTGTGAGACTTTTATGCCGGGAACGCTGCAGGATGTCGAGATTTCTGCAGGCTTAAGCTGGTCGGGGCTTTCTGAGACGGATCCGCAGAAAGGTGAATTCTGGCTTAAGGCAGAAGGGGTGCAGGGGACTCCGGGTGTGAAAAAAGTACAGGCCAGAGTATGGTGCCATGATTACTGGGGTGATGCATATTTCTATGATCTGGAGAAACAGGCGGACGGTTCATGGGGAGCCTTAGGAGCGGTCAGAAATCATGCAAACCATGTGGGAACCTACCAAATGCAGACCTATGTACTGCTGGATATCGGAGTCCGAATCCCGGTAGGCAGTGTGCAGACGATGGAAGTAGAAGGAACGCCGGGATACTATCAGGTGATGAGTCATGTTCAGAATATCTACGATCAGGTCGGGTATGATTTGAATGCATGTTACTGGTGGTGTGTCAATAATATCACTTATAGGACACTTCCGATTCCTCTTAATCCGGAGGAAGGGTATACAGGCTCTGAGTGGTATGCAATGCAGGCATTTTTAAATGGAAGCGGCAACTGTTATGTATTTGCGGCAGTATTTTACTACTGTGCACTGGGGATGGGATATGATGCGGAGTATATTGAAGGTCAGGTAGGTATGGCTGCCGGCGGATATGGACCTCATGGCTGGGTAATCATCAATCAGGATGGTGGTTCTTACATCTGCGATCCGGAGGCTCAGTATGAAATCGGCGGATATAGCTTTTATATGCAGCCGGTATACAGCCCGGTTCTTCGATATGCATGGTAGTAAAGGAGTAGACAATGGTTTTTAGTTCAATGACCTTTTTGTGCGTATTTCTTCCTGTGGTATTTCTGCTGTATTATATACTGCCGGATCTGCGTATCAGAAACGGATTATTAATCATCGCAAGCCTGTTGTTTTATGCCTATGGCGAACCGGTATATGTCCTGCTGATGTTGTTTAGCATTTTTGTGAATTATTTTTTCGGAAGGATGCTTGGAATACGGAGTAAAACCGGGAGGAAGCTGGTTGCGGCAGCAGCGTCTGCAGCCAATCTGGGTCTGCTTTTTATATTTAAGTATACGGACATGGTTTTAAAAACAGTGAACCAGATTAGCCATAGTGATTTTCCTATGGCTAATCTGGCGTTACCAATCGGAATTTCATTTTTTACGTTTCAGGCGCTTTCTTATGTAATTGACGTGTATCGGGGCGAAGCGCATGTGGAAAAGAACGTGTTTCATGTGATGTTGTATATTTCCTTTTTTCCCCAGTTGATTGCGGGGCCGATTGTGAAGTATCATGATATACAGGAGCAGATACGGAAAAGAAAGGCAGATCCGCAGGAAATCGCGGAGGGGATGAGGCGTTTTATTGTAGGTCTGTCTAAGAAGGTGCTGATTTCCAATACAATGGCGTATGCTGCAGACAGACTGTTTTCTTTACAGGCATCGGAGATGAATGTACTGTCCGCATGGACGGCGGCAATTGCTTATTTGTTTCAGATTTACTTTGATTTCAGCGGTTATAGTGATATGGCAATCGGATTGGGGCATATGTTTGGTTTTGGATTCCGGGAGAATTTCAATTATCCGTACATTTCCGGAAGTATCAAGGAATTCTGGAGACGCTGGCATATTTCCCTGTCTACATGGTTCAAGGAATATCTGTATATTCCGCTGGGAGGAAACCGAAGGGGAAAAGTGAGGACTTGCATCAATAAGCTGATTGTATTTTTCTCGACAGGATTGTGGCACGGAGCAAATTGGACCTTTGTTATCTGGGGATTGTGGCATGGCTTTTTTCTGCTTCTGGAGGAAGTGCTTCCGGTAAAGAAACTCCCAAAAGCATTGCAGCATATGTATGCATTTTTTGTTGTCTGTGTCGGGTTTGTGATGTTCCGTGCGGATACCTTTTCTCAGGGGATGGCGGTAATCGGAAAGATGTTTACCGGCTGGGAATTCGAGTCCTTGCAGATGACAGAGGCGTTTTCTGTGCTGACGCCGGTGTTTCTTATCACGCTTGTGTGTGCGGCTATCGGTAGTATGCCCGTCCTTTTGAAGCTGAAGGCATGGGTCGGAACAAATACTGTAAAAAGTCGGGCGGCGGAACTGCTCAGTTACATCTGGACCGTGCTTCTGCTGATATTTTGCATTTTGACACTGTCAAGCGGAACCTACAATCCGTTTATTTATTTTCGGTTTTAGGAGGAACGGCATATGAGAAAGAGATATTTGATTTATATTGTACTTGTCTGTGCCATACTGCTGATTCCTTTTTTGGGAATGATTTTTTGGGCGACTAATGAAACTACGGAAAATACAGTCCTTGCTAAGTGGCCGTCCATGCTAGAAGACGGGAAGCTGAATCGGGAGTATCTGTCTGGAATGGGAGAGTATTTTGAAGATCATTTTGCTTTCCGGCAGCAGATGGTGACGGCGAATGCAGTGCTGAGAGGAAAAGTATTGAAAGAAAGCGCCACTCCCAAGGTAGTGGTCGGAACAGACAACTGGCTCTACTATAATGGCACGTTGGAAGATTATCAGGGGAAGAATGTGATGGATGAGCGGCAGCTCTATATGACGATACATAATCTGAAACTCATACAGCAGTATGTGGAGAGCTTAGGCAGCGGTTTTATATTTACGGTTGCGCCCAATAAAAATAGTCTGTATAATGAGAACATGCCTTATTATTATCAAAAGGGCAGTGAAAGTAACCTTGTAAATCTGACGGAACGGATGGAGGAGGCAGGTATTTCCTATCTGGATTTGTATAGTTTGTTTCAGGCACAAGAGGATGTGCTGTATTTTAAACGGGATTCTCATTGGAATAATAAGGGGGCGGTGCTTTCGTACAATGCGCTGATGGATTGTATCGGGAAGGAACATGAGACATATCTGAATGTTCCATACGAAGAAAAAGCGGTCCATACAGGGGATTTGGACGAGATGCTCTATCCGCTGGCATATGAACCAGAGACGGATTATATATACGACAGGGAGTGGAAGTATCAGTATGTAAATGATGTGACCGACAACATGGATGACTGGATTGAGACGGTAAGTCCGGGGAAGGCCGGCACCATTCTCATGTTCAGGGATTCTTTTGGAGAGAGTCTTCTGCCATTTGTTGCGGAGGAGATTGAAAGGGGATATTTTTCCAGACTCGTTCCTTATAATCTGACACAGACGGAGCAGTACCGCCCCAACTGTGTCGTGATTGAGAAGGTGGAGCGTAATCTCATTGACTTCATCGAGGAGGCTCCGATTATGGAGCCGGTACAGACAGAAGTACTGTCTGCGCCGGAGGCAGAGACAGATTCTGTAATTTCTACGGATAAACAGGGTTCGTACTTGATGATAAGCGGGCAGGTTGATGGGGCATATGTTTTTGAAGAGACAGAAATTTATGTTTCATTGAGAAACAAACAGACGATGGAAACGACGACGTACCCGGTGTTTTATGTGATGACGGAAGAGGAAGGCAGCCATGGATATCAGGTGTATTTAAAAGGCAGTTCTTTAAAGCCGGGAGATTACCATATCAGCATAATCGTACAGAATGCCGGTCAGAATATGATTGTGGCTTCTAAAGATGTGACATGGGATCAGGAGTGACAATCTGGTTTTCAACTGAGCTGTTACAATTAAGAGGCGGTAAGAAAAGGAGGAGTTATTTCAATGAAAAAAGCGGCGCTGTGCCTGCTTGTGGCGCTCTGCCTGGGCGGAGTTATCACAGGATGTGGTAAGAAGGAAGAGCCTGCAAAGAAGACAGAAGAGAAGGCTGAAACAGAGGAAACAAAAAAGAAAGAGACAAAAGAAGAAGCGAAAGAAGAATATATGGTAATCGGCAATAAGAACGCAGATGCATTTGAAATTCTTCTGAAGAACAGTACAGGAAAGGACATTACTGCAATTGCGGTGAGGACTTCTGACAAGGCGGAGTATCCGGCCAATATGATGAAGTCCGGCGAAACATTGAAAAATGGTAAGACTGCAGTGTTTTTCTATACGCCGGAGAAGGGGGCAGGTTCGACGCAGAGCGCCGTAAATACGGACAAGCAGATTAATGTTACATATCATATGCAGGTAACGCTGGCAGACGGCGGTGTGATAGAGTTAAGTTCTTTTGGATTTGAGGATGTCAAAGAAGAAGCAGAGCTGTGTTATGAGGAAAATGTCGGCTATATCAAATATGTCAGTAAGACATCCGGAGATGCTGTTTCTACCAAGGAACAGGAGTTAGGCGCCAAGGCACAGAGGGAAGCAGCACAGCAGGCGGCGCAGGATGCGGCGGTACAGCAGACGGTACAGGAGGAAACACAGCAGGAAGTGGAAAGTTATGCAGAACCAGAGTATACGGAACCGGTATATACAGAGCCTGAGTACACAGAACCGTCATATACGGAGCCAGAGTATATAGCTCCTGTGGAGCAGGCGCCTTCGCAGGAATCAGAAAGCTGTCTTGGAGGGGTGGCTATTAATTGAAGCGTATTTTTGGCGTAAGTTGATTTATGGTAATAGTTCAGACAGGTCAGTTTGTCTGAACTGTTACGATTTATGGGGAAGAAGCAGAGATTTATAAGAGAGGAGTACAAGAAGATGAAAGGAATCAGAACAGGAATTGCAGGATTAGTTCTCTGTATGACGATGGGACTTGGTTTTTCTTCCGTGTCTCATGCGGAGGAGTTTGAAGACCGTCCATATACGGGGATGGATGAAGACGGTAATATTTATGAACTGAGTCCGGAAGTGGGGCTTGTAGATGAGTCGGATTCTGTTACGACTTTTGCAAATGACAATGATATGGTTGTCAACTTCAATACAAAGGGAAATGCGATAACTGTATATACAGAAGCAGGTACGAAGACACACGGATATCTGAATGGTTCCTGTGGGGCTGACGGGGCTTATCTGGGTAAGGAAAATGATAAGGTTAAATTCATGATATCCGGTGTGGTCGGATATGTGTCGGAGGGGGATGTACAGGTCATCAACCGCAGCGCAGCAAAGAGTATCAGCCATTATATTGTCAAAAGCGGATGGATTGTACATAACATTACTTATAATATGGATGATACACCGTATGCAGGAAGCCTGCGTATCGGAAAGAATCCGGGATATCTGACAGAAGGCATGGTTTATTACAGTTATGACGGACATTATTTTTACACGGATTACAGTGTCATGCTGACGGATTATAAAAACGGTAACCGGGCAAGTGCCGTCAATGCTAATTCTCCGTATTTTAACTATTTTCAGTATCTTCCGCTGCGCAGTACAACCCGTTATCAGGCAAATGAGCTGGATCAGAGCATAGCGGGCAAAGGATATGCGGAGTCCAAACTGCTGAATATGGGGAACAGCATTATCAGCAGCCAGAACACATATGGTGTTAACGGACTGCTGACCTTAAGTCTTGCGGCAAATGAGAGTGCATGGGGAACAAGCTGGATTGCTCAGAATAAGAACAATCTGTTCGGTCTGAATGCCGTGGACTCTTCGCCGGGAGAAAGTGCGAATACTTTTCGAGATGCAGACCACTGTATTGTGGAATTTGCGAGAGAATGGATGTCCAAGGGATATCTGTATCCGAAGGACAGCAGATATTTCGGAGGCTTTTTTGGAAATAAGGGAAGTGGGATTAATGTAAAATATGCTTCCGATCCATACTGGGGAGAGAAGGCTGCGGCGATTGCATGGAATCTGGATGAGAGTATGGGACAGTTGGATCAATATGGCTATACTCTTGGTGTTAAGGATATTGCTGCAGATTCCCACAATGATGTGAATATACGTTCGGGAAGCAGCTTGTCTTCTACTGTTTTACATACAAGCGGAACGCAGTCGGCGACCGCCTACATCATATTAAATGAACAGCCGGAGAACGGATTTTACAGGATTCAGAGCGATGGATTGTTAAACAGCGCGGGAACGGGACTGGATAACGGAAGCGGCGCGTATAATTTCAGCAGCATGCATGCATTTATCAGCGCCGATTACTTAAGCATTGTCAATCAGGGCAGTATGCTGACAGGCGTAGATGCATTCCGGGATGTATATCAGGGCGGATGGTATTATCCTTATGTGGAATACATGTATGATCGGGGAATTATGACGGGGTTGAATTCACAGCTTTTCGGCGTGGGTGAGAATCTGGTACGCGCACAGTTTGCAACAACGGTGCACCGCCTTGCAAATTCACCGGAAGTTGGATATGAAAGTTTATTCTCAGATGTACCTCAGGGACTGTTCTATACAACGCCTGCTATCTGGGCGCATAAAAATGGAATTATGACGGGTTATGATACAGATGGAAGATTCGGTGGAACGGATGATATCACACGAGAGCAGATGGCGGCGATTTTGTTTCGATATGCTCGGAGTAATGGATGGGATACATCGAAAAGAGCTGATCTGGGAAGCTTTCCGGATGCCGGGAATGTGCAGGAATTTGCGAGGGAGCCTATGCAGTGGGCTGTTGCAGTGGGACTGATTCAGGGTGATCAGGGGAACTTAAATCCACAGGGTTCGGCGAGCCGTGTACACTGTGCGGCAATCCTGACCAGATTTATGCAGCATTATAATCTGTAAGAGTCAGAGGGAAGGTTATGCGTTTCATGTCTGCATGAAAAAGCATAACCTTTTTTCAACGCAAGTGAAGTGATTAAGGTCTGGATTCATGCAACAGTTGGGGTGAAGGCCGAACTGTTACATGAAAACGAGAAGGGAAAGAGTGATATGTGTAATGGATCGGTTTTTAGACGGATTGTATTAGGAATAGGAATTAGCATTTTTCTGACACAGGGACTCTGTGTGCAGGCGGAGGATGGAAGCGGGAAGGAAATTGTTGTCTTGTATTCCCCGGATGAAGGAACTGCAGTCTGGGATTTTGCAGAGGAAAATGGAGACGATATGCTGCAGGAGGCAGTCGTTTCAGAGGATTTGGCAGTGGCAGTCATCGAAATAGAAACAGAAGGGATATCGGCAGAAGAGGCAGCGGCATTATACAAGGAACAGGAGCAGGTGATTGCCGCATCACCGAATTACGAGCTGGAACTGTTTGGAACGCCCTTAGTCAATGATCCGGGTTATATATATCAGACATATTTGCATCAGGAAGCGGCCGTGCAGGCATGGAAGCGTTTATCCGCCGTTCCTCACGGCAAGGTGCTTGTGGCAGTTCTGGACACCGGGGCAGAGGTGGGCCATCCAGATCTTGTCAATGTGCTGAACCAGTCATTGAGCGGTGAGATTTTAAGTGAAGACGGAAAGGTGGGAGCACTTCTCGGAGACGGATATGTAAACGGAACATATGCGGGCTATGCGAAGAGCCATGGAACCCATGTCAGTGGGATTCTTGCGGCGGAGGCAGGTAACGGGCAGGGAATTGCAGGCGCAGGAAGCGCAGGGGATAATTCTGTAGT
>ERZ808046.818-NODE-818-length-18935-cov-4.074610_pt1 | contig 18935 bp, 14 predicted proteins | sample MGYA00380196_ERZ808046 | MGnify/ENA primary metagenome ERZ808046 (study PRJEB31490, sample SAMN06133421) | mouse gut metagenome | isolation source: Z6_2 | host: mice | place: China: Chengdu | collected 2015-05 ...
GAACGCCCCCAACATCACTCTTATGCAAAATATCAGAAGACTCCACTTTCATCGCAACTGCCGTATTCAGTTCTGCTGCCATTTTCTCTGCCTCTTCAGCAGATGTAACAATATACTCATCTTTCACTGCCACACCAAATTCTTTTAGTTCCATTTTGCTCTCATGCTCTGACATCGCATACGTTTTGTCACTGATTCTATGAGGCAGCGCCACGGTATGGACATGATTTGTATAATCAAAGCTGACAGAATCCGCTACTTTCTTCAACATCTTAAATGCATACACCGGCGGCGGAAGCACGGGGACTCCCAATTCAAATAACTTATCCTGGTATTCCTGATTCCTTGTATTTTCTGCAAAAGGAACAATTGCCATAGGTTTGCAGTCTTTTCCTCTTTTTTCAGCCACTTTCTTAATACCTTCGTACATATAATAAATTGCAGGATCCGCAATTTCATATAATAAAGTATAGCCAATCAGGACCATTCCGATATTTGGATCATCCATTACGGTTTCCAACGCAGCCGCATACAGCTCTGAATCATAAGACGGGGTTGCCGTCATATCAAGCGGATTGTTCGGAGTCGCATAACTTGGAAGCAGTTCTTTTAATTTCTTTAGTGTTTCCGGTGTAAAATCCGGATAATTGATGCCGTTCAGATATCCCACATCTGCACAAATGGTTGTCTCACCACCAGAAAGATTCATAGAAGCAAATGTTCCCTTCTCCGGCATCTTTGGTATTGCTGATAGCAAAAGAGACATTGCCGTCAATTCTTCCAGATCTTCTACTCTGATAACACCATATTTTTTAAGCAGAGCATCGAAAGAAGCGTCAGACCCCGACAGGCTTCCCGTATGAGAGGCGGCAATTGCCTGCCCTTTATTACTTCTTCCGGCCTTTAACACAACAACCGGTTTTTTCTTTCCAGCCGCTTTATCCAATACCCTTACAAATTTTTCGGCATCTTTTACACCTTCAAGATAAAGACTGATTACTTTTGTATTATCATCATCTACCAGATAATCCATGTAATCTTCCATCTGAACACCTTTTGCATTGCCTGCTGAAATACTATATGAAAATTTCATGGACGGGCAATCCATCATGGACAGACACAGCTGACCACTTTGAGAAATGACTCCTACACTGCCTTTGCGGTCACGCTTTTCAGATATGAATGCGAATGCATATACATCATCGATATAATTTACATATCCTGCACAGTTCGGTCCCATAACTGCAATCCCAAGTTCTTCTGCTTTAGCAAGAAGTTCTTTTTCATTTTTCCTTCCTTCCTCCGTACCGATTTCTCCATATCCGCTGGCATAGACAACAGCTCCGCCGCACCCCTTTTCGGCTCCCTCTTCTAAAAGAGAGAGCACTGTCTTTTGAGGGGTGCATATAATCATCATATCAATGGTGTCCGGGATATCCAGTACAGATTTATAACATGGTCTGTCAAATACTGTTTCTCTTCTTGGATTTACGAAATAAATCCTGCTTAAATTTTTTGTATATGCAAGAATATTTCTACATACATCTCCGCCGAACCCTTCTTTTTCACTTGCACCAATAACTGCATATGACTGTGGTTTCAGTAATTTTGTTAAATCCATTTAAATGCACCTTCCTACTACGATAAATGATAACAGTTCAGGCATGCTGACCTGTTACAACAAATTTTTATTATGCTTTCTTTACCACTTCTGCACCTCTGCGGTAGCAGGCAGCATTTTTTTCATTAAATTTACCTTTCCCTTTTTTTTCAAAGAATTTTAAAATTGCTTCTTCCAGATAATCTACTGTGAATAAATCCACCGCAGCAGCCAGCGCTCCGAGCATAGCCAGGTTTACAGCCTTTGGATTCTGTACTTCCGCCGCAATATCATTTGCCGGAACCTTAATTACAGTAATGTCACTTCTATATTCACGTTCATCCGGTACAATTGACGAATTTACCAAAAGAAGCCCTCCGCTCTTTAAGGATGATTCGAACTTATCCACTGCCGGAATATTTAAAGTCACTGCGATATCCGGATGATTGGATACCGGACTGGCAATCATTTTATCACTGATTTTTACAGTGCAGTTTGCCGTACCTCCGCGCATTTCAGAGCCATAAGACGGATAAAACAAAACATTTTTCCCTTCTTCCATGCCCGCATTGACCAGAATCATCCCTGCAGTAAGCACGCCTTGTCCACCGAAGCCAGCACAAATAATTTCCTTCTTCATAGTGCGCTACATTCCTTTCCTTTAAATTCGTAACAGCTCAGACAAGCCGACCTGTTACATGCATCCAGCCCATATATAAATTCACCTGCGGTGAAGGGGCCGGATTCTCTCTCCACACACTTCCTCGCGCTCTGCGCAGTAAACGCACAGAGCTGCCTGAACCGTTACTTAAATTCTCCTACAGGGAAGTACTTTAACATTTCGTCGTTGATTCTCTGTGCGGCTTTAACAGGAGACATGTTCAGATTCGTAGGACATGGTGAAAGTAATTCAACCAAACAGAACCCTTCATTATCCAAATGTTTTTCAAATGCTTTCTTAATATACTTCTTGCTGGCTGCCATACCCTTCGCATCCGCCATACTTCCTCGTGCCAGATATGCAATATCCAGCCCTGAAAATGCATCCTCAATCTTAAACGGCATACCCGCCTTCTTTGGATCTTTTCCATACGGAGTAGAGGTTGTGACCTGCCCCGGCAGGGATGTCGGCGCACATTGTCCCCCTGTCATTCCATACAGACTGTTATTAATAACAACCGTAATGATATTATCATTTCTGATTCCTGCGTGCATGGTCTCCGCCATTCCGATCGAATATGCCGCACCGTCTCCAATATATGCAAGCACTGGATTATCTTTACGCACCTTCTTGATTCCTACGGCCGTAGGTATCGGTCTACCATGAGCTGCCATAGCAGTGTCAAACCTCCATGATTCAATATTCAAAGAGCCGCAGGCAACATCAACCACCGTGAGTAGTTTTTCCTCAACGTCCATCTCTTTTGCAACTTCTGCAATTAAACGTACCGCCAGACCATGTCCACATCCCGGACAGAATCCGCTATGTGCAAAGGTTACTGTTTCAGGAGCTATCAAACGCATATTACATCTCCTCCTTCTTCAGCCATTCTTCAATCTTTTCCACAATTCCGTCCGGCTCGGGAATTCCAAAAATGGAACCATAATGCTCTACCGGAACCGTACCGTTTGATGCAAGCTTTATGTCATCCACCATCTGCCCCAGTATATTCATCTCAACAGACAAGAACATTTTTACATTTTTAACTTTTTGAAATGCTTTTACAGGGAACGGCCATAATGTAATCGGACGGATCAGTCCCACTTTCAGGCCTTTTTCACGTGCAATCTCCACAGTTTCCAAACATACCCTGGAACTGATTCCATATGCGACCAGAATGACCTCCGCATCCTCCGTCTGAATAGACTCATAACGCTGTTCCATTTCTTCAATCGTTCTATACTTTTCAGTCAGATATGTCTCGTAATCCGGGCACGTATAGTAAATGTTCTGTATTTTTCTGTGCTCGTCACCCTTTTTGCAGCCTTTCATCGTCCAGTCAAATTTATCAATATCATGTTCTTTAAACTCCGGAATCTCAACAGCTTCCATCATCTGTCCGATTGCAGCGTCAGACGCAATCAATACGGGATGTCTATATTTTTCAGCCAAATCAAATGCCTCCGGCATCATATCCGCATTCTCCTGTACTGAATTGGGCGCTAATACGATTGTGCGGTAGTCTCCATGTCCGCCCCCTCGTGTCAGCTGCCAATAGTCCCCCTGTCCCTGGGCAATATCGCCAAGACCTGTTCCGATTCTCATGACATCTACAATGACCGCGGGCAGATCTGCCGCAACTAAGTATGAGATACCTTCTTGTTTTAATGAAAATCCCGGCCCTGAAGAAGTTGTGAGCGCGCGCGCTCCTGCTGCGGCAGCTCCCAATACCATATTGATACCAGACAATTCTGACTCCGCCTGAATAAACTCTCCTCCCACTTCTTCCATTCTCCAGGAAAGATACTCTAATATCTCTGTCTGCGGCGTAATCGGATAGCCGCTGTAAAACCGGCATCCGGCCGCCAGCGCCGCCTCTGCGAGCGCTTCGTTGCCTTTTAATAATACTTTTGTCATAAATTCCCTCCACTATCGTATTTCGAAAACATAATCCGGACATACTCTGTAGCACATTCCACAGGCAATACATTTTTCTTCATCAATCCGGACAGCATTGTAACCGCTTGTATTGATAAAATCCGATACACTGAGCGCCCCTTTGGGACATGCCTGAATGCAATATCCGCATCCTTTGCATCTGGAGGCATCTATGTATACTTTTTCTCTCTTCTCCATAATTTCTGATTCCCACTTTCTATTCAAGTCTCGCTCTCGCAAGACTTCGTGCGCAATCCGGGTCAGCTTTGCTGACAACGTTCTGCTACGAATCGCTGCACGTCCTCGCAGAGCGTATGAATTCTTATGCTGCTTCCTTTTCTGCCTTTAATCCAAGCCGTCTGACTGCCATGGCCAGAACTGAGCCAATCAGGCAGCTCACTACCAAAAATCCGAAAATGTAATTGTATCCGCCTGCTCCAAACTTATCAAGAAAACCGCCAAATATCAGTGAATACAATGAGTCCGGCATATACCCGATAATAGATGCAATACCAATCGCCGTTCCTGTAAACGCCCTCGGAATCCCCGCCTCACTCATGACAGAAAAGATAACTCCATACAACATCATAATCACTACACTTGGCACTAATGTATAGTAACTTGCAGCTGTCGGATTGATTCCTGCAGGAATAAATAATACTGAAGCATATAATGCACCCACAATGCAGAATGCTGTTGTCAGCCATTTACATGTTGATTTGAATACTTTGTCTGCAAGAAGTCCCCCGAGAGGCGCCACTACCATCAATCCCATACGAAGCACGGAAATGAATCCTGAGTCAGATGGCGTTACACCGATGACTTCTGTCAGATAGGGGTTAAAATAAGATGCACTTGTATAAACACCATCACCACAGAAAATGACAAAAGATGCAATCCAAACAACTGGATTTTTAAGAACCTTACCTACATCTGCGAATTTGAATTTGTCTTCTTCTGCTGTTTCTACAACCGTATCTTTGTCTTCTTTCATTAAAAAGGCAATAAGAATGCCTGCAACAATTGCAACAGAGCCTCCTGAAAGAACTGCCCTGAAATAACCGGCTGTCAAATCTCCCCCTGCGGAATTAAAAAACCTCAACGCAAAGGCATTCGTCAGCGCATTTGTAATACCATTGACCGCATAATACAGACCATACATAAATCCTTGTTCTTCTTCTGTACCGATAATCCTGACCGCCTTCATTAATGCTGACCAGAAAACAAATGCCGTACTAAGAGATAATCCAAGCCATACAACCATGGAAACTACAAAGCTCTGCATTGTAAATGCATGTATAATTGCCAAAAGCGTGGTTGCCGCCAGTGAAACAACCAATGATTTTTTTGCCGATAACTTATCCGCAAGAATCCCGCCCGGAATGTAAAGAATCATGTTTATCACGGTATACATAGTCATAAGCATACCGGACTGCGTATTGGTTATCCCCATGCTTTCGATCTGTGCGTCATAAAAAACAAACTTAACATACGGCAGAAAATAGATAGATCCTCCTGCCAAACCTAATGTGACAACTGTTAAATATTTTCTTAATTTAGAATTCATATGGACCTCCTCATCCTCATTAGTGAACGTCATCCTCCTTGTATGATTTAATCCATCCTCCTTTTGTTCTGTATTAGAGAACAGCGTTCTATTTTTGTTTCGTAAAATTACTTGGCACAATAGCCAAGCAATTCGTTTTGATTGTCTACATTATACATGCCTTCGAAAAAAAATGCAATATCTTTGTCTATTTTATATATATTATTTGTAACTATTCGGTTACTTTTCACGGGGCCGGGCACGCCGCTGCCCGGCATCCGAGCCAGTAAAGAACCCCTTTCGGGCATCCGGATCCTCGCCGTAGGCGACTTTAAATGGGCCGGATGCGTTACTATTTGCGGCCTCCCAGGCCGTGAATAGTAACACTATTCGTAACAAGCCAGCTTGTCTGAACTGTTGCCTATCACATCATTTTTTCTATCTCACATGTATAACGTTTTAAAATAGCTGCTATTTCTTTGATTCTTTCCGGCTCCATACGCAGAGAAGGTGCGCTTACACTTATTCCACATTCTACCTTCCCTTTTGGATTTAAAACCGCAGTCCCGATACATTTAACTCCCATGATCAGTTCCATGTTGTCTACGCCGTATCCTTCTTTACGCGTCTTTTCTATTTCATCCAATAGCTGTGTTTTATCTGTAATGGTATATTCTGTATACTTTATCAACTCCTGATTCAGAACGTGTTCGATTTCCTGATTCGACATTTGTGCCAGAATAGCCTTTCCCGCTCCTGTACAAAACAACTTCGCCCGTTCCCCTGTCACCGGACCTCCGCCCGAGTATAATTGTCCCGCCGGATACACTGCCTCCAGATATATCAATTCATCATCTTTCGGAACAGAAAGATACACTGTTTCATTAATTTCTTTTACTATCCGCTGCATATACGGCAGCACGAGTTTAGAAATTGTCATATTTTCTCTTAACGCCCTGCTCAAAGAAAATATAGCCGTCCCCAGTCTGTACCTCCCTGTCTCTGCGTCCTGCTCCAAATATCCCATACTCTTAAATGTAATCAATATATTATGCACATTACTTTTGTATAATCCAAGCTGCTCGCTGATTTCAGTGACCCCCAAAGGTTGCCTGTCAATAAAACAATTCAGTACTTCTAATGCTTTCTGCAAGCTTTTCACCTTGATTTCTTTTTCATCTTTCACTCCTGTACACCGCCTTTTCCCAAATGTGCTGTTCTTCTTTTTGTATTAAACGGACACACATCTTTCATGAAGACCTTTCATGAAGCTTTTCTAATAATTCCCGAATCTGTCTGCCTTGTTCTTTCAATTATCGGTCCTTTTCTTCCAATTCCTTTCCCTGCTCTTTTATCTGCCGGTTCATCCATGCACAATAAGACAAGCCTTGCTTCCAGTTTGTCATCATACTGTCTCTCACACATTGTTATGGTTTTATTGTGATGGATTTCCTTATAGATGTCAAGTGCAATAAATACACCTCCTGCAAAAGAGGCTCATTATAAGTCCACCTGCGGTGAAAGGCTGGATTCTCTCCCCATCACGTTTTCTTACGGAATTTTCAGCCAATCTTCCAACCGCTCCGGCGCTGTTTTAGGATCAGAGTTGCAGCATGCCCCCCGTGTACTGTAACCATTTGACATTCACTGGTAAATGTATTTGTTATTTATGCAGGAGCAATATCCCCTATTATCACTTCCATCATCGCCTCCTGATATACGCTCCTTTTCCTCTGGTACATCAGCTTTTTGATTCCCTGTAATTCAGGGATATCGACCTTCTCTAGTTTTTTCAGGCCCACTGCGCTTAATTCCACCGCCGATAAATATTTCTCATACCATTCTTCCCTGTAATTCCACAGAATCAGTTTTTCTCCATACCGTCTCTTAAGCCGCTGTGCAATCAGCAACCCTTCCGGATCAAAATCCCCGGCATAATAAAATATGCAATTTTCTTTGAGCAGATCCATCAAAAGAAATGTTGCCAACCGAAGCTGTCCATTTCCGCAAATAAAACTTCTGTCTGGATAACGCTGCGACAGTATCGAAAATACCGCCGGATTTTCCACCACATAGACCTTTCCGTCCGAATCCTGCGGCCAGGCCTTCTGTAAATTTCCTACTGTCAGAAGTGTAAGCCTGACGGGTTCTTTTGTTCTGCAAAAGCCCTCTATCCCTTCATGAAGCATACCGTCAACGCCCTGTGCATGAATTCCGTAAACCAATGTATCATTTGACAGATCGTCTTTTAGGATTCCCGCTGCATATAGCAGACGGTTTTTCCGCTCGACATAGGTAAGCTCCCTGTCCTTGCAGGACAGGCGGACTTCATCCGGCAATGTATACCCAAAGGGCACCTCGCAATGCATGTCCTTGCAGGACAGGCGGACTTCGTCCGGCAATGTATACCCAAAGGGCACCCCGCAATGCATGTCCTTGCAGGACAGGCGGACTTCGTCCGGCAATGTATATTCCTTCAAAAATGCCGCAAGAAGTTTATCCCCAACGGTTCCTTCATCATAGTAATGCGGATTTCCTGTCGTTCTTGCCGCAAATACCGCCAGCAATTCTCTCTCCATCCTGAATTTCTCTTTTGCTGCCGCTGCTTCCGCATTTTTTATAATAGGAAGTTCCTGAATGCTTGCCAGCACTGTCATTAAGATGTTCTGCAGTTCTGCCTCATTTTCTTTATACAGTTTCATCAGGATCAGATAGCCGTCTCCCCGCTCCAAAAGCACTTTCTCCAGCCATTCTTTTCCGGCTTTCCCCTCGGTTTTTTGAAGGATTCCATCAAAAAACCGCCTTCTTCTTTCCTCCGCCTGCTGCCGTTCTTCCTTTTTAACCGTCAACGCTTCCCCGAAATACGCCTCAATAATCTCTTCCACCGCAAGCTCCGAAAATCTGCTCCCAGCCAGAGCTTTCTCCACAACTGCTGAAGAAATGGTCACGGTTTTATTTTCTGTATAATCTTTTTGAAAAAATCCTCCCAACTCTGCCTTCTCTTCTGGTTTTAACCCCGTCAGGATCACTGTTCCTCCCATGTAGCCCAGACTTGCATACTTATCTCTGAGTTTTTCAAACAGCTTTTTGTACACCGGACGTGCTTTAAAATAGGCAAGGCATTCTTCCAATACCTGGTCTTGATTCTCTGTCATACAATCTTCCTCATTTTCCCATTCCAGATATAACGGATCACGGACACATATTTTGCGTTTTCCGGCCGGATCAACTGATAAATCGCAAGTCCTGGAACGGTATCATGGTCTCCCCAGAGTATCTGGGAATTAATCATGAAGTTAAATTCAAATTCTACCATCAGACGGAACATATCCCGGATATTCATCTCATCCACACCTGCAAATGCTTCATCCAGCGAAATCATCTTCGGCGCATCCTGACGGGCCCCCGCATATTTTGCAACTACGGCAGAAAATAACGGAACATACATCGCCATCGCTTTTTCTCCCCCGCTGAATGTAAAGAATACACGGTCTGTCAGTTCTTTCTTCTTTTCACCTGTCTTCTGACATTCCAACTGAAATTCAAACCATCTCCGATAATCCAATACCTCGCGCATGGTCGAATGGAAGGACTGCACAGAACCCACATCATCGGAAAGCTTTCTCGCTTCTTCAATCTTTGAGCGGAAATGACGGGACAACAACTCCACCTCTTCCTTGCGCATAATTTCCACATCTTTCTGCAGCAGCTCGACCAAGACTCTCGTATCAAGCTGTTCTTCCTTTTCGGCACGCCTGTTTTTCCACCGAAGGCTGAGCGTCAATCCGCTTGAAGTCTGCATGGATTCCATCAAATCGTTCATCTTTTCTACCCATCGCTTACTTGACTGGATTTTACCCCTGATCTTTTTACTGATTGTATTTGCAAGAATATCCTCAAAAAGCTCTCTGTCCTTGTCGCTCAGAAGCCTTGCCCGCTCTTCTGCATCCTCACTCATTTTCTCAATGAGATCTTTAAATTTTACAGCGGCCCCTCTGTATTTTGCAGTAAAATCAAGCCGTTTCACACTCAACTCAAAGATACCATTTTCTCCATCCATTTCTTCAAATAAATACTGAAGCGATATCTGATATTCCAGCAAATATCCCCGGTTCTGGTGAAATACTTCCTGAAGGCTTCCGAATAAGTCGCTCTGTTTTTTATTCCCAAAGCTTCCTGCCAGCATACGGCATACCTTCTCTGCCTGGTCTTCCATATCTTCCGTAATGACAAAGCTGCGTTCCACATATCCCAGTTTATATTCCGCCTCAAATACCTGCTTCATCCAGCTCTTTTTCTCTGCAAGTTCCGTGCGCAGGATTTCATTTTTTTCTCTTTTTTCAATCAGGCTTTCCTCTTCCTTCCGGAAACCTTCTATCTTTTTCACCGAGTCTTCCCGCTCCTGCGGAAGTGCGGCAAGCCGCATAATGCAGTAATCCAGACGTTCTTTGATTTCAGCATAATCCGTCAATTCCAATTGTTTCTGAATGGAGTGGAACTCTGCCTCTATGTCTTTCACTCTCCGGGCAGTCTTAGCCAGCTCATAGCGGATATTATCCAAGTCTGCCTCAATCCCTTCCATGTAATCCTTCTGATAGTTCAATGTCTGGATGCCATTTTGATAATTTCCGTATGCAATCTGAAGCTCGGTCAAAATCATTTTATAATTTTGCAGTGAATCCAACGCATCTGTAAACACGTCGAGCCTCGCGGCCATATAACACTTCGCACAGGCTTCCCGCACCTTCTGACGAATTTCATCCAACAATTTCCTCTCATCCTCAACCCGTTCTTTTTGTTCCGAATACTTCTTTTCTTTCAGTTCTAATTCATAAATCTTCGTATGCAGCTCTTTTGCCGCAGTTCTCAAGTCTGTATCCTTCGGAAAATTGTTCCATTCATTCTGCAGGTTTTCTGTACGCTTATGGTTTTCTTCCAGTTGCCTTTCCAGACCACTGACTTCTTCTGCAAGGGCTTCGCAAAGTGCTCTGTACTCTTTTATTTTTTCATTCCTATATGTTTCCCTTGCGCGGACGCCGATAAATTTTGCCTTATATTTCCTTGTAATCGAGCCTTCCAGTATGCCTATCCGGTAATTTCCGGCCAAATCAATCGCAGTTGTCCCGAATTCCCTTGCTGTTTTCTCACCAAAACCAATCGAAGAAAGGATATGGGAAATATTCTGGTACAGCAGGATATCGTTTTCTGCATTATCTATCTCCAGAAGTTCCGTCATGTTCTGTTTCACGTGGACAATGTCATCGAATATGTACTTATCGCACACCCCCGGATCTAGTGAAAATACCTGTTCTCTATATTCCGCCGGGATAATCAGCGCATCCAGAATTCCTGTTTCCAGCAACGCTTCTTCCAGATTATCCATCTGCATCTCTGTCAGATTCTTACCGAAATCCACTGTCTTATAAAACTGTAAATAAGGAATCCCCTTTTCCCGTAAGATTTTCCGGTTTGCCTTTACCCAGTCCAGCTGCTCCGGTTCCGGGTCTTTCTGGTTCATCCATGCCTCCAGTTCTTCCTCCGCCTCTTCCTTTTTGATCCTCGCATCTTTCAAAAGTTTCTCAAAGCCTATCTTTTCTTTGAGAAAATCACCTTGCCGTTCATCCAATTCTGATTTCGCAAGGTCTTTGATTTCCGAATAATCCTTTCCCACCTCATACTCTTCTATCTTCCGGGAAATGTTCTGCATCGTCTCCTGTTTCAGATGAAGTTCCTGATTTGACTTCTCCCAACGGTACGCCTCTTCCGTCAATTCAGATTTTACCTCATGGAGCAGATTGTCATACTGAGTGACTGCTTTTTCCGCCCGGTTCCTCTCTTCGTGGCACTCGTCCAATTCCTGCAGATATCTATCATATTTTTCCTGACAGGATTTTTCTTCCAATAAAGCGTTCTTCCCCGCCGTCACCTTCTGCATATAATCACTCAATAGTTGATTGTGCGACTGGAAGGAATAGATTTCTTCGGTTTCTCTGCTAAGTTCCTCTTTTAAAAATGTAAACTCATCAAATGGAATCCCTTCCAGCTCCGATTCCATTTCTTCTAGCGCATCTTCTATAGAACTCCAGATACCGCCGTTCTTTTCCATCTGCGCCTTTATCTTCTGTTCGGTCTCGATTTCTTTTTCTCTTTTCTCCTGTTCCTGCTTCTCTTTTTCTTCCTGTTCTTTCCTTCTCTCTGCCAGCTCAGATTTCACTTTCACTTCCTGCTCTTTCAGCTTCGCCGCATCGCTCTTATCCAGTGAGTCTTTCTCTTCCTTCAGAACAGCTTCTTCTCGTTTCAACCCCTGATAACGTGTTTCTTCCTCCGTGCGTTCTTTCCCACATTCTGCAATCAGCCTGTCAAATTCCTTCGCCTTTTTCTCACAATCCTTATAAGATTTCCCCGCATCACAAAATAAAAGAGCCTTATCATAGAGCACGATCTGGTTATACTGGTCATACACCTTCTCAATCTGCTTCGCTGCGCGGACACTTTCCTGTAAAGAATCCAGATTTGTCTTCAGACTGTCCATATTTTCAATCGCCTCCGACATAGGGCGCAGATCGTCCTCAGATAACGTCTGCAGCGAGCTGCTCAAAATATCGTTAATGACCGTCGGCTTAAAATCCTTTGAAAGCTTAGGCGTACGGAGCTGTATCAGCAGATCTAACAGTTCTTTGTATTCCTCCTGCGTCTCAAACCCGAATAGAAGCCGGTTCACACAATGGGCATACTCGCTTTGCGTCTCCATTATCTTTCCGCCTTCCCCAATCCGGTTCCGGAGTTCCAGCTTTGAACAGGTGATTTTGTTCTGCACATCCTTATACAAAAAGAGGTCTTTTCCGATCCTTCTACCATCTGTAATACAAAAATACCATGACTCCAGCTTTTTATTCCGCCTTGCGCGCATGCCAATCCCAATCGTCAGATACTCGTCACTCTCAAGTCGTTTTACCTCGAGATATAGATAGGCAGTCCTCTCTTCTCGCTCGTCCCCCTCTTCCAAAAGATAATTTTCCATCTTCCGCGCCCTTGATCCAAACGGATCCAGACGTTCCGGACGCATATTTCCATCTAAAAGCAGTGGAATAAAGCTCTGCATGGTTACTGATTTTCCAGAACCGTTCGCGCCGCGGAGCAGCATCCTTCCGTCTAAAAATTCAAACTCTTCTTCGTCATAATACCAGAAATCCACCAGTCCCACTCTGTTTATCTGCCACTTACTGTTCATTGCTTTCTCCCATCATGTTTTTACGGACTTTTCAACAGGTACAAAGTCCTATGCTGAACTGTTACGAAACTCTTCCGGATACTTTCCGATTATTTTCCCGATCACCGGACGTATCAGCACGTCTTCCTTCTCTTCTTCTATCATTTCCATTTCCAGCATATATGCCCGGACTTCCCGATAAAATTCTCCTGAAGTCATCTCGCGGTACGACTTAATCAGCCCGTTCCCATACTTTTCTTTGCATTCCTCCACGATGTTCCGGAACACCTCTTTGGGAATCTGGATCTGTCCGCCAAAAAGAACCGGGATTTCGCCGCCGTCAATCTTATCCGCAAGCAAAGAATTTGTCAGAAGCACAATATCCGATAATGTATTTTCTTCTGGAAAACACCTTCCCATCCGGCACTCTTCTCCCAAAATCAAAAACGCACTGTCACTATGGACATGGAGTTCACAGTCGAACAGTTCTGCAAGTTCTCCCTGAATCATGTTCCTGTAATTTCTGATATATGCAAAATCCTCTTCATTATCCGCTGTTTTATACATCCCCATGGACATCAGGATTCGTCTGTAAACCCTCTGTCTTCGGACAATTCCCCTGTCCTCATTTACATCGATCCACTCTTCCTTCTCAAAGTCTTCCACCGATGTATACTCCATAATATCCTGTGTGAAATTTTTCATAAAATAGCGGGAAACACCCGTATTTTCATAAAGCACTTCACTTGTGTCATCCTTTGCAAAATTCTCTTCGATTCCATCGTCTACATTTAAAATCCCACAAAAAACACAATATTTCATGACCTTAATCAGATGCCTCCTATGGCTGTAAACCGTCCAGTCAATCTGCTCTGCCTCGTACTTTCCCTGCACATACTCAGCCAGCTCTGACAGCACAAACTGCTCCTCAGCTTCTTTATCCTCCAAAAACATCAGGATAATACAGAAAAACACATATTCTATCGGTTCTTTGAATTCCAGGATCCCCATCCAATTCTCCGGTTTTGCAGGCATTTTTTCCACCTTGACCATATAGGGATTCACAATCACCTGAAACCCCAGCTTCTCCATCAGGAATTTCCTGATTTCACCTGCTGCCACGGCGTCTTTCATCTGATAATATAACTCCCTGTCTCTGGATTTCAAAACCCATCTCCGGCTCAGTAATGTCTCTAACGCTCTCATTCTTATTCTTCATCCTCAAACACAATGGTATAGGCGGGCATCTGAAATGTCCCGTCTGTACATTGTAATATACATTGTTCTGTCACATCCGACTTCTCAATATAGTACATCTGCCCGTCTTCCGTCTTTGCGCGGCAGCTTTTATTCTCCAGCGCCTTGGAAAGCCATAGCAAAAACATATCGCGTACCTGCGGCTCTATGACCGGCAGTTCTGAAAACACAAGCCTGCTGTCCTGAATGTAGCTTTTCAGTAATTTCCGTTCTTCCTCCAGCCGCCGTATTGTCGCAAGACGCATCTCTTCTTTTTCTCTGGACCGGTCGATAATCCCCGTCCGTTTTGTCTTTTCTTTATAAGTCCGGACTCTCGGTGCAACCGTCACGATATGAGGCTTTTCATCAAACACACCGCTGTTAATACTGTCCGTCTCTCTTTTGAACTCCCCTTTTAAATGCAGCGGCTTTTCCACGCCGAATACCAACGCAGCCAGCCGATGCGCCTCCTGGATTGTCTGGCATTTCGAAAACATCACGGCGACTTTATGATACTCTTCCCTCCGGTTCGAGCCGCTGTTGCTCATCTCACTGATTCTGGTCGCATATCTGGTGATTTTCCGGATAATCTCATTCGTAGTATCAAACACCTTTCCAGCTTCCGACTCCGTACCGTCTTTCCCCGAAAACCATTCAAAAATACTGTTCCAACGTCCGCTCATCTTGTCATATATCATCTGAGCGTCCACTTCCACGTCAATTCTTGGAATGGAAAGTTCATACTCCGTCACTTTCTGGAGAATCTCCTGAACCGTCTCCTCCCTGACTCCACGCAGATATTGTTCAATCACGCTTACATTGACCTGCAGGCTTTTCACAAATGACCTCAGATACTCAATCAGCCTGTCCTTAAACACAAGAAATTCCCGTGTTTTCATCATTTCCTCTGCCTTAACACTGTTCAATTCCCGCATATAATCCTGATAATTCTGGTTCAGGCGGATGAAATCATTGTTCAAATCATTCCACCAGCCATATATTTTCTCATCATTTTCCCGTGTGATTTCTTCGACTTTCCCCAAACTGATCCGCAGCCTCTCAAGCAGCGTCGGTTCTAACGATGACCCTTCTATGAAAAGATTCTCCACCCGGATTACCATACGTTCGATTTCCACGGCAGACTCGGAAAGCTGATAGCGGAACTTCTTGTTCTTGAACTCTTCGATTGTCGTTACTTTCCTCGTATCCTGAATTGTGACAAGATTTCCCCATGCAGTCAATGCCGCCAGATCCTGCTGGCACTGCTCCGGTGTATAATCTGTGAAATACGGATCCTCTTTCAGTTCCTCATATACCTCTTCCTGATACATCCAGTATTTTAACTTCTCGTATTTCAAATAAAAAAGCCGGATAATGGGGCGGTATCTGTCCGTATTTTCTACATTCAGATACTTCGCTTCCAACATCGGCTTCCTTAATTTCTCTTCGGTTATCATATTAAAAATTGTCCTTCGTTTTACATTTATTTCTATACCCCATAATAACATGTCTCCGTATTAGAAACAATATATTTTCCATAGTTTTTATTGATTTATTAATAAGTCCTTATCAAAATCAACTTCCAAATATAACATCTCTTCAACATCTCCTTCGATTAATTAATCTAAGGAAACACAAAAAACCTCACTGAGTAAAGCAAGGCTGCTGACATCCCTGTAAACACACGGTTATTCAGCATTTTCCACATTTCTTCACGCCAAACATGAACTGCTCATTTTACCCACAGATTATCGCCGCCTTAATCACTCCGTCTTCCCTGTTTTCAAACAAGCGATAAGCTTCCTCGATATCTTTCAAAGCAAATTCATGCGTTATCAACGGCGTGGTATCTAATTTTCCTTCCTCAATTAGTTTTAGCGTCTCTGCGCAATGGCAGCCATCCACTCCGCCCGTTTTAAAAATCAGATTCTTGCCATACATCTGCGGAAGCGGTAATTCCTGTGTCTCTTCGTACAGGGCGACAACCGTTACGATTGCATTTGGCCGCGCCGCCTCCCATGCCATCCGGAACGTTTCTTTACTTCCTGCCACTTCAAGCACACGGTCTGCGCCTCCATGTGCACCGTGCTCTCTTACATACTGCACGACATCCGTTTCTTTCGGATTTATAATTGTCACGTCAGGATAATGCTCCCGCAGGAAATGTATCCGCTGCTCGTCCATTTCACTTACAATAATCTGCTTTGGATGCTTCAGCATAACGCAAAGAAGGGTGCAGATCCCAGTTGGCCCGCCGCCAATAATCAACACCGTATCTTCCTCGCTTATTTCACTGATTTTACAAGCCCAATAGCCCGTTGCCAGCACATCCCCCACTAACAGAGCCTGCTTGTCTGTCACCCTATCCGGGATTTTTGTAAGCCCTTGGTTTGCATAGGGGACACGTACATATTCTGCCTGTCCCCCATCGATCCTGCATCCCAGCGCCCAGCCTCCATGCTCATCCATGCAATTATTCACGAAACCATTTTGGCAGAAAAAGCATTTCCCGCAAAATGTCTCCACATTCACCGTGACCCTGTCTCCCGGTTTCACACCAGCCACTTCAGATCCAATCTCCTCGACGACTCCCACCATCTCATGACCGACAGTGATTCCTGGTACTGCCCTTTGGACGGCCCCGTGCTTAATATGGATGTCGCTGGAACAGATGCTTGCGAGAGTGACTCGGACGATAGCATCCTGTTGCTCAATCAGCTTTGGTTTCTCTTTTTCCTGTAATTCAAATTTTCCGATTTCTTTGTATGTATATGCCAGCATCGTTTTCCTCCAGATTTTATGATTGGGCATTTCTTTTATCCTTCCATTTTCCACTACCATTGCGCCGTCCGGATAAAAGCTGTCTTTCTCATCGACTGTCAATATCGTGCAATTAACTATTGTATATAGATTTCCCATCTCTTGTAACAGTTCAGACAAGCTGACCTGTTACATGAATCTGGCCTTTATCTCTTCTAATGACGGCATGCCTCCCTGCGCTCCCATTTTTTCTGTAGACAGGCCTGCACCTGCGTTTGCATAAAGCATCGCATCCTCAAGCGGCATGTTCCCGGCAATCATTGCCGCAAGAATGCCATTAAAAGTGTCTCCGGCTCCTGTCGTATCACATACGTCCACTTTTCCTGCTTTTACCTGAATTAACTCTCCTGTTTTGGAACAAGAAACAGCTCCTTTGGAGCCCAATGTCACAACTAATTTTTCAGGATATTTCCTTAACAACGTTTCCAGATCTTCCCCCGGAAATATAAGCTTCGTTTCATGCTCATTAGGAGTCAGATAATCTGCCTTCTCTACGGTCTCCTCCCGTATGTCCCTCGCAGGCGCCGGATTCAGCATCGTCATAATCCCGTGGCCGTGACAGAAATCCACCACATAATCTACGGCCGTTTCAGGAATCTCCTGCTGTATCAGAACGATATCCATTTTCTTTAATTCGGAACTAATTTTATCGATATATCCACAATCTACAGAACTATTTGCCCCCGGAATCACTATTATCGTATTATCCTTCTCACCGACCGTGATTACTGCCAGCCCCGTAGAGATTCCGTCCAGTTTATCCACATATGCCGTCTCAATACCACATGACGATAAATTATCTATCATTTTTTCGCCATTACTGTCATCTCCTACACAACCGAACATCGTAACCTTCGCTCCGGCGCGGGCCGCTGCAACTGCCTGATTTGCCCCTTTTCCTCCTGCGGAGTAAATAACATTTTCGCCCAGCAGTGTTTCTCCTTTGTGTGGAATCCGATCAGTGATTAACGTCATATCTACATTTATACTTCCTACTACTCCAACTTTATAACTCATTTTTTTCCTTTCAAATCCAATGCTATTTTCGTTTCATTTATACACATTAAATACAAACGAAGAACTTTCTGTGACAAAATAGTGTTTATTGCAAAGCAATGGGAAATTATCCTCGCCATAAATGTTTTCCAACAATAGTGTAATGTGTGCGCCTTTTGGCATTTTTTCCCTCACGATTTCTACACCCTTTGCATTTTGCAGCAATTCCAGCGTAGACCGCCTTCCTTTCTCATATATCCCCGTCTCCACAAATGTTTCCAATTGCAGTTTGTCATTCAGGTCTATATTCTCCTCTGAAATTGTCTCTATCGGAATTGTCGTAAAGGTGTATGCAATGAGCCTGTCCCCGCCAAAATACCATCGGTCTACCGAAACGACAACAGGCGACTTACGTTTCAGCACATCCGTTATATATGAATTCGGTACCTCCAACCGAAATTCCAACTCCATCCGGTCTATCTTTTCATTACAGCAATTATACAGAGGCATGCCGAACTCTTCCAAATGGCCTTTCGTGTCTCTGCATATATCTGTGATAAATGTTCCCGCTCCCTGAACCTTTTTTATTAACGCATCATCATGTAAAAGCCCCAGTGACTTTCGCAATGTCATACGGCTCACCCCCAGCATCTCCGCCAGTTTAGGTTCAGCCGGCAATTTACTTCCTGCCGGAAACGTGCCGTCTGCTATCATCTTATATAATTGTTCGTAAGCTTCAACATATGCAAGTTTTTTATTTCCCATGTCCGAATCTTTCCACTTAATATCCATCTCGAGGCTCCTTAAAAGTTTCCTCTATCATATCATTTTTTGATGTTTAAGTAAATGCAAAGTCCTAGGATGAACTATCACTCCGTAACTATTCAGCCTTCGGCTTCCTAGTTACAGGAATCCAGCCCATTATAAG